>Ga0209344_10001069_pt1 | contig 38788 bp, 28 predicted proteins | sample Cruoilmetagenom6_FD_187293 | JGI IMG/M metagenome (GOLD analysis project Ga0209344, IMG submission 187293) | Oil polluted marine microbial communities from Coal Oil Point, Santa Barbara, California, USA - Santa Barbara Oil Seep Sample 6 (SPAdes)... | ecosystem: Environmental > Aquatic > Marine... | reverse complement strand
CAGGGAAAACACGGTACATGTCAACAACAATACCGCAACCGCCATCACAGGATGCGCCACAGAAAGATCAGTAAAAAACCACGCTACAAACATCACCGCGACCGAAACACATATACCACGCACCACCCCTCCTGAGACATAGCCCAGCACCAGAATAGTGGTGGGGATGGGCGCAACCAGGAGTTCCTCGATATATCCCTGAAATTTAGCACTGAAAAATGAAGAAACCACATTAGCGTAGGCATTGGTCATGACCGACATCAACAACAGGCCGGGCGCGATGTAATCCACATACGATACATTAGCACTGTATTGCAAGCGCGAGCCGACCAACTGGCCGAATACCACGAGATACAGTGCCATGGTCATCGCAGGCGGCACAATAGTTTGCAACCAGATACGGGCAAACCGATGGACTTCCTTGCCCATGATGGCATAAAAAGCAATGGCGTTCCGGTGCAAATTGTCTAACATGAGGTGAAAACAACAAGCATAGGATTTATTGGATTCCCGAGCGCAATCGTCCGACAAAAAAGGCTTCAAGCCGACTGCTCTTATTGCGCATGCTACTGACTTTAACGCCCTGGGCTAACAGCTGACTGAACACTTCACTCAATGTCTGCCCTACAGGGACACTGATTTCCAGGGTGACAGGATCAATCATCTCAATCGTGCAGCCGGTGATACTGGGGAAAACGATGGGTTGTTGTTCCAGATAAAGTAGAAAACTCTCCGACTGCATGCGTCGCAAGGCGACCTGCAAGGAACTGTCTTCCACAATTTTTCCTTCATCAATGATAGCCAGGCGATTACACAAAAACTCGGCTTCCTCCAGATAATGGGTCGTTAATATGATGGTCGTGCCTGAGCGATTGAGTTCCCGTAAAAACGCCCACATGCCACGGCGGATTTCAATATCGACACCGGCGGTGGGTTCATCGAGAATAAGCAGCTTGGGTTCGTGCACCAGTGCCCGTGCAATCATCAGGCGCCGCCTCATGCCCCCGGAAAGATTTCGAGTAATTTGATGGCGTTTATCCGTTAAATGCAATTCCTCAAGCAGGCTTTGGGCCCTGCGCCGCGTTTGCGCAGAACTCAGACCAAAGTAGCCACCCTGATGAAGCAATACCGATTCAACCTTTTCAAACTGGTTCAGGTTGATTTCCTGTGGAACCACGCCGACATAGCGTTTAACGTGATTGGGATGTCGATCCATATCGACGCCGCAAACCAACACTCTGCCGCTGGTTTTACGCACCAGTGCGCTGATAATACCGATTATGGTGGATTTTCCAGCACCATTAGGCCCGAGAAGCGCGCAGAATTCGCCAGCAGCCACTTCCAGGTCAATAGCATCAAGCGCTGTAAAATTGTCATAGTTTTTCCGAACCTTTTCCAGTTTGAGCGCTGGAATTCCTGGCTGTTCCATCATCGATCAGGACCCATCTTCCCAGCCGGGGAAAGGCGGTTTCTCATACAGGTCGGGCGGATTGCCATCATAAATCTGAGAGCGGCGTCTTTCCAGGTAAGCGTCACGCACAAAAAGATAGGGATCGATCTGTTCTTCCAGTAGCTTTTCCGTCCCCAGGAGTCCGGCGCGCAAACTGATCACATCCAGTATTGCCAGACCAATCCATGCGTCATCCATGTCGATATATACGACCGGATTAGTGAAGCCGTCGCCCACACGCCCGATCGTGTGCCTGATGGAGCTTGGCCCAAGGAAAGGCAGCACCAGATACCATCCAGAACCGATTTTCCATCGGGCCAGAGTCTGTCCCAGATCTTCGTCATGCTGCGGCAATCCCCATAAGGTAGCAGGATCAAACAACCCGCCCATACCGATGGTAGAATTGCCCGTAAAACGGATTATATCCTGCCCTGTTGCCACAACCTTACCTTGCAGAGCATTATTCATAATAGTCACCGGCATGTGCAGATTGGTGAAAAAATGATACACCGAAGCGCGCACCGGAGAAGGCATTATATTCTTATAGCCCCGAGCAACCGGTTTAAGCACATAACGATCCATCTGTTCATTGAATCGGTAGACCGGGCGATTGAGCCATTCCAGCGGATCCTTTGTCTCATCCCCGAATTCCGGCTGCGCCCGGACATCGGAAACCGCAAAAAAACAGCCTATTAAAAAAACAAGACTTATAGCTCTGGCGTTGTTTATTACCTGTTGCATATCATGCTGGTTCCCAAGCAATGAATCATGAGACTCGTCATTTGCCTGCTATTTGTTCGTTTTCAATCCAAGTGCAACTTATAGACTACTTGTTGACATCCTCCTATCCCTAAAGGAATAGGATTCCTACAGCGCTCAAGCAACCAGGCTTGAGTCGCTTCGGTGGGTTCCTGTTGCTGACGGCATTACAGCACCGTTCACTTGGCAGGCGAGCCGGGCATGTCCTGCCCATAAAGATACTACACTGGCTATGCTAACATATTACATGATTGAGTGATCGCAAAATAGTTTTCTTAAAGGCTCGCTACAGGAGGCGAATCATGGATAACGCTGTACTGGATTCCCTGCTTGATCCAAAAAACATTGCTCAACTATGGACAGGGAAAACCCGCCATTTTCGAGCCGTCCGGGTATTTTACCAGTTGGACAATGATTATCGATCGATCAGAGATCAATTGCGTGGCCAACCCTATGAGGTTAAACGCTACAGTTTGAAAGCGCTGCATCGCAAACACGCACCGCGGCTGGCGCAATTATGCCGCGAAAATGGAGCCACATGGGTGAAATTCGCCCAGGTCCTGAGTGCCCGACCGGATCTTTTGCCGCATGAGTATATTGAAGCGCTGACCCCACTACAAAACGAGGCCAAGCCGGTGGCTTTTTCAAAACTCATTCCGACTATTGAGACAGAATTGGGCCCCCAATGGCTGGAATTGGTTGCCGACATAGAACAGAGCCCGATAGCGACCGCTTCCATTGGTCAGGTGCACAAAATGAGGTTGCGTGATGGGCGCGAAGTTGCATTGAAGGTGCAGCTGCCCCAGGTTAAACGCCTGTTCAAGCAGGATTTCGTCATGTTCAGACTGTTGGCGAACACCTTCGCTTCCCGCTTCAAACAACTCGATCTGATACAGGTCATCGACGAGCTTCTGAAATTAACGGCTCAGGAGCTTGATTTTACCCGCGAGGCAGCTAACATCCGCGCATTTGAAAAACTCCCCCACCCGGCCCGTATCAAGACACCGACGCTGATACCTGAAATGTGCAGCGCACGCACCTTGTGCACCGAATGGATCCCCGGGGAAAGGCTGACAGATTTTCTCTCCGCCCATCCGGACGAAGCCACAGATGTGCTAAATATCATGATGGAAAGCTATATGCAGCAAATTGTGCAATTTGGCGTCTATCATGCCGACCCACATCCGGGTAACTTTATTATCAATGAGCAGCGTGATGTTTACATCCTTGATTTTGGCGCTATGGCAACACTATCCAATGAAGAACGTCAACACTACTCCGCGCTTCTTATGGCCATCCTCAGCGGTCAAACAGATGATCTGGGGCGCTTACTGAAAGAAGCCGGTTTCAGTGGCGCCGACCCTGAGTTGCTTGATGGACTGGGCGCGAGCTTAAAAGGTAGCGGTCGTGGCGGCGGTAGACCGAGCCTGCAGATGTCCAAACGCATGCAAGAACTCATGGAAAAGTTACGGGAAAATCGCATCGTTATACCAGATTCTTTTGTTCCCTTGAGCCGAGTTCTCATCACGCTGAGCGGTTTCATGCAAAGCTATGGCGTGAAATTTCGCTGGTTCAGCGGAAAATCTTGAGATCAGTTCCGATCGTATTGAAATGGAGAGACGAGAGAATATCCAAAAAAAACCATACAGTTTGGACACCAAAAGACGCGTTATCGTGGACTGGTCAAAAACACAGCGCAACGGCATATGCTATTTGCGTTAGGAAATCTTTACATGGCGAGGCGAAAATTGATAACCTCGCAGGCTTTGGCGCGCCTGGAGTTCTCCAAGCGCGCCAAAGTGACGGTCATGCGTCAATTTGGACCAAAAAACGGCCTTTTCGATGTGCTGGCAATTTTTTGGATTTGACAACAAATTATCAGGGAAAACGGGGCTTGACCAGAGATTCCTTAAGGGACAAATAAAGCCGGAGCCGACTCCTAAACTCGACTTAATGACGAAAAGTTGCGTGACACTGCGTGCAATAACCCAGCGTCGTGTTCAATGCTTCCAGGGACTTCTGCATATCTTCCGATTGCAACGCGTTACCAAGCGTATCGCCACTATTGTGGAACGCCATACCTATGGCGGTATAGTCCTCCGTGAACTGGGAGCACATCCTGCGCATCTCTTCCGTCAGCCCGAGACGCGCATATGCAATCTCCGAGGCTTTGTCGAAATCACCTGCCCCCATTAAGCCTACAATAGCCTGCACCGCTTCAAGGTGCGCACGCATGTTCGCCAACTGATGCTGTTTCATCTGCGGCGTCAGTCCAAGTGGAATGCGCGCATCATCCATCCCCTGCGACATCGAATGATGCGAGGAATGTTTGGTTACATGACCCTCACCTTGCGCATAAAGGTTGCTCCATAATCCAGCGAAAAGAACCAGGCAAAGTACTTTGTTCATCATTTAACTCCAGCCGTCGGATAGAAATCGTCAAGTCACTTCCAGCGCGTAATATGCTCATTATGCCCTGATATATGGAAAAAATGAAGCATAGACAATGACTTCCTGACGGAAATAATTAGGCTGACAATAAAAACAAGCAGTTTCTCCAGAATAAGCAGCTTCCCTGGATTCCGGCCGAAGTGATACCGCGCCGGATCAGAATCCAAAAATAGAACAAAGTTCTCTATTGAACCTCTGATCAAGTCTGGGCGAAGCTCAGATGCGATTCCTTATGTTCAGAGGTCCCCTATAATTTTATGGCATTTGAATGTTGGCAAAGCAGGGCTTTTATGAACAATATTTACGGCGGCAGATACGAAAAGGCGCCATGGCTCATCTGACTGCAATGTTTTCTGAACCTCACAGTGTAAAATACTATAATGATAGGCAGATATCATTCGTGTTCCAGGAGTTCTTGATGAACAACTCAGGCAAGGAACCCATGGCGACCCGCGACAGGTCTTAATTTAGCCTCATTGAAACAAGGATCATCACAGTCACATGAATGCAAAATCAGATATTCATCTCTCTTCCAGGGTTCAAAGCATCAATCCTTCTCCTACTTTGGCGGTATCAGCGCGCGCCGCGCAATTACGAACGCAGGGGAAGGATATTATTAGCCTCAGCGCTGGCGAACCTGATTTTGATACACCAGAGTCCATCAAACAGGCTGCCATTGAGGCCATTCGCGCGGGGCAGACGAAATATACCGCCGTTGATGGCACCGCAGCATTGAAAAACGCTATCCAGCATAAATTTGCCCGGGACAATCAACTGCACTACGAAGCGAATCAGATCCTGGTTTCCGCTGGTGCAAAACACAGCCTGTTTAATCTTTTTCAGGCTCTGCTTGATCCCGGCGATGAAGTCATTATTCCCGCACCTTATTGGGTCTCCTATCCCGATCTGGCGATTCTGGCTGAAGCACGACCGGTGATCTGCTCTGCCACTCGGGAAACAGGCTACAAGATACAAGCCCAACAATTGGCAAACTGCCTGTCGGAGCGTACCCGACTGCTGGTGATTAACAGCCCGTCCAATCCCACTGGAGTTGCCTATACCAGGCAGGAATTCGAAGCCATCGGTGAAGTACTCCGGCAGTATCCCCAGGTCATCATCGTAACCGACGACATTTATGAGCATATTCTGTGGGCCGATCAACCCTTCACTAATATTGTGAATGCCTGCCCGCATCTCTACGAACGAAGCGTAGTAATTAACGGTGTGTCCAAAGCCTACGCCATGACTGGCTGGCGCATTGGCTATGCCGCAGGTCCGGCGCCATTGATCGCAGCGATGAAAAAAATACAATCTCAGAGCACATCCAATCCCTGTTCCATCGCCCAGGCAGCAGCAGTTTCAGCCCTGGACGGGGATCAAGGCCCAATCAAACAAATGGTTGATGCGTTCCATGAAAGGCATGATGCGGTTCTGGCTCGCGTCTCACGCATAGATGGACTTTACTGCCAGCCTGCTGATGGCACGTTCTACCTGTTTGTCGATGCCAGCGAGTGGATCCATCAACATGATGAAATCAATGACGATCAGCAGCTATGCACCGCTTTGCTCGATCAGACTGGCGTGGCTGTGGTTCCCGGCAGCGCCTTCGGCGCGCCCAACCATTTTCGCCTCTCCTACGCCAGCGGCATGAACACGCTGCTACAAGCCATGAATCGTTTTGATGATTTTTTTAGTCAATAATACGCGGCTAAAATCGCCCGCCCCAGGCAGGCAGGTTCGTTTCTCAACGCAACAATCAATCCGGTACGCGGCTTTCTAAACCCGGTCTTTTCGTATGCTTTGATGATAATATCTACGAAAATGCCGCAGAATATGAATACTCATAACCAACTGGATGATGATCGGCACGTTAAGGAACCTCTGACCAAGTCTGGACGAAGTTGGGCGTGATTCATTATGTTCGGATTCTCGGGTTAAATTGCACGGGTTAGCAGGGCTATTGCGAAGATTTACCATAATGAAGCCGGGCCAGTAGGAACGCAAGAACCGAGTTCATGACTTGTTCAGAGGTCCCCTGACGTTTATATAATGATCTCAACTGCTCGGCCTCTTCCAGTAAACAATAGCGGCGTATTTCACGCGATTTGTTGTCTCCCATTTGCTTGAAAAACAGCGCACCAAAGCACACAATAGTCGTTTCGGTGCGGCAATTTGTCGCACCCCAGAATGAAACACAAGCGTGAATGTAAATACCCTTGGTTTCAAATCTGAAGCGCATCATCCACCTCGGTAGAAGAAGAGGCCAGGAGACGTTCTCAATTAAGCCAAATCAATACCGAAGCAAGGTGAAGTATCGACAAATAATTTTGTGCCAATCGATCATACCTTGTTGCGATCCGTCTGAATTGTTTCAGTTTTTGGAATAAGCGCTCCACCAGGTTTCTTTCCTTGTAGAGATGATAAACATACCCCCTGAGTTCATTTCGGTTACACCTTGGTTGGAATAACCGGCACAGCGCCAATCGCCTTAATGTTTTCGATAAATTGGAGATGTGATCTATGAGCCCAATGACAGTGTTGATAAATTACTATGGACCTATCCCTCTGCAAAACTACTGATGAATAGCCCTGCAATACTTGATGAGGTGGGTTTGAGTGAGGCCTGCAGACGTAAAGTAAAAACCTGCTCAAAGGGAATGAAACAACGACTCGGCCTTGCTCAGGCGCTGCTCACTGAACCCCGCCTGTTATTATTAGATGAGCCCACTGTTGGTTTAGACCCTATAGCGACACAGGATTTTTATGCCATGGTGGATCAATTACGTCAATCTGGAAGCTCGGTGATGCTTTGCTCTCATGTATTGCCCGGCATTGAAAAACATATTGACCGGGCTGCCATTCTTGGCAACGGCAGCTTACAAGCGCTTGGCACTCTGTCTGAACTGAGACAACAGGCTAAGTTACCAATAAAAATTCTCATCCATGGCAAGATGAATCGAGAGGCCATCGCTTCTAAATTTTATGGACGAGCCTTCAATATTCAAGAAATTAATGGCCAGGTGATGGCCCTCAGCACCCGCCAAGATCAGAAAATTGGAGTTTTGCGAGAATTATTAAACCAAAGCAATGTATCTGACGTAGGCGTACATGCACCTTCATTGGAGGATATATATCGTTATTTTGTCGCAAACAGTGCAAAGATAAACCCGCCTTCCATAAAGCATAAGGGCACCTCTAAACAGGAGGCTGAATAATGCGCGCAATTTATTATATTGCCCAAAAAGAATTAAAAGATGGTTTGCGCAATCGCTGGATTATTGCAATTACGCTGATATTTGCACTGTTATCCATAGGGATTTCATGGTTTGGCGCGGCAGCATCAGGTGTTATAGGGTTTACCTCCATTCCAAATACCATTTTTAGTCTGGCAAGTCTGGCGGTTTTTATTATTCCACTGATATCTCTTCTTCTTGCATACGATGCCATTGTGGGTAAGGAACCTCTGATTAAGTCATGAACCCGGTGCCTGCGGTGAGCGAACTCGAACCCGCTTGCGTCCCTACTGGCTCAACTTCATTGTTAACAATCTGTGCAATAGCCCTGATAACCCGTGCAATTTATCCCGAGAATCTGAACCTGATGAATCGCACCTGAGCTTCGTCCAGACTTGTTCAGAGGTTCCTTGGCTGCCGCATCCAAACAGCCTGATCATGGAACCAACGGTTGAAAATCCAGGTTGAGCCCCCAGATCAATAGTAAAGTATTGCGCATTTTTCCCGCTTGTCCACTGTATAGACTCCGGCGTGAATTGTGGCATCGGATCTAATAGGATTGTTTCAAGAAAAACATTCCTGCCTGACTTGCGCAGCGAATCTTCATGGAAGCCTGGAAGCAAAAATCCACCCAAGCGGCTTAAATCGCGACTCAGCCCAAAAAAAAGCCCCGCCAAAGGCAGGGCTTAAATGCTTAATCATCCAAAATAGTTCTAGAAAGGCATCATGCTGGCTTCTGCTGCGCCTTCGGGAATCTCCATCATCTCCGTATAACGTGCGAGGTGAAAATCCTGATTGCCGAACTGAGCATCCATCGCAGCCAGACGCGTGAAGTAATGGCCGATGCGCAATTCTTCTGTCTGACCCATGCCACCGTGCAATTGCACCGCGCTTTGACCAATAAAACGCCCCGCCCTGCCGAGATAATATTTCAAGGCGTACGTATCTTTTTTGGCGTCTGGATGATTTCCCTGAGTTTCCATAGTGGCGCGATACAGCAGTGAACGCGTCATTTCGGTTTCCACGAACATATCCACGATGCGATGTTTCACCGTTTGAAAAGCGCTGAGTGGATGATCGAACTGATTACGCTGATTGGTATATTCGGTGGTATCGCGGTAAAGAACTTCCATTGCGCCAACTGCTTCGGCGCCCAGAGCCAGAATGGCGCGCTCAATGACCGCTTCCAGAACCGGAAGACCGCCATCTATTTCTCCGAGTACATCCGCCGCTCCTACTTTCACATCAGTGAGCGTTAATTCCGAGGCTCTTAAACCATCAACCGTGGGGTAATCCAAGCGTTTGATGCCTTCGGCATCACCCTTGACCAGAAACAGTGTAATGCCCTTGACATCGGTTCGATTGCCCGAAGTGCGGGCACTGACTACCAACCAGTCCGCAGTAACTGCGTTCAGCACCAGGGATTTGACGCCATTAAGGGTAAAACCGCCGCCATCGCGCTGCGCACTGACTGCGACATCAGCCGGATTGCCGCGTGCCTGCTCTTCCTCGAATGCCAGCGTCGCCTTGACCTTGCCTTCAACGATTCCTGGAATGATGCGTTTTCTCTGTTCATCATTGCCGCCGAGCAACAAAGCATTACCCGCCAGAACCACTGTCGGGAAGTAGGGTTCAAGCACCAGACCCTTGCCAAATTCTTCCATCAACACCATGGTATCAATCAGATTGCCACCGAAACCGCCATAAATCTCCGGGAATGACAAACCGAGCCAGCCAAGATCAGCATAGGTCGCCCAATGATCTTCACTGTATCCTGGCTTTTTCTTGCTCATTTTCCGCCGGTTCGACAATTCATAATGGTCGCGAATAAATTTCTGAATGCTGTCACGCACCATATTCTGTTCTTGCGAAAATTCAAAATCCATTTTATTATCTCCCTGCCCGTAAATTGATCAATTGCGAATGCCAAGCACTTTCTTGGCGATCACATCTTTCTGAACTTCGCTGCATCCACCATAAACGGTAGCAGCGCGACCAAAGAGATAGGATTCCATCCCCGTTTTTGAAAATTTTGGACCCGCTTTTTTGAAGCCCCAGTTCAAAGCATAAACACCCGCAGCCTCGACGGTTAATTCCTGGATGCGCTGCTGCATCTGTGTTCCCACCAGCTTAAGAATAGAGGAAGCCGATCCTGGCTCACCACCCGCCTGCGCTGCGGTCATACTCTGCAACTCCGCGAATTCCAATGCCCGCAATTCTATTTCAGCCTGAGCCAGCTTGCGTTTGAATGTGGGATCCTCAATCTGCATCTCATCGCCCGACTTGACGCTTTTGACATTGCGTTTGAGCTTGTCCAGCGCGGCGATAGAACGTGAAATGCCCGCGAGCCCACTACGCTCGTGCTGTAAAAGTCCCTTGGCATAAGTCCAGCCCTTGCCTTCCTCGCCAATTCGATTTTCAACCGGCACTTCCACGTTGTCAAAGAATACCTGATTGACATGGTGGCTATTGCCCAGAGTATAAATGGGTTTGATCGTAACTCCTGGTGACTTCACATTGAAGAGCAGAAATGTGACGCCTTCCTGTTTTGCTCCCGAGCTATCGGTTCGGGTCAGGCAAAAAATCCAGTCGGCCATATGCGCCATGGTGGTCCAGATTTTGGTGCCATTGACGGTATAGTGGGATCCGTCCGCGGATAACTCTGCTTTGGTTTTCAGTGCCGCCAGATCGGAACCCGCGCCCGGCTCCGAGTAGCCCTGGCACCAGTTGATTTTATTATCACGGATATCCGGAAGAAAACGCTCTTGCTGTTCTTTGCTGCCATAACGCATGATGATCGGCGCCAGCATGACCTGTCCAAACGGTAACGTGATCGGCATAGCGTGATTGGATGTCTCAGCTTCCCAGATATAATGCTGAACCGGACTCCAGCCCGGCCCGCCAAATTCTTTGGGCCATTTTGGCACATCCCAGCCACCTTTGTCCTTCAGCGCCTGAAACCATTCCGCACGCTTGGTCCAGATATCCTGACCTTTGGGAAGATGCCGATCAAGAAAATCCCGCACTTCCTGCTGAAAGGCCTTTTCTTCTTTGGTGAATTCCATTTCCACGTTTCATATCCTCACATGTACACTTATAAAACGAAACCACATGGTCACACTCTAGAACCATATCGCTCCATTCTACAGTATTAACCGGGCCGATAACAATGATTGACAATTCCAGGTTGCTTTTCACCTTGATGTCAACCCAAACCACACGCCTTTTACAGCCTCAATGAAACACGCCGTCTGCAACCGGGTATGAAAAACGCTTGCAGACACGATTCCCGTGTCAATAGAATTCTAGCTATTGTCCTCTTCAACCGCCGCCGATATGCGCTGATAAAAATCGGGGATCGCCGTCAAAACCCGGTTCCAACTCGGAATGAATGGGACATCCATGGGTTTATTCAGAAACTGTTCGCCAGCAGCCATAATGCACTGACTGAATACCTCAATCGTTTTTTCTTCCTGGTGACGATCTAGTTGCAGTCCATTCACCACCGCATCGCTATTATATTGATCCAGCAAATCCAGGGCTGTTCTGAAATAGGTCGCCTTGATAGTGCGGAACTGTTCAGGGGAAAAAACCACGCCTTGTGTCGCGAGCTTGCGGAAAATAACGCGAGCAATTTCCGTACTCATGCGATTCAATCCCTGGGTCGAATCGTCTTTCGACAGGATGTTATGCTTGTGGTCGTAACGCTCCGCAATATCAATCTGACAGATACTGGCATCGGTATAATTGCGCTTGACTTCCCACAGCACGCCAATTTCAAGCCCCCAGTCGCTGGGAATACGAATCGCCCGCATCACATCGGCGCGCATGGCAAACTCCCCGGCAAGCGGATAACGAAAACTATCCAGATAATTCAGATAGGACATGGGACCGTAGATCATCGTCAGGGCGCGAATAAGGGGGCTGACCAGCAGCCGGCTGACGCGACCGCCGAAACGATCTTCTCCTGAAACCCGGTAATAATAACCTTTGCAGAAATGATAATTGAAGGAAGGATGAACCACCGGGTACAGCAACCGCGCCAGCATACGCCGATCATAGGTGATAATATCGCAGTCATGCAAGGCAACGGCATCACTGCGACCATTTGCCAGCAGGTAACCGTAACAATACCAGACATTGCGCCCTTTGCCTCTCTCCCGTGGCGCCAGTCCTTCACTCGCCAGTAATTGATCGAGTTGCTGCATTGCTGGCCCATCATGCCAAAGAATGCGATGACGCTGGGGTAAAACAGAGAAGAAACGCTTGGCATGTTCAAATTCTTCCCGCGAGGCATTATCCAAGCCGATGACAATTTCCTCAAGATAGGGTACCTGACACAATTGCGCCACAATTTTCGGCAGAGCTTCGGTTTGAAGCTCCGAATACAATGAGGGCAAAACCAGCCCCATCGGACGCAAAGCGGAAAAATCCACCAGTTCCTTTTCCAGCGCCTCTGTGGACCGCCCACACAAATCGTGCAGCGTAGTAATGGTTCCATTCTGAAAAAAATCACCCATTTTTATGCGCTCCAGTAGTCAAGCCGAGAATCCATTCCGCCGCTTTCACCCAGCCATGAGAGGCGATTTCATCGCATTCAATGCGGCATGGATTTTGAACCTGAATATGATAGCCATTGACGTGCGGCACAACAATGCCAACATCGGCGGCTTCCAGCATACGCAGATCGTTGCCGCCATCACCAAAAGCAATCGTTTTCCATATTTTATCAGGGAACATGCTTCGATAGGATTGCATCAGAAAATTCATAGCCAGCGCCTTATCCGCCTGCGCTGGCATCACATGAAGAAAACGCCCGCCTGAAAGTAGTGTCAATTCCTGACTTTTAAGCCAGATTTCAAATTCACGCAGATTTTCAGTAGAATCTTGCCACAGAATCGCTTCCGTCGATTCTCTCTGTTTGGCTTCTTGAGCCTGAACTTGAGTTAAACCGGTGATCTCGATCACCTCTGCCACACTCATGTCGGAAAATCCGCGAAACTGGTAGCCTTTCTGATCCCGCAATTGATGCAGCATCGCACAAATCGTCTCGTAATCGAGTCCGACGCGGCGAATCTCATAATCGGTGGCCGCTGCTGGTTTTTCTACGCCAACTGCATTGAAATAACCTTGGGGAATGAAAATAACACTGCCATTTTCCGTTCCAAAGGGATGGCGATTACCCATCGCATCGCGCAGGGCAAAGACCTCGGCCGCGCTCTTGCTGGTCAGAAGTATCAGTGGAATATTTCTTGCCTCAAGCTCCCCCATAATCGAACGGGCCGGCTCGAAACCATAATCGCGTGCATCAAGCAGAGTATCGTCCAGGTCGGTAAAAAAAATGAGTTGCGTTGGCGTATCGGCCGATATCAACTTGTTGGCTATCCGTGTTTTATCAATGATTTTCATGGGCTCCACATCGCATGGTAATAGAAACGGGTTGACGATCCTGATCAAGATAAAAAGTAAGATCCGCACGCTCAGGCATCTCGGCAAGCGTGGCTTCGGTCAATCTCTGATAATGCTGAATGAAACGGCAAATTTGTTGCGCATTCATTATTCGGTCTCCTGTTCCGGAAACAGCGCCACCTTGTTCCAACTGCTCGGCCAGCCTGGTTTCTTGTTGCAAACGATGCGTCTGAACCACGGAAAAATCAGGAACCCGCAACAGGATCAAATAATCAAGCATGGTAAAAAGATCGTCATATTCATGGTTCAAACATTGATTGACATAGCACCTCCAGCGCCTGTCCCCATCCTCGGTTGCTTCCAGATCATTGACCGATTCCAGTAATTCAGAATCGGCCTGGGGTCGGCAACCCACACACCAGCCTTCAAACAGAATTATAGCTGTAGGCGGAGAATAAGGCCGCCAATCCGATTCTGGAAGACGATCATCAATGGATTTATCGAACACCGGCACCCGCGCAGGCCCTTGATTCAACAGTACCGAAATAGTTTGCTGGATCAGGTTCACATCATGAGTCCCCGGAACCCCACGCGTCAAGAAAAGCGGATGCTCATGCCGCGACAACGCGATTCTTTGCGCCCGAGTAAGGTAAAAATCATCGATGGACAATACCACTGTAGGCATACCGAGCCCATCCTGAAGAATCGGTTGCAGCAGATGGCACAGCGTGCTTTTACCGGAACCTTGCGCGCCATTAATGCCAATCAATAAAGGTTGCGCGCCGCCGCATCTGTACGCCTGATTGATAAGCAGAGCCAATGGCAAATCTTGCTGTTTCAGTCTTCTCTCGGCATCCCCGCTCAAGCCAAGAGAATCCCAGGCAGCCAGATAAGCCTCTCGGCTATCAGCAAAGGCGGATTCCATCGCTTCCGGCATGACACAAGCCATCATGGCTTGCGTGATGCTGTCGAAGCGTTTCAGTTCAACCATCGGTACCGAGCAAACGATACTTGCGGAGCGGATGACGCCATGTCATCTTCATCCGGGTTTTGCTGCCATGTCTACATTGCATGAAGATCATAAGATGTTCCCTCGGACAGCAAACGTCGCAATCCTTCCAGGGGCAAAAAGAGCCAGTCTGGACGATTAGCGGCTTCATAACGCACTTCATAGAGCGCTTTTTCCAGCAGAAAGGCGGACAATAGATTGTTAAAAACAGCGATCTGCCCCGCATCCAGCCGAAACCCAGCCGCGCTTTGATAGCCGGAAATAAAGGCGCTGGAGGCCAGCATGCCCCAATGACGAATCCGGGATGCCAAAGTTTCCTCGGAACCGCTGATTTGTTCACGCAATTGATGCAATACCGTGGCGCCAGCATAATCAAAGGAACGCAACATGCCCGCGACATCTTTCAGCGGAATATGCTTTTGTCTTCTTTTCTGCATACTCGAAGCCGGCTCACCTTCAAAATCGACGACATAAAAATCATCATGCGCGATCAGCACCTGACCAAGGTGATAGTCGCCATGAACCCGTGTTTTCAGCCACCCTGGCGCACCGGAAGCCAAAAGTGCATCAATCCTGTCGTGCATGATCGGGATATTGCGGATAAACTGTTCCCCTGATATTTTCAACTTATCCGGCCAATGCTTATCGTTTTGCACTACAGCAGCCGTATCATTGATCTGGGCGTGGATATCTTCTTTCCAGGATTGAATGTCCTCACTGGTCACCGGTTCGGGGGCGAAACCCGGCAAATCCTGCGGCGCGCCAGCCAGGGCTTGATGCATTTGACCGGTTCTCTCCCCGAGCAGGCGCATATCCGCGACCAGCGACGCATAAACTTCTTCCTCATCCGGCGTTTCAATCTCGGCTGGGTGCATCATATGAAGCAATTCCATATCGCGCTCCAGATTATCCACCACATAGCTCCAGCCATCACCCTGATTTTCGATGTACCGACTCATCAAACCAAGGGTGATGGTCTTATGCTCATCCTGATATTCCATGATGCCAAGAATAGGCGGAATATTGGCAAAAGGCACCATCTCGGTCAAGAAAAGCGCCATTTCCACTTCAGGATTTTCCCCCAGCGCCGGATGACGATAAATTTTTAGAATCGCCTTGTCGTCCAGCAACATGGAGGAATTGCTTTGCTCCACCATCAGGCGTTTGATCGCAATGCTTTGAGACCAGTCCAGTTCATGCAGATAATGGGTCGAAGTAAAATGGATGAATCCCCGGTCACCAACCTTGAGCTTTTTGCCACGCAACATGGCATCAAGAACACCCAAGCCAAACCTGTCTCCAGCCAGAGCATCGTGAAGCACGCCGATGTGGGGACCTTTGCGCACTTTCGCCAGGGCAAATGGCAACAATGGGGAAGTCGGCTGAATCAGGGTTTCACCCCAGGAAATAGATAAGGGCAGAAAATGGAAATCAACTTCCTGTTCGCTGCTGGAAACCAGCAAGAGCATCATGGCCTCCTGTGGCGTCTTTTCCAGAGCGCCCCACAAAACCAGAGGGTAATGCTGCGAAACGCTATCCTTGGCGCTAAACCAGCGTTGTTTAGGCAGGTAATTTTTAAGGATGTTCCCTTCCAGCACCGCCAGATTCTGCCCCGCGAGCAGATCACGCCAGCTATCCCGCATCACCAGCGTGGCGAAAGCCAGCATGGGCTCGGGCAATTCTTCATGCCAACGCGGCACATGACTGTAATCCTCCACCAGGGTAAACCAGTAGAAAGCATAGTCACTCAGCGTAAACAGGTAGGGCAGATCGCCGATAGGCGGAAAACTCTGCCCATGAAATAATTCTACCGGAAGACATCCCTTGAAAGAAGACAAATCCAGTTCTACAGCCTGTGCGGCGCGGGAAAGATTGGCGATACACAATAGTGTTTCATCGGGATCTTCGCGGATATAAGCCAGGATCTTCCGGTTTCCGGGATCAAGAAAACGAATGGTGCCACTACCGAACGCACAATGGCGCTTGCGTACGGCAAGCATGCGCCTCATCCAGTTCATCAAGGATGACGGGGTGCGCTGGGAAGCTTCCACATTCACCACCTGATAGCCATACAGAGGGTCCATGATTGGGGGCAAATACAGACGAGACGGGTCTGCGAAAGAGAAACCGCCATTGCGATCCGGCGACCATTGCATAGGCGTGCGCACTCCGTCCCGATCACCCAGATAGATGTTGTCTCCCATGCCGATCTCGTCGCCGTAATAGATAATAGGGGTACCCGGCATCGACAACAACAATCCGTTCAGAAGTTCAATTCTCCGCCGATCCCCTTCCAAAAGCGGTGAAAGACGGCGACGAATCCCCAGATTGATACGCATGCGCCTGTCATGGGCGTAATGGCGCCAGAGATAATCCCGCTCTTCATCGGTTACCATCTCCAGTGTCAGTTCATCGTGATTGCGCAGAAAAAGCGCCCATTGGCAGCCATCAGGAATATCCGGCGTCTGTTGCAGAATATCAATGATCGGATAACGATCTTCCCGCGCCAGAGCCATATACATGCGCGGCATTAGCGGAAAATGGAAAGCCATATGGCATTCGTCACCACGACCAAAATATTCGGCAGTATCTTCCGGCCATTGATTGGCTTCAGCAAGCAACATGCGATCGGGATAATTTTCGTCAATAAAGTGACGCAGTTTACGAATAACTTCATGCGTTTCCGGCAAATTCTCGTTGTTGGTTCCTTCGCGCTGGCAAAGATATGGAATAGCATCGAGGCGCAACCCGTCAACGCCCATATCCAGCCAGTAGCGCATGACAGAAATCACTTCTTTCAAAACCCGGGGGTTGTCGTAGTTCAGATCCGGTTGATGGGAATAGAAACGATGCCAGTAATAGGCCTTTGCAACAGGATCCCATGCCCAGTTGGATTTTTCGGTATCCACGAATATGATGCGGGTACCAGAGAAACTCTGGTCGGTATCGCTCCAGACATAATAATCGCGGTAAGCCGATCCGGGTTTAGCGTGGCGCGCTCTTTGAAACCATGGATGCTGATCGGATGTGTGATTGATCACCAACTCCGTGATAACATGCAGATCGCGCTCATGGGCCGCGCTCAGAAATCGGCGGAAATCCCGCATATTCCCATAACCCGGATTAATGCTGCGATAATCAGCAATATCATAGCCGTCATCACGCATGGGAGAAGGATAAAAAGGCAACAGCCAGATTGCAGTTACCCCCAGTTCATGCAAGTAATCCAGCTTTTTCAACAAACCGGCAAAATCACCGATGCCATCGCCATCACTATCGCAAAAAGCTTTGATATGCAACTGATAGATAAGCGCGTTGCGATACCAGCGTGTATCATTGCGGTCAATCATGCTTGAATGCTTCTTCTCGGTGGTGGAATAAGCCTCCAGATGGCAAAAGGACGAACCAGATGATCCAGGGCAACCTGCTGAACCTTGCCGTGCCATACGAAAGAACTGCCGCTGACGAGATCCTCAACCTGAATGCTGGCATCATCCGGCAGGCCGAACTCCCACAATGGCACTTCAAAGGAAGCCGTCACCGCGGAATGACCGTAGAGATGGACAGCGATCAAAATGAAATTGCTCTGATCCGGCGTGCTTTTGCCATAGACGAGTACCTGATCATCATACGCATTATAGAAACGCAAATTGCGATGATCCTGCAAAGCAGGATTCTCACGGCGAATGCGATTAACCAGGGCAATTTCGTGACGTATATGCCCAGAACGTTCCCAATCCCAGCGCTTGATCTGGTATTTTTCCGAATCCAGGTATTCTTCCTTGCCCTCGACTGCGGCGGCTTCGCACAGTTCGAAACCGTTGTAGATGCCATAATTTCCCGCCAGAGTAGCTGCCAGAACAAAGCGGACTATAAACGTGGCTCTCGTGCCTTCCTGCAAGTGAACCGGGTTGATATCCGGCGTGTTGACGAAAAAATTGGGGCGGAAAAATTCCCGCGCCTCCCCGCAAACCAGATCATTCATATAATCCATCAACTCAAGCTTATGCACACGCCAGGTGAAATAAGTATAAGACTGGGTAAAACCCAGCTTGGCCAGCCGATACATCATCTTCGGTCGAGTAAAAGCCTCCGCCAGAAAAATTACGTCAGGGTGGTGTATTTTGATTTCCCGGATCATCCATTCCCAGAATGGAAGCGGTTTGGTGTGAGGATTATCGACGCGGAATATTTTTACGCCGTGCCCGATCCAGAACAGCACCACATCGCGCAACGCCAGCCACAAAGATGGCAATGCCCGACCGTAAAAAGTCGGATTAACAATATCTTCATATTTTTTAGGCGGGTTTTCCGCGTGTTTCAAACTGCCGTCAGCGCGCCATTCAAACCATTCAGGGTGCTGTTTCAGCCATGGATGATCCGGTGAACACTGAATGGCGAAATCCAGGGCAATTTCAAGTCCATGGGCATGCGCAGACTCCACAAGCCTGTGAAAGTCGTCAAAAGTCCCGAGTTGTGAATGAATGTCGGTATGACCGCCTTCCTCGCTGCCTATGGCATATGGGCTTCCCACATCGTCAGGCTCGGCTTCGAGCACATTATTACGCCCTTTGCGATTGATTTGACCAATCGGGTGGATAGGCGGGAAGTACAACACGTCAAACCCCATGCCACGAATATAAGGCAAACGATTGATCACGTCATTGAATGTTCCGTGGATACACTCATCATTTCCAGCCGAGCGCGGAAACAGTTCATACCACGAGGAAAAACGGGCCTGCAGACGATCAACCCATATTTCCAGCATGCGCTCGTACTGACTGACACTGCGGTGTTCACCATATTGGCGCATCAGATGCGCGAGTTCCTCCGAGAGTAATATTCTCTCCACGCTTTCGGTGTCATCCCTCAACTGACGCAATTGCAGACTCATCGCATTCAGTTGCATGCGATCCTGTCCCAGGGCAAAACTGATGGCGTTTTCCACCAAAAGCATGCCCTCGAGCTGCTCGAGCGCAACAGATTGATCGGCGTCACGTTTTTTTTGATATTCCTGACGCCAGGTCGCGAACCCAACGCGCCATGCCTTAATGGTATATTGATAAATGCCTGGCTCGTTAAGCCCGATATTCCCGACCCAGCGATCATTGTCACAAGAGCGCATGGGCGCTTCCATCCAGTGATGTGAATTCACGCGACGATAAAGCACCGATGCTGCAATGACATCATGTCCATCGCAGAATATATCCGCGCAGACTTCAACCACCTCGCCCGAATGGCGTTTGATGGGAAATCTTCCGCCATCAAGCTCGGGAGAAACGGACTCGATGCAAATGCGGTGCCTGGACAGGGAATTGAGTCGGTTCAACGTTGCAGGATCTGAACCGTTCGTATCTGAATCGGTGCAACTCGCATCTGACCCGGCGCCAGATTCCTGCCCCGCATAGTAAAGAATCTGCAAGGGTGGTAGACGCAACATATCTTGAGGCTGGAGCTCGGCAGATGCACTCTGGGATGGTATCGGATAAATGTGGCGGAAACGCCCCCTAAAACCAGGATTGTTCATCAACAGCGCATCAGCCCGTACGGATAAATGTTGTTCCTTATCCGGATTGATAATCATCAGCGCCGCGTCATGGGCAATTCTGGCATCGGCGCCTGCCACGCGCAGCAAGGCGACCGGCCATGTGGCCGCCGGGCTGAGTAACATCTGCGGCCCTTCCACATTCAAAGCCGGACGGCTCTTTCTCACCGCATTGATCTCAGCGATAAAATCGCACAGATCGAAAGGTGACTGGGATTTCTGCATCTCCCAGTGCTCCGGACGGGTATCCACCACATGCAAACGTTGAGGGAAAGCATATTCAAAACCCATGGGCATCATGATTCCAGATGAAAACCCGGCGGTAAAGGCATAGCTGAAGCGATAATGGCGCTCAAGTTCTTCTGGAGGCAGATGTCCAAGTTCCGCCGCCAGACGTTCCGTATCATGACTCTCCGGGAATGCGATCGTCGGGGCGACAGACCGGTATAACTCATATTGCTCCAGCAACCAGGGTTCGCGAAAATCCCAATATTTGGCACTGTTGAAAAAATAATCAAACCGGGCTTCTTTCAGCGCCAGAACTTCCTCGGGGGTGCATCCCAGAGTTTCAGCGGCAAATACAACATCCTCGCAATGCTCGCGGGCGTTTTTCAACAAAGGTTTCCAGAAAGTGCAGGGAACCTGGTAAGCCGCATCACAGCGAAATCCATGGAATCCCAGATCAAGATGCCGAACCAGATAATCATTCCAGAACTGCAATTGTTCATGCATGATTTCCCCGTTGCTGTAATCCAGTTCAGCCAGATCGCCCCAGATAGTCACGTTGGCGGAATTGTTAGGGTCGACAGCCCGGGGCGAGCGCAATTCCCCATTCTCTTCATACACGAACCAATGCGGAAAACGTTCCACGAGAAGGCTGTCTTTAGCGGTGTGATTGATCACCAGATCCATCATCACCTTGATGCCGTAACGGCGGGCGGCGGCGATAAAATCGCTGAGCAATTCATCGCCGCTGCGCTGACTGTCGGCCTGAAGAAGCGGATGCAAGCGCTCAAAATCCTTAATGGCGTAAAGGCTGCCTGAAAATCCGGGACAGTGGAACGGATTGATGTAAATCCAGTCAAATCCCATGCCGGCGATACGCTCAAGATGATCCGCCCAACGATCCACAGACCCCGCCAGCAATGGAAAAAGATTGTAAATTCGCATTCCTGTGACCATGTTTCTCCTCTTCTGCCGAGATTCCCGGCTCCCATATTTTCAAGTTGAAGCCATCATCACAAGGCCAAGAGACAATATGAGATGCTTGCATCTTCCGCGAAAACCTGGCTACAAAGTTCAGTATTTATTCACCCCGCTGACCAAACACAACATCTTCTGGTGGAATCCAATAGAAAAGCGGATTCGATCCAGAGAACCAATGGTATCAAGAAAATTAGAGCGGTAATCAATCTGCTCTGGGTGCAAAAACCGAGGATAGACTCCTTGTTCAGCAGGGTGAATGGCAAGCGCCCCATGATTCGATATCAAACACCGGCCTGTCATTATCCAACTATGAACTGTTATGATTCCCGCTTTTGCCAGAGAACTCCGTCACAACTCAATATATACCTCATTGGCCAAACAGATGCGCTGTGCAGAAGTGCATTTCCCGGGTTCCGGTTTAAGGAACCTCTGAACAAGTCATGAACTCGGTGCCTGCGGTGAGCGAAGTCGAACCCGCTTGCGTCCCTACTGGTTCAGCTTCATCGTTGACAATCTTCGTAATAGCAGGGCTAACCCGCGCAATTGTCGTCTCGAATCTGAATATAATGAATCCACCTGAGCTTCGCCCAGACTTGATCAGAGATTCCTTTAGTGAGTCGCTACCAAGGCGACGGTTTCGCTCAAAGTATCCCACCATAGGCGCACCGGATGATTCTTGCTCGCACGAAGGCAACCGCCTATGGCATCAACCGACAGCGGGTAACTGTAATAAAATCCCTGTATTTCATCGCATCGTAAAGCGAGCAGATAATGACTTTGCTCTTCGGTTTCAACACCTTCGGCAACACAGCCCATTTTTAATGTACGCGCCAAATTGACGATGGTGCGCACGATTTCAGCATTTTGCTTGTTATTCTTGAACCCGCCCATCACAAATGAGCGATCAATTTTAAGCTTGTCTGCGGGCAAACGATTCAAATAAGCCAGACTTGAGTAGCCGGTTCCAAAATCATCAATGGCGATGGTGATACCCATATCCTTTATGGCCCGCAAATTGATGACGCTGGCCTCGCCATCGTGCATAAGGCTGTTTTCGGTCAGCTCGATCTCAAGATAAGCAGGATCAAGCTTGGTCGCATGCAATGCCGTACGGACTACGGACGCCAGATCCCGCTGCTTGAATTGCTCGGGAGAAATATTAATGGCTATGGGGTAGTCCAGCAGACCTTCACTGAGCCAGCGATAAGCCTGTCGACATGCTTCAAATAAAACCCATTCATTGAGTTCATTAAGCAAACCACTCTCCTCGGCCAGGGGAATGAAAGCGTACGGATAAAGCAACCCTCTTTCCGGATGATGCCAGCGGACCAGCGCCTCAAATCCGGAAAGCAATCCCGTAGCACTGAAAATCCGGGGCTGGTATCTAAGCATCAATTCGTTGCGCTCGATAGCTCGACGCAATTCCGCTTCCATAGTGAGTTTCTTCTTGGCCCGATAGGCAAGGTTATGATCATATTTCTGCACTTGCGCGCCCCCGTTGCGTTTGGCATAAAACATGGCTGTTTCTGCGTTGCGCAACAGCATTTCCGGCGTACGCCCATCTTGCGGATACAGGCTAATGCCAATGCTGGCCTTGATGTGCAATTGATCTTCTTCAAAAGGGATGGGCGCGGCAAGCCGTTCGAGAATTCTCTGAGCCACTATGATGCTTTCCTGTTGTGAAACAACTTTGGGCAGGACGATCACAAACTCGTCTCCAGTATAACGACCCACCGTATCAGGGGCGCGGACACTGCCGATCAAGCGATGGGAGATTAACTTCATAATCGTATCCCCGCCTTCATGACCATAGAGGTCGTTGATCCGGCTATAGTTGTCCAGGTCGATAAATAAAAGGCCTGCGGGGTGCCTGCTACGATCAGCCATGCCGATCGCCTGACCCAGGAATTCCATGAAAACATCCTTGGTTACCAGTCCAGTCAAGGGCTCATTTCCGGAAATATGGCTCGCTTCAAGTCTCCGGATATTTCTCGAGCCGAGATCGGATAGAATCCACAGATAACCGATGTTATACCGGCTGGATTCATCTTTCAATGTACTAATCGACAACCAGCATGGAAAAATCTGGTCATTTTGCCCCCGGATCAACAATTCACCCGACCAGTGCTGTTCCTGCTTCAAATCTGACAGAAAATCCGCTGCATTCATTTGGGTCGGCAGAAGGATACTGACAATGTTTTGATTCCGTGCATCCTGTAATGTTAAGCCCGTCATACCACCAAAAGCCTTGTTGACATCCAGAATACCGAATTCGGTATCGGTAATCACCATGGCATCTGAAGCGCGGGAAAAAGCCACATTCGCGACCGCCGAATTGTCGCGAGCCGAAAACCAGTGGGATGAATTTGTCCAGAACTCTAATTGAGCCGGCTTGCGTTCCCACATCACCTTCACCTGGCGAATATTGACCGGTATTTTTTGTTCTTCATGGGCAAGCATCCATCGCACACCATGATTGGAGTGAGTCTCATTGTCATCGGCCAACAATTCCTCAACAGTCATTAACAACAACTTGTCCCGGCTATAACCACTGACGAGGCACAAGGAATCGTTACAGAACTTTATTTTTCCATCGTGCGGATATCTGATCAATAGCGGAACAGGGATGCTTTCCAATAGTACCTGCCAGCTTGAATCATTCTGGCGCAAGTCTTGCTGAAGCTGCCCAAGTTGGCGGTCTTGTTCACGCGCACGCATAAGCCGTTCGATCACTTCGGAAAAATACATCATAATTTCTGTACGGGTCTCATGAAAAATCCTGTGTTCATGATGACCCAGCAATAAGACACCCCATATTTTATCTTTCTGGAACAAGGGTATAGCAGCCATTGAACCCAGATTTTTCGGCCACTGACTTGATGCCATCCAGGGCGGGGAAGGCTCTTCCAGCACCGAAATCAGAGAGGGATATTGTTGCCGGATTGCAACAGCCACCAAGGACCTGCCTGTGGCCTCTCCAGGATCTGCCGACCAGCGAGTTTTTCTGACCCATGCGGCATCGGTGCCTTCTGTTGCCATCACTTTGAGTTCATCTCCGCTATCGAGAGCAAATATGGCGGCGATTTCACCCAGCTTGGATTTAACGAGGATCTGACAGATATTGGAGACCAGGTCATTCTCCGTTACATGCTCAACTGAAATGGAATCCAGCAACATCAAAGTATTACAGACATCGGTGATCCACCGCTCATGGATCTGAACCTTTTTAGTGCCGCGTTCTCGTACATGAAGCATAATGCAGGGCAATCGTCGACGCGGCAAAGGATGGCACTCGAAGCTTAATGACATCGGGGTTCCATCCTTCCGTTTATATTCCATGGTTATATCATGTGCAGGTCGCTCGATGTCGAGCCCGAAAAATCCTCTCAGCCAATGATCAAGCTGCCGCTCGTTTTCCGGGTAATCTTTCCACAATGCCAGAAAAGAAGCACCGCGCAGTTCTTTCACGCTTTTATCCCGTTCCTGCGCGGCCCATGGAGTTACATCAAGGATATTCAAATCCCTGTCCAGAAGAAACACGGCTTCGTTTAATTGACGCACTTCGGGAGCCAAGAGCATTGTATTGCCATTCTTTGACCGGTTAAACATATTTCCACAATCCTTGGACCAAACAGCCAATGTAATGAAGCTCTTACTATCCGAGCCCATTCAATCGTCATATACGACTATCATAGCAGCGCCGAACAGGTATTTGAATGGCATTCGGGTTTATGTGCCGCTTATACTATCAATTTAATATAATTGCCCGCTTTCTATAATAGGTAAACAGATGCAGAGTTATTCTGTCCGGCATTGTCAACCATCAACATGCCCGTCTGGCATGCCCCGGATCGGAAATTCGCAACAGTTTCCTATCATAACCTGTAACCACGAGAACCGAACACGACATGATATGGGCAAGTTTTCTGACCTATCTTATGGTGATCTTCCTGTTGGGAGTGATCGCCTATCGGCAAACGAATTCGGTAGAGGATTATCTACTGGGTGGACGACGCCTTGGTTCCCTGGTCGCTGCCTTGAGCGCCGGCGCCTCGGATATGAGCGGATGGCTTATGCTCGGACTCCCCGGCCTGATCTACCTGCAGGGACTGGATGGCGCCTGGCTTTCCCTCGGTCTTCTGACTGGTGCTTATGTAAGCTGGCGATTCATCGCTGCGCCACTCCGCTCGGCCGCCATCGCGCGGGACAATGCGCTGACCATTCCTGAATTTCTCAGTCGCGCCGTCAATGATGACGGATTCTGGCTGCGCGGATTGAGCAGTCTGGTGATCCTTTTCTTTTACACGATTTATACCGCTGCCGGCCTGGTAGCGGCAGGCAAACTGTTTGAGCAGTTTCTGAATATCCCTTATCAATGGAGCGTAGTCATCGGTGCGGGGATTATTTTCACCTATACTTCCCTCGGCGGTTTTCTGGCGGCAAGCTGGAGTGACGTACTTCAGGGTCTACTGATGATGCTGGCGCTAATATGTATTCCACTTCTGGCATGGATAGATCTCGAACAATCCGTATCGCCGAATCTGAATTTCTCTATTGGCAAGCTGCCAAGCTTAACCATAGTATCATCCCTGGCGTGGGGCTTGGGTTATTTCGGCCAACCGCATATATTAACGCGCTTTATGGCCAGTCGTTCTACGCAAACCGTACATCGGGCCCGGCGTATCGCCATGCTATGGATGCTGACATCCATGATGGGCGCCATAGCTACTGGTCTGATTAGCCAGGCTATTTTCATTGACCCACTGCTGGACGAACCGGAAACAGCCCTGATCCAGCTCACACAACTTCTGTTGACGCCGGCTCTGGCCGGTCTGGTGCTGGCTGCCATCATGGCGGCCGTTATGAGCACGGTGGATTCCCAACTCCTGGTATGTTCCAGTGCCATTGTCGAGGACTTATACAAGTACTTTCGCAAGGAGAAAGCTGTCGATGCGCAGATGATATGGTTAAGCAGAGTAGCGCTGATCCTGGTGGGTTTGGTAGCCTTGCTACTGGCTTTCGATCCCGATTCAAGTGTTCTGATGCTGGTTGCGTACGCATGGGCCGGGTTTGGCGCCACCTTTGGTCCATTGATTCTTTTGAGTCTTTACTGGCCTTCTTTGAGCGTTGTTGGCGCCAGATCGGGTTTGTTCGCCGGACTTCTTGGTGTTATCTTATGGGAAAACATGGCGGGTGGAATTTTTGAACTTTATGAATTACTGCCCGCCTTTGTGTTCGCCATGGCGATAAGCATCGGTTTCAGTCTTCTGTTCCCCGGCAAGGGCAGAAAAAAACCGGCGTATGAACCATGAACCCACTCTTTATTTTGCGCAACAATACAGCATATCCATATCATGAAAAAAACAGCGCTCAATCAGGTCACGCGTGAGGCATTCGAACGCTGGGGGCGCCAACATGATCACAGCGGAGAATTGATCGCGGAAATACGCGAGCGACTGATAAGCCGTCTTGATGGCATCCTCGTTTCGCCCTGTTTGATAGCGGATATCGGTTCAGGATTCGGGGAAGGAATGCGCCCCCTGATCAAGCGTTTTCCCAACGCTCACGGTATGGTGGTGGACTGGGCGCTTTCGCCCATGCCTCAGATCCCATGGTACCGATGGCGTTTGCGTTCCCATTGGCACCGAATCGTCGCGGACGCCCGCGATCTGCCCCTGACAACAGGCGCTGTTGATCTGATTTTTTCCAATATGCTCCTGCCCTGGATCGATCCACCAGATCTATTCTTTGTCGAAGCGCGCAGGATCTGCCGACCCGGCGGTCTCATGCTTTTTTCAGCCCTGGGGCCCGACAGCTTTCAGGAACTGCGTGATTTGTGGACACAAGCTGGAGGAGAGAACTCCATGCCCCCAGGCTTGTGGGATATGCATGATCTGGGAGATATGCTGATCCATGCTGGCTGGTCCGATCCCGTACTCGAAACCGAACGGCTGATTGTTCACTATACCACCTGGCAATCCATGATCAACGATTTTCGTCATGCCGGGCCTCTGCTCTGGAACGGAACCATGCCCCACGGGAGGAAACCTGGACAAAATCTATGGCGCCGTTTCAGGCAACTCCTTGACGAAAAAGCATGGGATCTCACCCTGGAAGTGATCTATGTGCACTCGTGGGCTTTGAATCACCTCCCCCACAATGCTGGAATATCAACGCCAGGAGAATTCCACATTCCTCTTAGCGGGATCAACAAAAGAAAAACCTTGATCGAGTAAAATATGGATATGACCGGATTGTTTGTGGCTGGAACAGACACTGGAGTGGGTAAAACCCTGGTCTCGGCGGCTCTGTTATATCAATGGTCCCGCGCCGGATATGCCTGTGCGGGCATGAAACCGGTGGCTACCGGCGCCATCCTCACTGAAGATGGATTACGCAACGATGATGCTGCCGTACTGATGCAGGCAGGTTCTGTCCAAATGAATTATGCCTGGCACAATCCTTGTGTATTCGCAGACCCCGTCGCCCCTCATCTGGCAAGCATGGAAGCCGGTTGCGCTATCGATCTGAAACAGATCAAGCACGCCTACCATAGACTTCGCAGCCAGACATCGAGAATCGTAGTCGAAGGAGTTGGCGGCTGGTCCGTTCCCATCGACAACCAGCGAACCATGGCGGATGTCGTCCGCATGCTTGGCCTTCCAGTAATTCTGGTAGTGGGCATTCGTCTGGGCTGCATTAATCACGCCCTGTTGACGGTATCGGCGATCCAGAACAGCGGATCCCGTCTGTGCGGCTGGATCGCAAATACCATCGACCCGAACATGCCTTTTCTGGAAGGCAACATCACGACCCTGGTTCAATCCATCAATGCGCCGTTGCTGCGTGTCATTCCATGGCAAAAAGAACAGAACGCCTTGTTGGCAGCCAACAACTGCCCGACCATACCCTGGAACCTATAAGGAAGCTCTGAGCAAGTCATGAACTCAGTTCTTGCAGTCCAGCTTCATGGTTGACAATCTTCGCCATAGCCTTGCTATTACGCGCGATTATCGTCTCGAATCCAAACATAATGAATCGCGCCTGAGCTTCGTCCAGACTTGTTCAGAGGTTCCATAACGGATGATACGACAGATAAAACAATGAAAATGAAACGGATAAAAAATATGCTTCGCTACTTTATGTGTGCGATTCTGTTGAGCGTAACCACCGTTCATGCAGACACGAACAAGCCCGAACTTTGGAATCAAGCCATCGCTCTGCAACAAAAGTATCCTCTGATCGACGGACATAACGATTTTCCATTTGCCGCGCGCATGCAAGGCCTGGTTTCGGAAGATCGAGCCTTTCTTCCCGACGAGCTTCCCAAACTCCATACGGATATTAAACGCTTGCGTGAAGCCCGTCTCGGCGGTCAATTCTGGGTGGTTTTCGTACCAGCGGACGAGGCACATCCTGCACATATGGCTCTCGAGCAACTTGATCTGATCCATCGTATGATTGACAACTCCGAATGGCTGGAACTGGCAACCACGCCCGATCAGATACGTGCCATCCACAGGCGCGGGCATATTGCATCTTTAATCGGAATGGAAGGGGGTCACATATTAGAACAATCCCTGGCATTGTTGCGCCAGTATCACGCCCTGGGTGTACGCTACCTCACCCTGACCCACAACAGCACCACCAACTGGGCCGATTCCGCCACAGATAACCCGCGCCACGATGGTCTGAATGACTTTGGCGCCGATGTCATCAAGGAAATGAACCGCCTCGGAATGTTGGTCGATCTCTCGCATACCTCCGACAAAACCATGAAAGACGCTTTGCGGATCAGCATTGCCCCCGTGATTTTCTCCCATTCATCGGCCCGTGCCATCGCCGATCACCCCTGCAATGTCCCGGACAACCTATTGCGCCGACTGGCTGAAAACGGCGGAGTTATCATGGTTAACTATTACAGTGTACTCCTGGTACCTGAAGCCAGCGCCATGCAGAATCAGATCACGCACAAGAAAAATGAACTGCTCGAGACACAAGATATCGATCGTCCCGCCGGTTGGGATGCCTACAAGGCATGGATGTTCAATCACGTTCCGCGCGGATCCATCGACGATATACTCATTCATATTGATCATATCGTCTCGGTGGCCGGAATAGACCATGTAGGCTTGGGCAGTGATTTTGACGGCGTGACCCTGTTGCCATCAGGACTGGATGATGTTTCCCGCTATCCGGCATTGATAGCAGCACTTTTGGGTCATGGTTATAAAGAGGATGAGGTTGCGAAAATCATGGGAGGGAACATTCTCAGAGTTATGGGTGAAACCGAACAGATCGCAGCGCAAATGCAAGGCGACATAGCGGAAGATCCGGCGGACACGCACAACAGCGAACAATTGGCACCTGGAGCGCCACCAGTCCGGGATTCAAGCGCCACTTCTGAAAATCAACAAACCAGACCCTGGATTAAGCCCTTACAACAAGCGCGATGACATGAGTGGGCAGCAGTTCAAAAGACGCATTAGCGCGGCGCAACCGGAACTTTTTTGTTGCCGCCGCCAGATCTTTAATCATCGGCTCCATGGACTTTTTTCCTGATAGCGCGCGTGGGTTCTGTTGAACCTCCCTGCTCCCCCTGACTTGCCTTGATGCGTTCATAAATTTCTTCGCGATGCACGCTAATATGTTCCGGAGCCTTGATACCCAATCGAACCTGATTGCCCTTGACCCCTAATACAGTCACACTGATATTCTCGGCTATAATCACCGTTTCACCAATCCGGCGTGTCAATATCAACATAGTTGCGATCTCCTTTCGCTGACCAATTCCCCAAAAGCTGGCTAATTTTCTCGCAGTAAAATCGCTCTACTTCGTGGTTCATGGTTGTTTCTTGTATCATACCGAGCGGTCATCCTCAAGGTGGAAGGCTGAATGCAGCGTGCGTACCGCCAGTTCCATATATTTTTCATCAATGACGACCGATATTTTGATTTCCGATGTTGAAATCATGCGTATATTGATACCTTCATCAGCCAGGGCGGAGAACATGCAGCTGGCGACTCCGGCGTGGGAACGCATGCCGACACCAACCACCGATACCTTGGTGATTTCCCGGTCACCGAATACATGCCGGGCACCGGTCTGTTGAGCACTGTTATGCAGGATCTCAAGCGCATAATCATAATCATTCCGATGCACAGTGAAGGTCAGATCGGTCGTGCCATCATGAGCGATGTTCTGAACAATCATATCCACTTCTATATTGGCATCGGCGACTGCAGCCAGAATACGGTAGGCAACACCCGGTCTGTCCGGAACACCGATGATGGTTAGCTGCGCTTCATCTTTGTTAAAAGCAATGCCCGATATAACTGCTGTTTCCATGTTTATCTCTTTTCCACCAATGAGGGTTCCGGAACCATCATGAAAACTCGACAGCACGCGCAAACAGACATTATACTTGCTCGCACATTCAACCGAGCGATGTTGCAAAACCTTGGAACCCATGCTGGCCAGTTCGAGCATCTCTTCAAAGGTCAAACGCGGAATCAGGCGGGCATTGCCAACCACTCTCGGATCGGTGGTATAGACCCCGTCCACATCAGTATAGATGCGACATTCTTCCGCCCCAAGCGCAGCGGCCAATGCTACCGCAGAAGTATCAGAACCGCCACGACCCAGCGTCGTGATATTTCCATCGCTATCAATGCCCTGAAACCCCGCGACTACAACCACGCAACCCTGATCCAGCAAGGCATGGATTCTGTCGGGATCGATATGGCGAATACGCGCCTTGCCATACTCACTGTTCGTCACGATCGAAACCTGGGCGCCCGTCAGACCACAGGCGGAAATCCCATGATTTTCAAGCGCCATTGCCACAAGCGCGGCCGTGACCTGCTCACCGGTCGCTAGCATAAGATCGAGTTCTCTGCGCCGGGGCTGAGGTTGAATTTCCCTGGCCAGATGAAGGAGCCGGTCGGTTTCCCCGGCCATGGCCGAAACCACAATCACCAGCCGCTGCCGTTGATGGTATGCATCTGCCACGCGCTTGGCAACTGCTTGGATCCGTTCAATGGAACCGACGGAAGTTCCTCCGTATTTATGGACGTAAAGCCCCGTATTATTCTGCAATCTATCTATAACCTTTAGTGCTTCTGGCAGGCTGTTGAAAAACTATTGCACTTGCAAATTCTTCGTTAAAAACAGGCTCCTTATGCTCATTTGCACCGTGCAAACTCCGCTTTTTCGCCTGTTTTTGCCTCGACTTTGCTACGTTCATAACGTTTTTCAACAACCTGCCAGTATCCCGCTTTATGGGTTCAGTTTCTTACTCAGCCATGATTCCACCTGTTGCAGCGCTTCAGGGATTCCAGAGGGATTCGTCCCCCCGGCCTGCGCCAAATCAGGCTTTCCACCACCGCGCCCGTTAATAGCAGGCGCGATGGATTGAATGAGTTCATTGGCGGGACATCGCCTGCTCAGATCACTACTTACAGTGGCGGCCAGGCTGGCTTTTCCATTGCTTTCGGCGCCGAGCACAATGACCGATGTTCCCAAACGATTGCGCAATTCATCAAGCAATGGGCGCAAACTTTTCGCATCCGCATCCGGTACCCGAGCACACAAGATATTGACTTCTCCCATCCGCTGTGATTGCGCGGCAAGTTCCAACGCTTGACGCCCGGTCAGTTGAATGTTCATACGTTCGATACGCCGCTCGAGTTCCCGCTGATGTTCCAGCGTCCGCTTCAGATGTTCAAGCCATTGCTCCCGTCCAGCCTTGAGCAAAGATTCAGCCTCGGAAATCTGACCTTGCAACAAGCGCACCTGCTTGAGCGCAGCCTCAGCGACCACCGCTTCCACGCGCCGCACGCCAGCGGCAATGCCGACTTCATGGACGAGCAACAGAATACCGATCTCCCCGCTGCGTGACACATGCGTGCCTCCACATAATTCCACGGAATGATCTCCCATCCGCAACACGCGCACCTGTTCAGTGTATTTTTCGCCAAAAAGCGCCAGTGCGCCGGAAGCTAGCGCCTGTGTATAATCCATCAGTTCGGTTTGAACCAGCACATCCTCCTGAATCCAGGCATTGACCCTGTCTTCAATGCGCGCTTTTTCCTCCCCAGTCAAGGGCGAATAATGCGCAAAGTCAAAACGCAACCGTTCCGGTTCCACCAGAGAGCCTTTCTGGACCACATGATCGCCCAGCACGCTGCGCAAAGCAGCGTGCAGCAAGTGGGTTGCCGAATGGTGCCGTTTCAAACCCGCACGCCTTTGACCATCGATACGCGCCTGCACGCACTGCCTCATGCCGATCGCTCCCATGGTGACCGAACCGGCATGCGCGAAAACCGAACCAACCTTATTCACAGCATGGACATGAAAACAGCCTTCAAGAGCGATGATTTCACCATGATCCGCCGCCTGACCACCGGACTCGGCATAAAACGGTGTCTGATCCAGAATGATGACTCCCTTCTGTCCATAGGCGAGACTTTCAACCGCTTGTTGAGCTTCGTTGCGCAGATCAAGAATAGCGGCAGAGCATTCCCCGATTTCATATCCACAAAATCGGGTATCCGGCAACGATTCGAAATCGGAACGATCCACCTGGCGGACAAATCGGTTGGCAGAACGCGCTCTCTGCCGCTGACGCGCCATGGCCGCCTCGAAACCCTCAAGGTCGGCACCGATATGGTGTTCCCTCGCCACATCGGCAGTCATATCCGGAGGAAAACCATAAGTGTCGTACAACTGAAAAATCAACTCGCCTTCGAGCTTTGCCTCATGGCAATGTTGTAACGCGTTTTCGAGTACACGCATCCCCTGCTCAAGGGTCGCCGCGAAACGCAATTCTTCCTGCTGCAGCAGTGTTTGCGCCAACCGGGTATTTTTACGCAGCTCGGGATAAGCAGCGCCCATTTCATCACTGATCAGCGGTATCAAACGGAAAAGAAAAGGATCATGCAACCCGAGTTTATAACCATGGCGCAAGGCGCGGCGAATAATCCGGCGCAACACATAACCGCGGCCTTCATTACCCGGCACGATACCATCGGTCATAAGAAAGGCGCACGCACGCAGATGATCGGCAATCACCTTGAGCGAAGGGTCGAAATCCAGTGGCCTGCGCGCCAAAGTCGCAATCTCGGCCATCAGACGTTGAAACAGATCAATGCTGTAATTATCATGAACCCCCTGCATCACTGCAGCAAGGCGCTCAAGCCCCATGCCGGTATCGACAGAAGGGTGCGGCAGCGGATTCAATACCCCGGAACCATCACGTTCGTATTGCATGAACACCAGGTTCCAGATCTCGACATACCGATCGGCATCGGCATTCACACCGCCCGGTGGATCACCAAAAAACTCAGATCCGTGATCAAAGAATATTTCCGAGCACGGACCGCACGGACCCGTTTCCCCCATGGTCCAGAAATTATCATCCGTAGCGATATGGGAAATGCGATCAGCAGAAACCCCGATTTGATCCTGCCAGATGCGTGATGATTCCTCATCATCGGCATACACCGTGATCCAAAGGCGGTGTTTATCGATACCCAGCTCTTGGGTCAGGTATTGCCAGGCGTAAATGATCGCTTCGCGCTTGAAATAATCACCGAAACTGAAATTACCCAGCATTTCAAAGAAAGTATGATGCCTTGCGGTATAACCGACGTTTTCCAGATCATTGTGCTTTCCTCCGGCGCGCATGCAACGCTGCACACTTGTGGCGCGGGTAAACCCGGGAAGCTCACGCCCGATGAAAACATCCTTGAAAGGCACCATGCCAGCATTGGTGAACAGAAGCGTAGGATCATTCACTGGCACCAGAGAAGCGCTCGGAACGATCGTATGATCCTGCCGTTTGAAATAATCCAGAAAATGCTGTCGCAACTGGGCCGTTAGCATAAGTCTTTCTGCTCCTGACGAATCTCAGTCGATGGAATGGCTACAAATGCGGTGCGCAGTTTCTCGGTCAAAACCCCGCTGATACAGATACCGCATCTGCCGAACGCGTTCCGAAGAATCATGCGGCAACGGATTGCCAAAATGCTTGCAGCGAATCCACTGCGCCCGTTCAGCCCAAAGGTTTCCGTCCTGTGGAAGGTGTTCCGTGATGATTTTCTCTGAAAACCCTTTCCTTTTCAAATCCATGCTAATAAAAGCGGGCCCATAACCCCGGCGCATTAACGCATGGATACGATGATCCATCACCTTTGCGTCATCAAGCAGACCATAATCCTGGCATCGATCCAGTGCAACTGATATGGTTTCGGCATCGAAACCCTTTCGTTTCAAGCGGTCACCGAGTTCAACCCTACCGAAATCACGCCGCGACAACGCAGCCAGCGCCTGATTCATACAGGCTTTCGCGTCACGGTCATCAGGCGCTTGATTCATCATCACCTGAGCGTAATCTCTCATCCGATGTGTCCGTCGTTTGACGCCTCCCACCCTGGTTGAAAAGTATCTCCCGCAGTTGCTGTTCGAGTTCTGCCATTAATTGCGGATTTTCCATAAGGAATTGGCGTGCGTTTTCCCTGCCTTGACCCACGCGGGTATCTCCATAGCTATACCAAGCACCTGCCTTATCGATCAAATCGTGTTTGACCGAAAGATCAAGAATCTCCCCAGGGCGTGAAATGCCGCCATATTCGTAAATAATCTCGAATTTGGCTTCCCGGAACGGCGGAGCCAGCTTGTTTTTCACCACCTTGACGCGAACTTCATTGCCGATAATTTCATCATCGCGTTTCATGGTACTGATTTTGCGTATATCAAGGCGCACCGAAGCATAGAATTTCAATGCGTTACCACCGGTTGTTGTCTCGGGATTGCCAAACATCACGCCGATTTTCTGACGGAGCTGATTGATGAAGATTACCAGGGTATTGGAGCGTTTGATATTGGCGGTGAGTTTACGCAGCGCCTGAGACATCAAACGTGCCTGCAGCCCCATGTGCGAATCGCCCATTTCACCTTCAATCTCCGCCCTTGGCGTCAACGCCGCCACAGAATCGACAACTACCACATCCACTGCTGCCGAACGTACCAGCATGTCGGCTATTTCAAGTGCCTGTTCTCCCGTGTCGGGTTGGGACACGAGCAGTTCCTCCACGTCAACACCTAGTTTTTCCGCATAAATCGGATCAAGCGCATGTTCGGCATCGATAAAGGCAGCAGCTCCGCCCACAGCCTGAGCCTGAGAGATGACATGAAGAGCTAACGTGGTTTTACCTGAGGATTCCGGGCCGTAAATCTCGACCACGCGCCCCCGCGGTAATCCGCCAATGCCGAGCGCAGCATCAAGCCCCAGGGATCCGGTGGGGATGACCGCAATCTGTTCAATCGGCTCATCGCCCATACGCATGATCGCACCCTTGCCGAATTGCTTTTGAATCTGGCCAAGAGCAGTTTTCAGCGCATTTTGTCTTCGTTCTTCCATTAATTCATCACTCCAATCATCATGAATACAGTTTCAAGGCCCATGGTCATTACGCTTTCATGCAATAGTTTACAGGACAGCGCTATGAACTAGGGCGTAGCAAGGTGACACAGCATCACAAGCGCAGCATGTACCGCCTGTTCGCGTACCGCGCGACGATCACCGCTAAAATGATGCTCCCCAGCGTGCACCGCATCTCCACGACGTACTCCGCCCAGCCAAACCAGCCCTACAGGTTTGGATTCTGTTCCACCCGGTCCTGCGACACCCGTGATCGATACCGCCAGATGAGCCATCGGATTGCGTGCAAGCGCCCCGAGCACCATTTGTTCAGCCACGGATTTGCTGACGGCGCCATATCTGTTCAAGGTTCCCTGACTGACGCCGAGCAGTGCTATTTTAGCTTCGTTACTGTATGTGATTATACCGGATTCAAAATAATGGGAACTACCGGGCAGATCCGTTAATGTTTTAGCCAGCCAGCCGCCGGTACAAGATTCAGCTGTCGTGATCCTGTAGCCTTGGGCATGGCATTGATCCGTCAGTTGACAGATCAAGCCGATCAAATCCTTTTCCATCTCAGGGTACCTGTTGTTTGCTGCCTTGATTTATTGCGGAATGCAGCCATCTGGTTTATGATAGCAACCTTTTCCGGGTAGACTGACCATTACCATTCATTAAATTCACTTAGAATTGTATTCATATTTGCGCCTTTTTTCCACATGAAACCAGACAAAACCGAAAAATCAGCGCTGCAACATACCCCCATGATTCGCCAATACCTGTCCGTTAAAACCGAATTTCCGGACATGCTGGTTTTTTTTCGCATGGGCGACTTTTACGAATTATTTTATGAAGATGCCAAAAAAGCCGCTGAAATACTCGATATCGTATTAACGCAAAGAGGCGTTTCCGCCGGCGAACCGATCCCTATGGCCGGAATACCATGGCACCAACTCGATGTCTACCTGGCCAAATTTGTGCGCCAAGGCGGTTCGGCTGTCATATGCGATCAAGTCGGTGAAAACGTTGCGGGCGGATTGATGGAGCGTAAAGTTACGCGCATCGTAACGCCAGGCACTATCATCGAAGAGACCCTTCTTGATGAAAGGAAGGACAACCTGCTAACCGCCCTTTGCAGAGGCGAAGACGATACTTACGGTTTGGCAACGGTAGATTTGAGTTCTGGACGTTTCAATGTGCGCTGCATGCAGGGCTACGGGTCCATGAAAGGGGAAATGGCTCGCTTGCAGCCGGCAGAAATCCTCGTAAATGACGAGATCGATCTGACCATGCAAACGGTCTCCATCCGCCAGCGCGACCCGAACGATTTTGATGCCACCGCCGCCGTATCCATGATACGAGAGCAGTTTGGAGAAACCAGCCTTGTCAGGCTGCAGGAGCAACATGTCCCCGATGTCGGAATCGGAGCCTGTGGCGCGCTGCTGATTTATCTGCGGGATACGTGTCGCTCGGCATTACCTCATCTTCAGCATTTCACCATAGAACATCTCGGGGAATCACTGATCATCGATGCGGCAGCCCGCCGTCATCTGGAACTGGAACGCAATATCGGGGGAGGGCGCCGCTTTAGTCTCCTGCATATCATCGATACCACCGGCACACCCATGGGTTCCCGCTGCATGCGCCGCTGGCTAAACCGCCCGTTGCGCGATCGCCATGCGCTGGAAGCGCGGCAGGCTACCATCGGCGCACTTCTGAAACATCAGCTGCATAATCCTCTACGCAGCCACCTGAAAGGTATCGGTGACGCCGAACGCAGCATGAGCCGGATAGCAATGAATTCCGCCAGACCCCAGGATTTGTTATGTCTGCGGCGTGCCCTGCAGATCGGCCCTCGAATCAATCAGTTACTGATGAAAACAGGAAATATCGCTGGAATCAACCCCGCGCAATTCAGGGCATCTTCACTCGAAGATTTATGCGATCTGCTTGAACAGGCTATCGATGAACAACCGAGTTCGTCGATACGCGATGGGGGCGTTATCGCAGCCAATTTTGATGCTGAACTCGACACCCTGCGCAACATGAATACCCGAGCGGTCGATGCTTTGTCGCAAATGGAAAAACGCGAACGCCAGCGTACCGGATTGAACCAGCTCCGCATTGGTTATAACCGCGTGCATGGCTACTATATAGAAATAGCCCGATCCCAGGCGAATCTGGTTCCCGCTGACTATGCGCGACGCCAAACCCTCAAGTCGAGCGAGCGCTTCATTACCCCCGAGTTGAAACAGTTCGAAGATGAACAATTGAGCGCGCAACAGCGCGCCATGATGCGCGAACACGCTCTATACGAACAACTGCTCGCCGATCTGCGAGCGCAACTGTATCCCATACGGCGATATATTGAAGCCCTGTCCGAGATCGACACCCTGGCGGCACTGGCAGAACGAGCTGAGACTCTGGGCTGGAGCAAACCCGTATGGCATGACGATCCCATGATCGATATCAAGGATGGATGGCATCCTGTGGTCACTGCTTTTCAGAATGAGCCTTTTGTGCCCAACGATATTCATCTTGATACCGCCCGACGGCTGATGATACTAACCGGGCCCAACATGGGTGGCAAATCGACCTTTATGCGCCAAACCGCACTGATCGTTATTCTGGCTCAAATGGGTAGTTATGTACCTGCCCGTAAAGCGCATTTGGGCATCTTTGAACAGATTTTTACCCGAATCGGAGCTTCCGATGAACTGGCTAGCGGCAAATCGACCTTCATGGTCGAAATGTGCGAAACCGCCGATATATTGTTATCCGCCAAAGAACGCAGCCTGGTCATTATGGATGAAATCGGGCGCGGAACCAGCACTCATGATGGCCTGGCGCTGGCCTGGGCCTGCGCGGAATATCTCTGCACCCAGTTAAAAGCGCTGACATTGTTCGCCACCCATTATTTTGAGCTAACTCGACTGGCGGATCTCAATCCTCACGCCTACAATCAGCATGTGAGCGCCACCGAATATCAAGGGCAATTAGTTCTGTTGCACAAAGTGAAAGACGGTCCCGCTGATCGAAGCTATGGACTGAATGTGGCGGCTTTGGCTGGAATTCCGGATGAAGTGATCGAACATGCCCGCCATCATTTGAACGAATTTGAAAAGGGAATGACTCCGCCGGTTTCCAGCACTCAACCAGCCCTGTTTGAATCCCAGCCCCATCCCCTATTGCAAGACCTTGAAAAGCTTGATCTTGACGCGCTGTCACCCAGGGAAGCACTTCATTTGCTGTATCAATATCAATCAGATTTACTTCGTGACAAAGATTTAATACTATATT
>Ga0209344_10001068_pt1 | contig 38843 bp, 31 predicted proteins | sample Cruoilmetagenom6_FD_187293 | JGI IMG/M metagenome (GOLD analysis project Ga0209344, IMG submission 187293) | Oil polluted marine microbial communities from Coal Oil Point, Santa Barbara, California, USA - Santa Barbara Oil Seep Sample 6 (SPAdes)... | ecosystem: Environmental > Aquatic > Marine... | reverse complement strand
GATTTACGTGTTGCTTAGTGCCGAAGCAACACGTAAATCTCTTAGCGCCTCGGGGCCATCAGCATTGGCAGCGCGGCTGACGGCAGCGTCACCATCAGCAAATTGATTTTGAGCTGAAACCTGACCACGCACTTCTTCGTTGAAGCTTGCCGAGGCCAAAGCGCGTTCTTCAGTCGAGTAAGAGGCCCACTTAGCCTGATCTTCCTCTGAGCCATAGTTTTGAATTACGTTACCAAGGGCGCCCGCTCCGCTGGCATTAACAATGGATCCACCACCCCCCATGCCTATCGCTGTCTGGGTCGCTACACTGTCTGCGTAGCCCACAAACCCTGAAAGGGATGAATAGCCCTCTTCACGTCCCTGGCTAACCCACTCATCCATTTGGTCAGAGAATCCAGGAGATTCCTGGTACATCTGACGAGCAGTGTCACCAAACTCTTGCCCCCAGCCTCCAAAGTTGGCGTCATTGGCCTGGCTCTGGACGATACCCTTCACGAAATCCATTGCCGTTGCAGCCCCTTCAACAGTTCCACCGCCCTGTGAGCCTTGGCTATTAAGACCGGCAATCATCTCGCGTGCCTGTTCGAGTTTAAGCTCTCCAAGGCCTTGGCGGGCCTCAGCGACTCGATCATCTCTGCTCACTGCATATTGCTGTCCAGGTGTGCTAGGGGAGGTTCCGCCACTTCGAGCCGTGTCTTCTATCTGGGCGCTGCGACCTGAATCATAAGAACTACCGGGTGCCACATTCTGTACGTTCTGAGCGGCATCTTCAGTTCCCTGGTTACGGTGTGGATCGCCAACTGGCCCTTCTTGAGGCACCTGCCCTGGGTCGCCAACGTTTGTACCGAATACCGCAGAGAAAACGCCTGCCGATGAGAAGCTACTAAAGGCCTGAGAGAAGCCACTCTGGTTTTCACTTTCCCAGTTGCTTTGTCGCATGACTGCCGCAAACTTACCTGCAGTTTCTGCCGCTTCAGGTGAAACCCCCCGAGAAACTAGGTTGTTTTGAGTTTGCTCTTTAGCGGTAGCCATCATTGGATTGTCAGCGACATTGCTGTTGTAGGCATCGTGTACGGCACTTGCAGCGCCAGCATTCTTCTCGATCTGATAGCCCGCATCGTTAAGACGAGCGCTACCCGATAGCTCAATAGCATTGGATTGCTCGCGGGTTTCTTGAAGTGACTGTGATGAGCTATAAAGCTGACCAGCAGAGCTGGATAGCTGATTCTGCTGAGCCGCGGTGTACTGATCTGAATCTGTTCGATCAAGGGTGTCACTAAAGGACTGAGCAAATTCACCGCGCAGAGCAATCTGGTCATCCTCGGACCAGCTTTCTTGCGTCATGGCTTGCTTAACATCTTCTGCAGAGTACGTGTTGCCACTCTTCGTCGTATATGACTCGCTGGCATTAGCACCAAAACCAAAACCGCCCACACTTGGTGACGCTGCTAGACCAGTGCTGATTTGGCCTCGGAGTTCCTGGGCATCCTGCGAGCTTTGCGCTATACGCTGGGAAACGCTACTAGCTGTAGATTGAGCCTTACCAAACGACTCGGAACTGGTGAACGAATCACTCTGCATAGCGGCATTGGTAAGCCGTGATGTAACCCCGGATGTTTGAGTATTCGAAGCCATCTGGGAGTAGACTTGTGCAAACTGATCGTTGGCCTGTACCGCATCTCCCCGGGCTGCTTGTGTCGCACCGCGTGCAACATTAGAAGCGCTGATTGTGGCCATCGTCCCTTCAGACCCAGACAGCCGGGTACCACCACCATGGTCAAAGCTATATACTGGCGCTTCGGAAATTGCGGCTGGCGCAGCTCCAGACTTCGCACCCACACGGCCTTCGTCAAACGAATCTGCTGAGGACATCCGGCCAGCAAGCTGGTTCATGGTATAGATAGAGCCTGATACCACGAATAGCGAAATAAAGGGAGTGGCAGCCATCATCGCTGAGCCGACCCCGACCCACGTTTCCGCAATTTTCGCCAAACTACTGAATGCATAGAACGACCCCATGTTGAAGTTGGAGTTGCCTGCCGCAAGGGTGTTGAACTGATCGCTAGCTGCCTGAATTAAATATAGATTCGTAATAGATAATATGGGCATCCACAGCTGGATCCAGAAGAACAGCATCATGTATTTGCCTACAAGCGATATACCTGCAGCCCCCATGATGACAATGATGGCGGCGAGGGGGGCAATAGCAAAACTTAGGCCCTCAACGTAAGCCAAGAAGGGACGAACGGTATCCAGGAAGGAACTACCTTCGGCAGCCCACTGAGCATTACGCTCTTGCAGTGCAAGGTTGTAGGCAAGGGCAGCTTCGCCATCGAGCCCGTCCTTCAAGTGACCTGCCTCTGCGGCTTCAAGTAAGGGAAGGACGATCCCCGCCTGCATCAAAGCGATGGAGTTGCTGGCGGATATCTCTGGGAAGCCATTGAAAAAGTCTTCCAGGTTTTGAATCGAATTTGGCTTGCCAATCGACTCATCGAGCTTGTCTGAGCGAAGAACTGTAGTGATTTGCTCGTGGATGTCCGTGCTGTCTGCTAAGCGCTCAAAAATAAAGCTAATACGGTTTTGTGCGGTCACGCAGTCTTCCACCTGTGGACCGCCACCGGTGTAAATTTCCGTGGTGTAGAAATTGTTATTTAAAAAAAGCGCGTCTGGAAGTGACCCAGTCATGATGTCGTCATAGCTGGCTTGCCCTTCGAGGCTAGGCTTGCGCATCGTGCAGTCGCGCATATAGTTGAACAGCGTATGCTTTGCATTCCCACCAATGCTTTGATCGACCCCTTGAAGGGCCATCTCGACAATCTCTTTGCGCCGTAGTCCCACGAGCGTTTTCAGCGGGTCGATATACCCACCTTCGGTTAGCCGTGCCGTATCGGAAGCCAGTCCGTAGCCTTGCTCCTGAAGCTGTGTCAGGCCATAGCCAAACTGACTCATGATCGAGCCAGCTGCGACCGGGCCTATCGGGACGTTATACGTGACGGTTACTCGGCCTGTGTAAATATCTTCCACATAGGCGGTGACGTTCGGCCCAAACATCACTGCATACATCAGGTACCCAGCCAGGGCTTGCCCCCAAGGAACACCTTGCTGAGGGTTCATCACGTATTTAACACCCGTCCACATTACGAAGAGCAAGAAGCCGACACTGGCCATTTTGCCAATATCGCCGCTGCCCGTGATCATGGCCACACCGTTCAGGACTTCCGTCAAAAACGTGCTTGACCCAATGGAGTAAATTGTAAAATCCATAGTTTAATCCTCCTCTATTGAGTCAGGCCCGACATGCCATCGTATGGTTGACGGGTTAGCTCAAGCAGGCTCCGGCCACGTTCTAGTAGGTCGGTAATTTCGCCATACTGGCCAGTTGCTGACTGGTAGTCCTTATACAAGTCATCTCGAGCTACTTGGATATGTTGGAGGACTTTTTCTTTATGCAAATGATTGGAGTTCTGAACCGCTTGGATGGCGATATCGATCATCTGCTGTGCTGTGTTATAGGTGGCGGAAAGTGCAAGCGCATCCGCGTTATCTTGCATAAAGGAGACCGCAGCGGATTCGCTTTTTTCTATGAGATTGACCAGGATCCCAGAAACATTATTTGGGAGGGCCATGATGATCTGTGCGTCATTTACAACGCTGCTGTCCCCAAGGCGAATGCGTTGGACAAGGCCAGTTGAAGAGCTAGTCCCTTGGAAGGCTTCAAGTAGCCGATCAGACATACCCTTGATGGGACGCTGCACATCACTGTAATTCGTGCACTCACTGTTGCTGCAGTCGAAAATGGTAATGTCACCACCTTCGAGGATGTCAGTTAATCCGTAAGAAGGGGTCGTATAGTCAGGCTTTACATTACCCTCTTCACCGGTGTTGCTTGCGTCGTAAACAATGAATCCGGTTAGCGACATGATCTCTTCTCTGAACCGATCGGCGCTTCCGCCAAAAATGGGTACCACATCGCTATTTTTGAGGGCCGTCCATAACGGGTTGCCAAGCTGGTTCTCTCGGGTCTCTTCATTTACGGACCCGTCTGCAATTTCCCTCGTTGAGCTGTTACTTCCTGAGGAAGTGAAGGAGTCGAAAATGCCGTCAAAAACACCCGCGCCAGCTGTTGCTACATCTGCCGCTGCTTTGGCGGTATCAGTAAATTCATCTGGCGCGTCCATGGTCAAGATGCCTCGCGCCATCTTGCATGAGTCGAGCATGCTGTCGTTCATTTCCTGGATCTTGGCGAGGAACTTGGTAACAGAGTCCGCTAGCTCGGGTGACATCTCTTTCAGAGCCACTTCAAAGAGCAGACCCGCGGCATTCTGAGCCGTGGCACGCGCCAGCTGTATGAGCTGGTCCTTGTTAATAAAGGAGAACGAGCCACCAAATATGTCGATGCCACCACACCCTGCAGAAATTGAAGGGGGATCCAGGTAAACCAAATTGGCTCGAGTGATTTTCGTACGTGCCGAGTACCGCCCTCCCGAGAGGACGCCTCGACGAGCAGACTCATATGCACCAGGAGGACTGGTATTGCTCATCATGTCATTGAAAACGCCGTCAAGCGTGCTGTTCAGCGAGGCGTTGGTCGATGAGGCGCCCGCCATGAAGCAGGTTCCTAGCGCAACAGCCATCGCCAGTTTGGATAGTGCGACTTTCATCGGCTGATTTCCTCTTCGATAAGCTCATACATCGAATCTGGATCAATGAATCCATCTTCTCGCGGAGCAATAGACTTCGATTCAATAAGTTGATTGAAACTCTGGCCCAGCGGGTTAAGGCGGCTTGACTGAGTGGACTGAAACTCTTCTTCTGAAATCACGCCATTCATTCGTGCCTGGGTAATAATGGCCTCTGCCAACGCATGGGCTGACGTACCCCCCTGACCGATCGATACGATGTTTTGGGAGTCAATCACGAGGTAGATCGCCGGCGTGGCGACTAAACCAAGCATCTCTGCCTGGCCTTCATCCACTGAGAAGTTTTCGTATCCCTTGATGGGAATTGGAGCTCCATCGAGAGAGATAGGCTGGACATCGAATCCGCCTCTACGCTTCACCCAGTTAAGCGGCCGGGTTTGTTCCAAACAGACTTCACAATCATCTTCATAGAAAAAGAACAGGCCTAGAGACCTATTACTGATCTCGCGAAGTAACCTGAATTTCGCTTCATCTGCTTCTTGGTCCATTGCCTTAGTGGCAAAGGATGCAGTCGAGCGATTGGTGTTCTCATCAAGCACGGGGTACTTAAGCAATGCTTGTTGATAGGTCTTTGTGAACTGCTCTGCCTTATCCAACGCGACACGCTTCAGAAACGCGTAGACCGCAACGGTTTGAACGTTCGTGGGATCGTCAAGGGCGGCTTGGTGGTAGCGAGGCAGGTTGTCTTTAAGCCACACGGCCGATAGGTAGGCTGGCTCTTCCGGAGGCTCTGGTGTCTCTTCCGGGGGCTCGGGTGGATCGATTTCGACGGGTACAACCTGAGGGGGATTTTCCTCTGGTGGCTCTTCTTCAACGGGCTCTGGTTCGTAGAAGAACCATCCTTCGTTTTGACTGTCCCAAAATCCGGATTGCGCATAAACTGCGGGTGAAGTAACTGCTATGCCAGCGCATGCAATTGCCGCTACCAGCAGCCGCTTTGGCCATAAGGCATTGTAGGGCTGTGACATGGTGTAGGCGCCATTTGTCCAATGTGAGCCCATGCTACGAAATGGCAAGAGCTATCGTCGGCGGATCGGCGCCAAAAAAGGGCGGACTTTGTGCTAGCGGGGACTCCCTATCTACCCTAAGTAAGTTGCGGAATTAACGTTGATAGTAGAAAGTAGGGTGATGCTGCTAAAAAGTGTACAATGTGGCATTAGTGGCAGTATCAAAGCGCGTCGTGTACTTTTTTAGTAATCAAGTGTAACTTACATTTACAACATTGGTGGTCGTTACTGTGGTCCAGAGCACCGGTATTAGCCCGCTTCATAGTGAAGCATGGATTGGGGTTAGCATGAACATGTTAGAAAGTAGGATCTTAGACCCTTCCAAGGGTCCCGTTATCCGTGATGCAAGCGGCAAAGAGCGATCGGTTGAGCTCACCGCTAGGGCATTGGCGAGGGTCTATGGCCTGGACGAAGAGGGGCTGACGACGTTCCTCAATAACGTTTCGCAAACGTTAACCGAACATGATTTAACACTCGACCAACTGATTGAGATCTTAGTGCGACACAAAGGGTCTCACGTTATGTCCGTTCGGCGCCTAAGGACTGCAGAGCGCCTTCGCGAGTTTTTTCACGGTGCGGGAGCTAAGCGCTTCGTGTGTGTGAACCCCTATACAGGGGAGAGCGAACTGGCCGTCGATACCACTCGATTGATTCAAGAGTGGGAGCGTAAGTACGGCCATGACGAGGTTGACGCGTGGAAAGTTTTTATTGACTGAGAACTATGCCGGGGTGGGCCAGATGTTCTTCTTGATCCATGCCAACCGGCTTCGGGCGCACATAGACGGTCACGAGTCTGCGTGACGCGCTGTCCAAGGGCACTGTTGTGAAACGAAACAGTTGCTCAGGAACACCCCAGAACTCAGAGCGGCTATAGCGTCGCTCTTTCTTTTTGGCAATGTTGTCTGCCAACCTGATCTCGACCAGCTCCTCTTTCATCAGCCATCGCGATAGCGACAGCGCACAGCTGGCCGGGGGTGTCGCTTGCTCTGGGTAAGGCGTGCTGGGGTCGACACCTTTGAATCCTGATCGCGCTGAAAACTGAGATAAAGCGTGTTCACTAATTTCCACTCTCCCAAGCACAGGAGAGGTCACAACGTTTTCACGACTAGTCGATGCTGTGATCGCATATTCATTTACATAGCGAGCCCCCACGTCACGTTGAGCCGTGGTCAGCTTTTTGGCTACCTGGAGCTTTGCCCCTTCGAGCCAAAATACCCCCCATTTTGCAAATGCCGATACAGGGTGCTCTCTATCCCCATCACCAATGGCCGCTAGCAGCGCTTTGCGGGTCGCGCCCTGAGATACTTGAATGATGTTAAGACCGCGCTGGCGCCAAGGGGTACCAACCGTTCCACTTGGCTCGTGATGATGATAGTCACTGCATAGCCGCCACGGATTGGCGATGATAGCTTTAAGGGCTTCAAGCTCACCAATCGCTTTTGCGTACCGGGTTTGCTCCCCCTCTAAAACGGGAAGCTCGATGCGGATGATGCCACTCCTGTCAATCCGAGAGCTGTCACCAAATTGGACGACTACGGTGTTCAACTCTTGGTCATAGCTTAGAACATCCGTGAAAATAGCGGCTTGAGTTATCATTGATCAGCTCCCACGCTAGTCATTTCGCTTCAGACAGTAACGCAGGCCCATATACCCCATATCCATACCTAGAACGCTGTTCCCGCACATAGTTCTGGCCTGGGCAGGATAGTCCATGAAGGTCTCTGCGAGCTCGTTGTACGCCACTTCCTCCATACGAAGGCACCGGTCAAAAGCCTCCTGATCTGCATTGCCATCAGCGACCAGCTGCTCACAGTGATAACGCGAAGGAAGATCTGGCAGCGACTTCATTTCTTCGGTGAAATTGACACGGTCGATGCCTCTAGGCTCTGTTTCCTGTGAAAGGGCGGGCATGCTGGCAACTAAGGCTGTGGCCACCATCATGCGCAAACTCTGCTTAATCAACGTGCTGGCTCCTGTGGGTAGTTCATTGGTTCGGGAATAATTACCGGCTGCCCGGCCCAGGTAAGGTGATTAATAAAAGCGCCATCCAGGGGGTAGCTGATAACAGCCTGGTTCACATAATCATTGATTGAATTCTGCTGCGGTGAAAGCGCCATGATCACGTCACATACCGCCACATTGACCTCCATATTATCTTCACCTTGCGGCGACATTGGCCAGGCCATAAGCCCAGCTTGATGCACCTTGGCGTATCGCTCGCCGCTTGAGGGGGTGTAGGGGCGCTGGGTCTGCATCCCTGATTCCTGAGCAGGCATAAGGTCGCAGGCCAACGCTATCGCGATCTTCGTGTCTGGTGCATATCCCTTATTGTGCAAGTAGGCTTGAAATCCTGAGCACGTTCCGTCAAAAAATGTCTCGTCAACGGGTATCGGCCGTGGTCTTCGTTCACCCTGACGCTCAATGAAGCGCAGCTCTTCTGGAACGTGACTCGGATACTCGCCCTCCGGGATATAACTGGAGAGGACCGGCGTCCGTTCCAACACTGTGCTGCCATCTGGTGATAAGGCAACGAGTGAAAACGCGTACCGGCGTAGTGATGCCCCTATGATGGTTTTGCCAGAGGCGTCATCGACCGTATCGCGAGGGGTTTGACTGTTACGGGCACCTTGACCAAGGCGGTGGCGCACACTTTCTACATGTCGGGGATTTGCCAAATCCATCATCTTGGGCATCCAGAGGCGAATTCGCCGAACCTTAGCCACCTCGGGGCCATCCGGATAGGAGGGCTCCAGAGACGTGATAAGGCTGGCGCGTCCGTGGAGAACGCGGTCATCACTGCCCATTGAAACAAGCCAACGGGCAAACAGGATGCCCGGCTTAGTAGGGTCGGATCTCGCGCTCTGAGCCACAATTAGGGGCGACTGTCGGCAGTGGTTAACCGTGCGTTGGTCGATCTTACCACCGAACCAGCTCCCGCGAGCTCGCTGGCCGAGCTTGTCCCGTTCTGGCGTGCTAATCGCCTTCAAGTCCATGCAGACCTGAATGGACTGAGCAGGCAAGGATGACGAGGTTGTTGGAACAACCTCACCATGTAGAATTTGATTCGCGGCATCTACAGTCTGAACGCGAACAAGCACATTCTCATCATAAATCCCTTGTTGCCGGGGTTGTCTTACTGTGGCTTGGCTGGGTAGGTATGCCATATTTAGTCTCCGTCGTCTCGCACACACACCGCTATGATACTGAAGTTGCCGGTAACCAGAACCCAAAGAACTCCTAGTCACGACAAGACGGCCATATTTGGGCCCGGAACGTCGCTCTCCCAGGGCAGAGCCGAGATACCGTGATCTTGCCACGACAAGGAGATTTTCAATGAACAACGCAATAGTCTACCGATTGAACAGCCCACTACCGGATACAGAAACACTGGCAGAGTTGCTTGAAGATGCACCCGGAAGGCGATGTCACTTTGATGAACTGTCGCACACAGGGTTCTGCCCCCCGATCTCGGGTGCCCAATATGCCGTAGAAACCGAAGGGTTGACTCTCTTCGCCGCGGAAGTGACCAAGGTGTTACTACCAGGCAAGGTCGTGAAGCGGGAAACTAGCAAGAAGCTTGAAGAAATTACCGCGAAATACGGTCGTGCACTAAGCGATGGCGAGAAGAAGCAGGTTAAAGAGGCAGTAAAAACTCACTTAATAGCACGCTCCCACCAATCCTCTGATCAGGTCGATATACGTCTCGATCGAAAGCGGTCTCTCCTTGTGCTTGATGTTAGTTCGGCAACAAAAGCAGATGATGTTATTAACAAGCTAAGAAAAGTCATAGGGTCACTCAAAGTGGTGCCTTTCGTGACACAGGAACCCGCTGTCGCTGCGATGACACGGTGGCTAGGGCAGGGGTGGCCAGATCCGGCAGGCTGGCGCTTCTCTGGCTCCTGCCGGCTGACAAGCTCGAATGGCTCCCATGTCACTTTCGATAAATGCCTCTTGGTTCATGAGCTTGATACTGCAGAAGCCCCTGATGAGGTCGAGAAGGTAGGGCCCTCGACAGAAGTGGATGCCTGCCTAAATCAAGGGCGGCTTTGTACAGAAGCTAAGTTTGAACTGGACGACATCGGCGAGTTCGTACTGACGCAAAGCCTAAGCCTAAAGTCGATGAAGTTTTCGGGGGACATTCCCGAAGTGGAAATTGAAGATGCTGACGAGGCACGACGCTTGAACTATGAGGCCACCGCGCTGCTGGAGTGGGGGTTGATTGGACAAGTGATAGACGATCTTCAGGCCTACTTAGGAGAGGCAAGTATCGAAGAGGAGGATCTGCAGCCCCCTCAGGAAGATGAAAGCCTTGGTGCAGTCGAAGTCGACTTGTCAGCAATTATAGTGGATAGCGGGACGGAAACGGGGGATGACGAGGCGAAGCAGGAAGGTGAGACTGTGGCTGAGGAAAAGCCTGCCCCGGTGGAATAGTAAGAAAACAGGAATAGCGTGAGAGGAAGAGCCCCAAGCCATATGCCGGCATGGGGCTCTTATCATTTTGGTATCCTGATTAAGGGCTTGTTGATGAAGGTCTAAACGTATGTGCTAGTGGATCGGTGTCAGCGCGCCGGCGCTCAACATCGGCTTCGCTAATTAGACCATGCGCAACCAGAAGGCCCTCCGTGGTATCCGTCTGAGACAATAACCCTTCCTTAATCGCCTCGTATCGCAGCACCTTATCGGTTGCTCTAGCGCTGAATACATCACGAAACTTCCCGATGTTGCCAAGAAGGCACGCTAAAGCGGCCGCCGCGCCGGCGAAGGTGGCGACAACACGAGCGTTGTCTTGCAGCTGGTCTTGCGAGTAAGTGCTCAGGTCCGATGTGTTGACATCCTCCCCTCCCTCAGCTTGCGCTGCCGTCTAGCGACGGAAAGGAAGGGGATTCCCAGGTTGTTACCTTCCTGGTTTCTGCTTCCAAGACGATTGCCCGAGGGAATGGCTTGGTTATCGCCGTAAAAGTCCCACAGTGGGGATTTTTACGGTGGCGAACCAACTCATATCCCCCAGGTCTCACATCGTCTCCACAGACGTAACTTTCCGAGTGCCCCTCGGTAGGTCGTGTCGACGTGAGCAGTATAGCACTGTGCAAATCATCAGCAAGGGCATCCTGCGGATGCCGCGCTATCCATCCGCTCACTAAAAGTAAGCGGTTTTTCGCGCTGATTGATAACGTGGAGAGTGGTCTCCGCGACACGCCACCGTCCATGTGTTGCAGCTTGCTTGTCCCACCAGTACACGAAATAACTGGTGGCGCTTAACAACAGACACCAAACGAGTACAACTATCACCGCTATCCCTCCAGCCAAAAAAAACCAGCCCACGTAATGGGCTGGCGAGTTGCATTAGAAATAGCCACTGAGCGATGGTTTGGAATATGCGACATCTCCATTGTCGTCGACTATACCGTCAAGCCACTCTCTGGCATCTGGATCCAAAATCTCACGCGGCATTCCTTTTCCCGTCACAGTTAGACGATGAACTTCAGAACCTCCCGTATCTTTACGGTACATGTCCTTCAGCTCATCCGTTACCGGCTCACGGAATTCATTTTCGATTAACTCCTCCCATTGCACCTGCCCCTTTTTGGAAGAACGCGTCAGGCGAACGCCTCCATATTCGCCTGACTTAAAGTCACCCATACAGACCGCAAGAGCAGTTTTATGGTGACTCAAAGCTTCCTCAACGGTCTCAAGCTGGCGCTTGAGTTCTTGGCGCTGTTTTTCGAGACGATACGCGGCAGGTGCGTGTAGGAACCAAGCCTCGGCCTCATGGGCTTCGGTCGGGTAATACACGTCCTTTCCAGTATCTTTCTCGGGCGGAGTGCCGTTAACAACCTGTTTGTAGAATTCGCCACAACGACCAACATGTTTCTTTAGAAAGACTTCATCACGAAGAATCTCAAAACAGATCGGTGTTGCATAACGACCAGGTTGGTAGAACAGTAGCCATCCCCGGGAGGCGCCAGACACCATAATCTGGTGCTGAACTTGGGGATAGTACAGTCGGTAAGCCTTGGACTTCCGTCCCCGATTGACGACATCCTGAAAGGTACGTTCGGAAGGCACTTTGAGCTCTGTAGGCTCTCCATTATTCCGCTGACCATCCAAGCTAGCTCGAAGCATCGGGTAGTTAGTCATCTGAATACAGTAAGGCGTTAACGACTCTTTGAAATAAGCACTTGCAGCGCTATATGCCTCAGGGGTCGGATCATGTTCAAGCAAGAAGTCAGACATGTGGTCTCGGGCTTCAGGCTCATATACATGACCATTTCTAACCAATGGGTTACGACTGAGGTCAGGTTCTTCAACGATCCCTCGTTTTTCCCCCCATAATCGCCACAAGGACTTGTAGGGTGATAGCCCCGCAAGAACCACGGCATCGGTCGCAGTAATACCGCTCTTGCGCCACGCGAGCCATTCAGCAGAGCCTTGTTCTAGTTGAACAATCTCATAACGCATAGCCTTCCCTCCAGATTATGAGAGGCAAGACCAGCCCCTAAGGGCGATCATGCCCCTAAGGGTGAGAATCAAGCTCCATGCCTAGGCGTGGAGCTTGCTTTCGGCACATAGACCGAAATTATGCAGCAAGATGCTGAGATAGTTTTAGCTTCTCTTCGAGCCAGTCCGCTTCATTACGAAGTTTTCTGGCTGAGTCAAAGTTATCCCAGGCAGCGTCAAGAGAAGCTTCCGATCTTAACGACTCGAGCTTCGTTCCTACGTCTTGCCAATCGCTTGGGGGGATCAGATCGTCTGAGTCACTTAGCCACACGCAGATAGCTCGAACTCCAGGGCGGTGCCTGGACGCATACAGATCAAGTGTTTCCCCACCATCTTTGATTCGGATCTCGATAGGCGTAAACATCCCGTCGTAGGTTTCACCAAGGCTTTTCGCTTCGTACTGCTGAAACTCGGCCAAGGCGATCCGTTTTAGCGTTTCAAGATCCTTAAAAGCAGGAGCTACAACAGTTCGCTGTTCATCTCGCGAATAGTACGCCACGCCTGGGGCATGGTCGTACATGTCATAGGACCCCTCCCCAACAATCTGAATCGTGGCACAAGCCACCGTTGGGGATGTTCGACCGAACGTCTCATCAAAGATTTTTGCTAACGACTCACGTACGTCATTACGAAGTGATGCCAGGAATTGGCGGTCGCCCTTGTTAAGAATAGTCATGGTCAAACTCCTCATTTTGAGGAGGGAGCCACCCCAACGGGAGGACTCCCCCGGTTAGGGTGGTAAGTAGTACGCTGCGTTATGCAGCTTGCGGCAGCATCTCTGGGAACGTCTCGAGCACTGAAACCTTGATGTACTGAGCCACAGACTCAGGCAGTCTCCGGATTTTAGTGCTTTCGTCGAGCCAGTTAAGGCTTACGGTTACGGCCTGTTGCTGCTTGGCCTTATCCCCAGCCCCACGGATGCGAAGATTGAATTCAGATACAATCTTGTTAGCCATGGCCAGTTCTTGCTTCGACAATTCCGCTGCTAGCTGATCACTGGTTTTCTGGGAGCCTTCACTCTCAGCACCTGCGTCAGCGCCAGCTTCATCATCGTTACCGGTCATTGCCTCATCGCCGCTGCTATCACTGCCTTGGGCATGCTCGACAACAGGCTGCTCGACAACAGACTCTTCAGATCGCTCTTCGGGAAGAGCTTCCTGACCACTGGTAGCACCAGCACTATCTGCCGGCGAACCAGCCTCATCTTCAGGGGATGAGCCATCAGCACTGTCCACCTCAGTGGTATCACCGAATGAGGCAGCCAGTAGCTCGTCGTCGTCTTCAGCTGTCGATGATGAGTTATCACCTTCAACAACATCGGCGGCTACAAACGTAGTTGCGGACGCACGCTTCTCAGGGTTAGGAGCAGACTGCACTGTCGTACCATCCCCCTGCTCAGCATGTTGCTCGCCCAACATCCGACTGATGTCATCCTCATCAAACAAACCGCCAAGTCCAAACGCGACACGGCTGCATTGAATGATGGTCTTGTGCCTTAGCTGTCGGCACCCCATGGCTCTCCATGATTCGGAGTTCTGGTAGACCTCCAAGAAGTATTCACGAACCACCGTGGGCCGAGTGCGATCTTTCCGAAAGATTGATGCCTCCATCCAAACTGGCACTTTACGCCCAGCAGAAGGATCTTCAGCATTATCCAGCGGATTCGGAATCATCTCATCTGAATACGCGAACTCAAGGCCGTCGAACTGTTCCTGACCGTTCAACATGGTCAGCCAGCCGTCGATTTTGAGCACCGGAAGAATCGTGCTGCTTTGTCCTTCAAAGGTCTCCCGTAAGTACAGGTGGCCAGCAAAGGGGTCCAGGTGGTAACGCTTCATTAGTGAGCACATGGCTAGAACTTCGGACTCTTTCATATCACGGCTTAGCCGTGATGACAGAATCGTTAGGCTGCTGGTCAGAAAGCGCTCCGCAGACAGTTTGTACTGCTCGGCAATTTCCTTAACCATCGGCTCGGCTAGTAGTGCTTGGATTACATTTTTCATGGTCATAGCTCCTCGTTATGAAAGGAGAGACCGTCCCCAATGAAGGGGTTGGCCCCTCCAGGGGAAAGGGATAAATCCCTTTTAAATCAGATGTTTACTGATAGGCTAGAACGGGATGTCATCTTGATCGTCATCGAATTGACCCGCAGGCTGCTGAGGCCCTCCACCGAAATTACCTGGAGGCGGTGCGCTTCCCTGCCCAGGCCCTTGAGGCGGATTGCCAGCTGGTGCCCCCTCGGGGTAACCCTGAGGGTAACCACCAGAGTGTGGAGCACGCTGAGGCGCTGCAGACTGTGGCTGCGCCGGGCGATTACCACCGGTTTGCGTACTACCCTGCCTCTGCTGAGGCTGGCTAGCATTATTCGCATCACCCTTCTGGTAGCCCACCGGCCGGAAGACATTAGCGATGACCTCAAGCACCGAGATATCCTGGTCTGCGTCATTTTTCCAACGACGCGTCTTAGGACGACCTTCGACGTAAACCATCATAGAGCGCGTTACGAATTTCTCAGCCTGATCCGCGAGGCGACCAAACAGAATGACGGTATGCCATTCCTTATGGGGCTCACGGTTCGGACCTCCACCGTACTCGGTGCAGACTCGTAACTTAGCGACCTTTTTGGGTTCAGCGCCAGCAGTCCAGCGGACTTCTGCAGGACCAGCGGTGTTCCCAAGAATGGTCGTTTTCGCTTCATGAAACATAGACATGGCTCTTTACTCCTATTTGCAAGAGAAAGAGAGCCGCCCGCGAGGGAACGGCCCTCGCAGGGTCAAAAGTAAGCCGATACCCCATTCGGGGCCGGCATGGATTGCAGGATACGGAGCATAGAGGCCGTGCCTCCAAACTCCTCTACCCATTCCTCAAAAGTCTTGGCGATCTCGGCGTCATCCAAGTGCTCTGCATGAGCATGGAAGAAATCGCAAAGCTCATGGGTCATTGTGCCATCAGGTTGCTCAATGAGAGCAGACTCGACGGCAAGTGAACCCGGGAACTTTGCAGATAACAACGCCAAGACAAGGGTTGGTGGAACGTGACCAGGCACTAGAGAGGCGTCAATCGTGACCGTGCGATCCACAGGAGCGCCGGACTTAACGAGGCCATAGTGAACTGGCCCCGTTTGAAGCACTATCCCGGGGCCCGGGTCTACGTTGCCTTCCAGCGCAAGCTTGAGAGCATTGATCGAGCCATCCAACCCCACTACATCAGCCATTACTTTCTCGAGGGTTTCCACAAGAGAGAGGCAATCCTCTTCTTCCAGATGTGCTCGAAAGCCTAGTAGCGGGTCATAGCGACTCTTCAGCTCTATCACCAGATGAGTAGCACCTGCCGGTGACTCATGAAAGACCAACTCTTCCCCCTCTTGTAGCGGGGAAATCGAGTAGTCTCCAAGACCGATAAGGGCAAGATTCATCGAGTGAATCGAGGTATAACCTCCGGCTTGTCTCTGGGAATTAGGCGTTAACTCGAAAGTGGTGCCTATCGCATTCTCAGAAACAAAGACCTCAGGCGCTTCAGACTGATCAGTGAGCTCAATGCCATCAAAGACATAAAGCTCCGCCAAGCCAGGTTGGTCATAAAGTTCAACCCAAGCGAGAGCCTTTCGGCCCCCGCTTTCACCTGCTACTGGCGTCAGCATCACTGCTTCAATCAGTCGTCGAACGTCTGATACCCGGAAACCCGGCTTTAGGTTGGCACCGCTCATTTGGCACCTCCTTGCCATGCATCCTTACCGAAGATATTCGTCGCCACTCGCTCGATCGCGATACGCTCCTCAGGTGCAGCGCGCGCCAGGAAGGACTCCTCCAAGGCGTACTGCAACCGATTAGGGCACGCTTCATAAGCAAGTGTCTGGCGAGCCCAACGGATGAGCACACGCGTCGACATAGGGAAGCTAAGCTCACCCCCCGAACCAGATTCACCGTCTCCAGTGAAGAGCTGGCGCAGGTTGTTAGCCATCTCAACCATCTTGGGCACCATGAACTTATTGAGATCAGGCACCTTTGATTTGAGTAGCTCCTCCTCGACTTCTGCGGGCAGGTAATTGACCGTTACTACACGATACCGGTCCATCGCGGCGATGTTCTGTTGACGAACACCTAAATAGGCTCCCGTCTCATCACCCCCACCTGCAGAGTTGCCAGTAACCACAACTCGAAACATCTCGTGTGGCCTAACAACCTCACCACCATTTTCAGCGATAACGAGCGGTCGACCTTCTAGGACATCGTTGAGCCCAGAGAGCTCTGACGGATCCATGAGATCGACTTCGTTGATCAGCAGAACATGGCCCTGCTTCATCGCATTAGTTAATGGCCCATCTACGAAAGTCATCGTAGGCTCCTCACCCGGTAGCCGGGCAACAAGCGAATGATGGCCAACGAGATCCTGGAACTCCATACGACCGTGCGCAGTAATCGACTGCATTGGCCAATACAAGCGCGCCAGGATTTGAGCGATACCTGAAGTCTTACCAGAACCAGTCGGCCCTGTTAGGTACAGAGCATCACCGTCTGGGTGGTTCAGGAAGTTAATTACGCGACGTAGCACATCACGATCGAAATGGTGATGACGGTCGCAGGTAGGTATTAATGGGTCACTCGAGGGTTCATAACCAACGGCTACATTGGAACGACTTGCGTCGGCCAACTGAAAAGCATCGGCAAGAACGTGCTGAGTCAGTAGTAGGTTCATGGTGTACCTCCAGATTTTGAGGCACACCGTCCCCAACGGGGAAAGCATGCCCCGTTAGGGTTAAGAAGATCCGCACAATGCGGGGTAGGAAAGCGTGGATATTTAGTGCAGCCACGACCGCAAATCACCTCAAAGGAGGCGAAAACGTAAACATCTCGACACGAATCTATGCCGACAGGTCTATCGCTTTCAGGGAAAAGCAAAGGGGTCAAAAAGACCCCCTGCTTATTAGAAGCTTAGCTGTACGCCCTTACGGGAGAAAGCTGGCTCATCATATTGATCCCAAGGCTTGCCGTTAGGCGCGATGGGAGTGTAATCGCCAATGCTCGTAGGCAAGATGTCGCTATTACGAGCAGTATCGTTCTTGTTCGCTTCGCGTAACGCTTTACGTGCAACGTAACGCTGATGAATCGAACGACACTGAGTAGCCGAAAATTTATGCGCGCTGCGAAATGCACGGCGAAGTACAACGCGGGAGCGTGGTAGCTTGCGAGCAGCAGGAGCGTGCGTTTCGGCCTTAGCGAGCTTCTCGCCTTTTTCGTCTTTACGAGGCTTAGCGAAAAACATCCGAAGCACTGCTAGAAGCAAAATAATTGACAAGATAACCGCCACAAGGGAGGTGTTCATGTCTTGCACAGCAACAGCAGTCGCAACAGTTTGTTCAGAATATAGCTGATTCATGGTGTTTCTCCTTTGGTGAACGCCCTCAGAAGAAATCACTCCCTGGCGGGGAATGTATCTCCCGGCAGGGCAGCTATGTGCCGTACCGTTAAGGTGCGGCGGGCTGCGAAAGCAGCATGAATGAAAGGACCAAATTGGTAAACCGGCTGGCATCCGGCATCACTTGCAAAGAGCAAGAAGATGGCAATAGCTTAGCGCGCCCGAGTGACCATCGCAACCCCTTCTCACACCCTCTTAGAAGTGCGAAATCCGCCCAATTTTGGCGCAGAAAATGCCAAGTCGCTTCTGCTCAAGCGGGTAGCCTATTTGTTGCACTGTCGTAAACCGTCAAAAATAGGAGCTACACCATGACCAGCCATGCAGCGATCGAGCCTAACTGGGACGAACAGAACACCGATTTCCTGTCACTTGACCAACTGCTCGTTGAAGAGCCGAAGGCAAATGGCGACCCCCTCGTGCTCTCCGACTCACGCGTTGGTGCTGAAAAGCGTCAAAGTGAGCTAATGAAGCGCGTTGACCAGCTCAAATCGCGTGCGGAAATGAACGTGGTCGAAACCTTTCGCCACATGAAGGTACAGAAAACAATCACCCAGCATATGCAGCCCACTATGCTGGCGCTGTTCCGGATCGAAGTGATCCTTGATTCAATTGCATCGCATAAAGAGGCAGACCTTACCCGCCAGGCCGTTGAAGACGCTCTGGATGATATGGAAAAGCAGCTGACCAAAGGTGAGCAGAGCCTCGACACGCTAATTCGCAAAGAGGTATCCCCGGAGCAGCTGCAGGCCAATCCCGTACGGTTTACCAATCCCGTCAAAATGAGCTTCACAATCACCTGCCAGCAGAGTCGTCGAATTCTCAACTTGCTGTCTCAGCTAGACCGAGTTTTAGTTAAAAGCACTATCCTGGACATGTTTGGCATTACGGACGCAGCTTCAACCAAGCGCGCCGGTCGCAAGTGGGTCGGAAGTGTCATTACCACCATGCGCAGTCTTGTGAATATGGAGCGCAACGTGATGCGTGCGCAGTACGTCAAGCGAGCCAATGATATGGAGCTCGTGGCCAAAGAGATGAAGTTTGACCAGGCAGCCGTCGAAGAAGCCAAGACCGCTGCGGAAAATGACCAAGCCAGCGGTAGGAAGGGTGGAAAAGCCAAGGCAGAAACCAAACGCAAGGAGCAAGACAAGCTCATAATGTCAGAGCAACTCGACCAAAGCTCGCAGAAAGGGCCTGATGGAGCCGCAGAGGCTCCACAAGCGAAGGACGCGCTTGAAAGTGGGTCACAGAGTGACTCGGGCACAAAGCACAAAGAAAAGACACTCAACAAACAGGTCTCTGACGCAGAAAAACCCGTTCCTAATGCACAGACCGCCTAAAACGGCAATCAATTTAACGAACAGGCTCAGTCAATCGACTGGGCCTTTTTTATGTTCTGGATTTCAAACAGGTTGGTAAGATAGGGATATCCAATCAGGTAAATCACACGGAGAAGAAAATGAAAAAAATCATCTTAGCGGTAGCTGTTTTCGGAGCGATTCAAGGCTGCGCTGGCACCCCATACCATCACGAGAATGACACAAGTAAATCAACAGCAATGAACATTCTTGAAGACAATACTCGGGACGTTACACGATTCGTAGAAGATACGCCGAACGGTACTGATAACTTTACGGAGAGATCCTTAGGTGAAGTAATGAGCGCTGGGTTGGCTGTATGGGCATATCAAAACCCAATAGCAGGCATACCAAAAGAAGTAGGTGCAATAGCTGCATACAGCTCAGGGTTTGATAGCGGAGCACCATTACATCGTCAACCCATCCTTTCGGCATACTGGGAATATGAGCAAGGCGACGATGAAGGGACTGCTGGCCAACGTCTCATGAGTAGAATTGGTGAAGCATTAGATCAAGTGGCAGGCGAATACGATGGCGAATCAAAACTATATGGAGTGCAGTATGATGGCCATGTTACGTATGGCCTCTGGTCGCTAGAAGCAGAGGATTTAGGATGCACAGAAAATGCGCGATGCGCGATTCGAGCGAAGGTTAATGCAAACTCTTGGGAAGGTCTTACGCGAGCTGAATGGGCAGGTAGAAATAGTCATAATATGAATGAGCGAGCATGGCGAACGGTGAGTTATACCGACAAAATCTACTCGCAAATTCTAGTAATCAAAGAAAACGGTAGCAAAGAAGATAACCTCGAAGGCGTATATACGGCTATATCGAATGAGCTCCCAGAATCATTTGCCATCTATTTGCCGCCGGTAAGTGAATTTGGGATTCATGCCGATTATCCATATATACTTCAACAAGGGGAAAAGCTTTTATTCAAGAAATAGTCAATTTGAAAGATAAAAAGCGGCCCCGCAGGGCCGCTTTTTTATGCTAGTTGACATCAATACTAAAGGAATCTCGAGCATTCATTTTGACTTCATCAAAATCTATATCTTCACTCCTTAATCTTGTTCTTTCTTCTGCATCAAGCCTTTCCTGATCAGTAGTAAGATCCCCACCTAAGTAATTGCCAGTACCTGTTAATGCGTCCATAGAAAGATTATCGGATGCCCCTTGGTACAAGCCGTTCTGTTGAAGGATTGCAGTCCATTCATCCAAATTGACCTCGTCCCAATTGACCCTAGCTATATCCTCAATGGGGATACCTCCGCACTGCGGGTTTTCAGCATCGCCCCAACTTAACCCTAGCTGCCCCCTGACTTGTTCCTGCATAATTCTAGCCATAGGGCTTTTGAAACAGCACGATGCCTTACGCTTTTCAACGCAAACGCCAAGCACCTCTGTCTTACAGTAAGATCCAATATAAGTGCAGTTGCCAAATTCCTCTTGTGCAGAAAGCATAAACTCCTCCTCTTCACATTGCCAAACAATCTGAATAACGGCCATAGCAAGAGCATAATAAGCGTATATGCCATATAAAGTTTGAGCGAAGCTCATCGCAGCATTGGAGGCAGCTCCTCCTCCAACTTCACCAGCTACTGCTTGACCAGCAGCTTTACCAGCCTCTTCACCGCCAATAGTTCCAACAACTTTCTCTGTTAAAGCTGCAGCTTGCTCTTTGAGTTGTGAAGCTAAATCAGTGAGAGCTTTTTCAACAGGTTCTTTTATGGAATTAACTGCCGTATCAATATAGCTGACAAATGGATCAGTAACTGATTGAACAGCATCTAAGGCAGGATCGCGCAAAGACAAATAGCCACTTTGAGCGGAACCTAGCATCGAGCCGCTAGCTAGCTCTGCCCCCTTGATCGCAGCATCTACTTTAGGTACAGCCATAATCATTTGAAGATAATCACGGACAGAGACACCTACTGGTTGATTACAACAGTCTTGAGCCCCACCTAAAGCAGTTTTGCATTCCATATCATCACCACTGAAAACCTTACAGGTGACATTCTGGTCAGTTTCACCTTCTCCATCACACTCTAAATCCTGTTGAGCGTTCTGAGCCATATTTAGCAGAGCAGATACTTTTGCAAAGTCCGCATTGGGTTCGACGGATGTGTCAAAACAATCGGGACCGATGCACTGAAAATCACCATCACATTTGTACTGTGTTTCTACACCCTCGCTCTCGATAGCGACTGAAGAACCACAATCCCAAACTTCCTCTGTGACATAGCATGTGCCCGACTTACCTGTAGCATTACCAATACAATCTTGTGATATGAAACCGCACCCTTGATTCTCATAATCCTCACAAGAGGAAGAAAAATCAGAGTCTACAGTGGGACAATGCTCATTGCCTTGTGGATCGGTCCAACAGTCCATTTGCCCTTTATAGAAATCATAGTCAGCTTCCACTTCCACTTTGCGACAGGTTTTGGATATGTTGTCGATAGGCGGCTCTTTAAGCATGTCAGGGCAGACAGGGATACCATCAATGATAGCGCAGCCGTCTGGCCCTGTTTGGCCAGGGTCGTCAACACACTTGTACTCTCCCGATGCAAAGTTGTCATCTAAAGCTTGTGCACTTTCAAAGCATGACTCAGGCGTCCACTCGTCTTTCATAACTACTTTATCGGGGTCATAGTCTAATTGTATCTTTCCGTAGCCCTCACCTGCACCGGAGACCGAAACCCGAATTTTAAATGAAATGACCGTGCCTGGAGCCACATTTTTAAAATGGCTCGTAACATCGACATTAAGGTTTTTTTCCCAAGACGTAGATAATTCGCATTTACCAGCAGTTTCCGGGGGGAAGTTGCCATCAGGCCCACTCCACACCATTTTTTCCTGTCCTGGGGGGCCGACATATACTTGCATATAGTCATCCCACTTTGCGTAATTGAGAGTAGCTTTACTTATTGCATCAGGATTCTTAACTACAACTTGAGTAGATTCAGTGTAGATAGTACAGGAACCTGACCAATAGTCATCACCAACCTTCCCTATCCAAAGCTCCTGGCAGTCGCCATTTGGACATTTTTGCAAATTAAAAGGACCAGCATGGTAGGAAACGACAGCAGCGCTATAATCATGGATTATTTCACAAGAGCTTGGTGTGGTATTAATCCTGTTACAGGTTTTGTAATCAGCTACATGCACATACCTAGTCGTATCTGTTAACACATCCTCTTCGCTACATTCAAAGAAATTTTCTTCGAAGATGTTTGCATCTTCTTTAGCATCTCTCACACCATCAAAGATTGGGTCGTTTGATAAATCAATGCCGGGACGCTCTGCGTCCTCTCTAATAATATCGTAAGCAACACCATACTTAGTTGATTGCGCTTGAGATACACTTGAATCAGACCAAGGTAATTCATCGGGATTATCAACGGTAGATGGGTCCCTCTTAATGTGCTCGTCTTTAACTGCGTCGTCGTATAAAGTACCTTTTGAATTCTCGCCTAGAGCATTCATAGCATCGTCATCGCCATGTACACCAGCTACTTCATCGTAACTAGGAGCTTCGGCAGGTGCGGCGCTACTATCGTTTAATCCAGGGAAGATGTCATTCATTTCTCCCTCAATTGACCCGATCTTTATATTACCATCACTATATTCAGCGTCACCCCATATTTGGTTTGATATATCATCAGCATAACCTTTGACATCATCATTGTAGGGGTTAGCGGCAATAGCGGGGGCAGCATAAAAAGTAATTGGCAAACCCGTATTACAAATCACTACCAAAGCAATGACTGCTCTAACAAAAACATTATTACGCATATCATTCACCATTATTGAGTGTTGCAGCAGTCATTCCATCGCCAAATTAAATAAACTGGCTCTTCGCCTTTGATTGGGAACCAGCGTCCAGCCCCCCACTTTTTCGTACTTTCACCCATAACGTGAGCTTTTTGGGTTTCAGCTCTTGGGTGCATCATAGAAAACTTGTACTGTTGCTTGGGCAAAATGGGGTCTATTTGCCCCGAGCACATGGCATCTTCACCCATTGTTTTCCATGCCATCCCCCTTCTATGTAAAGCATTCAGGGTCTGAGCTGTACGCTTAGATGAACCTCTTACTATATCAGTGCTTCTCTCAGACCAACCTGAAAGCGGGTACATCGTCCCCCACTGTCCGGCACACCAAAATAATTCGGTTATTGGTTTACCAGTAGTCGAAGCTATTGAGTCAGCTGCACATGCAGCTTGTGCGGCAGGGTTGGCTACTGCCGCAGATTCCGGATTGGTGTAAAAGGCCAATGTTGAGTCATTCCAAGTTGGATCAATCTCTGACATATACATAAGATCGAGATCGGCATATCCACCGGCATTACATCGGCCTCCTGAAAACATATCCATAACTGTAAGAAGTGGGAAAGCCATGTAATGGTAATGCATAAAATTATCGGCACCATTATCACCGGTTGCATACCCAATATTTCCCCTAAAGGCTTTATCAAATGGTAATTCAATTCCACCCAAGGAGCTTATACAACCGGGCTTCGTTGTAAATTCAATCAATCGTGCTGGCTCCCACATGGAAGTGGGTATCCCAGGCCTTAGGACCCCTAAATCATCATTGCATGCACAGAATGGCTTAGTTGATGCCTCATCAGGCACAAAACGACCTGAAGCAATAGGAACCCCCGATATGTAGAGAGGAAACAAACAAGTCCAGCAAACTTCTGTAATCAGCTTTCCACTCAAAATTCCATTATTTTCACAAGTAGCACTCGCTAATGAGTAGGAGGATGCAAAAATAGCCATTGTAGACATGATGATCTTTATAAGAAATTTCACTGAATCACCTCTTCGACACTTACTTCTTCTATCCGGAAATGTTTGTTCTCAGATCGGATGATGGTAGGCGTGTATCTGACATCCCAACGTTTGATGATGTCTGGGAGAAGCTTATATAATGGTCTATTAAAGCCGTTTGTGATATTTTCATACCAGTCCCATCCGCCACTTTCATCAAACTCACTTGCAATCAGAACTACTCTTCCATCTTGGAGTGTTAAATCTTCTAATTGAGACATTACAAAATCTACTTCCGCTTTTCGAGTTGGATTAAAAACAAAGATTATCCTATTAAACGGGAGCTTTTCTAAAGGGTTGATAACTGTCCCTTTCTCAAGAATCGTCACACCATCCGAATCTGTTAGTTCTTCTGTTAATATTACAGATGGATCTAATGTTCTAGTAACTGATTCAGATGCCGGTGGAAGCTTGTTGTACTTTTGCTCTTTCCAATAATTTTCAACGGCGGCTTGTTTTTTCTTCTCCCAATCAACTAAATTGAGCTTTGCCTTCATAACGTCAATCAGATTTGGTTCCTCAATCTTAACGATGCTACCTTTTACACCTAAATCACCATGATTACCTTTCTCTATTTGTTCATTAAGGTAGTTTGCTGATTCAAGGCCATATACCTTAGCGACACCACTCTGATCAAATATTGGCTTAGTTTTATCTAACCTAACAATAGCAGGCACTTTTGTAATTCCAAATTTATCAAATAAGCCTGGATCCAGAACGAAAGTCGGCGGATTATCTGTGGCCTCAACAATATCGTAATACGGCTGCAGACCAGCTGGGAGCTTGGCTCCATCTTTAATACCTTGTATTACTACAAGGTTTGAATTGCGGTCGCGTCCAGCTTCTTCAAATATTCGCAACAGAGAATGTTCACCAAGAGACATTGATACAAAATAGATTGTATCAACCTCAGTATACTTTTCTAAAGACTGGTCTTCCCCCATCGGCTGTTGTTCTTTCATACTTTCTAGTGCAGCTAGTGCATCTTCTCTATAGCTATTTGCATTGCTTCTAATCTTATCTGCATTGACACCATCAAGAAGGTCTGACCCACGGCTTTCAATAGATTTATCAGAGAAATCCTTTAGTTTTCTCAAGTCGTTATATGTTGTCTCTGCAGCTGAAGCAAACGAAGTAAGGAGCGTGACTAAAATAATGAACGATGTAGCTTTAAGCATCTCTTCAACACCCAGGTCAGAGAATTGGATATGCACGGCCAATCACTTGCTTAAGTGAAACAGAGCCGTAATAGCGTGAATCGAAGGATAAACTATGAGTCCCCATGAACCAGAACTCGTCTTCGCCCAACTCCCCTTTGCCAACAAAGGAATCTTTTTCTTGACCAATTCGTGTTGCTTGATCGAGCCCACGATAGACTGTAGGGGCATTGTTGATGATGACCTGGTATGAATCGTTAACCTCTACCAAATCCCCAGGGCCAGCTTCCAATATTTTGACCATGATTGAACCATCGTCAAAAATCGGCTCAAGGCCCTGTGACTTAAAGGCGTAGCGGTTACCAAGATCCAGTTCATTATCCCACTTATCGATCACATATAGCCGTTTGCCTGGAATGGATGAAATATTCTGGAAATCATATCCAATTTGGTAACGCTTTGATGCAAAAGCCCCTACCGCAACCATTACAACCAGAAGCAACATGAGCTTGATAAGAAATCGTTTCCAAGACTCTTTTTTCCTGAAAAATCGCATCATGATTTGTTCCCCTCTTCATCCGCTGCCTCTGTCACGCTTGATGCATTTTCGACTGCTGCTGACACCCATTGGTCAATAAGACTCTCCGGTACATAGGCAGATGTCGGGGCATGTATGACTTCACTGGGCTGGATGACAATATAACCTTGACTCGAAAGGTGCTCTGCTAAACCACTAACTCCCATCCAGGCATTGGCTTTATCGCTCTCGCTTAGACCGGGTGTAGTTTGCAGGTAGCCGACTACATCGAGTATCACGACCCCCTTAGACGGTTGAAGAGGAGTGAATCCTGGTACAAACTCCGGGAACCACTTCACTGCAAGTAGCCAAATTAGAGCTACGCACCCAAAAAAAGCCATTACCGAGGTGGCAGTTAATAGTCCTTCGCTATGCCCCTTTTTCGCTTTATCACTCATTAGGCCACCTCATCGCTTTTTCCATACAGCATGTCTCGATCATGCAGTACCAATTCAATGGCCTCTCCCACATCCTTACCTTTTTTACGGTAACGCTCGATAGCCGCAACATCGTCCGGGTGCGTGGAGTACATTAAGATTTGATACTGAGAAACAAAGAGTCGACCTATACCCATGCCATAAGAGCCCTTGATAAAGACTTCTGAGTAAATGCCAGGCAGAGTTTTCACCGTGCTTAGCATTCGTTCATAGCCATCAGGCACTTGGAGGTAGCCCTTCTCAATGGATCGGGTAAGGTTTTCAGCTTTTTGACCAAGAAGCTGAACAGAGTTGGCGTTTGCGATGATCGTTTCACCCAACGACGTGCCTTCAAAGTCCAACAATGATTGGGTAATTAGTGAAATACTACCGCCATATTTACGGAACCGGCGGTAAGCAGTCTCAATTGCTTCTGCGATACCCTCGTTAGTTAGCATTGACCAAGCTTCGTCAATAAAGAGAAGCTTTTTCGTATCTCGACCTTCAATATCAAGATAGATGGCTTGCTGGATCTGATACAACATCTGTGCAAGTACGACCTGCTGCAGGTGCGGTCTTCCTTTCAGCTCTTCAAGTTCCAGCACAGTAAATTGTTTGTCAAATGAGACAGAATTCTCACCGTTAAAGAATCGCCCATAAGAGCCTTTCGTAGTGAACGGGAACAGCTGCGTCCCCATATCCTTCACACGAGGATCTTTATTCGACAAAAGGCGGTCTGCCAAAACATCTATTGTTAATTCCGGCCCATGCTCGTGGTAAGCATCTTGAAGTTCCCGCTTTAGTTCAGCCACTTGAACGCCATCAATCCCATGCTCCCACGAGATCATTAGTCGAATAATGCTTACGAGAGCATCTTCCTCTTCTTTATAGTCTTTAACCAATGGGAATGGGTTAATGCAGACATTCGATTCATCGCTGAATTCGATGAAATCACCATCCAAGGTTGCCGCTAGTTTTTCATAAGAACGACCTACGTCTATAACCCAAACGCGGGCGCCCTCTGACATGTACGAGTCAATTTCATTATTCGTAAGAAATGATTTACCAGAACCTGACGCAGCACATGTTAACGAATTATAGTTGTCCAGCGAGTCGTACTTGGACATTGACATGATTTGTCCATTTCTGGACAACAAGTTTACGTAGGGAGTACCCGTCCCTTTCCACTCTCCGAAAATTGGCGCTAGAACAGCTGCTTGTTTCGGGGTTACCGTCTTGTAGCGCTGCATTTCTTGAAGCGCTGTAGGATCTGTAAAAAGTGGCAGTGAGTTGAAGAAATTTACATGATGCGTCAGCTTATTTGGTATGACTTCGAATTGGCTCTTTCTCCAATAACTTCTAAAGTCAGAAACCGCCTCTGCTGCCCGCTTCTCATTCGGACAAAAGACGATAATATTCATGTTCATCATGCAGAACTTGTAACCTTCGTCAACAACATCCTGATTCAATGCATCGAAGTCAGCTCGTTTTTCTGCGAGCACAGGCACATAGTTCACAATCGGACCCTGAGACTGATTAATCACAAATGTCCGATTACGGTCGAAGCTGTTCTTTTTCTTATGGTGAACAGGATAGTAGATGTTAAGGGCCACCATATAGTGTTCCTTAACAGCGGAGATGCCATGAAACAGATCACCACAGTAATCAAATGCCACACCAAAGTGTGCCCGCTTCGGATACCGCTTTGCTGAAAGCGTCCTGATATGATAATCACCGATTTTCATACCGTCTTTGCTGTACTCAATCACATTGTCGTAATCAAGCAATTGTTCAGCAATCGGGGCAGTATCATCATATTCACTATACGAATGCCGCCAACTAGAGTCAGGACCCCAATTGAGCATAGTTTGCATAATTCGGATGTAACCATCCGCGTTTAGAGATCTCGGCTGAAGTGCTACAGTGGCGAGGGAAGCCATCGTCTCAACCTTAAGATTTTCTAGGTTCCTAAGGTCATCATCAGAAGGATATGCATTATTAATCGGAACTTTAACAGACAAAATCAGTTTTTGGTCGAAAATCACCCCTTGATCGTGACGCTTCTCTTTAAACTTCCGCTTCATCCTATCGATCGTATGATCGTCAAAAAACTTGATACGCTCCTGAATCAATTTCTGAAATAACTTATTATTGTTTCCCTCTCTCAACGAGTAGATATCAGCAAGCTGTGCTTTGATATCAGGTGAGCGAAAGAGGTTTAGTTGCAAATGCGTTCCTTCCGGAAATGGCGTGTTCTGGAAGAATGACTCCATTGATTTTTGGGTGTTTTGATCCATAGATGATATTGGCTCACATAGGATCACGAACCCGACGGTATTGTCGTCCATGACAAAAACACCACGCTTGTCGTCATAAGCTTGAGGCGGGAATAAGTTAGCTGCCCGCATGCTCTCATCAATCAATTTGCCTTTACCGCCTACTCGACGCAGCTTTACCTTAGTCATTCCGCCTCTCCGCTATGCTTTTGCAGGTATTCTTTAAGTGAAGTGTTCAACCCTCTTGCCAGGTGCCCATCAGGACCGATCAAGGTTGGTACCGCATCGACCCCGAGCATATCGGCCGACACAAAGGCCCCTCCCATCTTGGTGTAATCACATTCACCCTTATCTTTAAACGTGCTCAAATCACCCGTTATCGACGCTGTGAGCAGGACATCCTCTTCTGCACCCCCACACCACATTTTCTGAACAGCGGGAAGCGAGGATTCACCAAGAGCAGGGACTTGTACGATGCTAAAACGATACTGATTATTGGTTTCAGAAATCTCCTTCGCCTCGGCCAGCATGTCCTGGCAAATATCACAATAGGGATCGCTGAAGATCACGACTTCGTCATCCCCTTCTCCGAATTGGAAGGTTGCTTTTGAGGGGAACTTTAGTGCCTGGGCATCAATTTGCTGACGGCTATCTCTGACATCCTGAACGGATTTCAGGTGCTTGCCGTTCCATAGATCAACAATGGTGCCTTCTATGTAAAATCGACCGTTTGCAGAGAGGAACCCCATCTTCCCGGTATTCTTATCCTCTACGGCGATCATTTTGGGTGACGGGATTGGCTCCATATCACCCATTTCATAACCCTCCAGCATCTGTTCTGATAGGTGCTCTGTTGCCGTGCCACCCTCACCCAATGCAGCCTCTATTGCCGCACGGCTTGTATCGTTGCCGTCCAAGGTGGGTTTGTTGGCTTGCGGCGTGGTAGCCCGTGCAGGCCCGAATAGCCCTTCTGGCACATCTGCGGAAGCTACTTGCCCCATACTAATGGTGGATAGCAAAGCCCAGATGAGGGTTTGAGTGCGGCGCGGCATGTCATCGCTCCTGTCATGAGAATTGCTCCCATGCTAGCGATGTTCGGAGAAGCACCTCGGGACGAACGACGCCCTTTTATGGCTGTCTTCATTCCGAGGTGACATGTGGGGAGGTTTGTTCGTGGACGTTTTCCGAGGGGCTTAACCCTGCATGTTCATAGCAGACCAGCCATTTTTAACCCTTCTCCTATCCAGGAATATGGTGTTTTCATCACGTCTGGCCACAGATGCATGCCGGCCATGGTGACGGCTCCACCTAGCACAAGACCGCCGACGGATACCCGCATCAGTGATATCAGAAGGCCCATGATTATCGAGTTCGCCATCTTCATAACCTCATTTGCTGGAATGACTTAGCACTTCTTCGTTCTGTCTAGTTTGGTAGGCAATGCCCCCTTCAATCCAAAGCCATTGCCTCTTTGTTGCCTTTACTTGCTCACGGGCTCCGAGAAGTCGCCCGAGTCATCCTTGCCGCGCAGCACCACGTGCGGCTTAGTCTCGTACTGCCCTTTCGAGACCGCCAGACCGTAACCGCCCAGGCCACTGAGCTCGCCGTTGATGGTCCACTCGTAGTCGTGCACGCGGCCGTCCGGGTCTCGGCATTCGGCACGGTACCGCCAGCTGGTGCTGGTCTCACTGACACGCATATCGCAGTTGGGGGGCTGGTTCTGGATCACCTCGACCGTTTCAACACTTTCGATCACCTTGCCGTAGTCGGAGGTCATCCTTACCAGGATCTCGTGCACCCCTTCGTCCAGCGTTAGTCGAGCGTTGCGCGAAGCATCGGTGACCGGTTCACCGTTGACCTCGAACTCGAACTGGCGCACAAAGTCACGCGGGTGGCCACCGTCGACTCTCGGCGATACGCTCACCTGCAGCGGGTTGCGCATGTAGCGGTTCGAGTAGTACCGGCGTTGTTCGATAACGTAAGGTTCCGGCTCGCCGTAGGTGAGTTCGCCCTCGAGCACCGTTTCATAGCCACGGGCATCGCTGATGGTCACCTTATAGCTGTAGGTGCCGGGTTCCGGCACGATCACCTTACGCATCAAATCGGAGTACGCGGACTCGATCTGTAAACCCGGATCCAGCTCCCATTCGTAGGTGAGGCCTTCGAGTCGATTGGAGCGGGTGATCTTGCGTACCCGCAACAGCACTTCCGCCGGGGCCACCGAGGCGTTGTCGGCGACGTACATGCCCCAGACCGGCCAGGTATACTCCCAGACGCGGGCTTCCAGCACGTCGTCGGTGGTGGTCTGCTCGCGATAGCCTTCCACCCAGCCGGTGTAGCGAATCGGCAGAATGCCGTCGGCCAGGTCCTCTTCCGTTGGCGTGTAGGTGAACTCGCTGCCTTCCTCCAGCAGGGTGCCGTCGGGTAACGTGAAGTAGCCTTCCAGTTCGCGGTTAAAGCCGATGTACGGCGGGCGCTTCGTGACCGAGAATTCATACGGCTTGCCGGCCTCTACCTGACGCGGCCCTTGCACATAGAAGCTGGGATTCTTAACTTCACGGAACGAGACCCCAGCATTGTCTTGTTCCCAGGCATAGCGGTCGTCGACCGGCGCGGATTCCGGTTTCACCCGTACCCACACAATGACCGAGTCTTTCTCATCACGTGTAACGTGGTAGTCCATGGGGCCTGGTGCCCACGTCCGCCCCAAGTCAGTGGACCATTCCACGGTAAGGTCGTCGACCGGCACCTCGCTGCCGTCGTCGTCTTCGACCGTCGCCTTCAGGCTCACTTCATCGCCGATAAAGGCCGTGCGTGGCCCTTCCAGGGTCAGGGTAGGCACATCATAGACGATGATCCGGGCCTTCTGGGTGAGTGAGGTGGCGCCGGAATTGCGGTTGGTAACCCGGGCTTCGACTTCATAGGTACCGGGCGTCTCGAAGTGGGTCGTCTTGCGCAGGCGCTGGCGATCGTCGGCACTGCGTTGGTCGATATCCCAGGCATCGCCTTGCTTGCGTACGCGCCATTCGATATCGCCGGAGGCGCGCAGTTCGTCGGTGGTATCAAAGCCGAGCTGGAAGATGCCACGGTACGGCGCAGGCCCCGAGAGCGTGCGGGTCTCGATCTCAGCATTCAGCGGGTTTCCTTCCAGCACGGTGACGTAAACCGGTGAAGAGGAGAACTCGGTACGTTGGTATCCGTCCACCGGCGACTTTAGTCGGGCCTCGGCCAGCAGGCGCACGTTGTTGCGCTCTTGAGGGTCCAGAGTCACGTCAAACGAGGCGGTACCGTTGGTCGCATCCTTGAAGTCGCTCAACAGCACGAACTCATCGCGACGCAGTTCGTTGACGATGCGCACCTCCCACTCGCCGAAGCGTTCGGCTGTATAGGGGCCGTCAAAGCGGGGGTCGCCGATCTCGACGCGCAGGGTCGTCGTGTCGGTGTTAAGCACGGTCCGATCTTCACTTTCGACGTAGAGGTAGGGCTGCACACGCTCCCCGGGCACCACCAACGCTTCCACCTGGTGCTCGGCCATCAACGTGGGGTGATCGGTGTAGCCCGCTTCGATCGTCAGCGGAATGGTGCTGAACAGCGGATAGCTCTCCTCGGCCTTGACCCGGGACATCACCAGGCGATCACGGTTGGCCATCGGTACACCGAAGCGATCCTCGACCATGGGGGTCTTGGCGCCGGTCTCGCGGACCGCGACACTCAGTGCCCCGGGGCCGGAGCGATAGAACGCCTTGCCCAGGTAATTGGCCGCGTAGGGCACGGTGACCAGCTCATCCTCGGGCACCCCTGGCTCGCGATCCTCGTTCTCGAAGGCTCGGCGCTGGGCGTTATCGGTGATGAAGTCGATCTCGGGGATCGGCGGTTCGATCACGTCAAAGGTATGCGTATCGCGTCCCACCAGGACTTCGACGCCGGTGCGGGAAAAGGCCTTGATGTCCCAGCTAATCCCCGCTTCGCCCAGTGCCGAAACGCTACCGGAGAACGCCGGGCGTGAACCGGGTCGCTCCTCGACGCCGTCAGGCAATGCCGTGAGTCCCATGTGACACGCCAGCTGGGGGCTGTCATAAGGGATGGTGGCCCCGTAGTCCCTGGCGGTTTTGGCATCGGTGAAGAAGCTACAGCGCGAGCGACTGGTCTCGCGCACCATCCCGGAGACCGGGCGGATGAAGCGATAGGTTTCTTCGAGTCGCGGCACGACCTCGGCGTCAATACTGTCGGAGGCATCGACCACGGTGAGCGGACGGCTGCCCTCGCCGACCTTCATTTTCTCGCCGGTGGCGGAGAACAGAAACAGCTCGTAGGCCACGTCCTGCTCGCCCAGGGTGATGGCGTTACCAAACAGTTTGCTGATGTGAGCTTCGCCGCTGCCGGCCGCCACCACCTCGGTCTCGATCGGTTTCTGGGTCCATTCCATCAAGCATACTGGGTCAGCGATGGGGTCGGCGGTTTTGGCTTCCTCAACATCCATGGTCACCCTGCAGGTAGTTTCGCCATTGCGCTCGGCGCGAATGTCGACCAGATCCACCAGCTGCTTGACTTCCCAGCTGTCAGTGGTCAAGGCAATATCGGGCAGCCAGGTGGTGATGTTAGCAACCAGCATTGGAGCATTAGGGGCCGTAGAAGAAACTAGCAGAGTGGATTTGCCAATGAGGCCATTTTTGGCAGGATACGCGTTGACTGATATGGTGCTACTGTTTTCGGAAAAGTTATATGCTGATGATAGCGCAGCCGTATCACCAGGCTGCAGCACTTCACCATTAATGACTAGTGGAACTTCAGAGTCAGATCGGAGTGTTGCAACCAGTTCATAGGTTCCTGAAACAAGAGTGCCATCACGAAGGCGAAGTGGCTTGGATTCAATGATCCGATGGCCACCTGGACGATAGAAAGGTTTATTAATGGCGGGAAGATACGCATCCATCCCATCCCCGTAGGCTAATTCAACTAAAGTGGGCTGATAGACGAAGGAGGCCTTATCTGATGCTTGGTTTCCTTGACTATCCTTTGCTACAACCTCCCAATGATACTTTTCCCCTTCCTCAAGACTCGGAAACATCAATGGGTAATCCATGGCATAGGTGCCATCTTCGCCTTGGGTGGCTGTTAAATACACATCTTCATTAGCTGGACCGCCAGAAAAACGAATGGTCTCTGGAGATGCCGATGGGTCGGTTTCATCCAAAACGGTAAATGAAAGCTCATCAAGAGACTCAATAGATCCGCTTTCGAACGGTTGACCATTTTTAAGTAAAGCAACTTCAGGGGCATCGGTGTCTACAAGCCTATTCTCAAGGAAGAACAGGTGATCATTACCAATGTTATCGGTTACCTTGAGGGACACATCGTAATCGCCAGACACGTCCACATGTTCATTAGGGTGGAATTCTAGATCATATTGATAGCCAGACTTATCCATAGCAAAAGCTGGTACTCGCCCTACTTCATTACCTGAAGAGTCTGTCATCACCAGTTCGGCTGTTTGGAGCTGCCAAGCAGCCTGATTCTTAATATTTAACCCACGAACCTGAGTATTGTATCGAGGGGTCTCCTCGCCTTGCTCGTAATACTTCCATGTTTCAAGTTGCAGCTTGTCGAGATCACCGCCAAATTTAAAGTCCAGCAAGGCATTTGGGTTATTAATCTCGAAGGGATTACCATCATTATTGAACAGAACCAGCTGATCTAAACCTGTGGCTCCGGAGTATTTCACGGCAAATTCAAGGCCCCCTTCTTTATTGAAGGGAAGGCTTAGAACACCGCCATCTGTACAGCATGACGCCCAAGCCCATTGGGCTTGAGGCCTGCGGTTGAGTCTAACTTCATTACCATCGTCTGAAACAACAACCTTTGTACCTTGAGGCAGGTTTCTAAAATCAGCCTGGTACTTACCACCTGTTTGGGTATTTTGCTTATCATGAACATTAATGAAGAAGAGCTCACCATTTTGAACAGATAGCTTAATCCAAGACTTGTCTTCCATTTGAAGTAAGCCTTCAGCACTCGAATTGCCGTAGCTGTAATCCTCTGGGGTAAACATAGTGGGGGAGTAGGAAATGGGCTCGGCACTTCCACCATTGATTGATACAGTGCCGTCATATTCCAATGGCCACGGATCAGGATTCACCCATTCTTTATCAGCTGGACGCACCTCTTCAAATGGTGCGTCAACGTCCATGTAGACCTGATACTGATCGCTTCTAAGTGCTGCACCTGATTTGTCAGTCAAGGCTGCTTGAATGGTATAAAAGCCTTCAGATGTAGGAGTTGGTGCAGTAATTCTTGTCCCATAATAGGAACGACCATCGACGGTAATCCGATCAGTGGAGCCGATTACAGGGGACAATTTCTCAAAAAAAACCTCACCCGACGGGTTCAGGATTTTCAGCTTAAGACGCCTCTCTAGCCCGCCAGCAAGTGAATAGGTAATTGAACCACCTGGACTTGCATATCGGTCATCGGGTGACAATGATTTCTGTTCACCGTCCGTTGCCTTGAATTTATATTCCAACAGGTCCGCCCATGCTCCACTAGACGGTAGCAACATGGCACAAGCCAATGCCGCACCTGGAACGATATGTCGCTTCTTCATTCGCGCTCCCCCCCCCCTCTGTTCCCCAGGAATATCTCTCCTGAACATTGTGTCTAATATGCAAGGGCACAGCGATACCGAGCCAGCTCAGTACCGCCCAAATAGGACGAAAAGTAGACGTGCACAAAAAACCCCTAGTCCGGCATGGGACTAGGGGAATGGCCTGAGAAGCGTCTCAGATCCCCTGCAAGGGCACCACCCTCGCCCAATTCATTTTACTTCCACAAAAAAGGCGTAGACCCGACAGCCCACGCCTTTTTTAAACCGTATAACTATCGTACTTACAGACCGTTGCTGAGCTGCAGAATGATCGGTGCGGCTTTATCAGCAGCAGGAATGGTTGCCTGCAGGATAGAGTCGACGATGTCAGGAGCGTTATACATACCAACACCGGCACCCAAGCCAGTTGCGAATGCCAGAAGGCTCTGACGGCCGATACCTGCGACAATGCCTACTACGATCATGGCGAGGGTAATGATCCGACCCAGAGTACCTTGCGTCCAGTCTGTAACGGTCTGGTATACCTGGTCGAAAGTACCAGTACCGGTACCAGCCAATGCGTCACCCGCCATTACAGCTGCCATAGCTGCCGCCATCAGGACTAGAGTGGTGCGCGAACGGTTTGCCTGAAATGTCTTGATAATTTGCATTGGTCCTTCCTTCCATTAGGTAGAGTTTGTAGAGCTTGCTTCTAGGCGATACGAAGCCTTGTTGGCTCGGCTTCTGCACGATCAATGATCTAGGAATCGGGAAGGCGGAGAAACGAACAGCCCTGGGCTGTCTGCCCAAAAATAGCCGAGTTATGTCAGGGGGGGCTTTTAGCTTCTCCGGAATGAAAAACGCCTGCCCAGATTGCCTGGGCAGGCGTTTACACGTACATGGTGCTTAGGGTGAGTTACTGCAGCCAAGGGCGCTGATCTCGTGACATTCCACCCCCTTGTTGCCTTTGATTAGGTGCTGACTGTTCTTCCTCCGATGCAGGCGCCCCCATCTGTAATGGCCTTAGCGCCGGGTTCGCTGTCGGGGCCCGCTCACCTACTGTCCAGCGGCGTGGCTCGATTTCAGTGTAAACATAGCCTGGCACATTTAGGTTGCGAGCAGTGTCTTCCCATGGCGCTACCCAAATCCGCATCACTTTAGCGGGCGTTCGAATGGGTACCGGACGGTTTGGTAGCGCAGGCGTCACGTAATCTTGGGTAATGGGGTCAACACCTGCTGGCTGCCCAGATATCGGGGCTTCAGGCTGCGAACCTCCATTCAGGCGTTCTTGTTGATCCTCCTTCATTCTATCGACGGGCGTAACGGGATTTGGCACTTCGCCGTTATTAGTCATTTCGTAAACTTCGGTGGCTGATGCGCAAGCTGCGCCACCTTGAAAGTCGCCAGGCATCCCAGAGCACTCGAATTCAGACTCACCTACGTTGAGGCTTGCACAACCAGCTAGTGTGGCCAACAAAATGCCAGTGGACGCGAGCTTTGTGTAGTGTTTCAAATGTGTCATAACCGCATTACCCCTGGATCTTGAGTTGAGCACCGCTTGTGACGATTACGTCGATTTGGCGCCCAGCACTAATTTCAATAACCGGATACATACCTTCAGCCATCTCAATGTAGAACTCGGCTATACGCTCCATGGCACTAGATGCACCTTGAGAAACGGCTCCTTGCACCAATTTTGGGTCGTAATTTGACTGATACTGCCGGGTCTGGCCGGAGTTAGTTGTTTGCAGAACTGGAACGGGGTCTACGTCAAAGGCTTCTGCCGCGCCACTCATAAACCCAGCCATAAGCGACTTCGCGATGATGCTGCCTTGTTTGCTTACTAGGCGCCCGCGAACGCCTGCTTTCCCATCTTCTCCTGAGGCATAACCTTTCAATCCAGTCTCGATCACACCACCATCTTCTCGAACGCAACTAATTGTTTCGGAGCGGAGATAAGCACGCTCAGAGGAGAGGTCACCGTGACCTGAAATGAGCATGAAACACTCACGAATATCGGCTCGAAAGCGATTCGGTAGAATTGCCTCTTTATTGATGCGAATCGTAGCCGGGAATGGGTCTTGACGCGCCCCAGAACCAGTAGGAGCATCCATGCCTGTCAACAATACGCCACTGACTATAGATCCCGCTGGAATCATCGTCCCTCCATCAGAATCATCAGAACTGTCATCTTCTACTTCAGGTTCGGAGGCCGTCACGCTCGTGATCATTCTTGGCTGAGTAGATCCGGAGCTCTCACCACTGCCACCATCGAAGCCCTCCTCAGAAGTAGAGATGGTTGGAGGTACAGACTCCTCAAAGTCCTTCATTGGATTCGTGGATACGACATATTCATTGTCCGGCTCTGCGGAGACGGCTGTACCGTCAGGCTCCCAAATGCCGTAGTCACCCTCTTCTTCGTTCTGCTGAAATTCACCAGAGTTGTCGGCGAATTGACCGCCAGTACCGTTGCTTGGGCTGGAGCGGTATTCTTCTACGAGCGTTTGGAGATTTTCATTCTCCTGTTTGATCATGCCAACCTCACCGCGTATATCGGCAAGGGCCTTGCTTAGTGCCTCGGCCTCTGTGGCATTCTTAACCGCTTCTGTAAGCCCCTCGTTTTCCTCGCTTATCCGATCAAGCCGTTGCATAAGGGCTTCATTGGCTTTCTTCATCTGCCTTACTTGGCTAGCAAGGCCATCGATACCAGTTTCACGGGCACTATTGGTATTGAACACGCTGACATTTTTGTCTTCAGGCTCACTGCTTGAAAAAGGTGTAGAAGGACTATTGTCGCCGAAGACCATTGCAGCAACGACTACGAGAGCCACTGCCCCACCAATGATAGTGATATGCTTAGTGCGTGCTGGAAGCTCATCCCATTTCGACTTAAGGTTCATTGAATTACCTCACCAGAGATGGACGTTGAGTTGTTGGCTTGCCACCACCCGATGACTTGGTAGTTGCAACATAAACTTCCGTTTTGTCGCCAGGCTGAAGTACATTTCGTGGCCAAGCTGCCACCGCGGCCACATTTTGAGAGCCACAAGCAGTTTCACGAATCTCAACAGGACCACTTCCGGTGTTAGTAGCGACCCCGATCGCTACCTCAAAGTGGTGGCCAAGCATGCGCTGGCCATCTACAAAGGAATAGCTCAGTCCCTCTTGATAGCACACTGGCATAATGCCGCTGTTTGCGGAGTGAAGCGTATAGCCCTGCGGCACTTCACCTAAAGCAATCTGTCGGAAGAGGTCCGTGAGTGTCGTGACGTACGGTTGTGACTCCTCCCAAGATTCCGCTTTCTTACTGCCAAAGCTCAAGCCAGCCATCATGCTGTCCCCGAGAGACAAAGTCAGTTCACGAGGCGGTACATCTTTCGGCACCAGCGTCATCATGATTGCTGCATCCTGGCGACCTTCTTCATTGATGGACAGCGTAACGGGGCGCTGAGAGTCAGTAGTGACATAAATGACATTATCTTTGATGCAGACCTCACCACATTCATCCCCGGTGCCTGCCTGGAGACTGCTCGTCATGACCTCGGGGCTCGGGAATGGCGTAACGATTCGGTTCAAATGCCCACGAGAAATAGCAGCAATCTGGGTAACCCCAGGCTTTACTTCAATATTAGACTCGCTTGAAACATTGAGGCCTGCAGGCATGGAGCCACTGTTGCTAGACGAGGTGACATTCCCTTTAGTTGGCCTGGCCTGGACTGGAGGAGGTACATCCTGAGTCACGGTTGATGCTGGCACGATGGGAAGATCAGGCATTACACCATCAGCATTTACGGTAACGGAAAGCATAGCGACTGCAATGCCTGCCAGTAAGGCATGTCCACTACGAGGTGAGTTCATGGTTCGATCCTGTGGTCTTTGCTTGCGTAGTTTCATGCTCACCCCCGTTCTTCCTTAGCGCGTTGCAACTTTGAGCGCTGCTCGAGCAATTCTAGGGTCATCGGCTTGCCCTCATAGTTGTCAATACGGGTCAGCAGAGGGAGGTAATCTTTAGTTGTGAACTTGAACT
>Ga0209344_10001067_pt1 | contig 38877 bp, 30 predicted proteins | sample Cruoilmetagenom6_FD_187293 | JGI IMG/M metagenome (GOLD analysis project Ga0209344, IMG submission 187293) | Oil polluted marine microbial communities from Coal Oil Point, Santa Barbara, California, USA - Santa Barbara Oil Seep Sample 6 (SPAdes)... | ecosystem: Environmental > Aquatic > Marine... | reverse complement strand
CTCTAATTTCCTTGGTGTTCCTCTGCATGCAATGTAATCAATGAAATTAGAGGACGGTGTTGTCCTCTTGTTGCTTTCAAATAGCCACCGTCAAAGCCAGCTTCTTGACTGACAATAGAATTAGTTATCTTGTCTTGTGGCAAACCTTTAAATTGCTCATGCTCTGGCTCCCCTTTCTTTAATCGTTCAAATGCATCATAGCAGCGCTTTAGGCCCGGATTCATACTAGCAACTCCTCTTTACTCATTCTTTGCTCTTTATAGCCTTTAAGCTTATTTAATTCCGCTACAAGGATTTGATACTCGCCATCAGCTTTATCAAAATGAGTCAATTGCGATTGTATTGCATCTATTTGGATATCTACTTTTTCTTCTTTGATGGCTGCGTCATCACATGTTAAGCATTCGGTTAATTCACCTAACATAAAGCGATCACATTTAGTATCGCTCATGCACCCACCAAGTAATGTATCGCGATAATGAATTTCACCTTTGTCTACTCTTCTAGTGGTTTCTGTACGTACTTCTTCAATAAGTACTTCATTATCACGAAGCTTTTCACGCTTGCGTTCTACGTAGCCACCCGTCTTACCATATAGCTTTTCTGTGCTGCCCAACAAATCATACATCAACATATCTACAATATTAGTTGTATTACCCGATTGGCAATCATGTATTACGTGTTCTTTCGGTAAATCAAACTCTTTTGTTTCTTTATTGTAGCGCCCAAAAATACTGTTAATATTTTCGAAATTTCTCGAATAGTAGCGCGTTATGGCTAAAGTCAGATGCTTAAATTGACGCTTCAGAGTTGGCAATTTAACAAACCCTGAACTCGATGCATAATAAGCTAGAGAGCGCCTAAATTGGTGAGAGCGAAGAGGCCATATACTTCCAACATGGAAATCTGGTGATTCATTAAAATCACGTGTTGGGTCTGACTGCTGAAGTTCGGAAAAGTCCTTATCTGTTATTATTAAAGATTCCATCCATGTTGGTTTTTTTGTTTTATAACCGAATTCCACGATTTCAGGCTTTTTATTTGGATTGATAACAACAGCAGGGTTTAAAAATAAATCACAATTTTTTAAATCAACACCATAGATTTTTGCCAACCCCTTACAAATTAATTGAAGAACCTTAATTGCATTTTCTGCTTCAGGAGCAGCATACCATGCACAAGATTCTCGGTATCCAGTGTACTTTGTCGTCGTTGAAATAAGCTTTACGACCCGTTTGCTTATGGTTACTTTTCCATCTGGGTCATTTCCTTCTTCGCTGATAGTCGTTTGCTCGATACAATCATAGGGTAAACGCATAACCTCTTGATCTCGCATTCCAGTGTATAAGTGCAGTATTAAGCGCATTCGATACTGAATTGCTTTTAGAACGCTAGAAAGGCTCGTGGAGCTATTAACAGCCAACTCCCCGGAGAAAACATCTTCCAGTTTGTATATTTTCAGTGCTTCCTGCATATCAGGCCGCCATTTAGCTTTTCCACCAACACGATTAGACTTCTGCCATTCATAAGATCTTCCGTAGAAAGTATCTTTGAAATTCTCTAAGAGATCGGGCAAAGCATCCAACTTTCCCTCAAAATGCTTAAGTTCATCAGTCAAATGATTAATATATGACAGGTAGATCATAGTTGGAATGACTGGAGTTTGTTCACTATCGTCAACTTCAATTTCTAGATTAGCAATTGCTGAGAAACCAACTCTACCCTGTCCAATGTAGCTCAAGTGATTACCTATCGCACGAGTCCGCTTTTTAATACTGGTGCCAACTTTTGTACTCAAGAATTTGTTTAGAAGACGCTTATTTGAAAATAACTCACCAAGTGAAATAGTCCCCATAAATCGATTTTCTTGCAGAGAGATACAATATTCAATGGCAGATGCCATAACTTGGTAATATCCATTTAACGTAGAAACTGCAATATTCCCTGTGTGGCCTCCTTCAGCGAAATACTGGATCAAAAATAATAGGTATTTTGCCTCATTTACCAGAGAACGACGCTCGATAGGAGATTTTCCCACAAGGAAATTATCAAATCGAAATTGTGATATTTTTTTACCACTTAAACGATATGGATTAAAATCCCATATATCCTCTCCATATATGGCAGTCGGCTTTCCATTAATATCACGACAAAGCACAAAGTCCGCACTAGGATAATCTTTGTTCTTTGAAGAAAAAAAACTATCTGGAGCTGTTCCCTGCTTACACTCTTCTTCTGCAAATATTCGGCTTAGATTTGAAGCTACCATTAAACAACCACCCCCATTTGCTCATAACGTTCTAATCGAAACTCCCAAAATGGTGTCAATATTCCATGTTCCATTACATCTTCTCTGACATTTTCGACCAATAATTTAATACGTTCTGACTTTTCTGAAATCTGTACTAATACTTGCTTGATTCGAATATTTAGCTCCAACAGCAAAGAGTCGGAATGGTTAAAATCCGTTGCCATTTCCCTAACAGCTTCAATCACATAAAGTAAACTATAAAGCTTATGAATATCTTCCTGATCAGCATGACAAACATAGTGTTCACAATATAAACACCCGATTTGAGACATACAATTGGGTTCAATTGGAGGAGCGTCTTCCATAGCTTCGGGGTGTTGAAAGTCATCACAATGACCCGACGCAATATTTGTATTTTCTGAAGATTTTGTGTCGCCATCAATAATCTTTAAGGGAATTTTTTGCGACGGTTTTCTCTCCAAAATTTTTGTGGCGGCAGCTTTTGCGGATTCAAAAAATAATCCAAACTCTTCTTGTTGCTTTTCGGGACTAGAGACTGCGTAATATTTATGATTAGTTTTAATCGTATGGTTTAATGAATCAGCAATCACTTCCTGTGCTACATTCAACTCATTCCATACTAAGGTTTTATATTTACGAACTTGAGATGCTGTAATTATCTTAAAAGAATGCGGAAAAAACTTCCCTCTAACGCTTCTATAAACTCTATAGATGTTGTCACTTTTCAATTGAGAGTAACTATCTGTATATGATCCATTACGATCTATTGTAAAAAACAAATATGGGCAATTCACTCCATTCAATAACCAATTTCTTAATTGAATATATTCTTTGAAGATTTCAAGTCCCTTTCTATTTCCTAAGTGATACGCAACTTCACGTTCACCCGCTCTCATTTTAACAGCACGAAAGTCATTCTTAAGCAAATCGCTTTCTAGAGTAAAGCTTTCATCGTATTTTAGTTGGCGAAGCTCCGTTCTATGTATTCCGGTCATTAAGATGAATAATTGCATGTAGCTTTGAATTGCTAAAGATGCGTAATTCAAACGATTGATATTGCGCGGATCATTGTTAACTTTTAGCAAGTTATTATGAGCTTTATCCAGCTCTCGTTGGGCTTCCTTTAAACTTATGTTTCGTGGACATTTCAATTTGTATTCTTCGGCTGTTGAAAGTCTACCCTCTAGGTAGTTGTAGCTAAACAACTCCTCTCGCAAGTACGGTGTGATACAAGAATTACTATTGCTTGGGAAAACATAGCACTCATAATCAGGCATTTTTAGCAAAAAAGGAAAAGATTCATTACTCATCACAAAATGTTTCAAACCTCTAGCGAGATTTAAAAAAGTCTTTGTTGCAAAACGCACATTCCGCTCTTCAGGCACTTCACCTTCTTTGCGCTTAAATTTTATGATTGGGATTTCTCGAATGATTTCTTTTGTTTTATCCGTGCCCCAATATATTTCAAACAGTTTGATCAACTCCCTTTGCTTCTCATTAGCAGTTTTAGGAGTAATTTTGGCCTCTGCTGACTGAATTCTGTGTTTTAACTCCGCTTTCCAAGCTTTATAAGCTTCTCTAGATTGACTTTCAGAATCGAAAGCATCACTAAAACCTGAGCTGTCGATCCATTGAAGTATGTTCGCAAAATCTCTCAAGCGCGTTCCTACTGTAGTGTCACGGTTTAGTGTGGTTGCGACATAATCATGTATGGAGTTAAGTAAATCCCTTCTACTTAATTTAAACGAATCCTCACAAACCTTAGTCGGTAAGTGAGACAAGTGAGAATTTTCTTGCGGTTGTCTGACTGTATAGGCAAATGCACCTATATCAATTGGATTTTTTCTGCCACCATCACTTAGTTGTAAACGTACTTTTTCAGGATGAAGAAAGTCTTGTCCTATTTCTTTACGAGTGACAACAATAGTATCTCGTTCAATAAAGCTTAACTTTGGTTCATTATTCATACTGCCCATTAAAATATTCCTTTAAACAAGATTTCTTCATAACCATCTTGAGCTACTAACTTGTCATCAAATTCAACAAAAAGTTTTAAATAGTGCTCTGTGGTTTCCCTATTTGTGTGGTGCAGTCTAATTTGAATTTTTCGAATTTCATCACCGGGTCTAAGCTGTCCGGGTTTCAGCTTTGTCTTTCCGTTATATACCACCAATCGAGATAAGTGCTGATAATACTGATATGCAAAAGTTGCTCTTTGCCAATGGAATGTGAAACTCTTGGGAAATGAGGCTGATACATTCCTAAACAATTTTTCTTTCAGATAGTCAGTATGTTCGCCTTTTGGTCTTGTTTTGACCTGTCTGTACCGAGGATCGTTTTTTGCCATATAATGACAATTACCGTTGGTTGAGAGAAATAAGTACATATCATCTTCACTAAGGATATCACCATATTGCTGTTCAAATAACTTCCTCCTCTTCGCGGATTCTTTTGAAAAAGCATAGGTATGAATCTGCTGAACAAGACTTCGAGGAAAATGCAGCTTTTGCGGTTTTCCGTTCTTTGTATCAATACCAGTTTTACCACCTGCTTTTAAAACCAACGTTCCATCGGCAGATATTTCATCCTTGAGTTCTTGTGATATATTGTGCAGGCTTTCTAAGCCCTCAGCTACTTCTAAGGATTTGAACAACTGGTTTATGTGTTTCATACGCATTGTGAAAATAGACTGCTTTCTGCAACCAGTATTTAGCGCAATGAGGTGAATTAGCCTCTCATCAACTGAAAAAACGCCACTGTTTAGTACATCAATTAGTTCATCACATTGACCATTTGATAGAGGTCTTAAATCTTCTCCACCATCTCTGACATAGCCTATAGGAACAGGCTTTTGTTGATAACTAGCATTAACTGTTTGGCTACGCAATGTAACCTGTTTCTTAAAACCATTTTGAAAGATAATAAAAGCTTGTTTTGTTTTATCCACCCTTGTCATATCTAGGGTATAGCCCGGTAATTTAGAAACAAACTCATAAAATTTATATACAACTAATGTTCGCTTGTTAAGATTTTTGGGCGAAACATCATCACGATGAAGCAGATATTGGCTGTACCTGTAGCTTGGTCTTTTAGCAGCCCTAGATGCACTAAAGTCGAGATAATCAATACATTCATCTTCGCAAAACAGCTTATAATCGAGCAGCATGGACGCATCTTTTCTTATCTCATCCGTGGTTTTGTAACCACCACGACTAAAATCTTCTTCCATTGAGCGTTCATAAAAATAAAGGTTAGCCTCATACCAAGGCGTGCCACACTCATTAAAAATAAATGGCAAATGGTAAACTGAATCATCAGAATTAGTCAGAGAATACTCTTTGTGTATAAAATAGAATTCATCTGCATTTCCTTTTTCTAAAGGAACACGAATCGGGTAGTCACTTTTATCTGGGATTGTTGTTACATCACCAGCCGTATAATCTAAACGACTTAACGTGATCAACCGGTTCGATTTTCTTTTATCCATTATAGATGCCATTGCAGACCTCACCTTAAAGTGTCAAACTTACTTGTACCCCGGGGGTGCTGTCAATGGGTTATCAGGCCATCTGTGCTTTGGATATTGTGCCTTCATATCCTTTTGCACCTCACGATAACTCCCTTGCCAAAAAGCAACCAAGTCTTGTGTCACCTGAATAGGTCGTTTAGCCGGTGAAAGTATTTCAATAATCAAGGGCACAGCACCATTATTTACCTTATCACCAACCGTAGGAGTTTCAGTAACACCATATAGCTCCTGCATAGGTAAAGACACAACAGGGGCTTGTTCTAAACTATAGCGAATAAGACACTTTCGTCCCGTTGGACCAATAAAAAAAGTTGGCGCTATTTGTTCAAACGCTTGCTGTTGTTGATAACTTAATTGGTTCAATAATAGTGCCGAAAAGTCCACTTTTTCGAGTTGTGCTTTCGTCGTAATGTCAGTTAAATAAGGCCCTAACCATTGCTCTAAGTTTGCTAATAAAGCAGCCTCACTTACCTCAGGAAAAAGTAAATGCGTTTGGCTAGTCGTTAGCCAGCGCCAGCGCAATAATAATTGCTGGCTACTATCATCAAATTTTAACCATTGTAGGCCTTTCTTGCGAATTTGCTGACACCAACAGGCGACTAACAGTTCTGCGGCTATTTTTTTGGCGCTATTCTCTTCTTTAACAACTAATGCCCCGATCACTTGATGTTGAGCGGAAATAATGCGGTTAAGTTGTTGATCAAACTGTAAATGGGTTTTGCTTTGTGTTTTAACTACGCCCCAAGCCATTGCTTGTGACAAATCAAATTCTGCAGCAAGCGCTACGGATAGGGTATGCCGACGTTGAAATAACTGCGCAGCAATAATAAATTTTTTGCTCGCTAGGGCGTCCGACTCACTCATGAGCACACCTTTACCATAAGCCGTTAAGTAATCACCTTGGTTATTTCTTTGTTTCGCTATGCGCTCTGGATAAGCGTGCAGCAATATTAAACCACAATGCTGTATCGGTAATTCATTAAGTGTTATGCAAAGACTGGAGCTCAACTTAGCTTGCTGCAACGTTTGCTCAGCGATCCTAGTTATTACTTGGTTATTCGCTAAACGAAAGAAGCGCTGTGCTTGTACAATAATACGCTGATGATGCGCTTTTTTGGGTTGTTGGCAAAGCAGCATAACACGGTGAGCAATATCACAATCATCCGTACGTTGTTGCGGATTAAAAATATCACGTTCTTCTAATAACGCCACCAGTAAACAAGCCAAAGATAATAAATGCAAAATCTCTTGCTGTTGTGCTAAATGCTGCGCACTTAACAACATTTTGGCAAACCTTGGATGACAGGGAAAAGCCGCAGCTTTTTTGCCATCTAGGGTTAGTTGTTTTTGTTTTGTCAGTAAATCTAGCTCAATCAATTCCTGCCAAGCGAGCTGTTCACGTTTGCTATCAGGCATTTCAATCATAGGAAGTTGGCTGCAATCACTTGCTCCCCATCTTGCTATCTCTAGCAACATAGGCAATAGATCCGCCTGTTGTATTTCACTGATACTTTGCTCGTTTCTGCGTTGAAAATCATCCTTACTAAATAAACGCAGGCAATGTCCGGCTTGTAAGCGCCCGGCTCGCCCGGCACGTTGAATGGCAGAGGCTTTAGCAATACCGCGCTGAGTGAGTTTATTACTCAGTGTTTGGGTATCATAAATCGCGACATTTTCTAGGCCCGTATCAATAACAAGATTAACCCCTTCAATCGTCAAACTTGTTTCTGCAATATTAGTTGCAAGCACTAATTTATTTTTACCGTTTTTTGCTGGCGCAATGGCTTGCTGTTGTTGAGCAAGTGCTAAATCACCATAAAGCGGACAAAGCAGCATAGATTCAGGCATAAAGCTCAATAGCTGCTCAGCCAAATAACGAATATCGCCCGTGCCGGGTAGAAAAACCAATATCGAACCTTGATGTGAGTTAACTATCGACTTTAATACACTTAACGCATGCTCTCGCCATAGCCTAGCATTAGTAGGCGCTTGATAGTTGATCTCAACCGGATAACTTCGCCCTTCACTTTCTAGGCAAATAGCATCCGGCAGTTTTTGTATTATGCTATCGGTCGCCAATGTTGCCGACATCAGCAAAATCTTTAAATCATCACGTAAACCTAATTGCACATCGCGCGTTAAAGCAAAGGCTAAATCAGCATTGAGTGAACGTTCATGAAATTCATCAAATACCACTAAGCCACAATCAGCTAACTCAGCATCGTGTTGAATTATCTGTGTTAAAATCCCTTCAGTGATCACTTCCAGACGGGTATTTTTCGACACTTTACTTTCATTACGTAAGCGATAGCCGACGGTAGCACCAACAGGTTCGCCAAGTTGCTTTGCGAGATAGCAGGCAATATTCTTGGCGGCAATGCGTCGTGGTTGCAATAGGTAGATTTTTTTCCCTGATAAACATGCTAAATCTAATAACCATAATGGTAAGTACGTTGACTTCCCTGCCCCTGGAGGTGCAGTTAACAATATGGTTTGATGTTGATTAAGTGCACTAGTGACATCATCTCTAATGTCATCAATAGGGAGTTGTTTGGCCGGTAGCGTCATAAATTATAAAGCGTTATATTAATTTTAAGTATTTTATGAGCGTAATATTATCATAACAATGCCATAGCCATTGTCGGTTATTACAGCCATCTCGCATAAATAACCTTAAACCATAAAAGCTTAAAACATGGAGTAAAGGATGAAAAAAAGAATGTTTATTGCCTTAGATATTACAGAGACCGATAAAGCCAAGCTGGCGAGTTGGCGCGATCAACACTTATCACTGGCGTTTAAGGCAATTGACGAGCAAAATTTTCATATTACCTTGGTGTTTCTTGGTCTAATAGATAACCGACAACAAGCACATTTGACACAATTGATTAATCAGCAACAAGCAGATATTCGAGCATTATTAACGCCCGTTTTGCAGCAAAATCAAAAACTGTCGATGAAGCTTTCACAAATCGGTTACTTTAAAGCTGCAAAAGTGCTGCATATTATGCCATCAACTTGCCCTGAATGGTTGATGCGGCTAAATAAGGCTATTATTTTGTCATGTAATGAAAGTGCAATAGCGATAGAAAACAGGCCCTACCAAGCTCACTTGAGCCTCTATCGCAAAGCCAAATTTAACTTGCCTGAGACCTTAACAACACTGCAAGAAAGCACTTTACAGCAAGACATCTGCATCAATAGCTTTAGCTTATATCACTCTTACTCTACTGATTTAGGTGTAGTTTACCAAGCCGTTAAAACGTGGAAAATAAACTAAAACTGGACATTATTAAAATACATGCTTACTTGGCAAAAGCACAAAATACTGTTATCAATTACTACCCAATTTAAAATGGAGTTGAGCAATGGAGAGAATTGTAGAAGAAAATTATTCGATAACATCGCAATCAAACATTTTGCAAGTCGAGGTTTTTGGGCCTTTTAATGGCCATGTCACCGAAAAATACATAGACGATATGTATGGCGCCTGTGAACAATTTTCTGGTCAACCTTGGGGGTTATTAATTTCATTTTACGGTAATAGTGTTTTTTCACCAGAAGCTGAAGAAGCATTAATAAAGGTCAATAAGTACCGCGTTAAACATGGGCTAATTGCGAATGCCAGTGTGTTAATTGATAGCAACACTGCTGATATTCAACAGCTACAACTTAGAAGAATTTATCAAGCATGTAATATTACCTTTTATGTTTTTAGCGATATTAGTAATGCGCAATCTTGGTTAGAGCAGTTTTTACAACAAACACCGGATGATTAACTAACTAACTTACTTACTTGATGAAATTAAATAAAAAAAGCTGAGATAATCTCAGCTTTTTTAGTTGCCAATGCAGGTTAAGCATTGGCTAATTTTATACACTTACACTTACTTAAACTCAGTAAAGTCAAAGCGCTTTGACATTAGTCATAAGCGCAACTAGATTAATGCTTTGAGATCAAGTCAGCAATGGTGGCAATACCTAGCCCTGTCGCACCTGCAGCCCACAAACTAGAGTCCTCAGCATTATATGCCGCGGCTAAATCAAAGTGTAACCAACCGGCACCTTCATTGCCGACAAAGCGTGATAAGAACCCAGCGGCATTGCTTGCACCACCCGCACCACCACCTTTTTGTGTGCGACTATTTGCAGTGTCAGCAAATACCGATGGGCATTTATCCTGATGCCAAGGCTCTAAAGGAAATTGCCAAATAGCTTCACCAGTAGCGTTTGCTGATGCTTGAGCTTTTGTCACAGCGTTATTATCCAAGGCAAATAATGCTGAATAATCGCCACCAGTTGCCATCACAGCAGCGCCAGTTAAGGTTGCTGCGTCGATGATCATTGGCGCACCCGTTTCACTTGCTACCATCAAGCCATCAGCCAACACTAAGCGGCCTTCAGCATCAGTGTTTGCAACTTCACAAGTAACACCATTTTTATATGTAATAATATCGCCAAGTTTATAGGCATCATTACTGATCATATTCTCAGCGCAACATAAGTACAATTTAACCCGTTGATCTAAGCCTTGTTTAATCGCTAATGCTAATGCACCGGCAACAACAGCAGCACCGCCCATATCACATTTCATATCAAACATGCCGGCGCTACTTTTAATACTGTAACCGCCACTATCAAAAGTAATACCTTTACCAACTAAGCATGCAGCCACTTGGGCATTGGCATCAGCTGTAGGGTTAAAGTCAACTTCCAGTAAACAAGGTTGGTTAATACTACCTTTGCCAACGTTATATATGCCCATCCATTGTTGTTCTAGCAATTCTTCACCTTTAATAAGGCGAGTAGTCACATGTTCAGGAGCGAGGTTAGTAATATAATCAGTTGTCAGTTGTGCAAGCTTCAATGGATATAATTCAGCAGGTGTTTGATTCGTTAAATCACGGCTCCAAGCATAAACCGCAAGTTTATTATTCAAGCGTTCAATTAACCCTGGTTCACCACAAAAACTGATATTTTCTAGTTTATCAACGCAGCTAAAGCCGAGCGCAAAAGCCCATTGGCTAGCTTCATCCCAACCCTCACCGCTCAGCAACGCATGGTCAATATCTAGTTTTTCTATCTTACGTGCTGCCATTTGAATTTTTCGTAATCGATAAGTCGCGTCTTGAGGTAAGTAAATAGCAATACTGTCAGTTGCAATTTGGATGGTTTTTCCTTGCTGCCAACCTTGTGCATGGTTATTTGTTGTCAATGTTATTGATACTGGAGCAGAATTAGCTGTTGTCATGTTCTCACCTTTACATTTAATTTAAGCTAATAGTTTACACTATGCCGGCAAATAATTAACCTATAGCTATGATTTATCAACTACTATTTATATGGACTTTATACTAGCGCCAAGCACACTCATCAAACGTTATAAGCGCTTTCTTGCTGACGTCATAATTGAAGATGAGCAACATGTTAAAACAGCAATAACCATGCATTGTGCTAATACTGGCGCTATGACCGGATGCGCTGAGCCCGGAGATACTGTGTGGTATAGTACTTCTGACAATTTAAAGCGTAAATACCCTAACAGTTGGGAGCTCACCTACACACAAGCACAGCATTGGATTTGTGTTAATACCATACGGGCAAATCAACTCACCGAAGAAGCTATTATTCAAGGTAGCATTAAAGAGTTTTGCCAGCACAGTCAGCTCAAAAGAGAAGTTAAATACGGTGAAGAAAATAGTAAAATTGATTTTCACCTTTATGACGTTAACGGTCGAGAAACTTTTATTGAGGTTAAAAGTGTCACGCTGCTTGAAGCCGAGCAAGGCTACTTTCCCGATGCCGTGACCCAACGAGGGCAAAAACATTTACGCGAGTTAATGGCAATGGCTGAGCAAGGGCATCGAGCAGTACTTTTCTTTGCCGTATTGCACTCAGGTATAAATGATGTAAAGTCTGCCTGTCATATTGATCCTAAATACGCAGAGCTGCTGCTTGAGGCGAGTCAACAAGGGGTTGAAATAATGGCCTACAAAGCAACATTTGAAAAAGAAAAACACCTATTTAAAATGGCTTTAACCACTAAAGTGCCGGTTCTACTTTAAGTAATAAAGAGTAAATAGAGACAATAAAGATTGACCTTATCGCAAAAAGCTTGTAAAAGAGCTTGCTTATAATTTATTGTCGCCTTAGATAACGTTTAGACACAGCAATATTTTTAACATTATCAAGAATATTATCGATTAAGCCTTGAATTTTATATTAGCAAACACAATATATGTGGAATATTTCAGGTCTAATTAAATTGGCAGTTGCAACCAAGCGATAAAATTACATTAAGTAACTTTTTAATCGATTTAGGTCTAGTAGCATTAGGAGAATTAACATGCCAACACACAAAACATTAGGTATTTTAGCATTAGCAGGTGTTAACCCTTACGTTGAAAAGCCTAACGAAGAATACATGAACGAAGCACAACTAGAGCACTTTAAAAAAATTCTAGATGCTTGGCGTGTACAGCTTCGTCAGGAAGTTGATCGTACCGTAACGCATATGCAGGATGAAGCAGCAAACTTCCCTGATCCCGTAGACCGTGCAGCTCAAGAAGAAGAGTTTAGTCTTGAATTACGTACGCGTGATCGTGAACGTAAACTGATCAAGAAAATTGAGAAAACCTTACAGCTTATTGAAGATGACGATTTTGGTTTTTGTAACTCTTGTGGCATTGAAATTGGCATTCGTCGCTTAGAAGCTCGCCCAACAGCTGATCTTTGTATTGAATGTAAAACTCTACAAGAAATCAAAGAACGTCAACTAGCGGGTTAAAAACCAATATTGTTGGAGTTTATCAAGCCTTTGCGACCAGATAATGCAAGTTATTATCGTGGTCGCTTTGCTCCTTCCCCTTCCGGTTTATTACACTTCGGCTCTTTAATTGCAGCACTAGCAAGTTATCTCGACGCCAAGCATAATAACGGCCAATGGCTGCTTAGAATTGAAGATATTGATCCTCCTCGAGAACAATCCGGTGCCAGCAGTGAAATACTCAAAACCTTAGAAAGCTATGGCTTACATTGGGATGAGGACGTCCTTTATCAAAGCCAGCAAAGTGCAATTTATCATGAAGTATTGGCTGAACTAGCAGAACAAAAACTCAGTTATTATTGTCGCTGTACTCGCGCGCAAATAAAAGCCCAAGGTGGCATCTACCAAGGGCAATGTAAAAACCTCGCACAACCTGTGAATAACAGTGCTATTCGCATTAATAATACTGTCGGTATTTCGCAATATAATGACCTCATTCAAACCCAAGTCACCTGTGACACTAAGTTGGCACAAGAAGACTTTATTGTTGTACGCAAGGATGGTCTATTTGCCTACCAATTAGCGGTTGTTGTTGATGATATTTATCAAAATATTAGCCATGTTATTCGAGGTTGTGATTTACTGGAGCCAACAGCAAGACAACTGAGTTTTTATCAAATTTTACAACATAACGCCCCTAAATTTGGACATTTCCCACTTGCTGTCAGCAAACCAGGCTTTAAGTTAAGCAAACAAAATAGTGCCCCTGCAATAGATAAAAACAACCCGCTACCGTCACTTTTTTCAGCCCTAGTTTTTCTGGGTCAACACCCCCCTAATGGCTTACAAACGGCCAGTGTTGATGAGCTTTTAACTTGGGCAATCACCCACTGGTCAATTGCTCAAGTACCAAAATCACAAGAAATAATTTTACAAGTGTAATAAACGCCGACTTTTCATTCGGTTTGCATTCTCTTTTCTCTTGCACTGTTATATCATTGCGCGAGAAATTTAACGAAAAATAGGGTCCAACATTATCAAAAGCGTGATCAATTTGTGTAAAAAAGTACTCGGAAAAGCACGAAAAAAAACCTCTACTCTGCCATCATTTGAACAGCCTAAAATACTTTCTCGTGATCAGCACCCTGTATCTAGAAAACACATCAGTCATAATGCTTTAAAAGTATTGTATCGCTTAAATAAAGGTGGCTATGACGCCTATTTAGTTGGCGGTGGTGTGCGTGATATTTTATTAGGCTTAGAGCCAAAAGATTTTGATATTGCCACCAATGCCACCCCTGAGCAAATTAAGGCCTTGTTTCGAAATTGCCGACTGATTGGTCGTCGTTTTCGCCTAGCTCATATTGTGTTTGGTCGTGAAATTATTGAAGTAGCTACCTTTAGGGGCCACCACGATAACAACGAAGAAAATAGTTGCCAAAAAATTTCTAAGCAAAGTGAAGATGGCATGCTACTGCGTGATAATATTTACGGTAGTATTGAAGAAGACGCTGAGCGTCGAGACTTCACTATTAACGCACTTTACTATTCCGCTAAAGACTTTAAAGTTTATGATTTTGCTAACGGTGTTGCAGACGTATACGCCAAGCAAATTCGCTTAATTGGCGATCCTGAAACACGCTACCGCGAAGATCCAGTGAGAATGTTACGCGCGATTCGTTTTGCCACTAAATTAGATATGGAAATTCACGCTGATTCTAAAGCGCCAATAAAGTCGCTTGCGCCTTTAATGGCTAACATTCCGCCAGCGCGCATGTTTGAAGAGTTTTTAAAGTTGTTTATGTCTGGCAAGGCGGCAGAAAATTTTCAGCTATTACGTGATTACAGCTTATTTCAATATTTTTTCCCTGCGGTAGATCAGCAGCTTAATCAGCAATCTCATGCCTATTTAGCTGACTTTATTTGTTTAGCAATGAAAAATACCGATCATCGTGTTAATACTGAGCAACGCGTTACGCCGGCATTCTTATTTGCCGCTATGCTTTGGTATCCAATGCAAGAACAAATACAACGTTTAAACAGTGAAACACAACTAACACCACAAGATGCTTTTTTCGGGGCATTAAGTGAAATAATGTCAGAGCAACAACGTAGCATCGCCATTCCAAAGCGTTTTCAAGCGGTGATGAAAGATATCTGGATTCTACAAGAAAAGTTAGTTCGACGAGATGGTAAGCGTGCCTTTAAAGCACTTGAACATCCAAAGTTTAGAGCAGGATATGACTTCTTATTATTACGTGCTGAAATTGAAGGCGTTAAAAATAGTCATTCTGAGCAAGCAATAGCATTGCAAGAGCTTGCCAAATGGTGGGGTGATTTTCAAGCTTGTAACGCAGACACGCAACAAGTGATGATAAAAAGTATTGTGCCGAGTAAAAATGGTCCACGTCGCAGCACACGTAAACGTAGAAAACCACGTGTGCAAAACTCAAGTAGTGACGCATAATGGCATTAGCCTATATTGGCTTAGGCAGTAACTTAGCGGATCCGCAAGCACAAATAGCGGCGGCATTAGCTGAGTTAGAGCAACTTGAGCATTGCTTACTTAGTCAGGTTTCTTCTTTATACTTTAGCCGTCCCATGGGGCCACAAGATCAGCCTGATTACATGAACGCTGTGGTTGCGATAGAAACAAGCTTAAGCCCTATCAAATTGCTCGATCAGCTGCAGGCTATTGAAAATAATGCTGGACGGGAGCGTAAAGACAATCGCTGGGGTGCACGAATATTAGATTTAGACATACTTTTGTATGATCAACAATTGATTAATACCGAGCGCTTAATCATTCCCCATTATGGTTTAAAACTGCGCGAGTTCGTTTTATTGCCTTTAGCCGAAATAGCAAATGAACTTATTTTGCCCGATGGCGGTAGCGTTAAAGCACTTGCTCAGCAGATTGAAAAGAATGGGCTAAAAGTTCATAGTAAATTACGTTAGTATAATAAATTTAACATTAGCAACGATTAACGCTGCACCATAAAAATGGAATGAACATGGCTAAAATAACCACTGCCACTTTACAGAAAATGAAACATCAAGGTGAAAAAATCACCACCATTACCGCTTATGATGCTAGTTTTGCTAAAATATTCGATCAAGCAGGCATTCATGCAATATTAATCGGTGACTCATTAGGTATGGTCTTACAAGGCCATGACGATACGCTACCTGTTGAAATTGAGCATATGGCTTACCATACGCAATCAGTAAAGCGCGGAGTCGAAAACACGCTTATTATCGCTGACATGCCCTTTATGAGCTATGCCACAACTGAGCAGGCTTATATTAATGCCACTAAGCTGATGCAAGCTGGCGCTAGTATCATTAAGTTAGAGGGTGGTGAGTGGTTAAAAGAAACCATCAAAGGCTTAGTTGAACGCGGTATTCCTGTCTGTGCTCACTTAGGCTTAACACCACAATCAGTCAACGTTTTTGGCGGTTTTAAGGTACAAGGCCGAGAAAATGATAAAGCACTAGAAATGATTGAAAATGCTAAAGCCCTAGAAGCTGCCGGTGCACAATTATTGGTTTTAGAGTGCATTCCAAGCAGTTTAGGTAAAGCAATTACCGAAGCAGTTTCAATACCAACAATCGGTATTGGTGCAGGTAAAGACACTGATGGCCAGATTTTAGTTATGCATGACGCCTTAGGCATTTCATGTAGTTATATGCCAAAGTTTTCACGTAACTTTTTAATCGATACCGGTGATATCAAAAAAGCCATCGAGCTTTATATTGATGAAGTCAGTAAGGGTAATTTCCCAGGCCCTGAGCATATTTTTAAATAATTAAAGCCAATCAGACTAATTTATTGAGCACTTAACGAAAGTTAAGTGCTCTCACATTGAGTAAAAAGTAGAATACCATGCAAACAATTGAAACAATTTCGACTTTGCGTAGCGAAATTAATCTTTGGCGCCAGCAAGGTCTTAAAATTGCCTTCGTGCCAACGATGGGAAACTTACATCAAGGGCACATTGCCTTGGTTGAAAAAGCCAAACAAATGGCTGATAAAGTAGTGGTGAGTATTTTTGTTAATCCAATGCAATTTGGCGTTAATGAAGATATTGATAACTATCCTCGCACTATGGCTGCTGATCAAGAAAAATTAGCCATTGGTGGATGCGACATCCTCTTTATTCCTACCCCCGCCATTATCTACCCCAAAGGCCTAGATAAACAAAGTTATATTGAAGTGCCCAATGTCTCTGACGGTTATTGTGGTGAAAGTCGCCCTGGACATTTTCGCGGTGTGGCAACCGTGGTTTGTAAGTTATTTAATATCGTACAACCAGACATCGCCTGCTTTGGTTTAAAAGATTATCAGCAAGTACAAGTAATTCAAACCATGGTTGAAGACTTATCAATGCCAATTGAGATCTTGCCAGTAGAAACCGTTCGAGAAGATTCGGGCTTAGCGTTAAGCTCACGTAATAATTATTTAACTGCAGAAGAAAAGAAAATAGCCCCGGCCTTAAGTCAAAATATTCAGTGGCTAGCAAAAGCCATTCAAAGAGATAATGATTTTATTGGTTTAGCAAAAAAAGCCGCCAGTTATATTGACAATACTGGCATGAAAACAGATTACATTCATATATGCCACGCCCGCACTTTACAACCAGCCAGTGAAGACGATAAAGAGTTGGTCATTCTTGCTGCTGCTCATTGTGGCAAAGCCAGATTGATTGATAATTTACGTATTAGCCTAACTTAAACGTTTCTTAATGTTGGTGATTGTTGCCAGCTAGCAACAAAAAAGCGACTCATCTCGTAGAACTTTCGGTTCTATTGATAGTCGCTTTTTTATTGATATACTCAATTACGTTAAAATTTAGCCGTAACAGATCATTCGATATATTACGGTTTTGACATGGATAATAATTTAGGTAAGAAGGTTTCACTTTCTAGCGCTAGCTGCATCTGCTCAGTTAAGACATCTTGTAAAATCGTTTTTGAGGTCAACGGGTTCGCTAATACCACACGAAAAACTAAGGTTTTACGTCCTTGATATTTTTTCACTTCAATACGCGTACGCGAAACAAAAGATTTGCCATTTTCACGTTGGCGCTTTTGAATAAATTTAGTTAATTTATCGAGGATAATATTAATTGTTTCTTGCTGTGCATCATCGGCGTTAGCTAACAATGCTTGTACGCTTGCTGGGTTATAACGATATGTCAGCAAGCATAATTCAGGCGCGGTGATCAGCTCAAAATCTTCATGCTGCGTGATCAACTCGGCAAAATAATGCGCTTTTTCAATACTACTATTAATCAGTAACTCATAGCCTGGGCGACTGATCACATGCAATGCCGCATAAACTAGCATTGCCATACCCGGACGCGAGCCTTCTAAAGTATGACTACCTAAATCTTTCGAGCCTTTACGCAAAATATATTCTGCATGGTGTTCAATAGCGGCAACAGAAGCCGGATTTTTAAACACCACTAAACCTGCACCCATCGGCACGTACATTTGTTTATGTGCATCTATGGTAACTGAATCAGCGAGTTCAATACCTTTAAGCATCGGACGATATTTTTTCGAGAGTAGTGTTGCACCGCCCCATGCAGCATCAACATGAAAGTGTGCTCCGTAATGCTGAGCAATTTCAGCCATCTGCGTAAGTGGATCGATATTACCGGTTTCAGTGGTACCGGCAACACCAACAATGCTCAACACGCGAATATTTTCATCAGCTAACTGCTGACACTTTGCTTTCAGTAATTGACAGTCAATTTTATTGTTTTCATCGGTTGGAATAGCAATAACACTATCTTGTCCAATACCTAAGACATCAGCCGATTTTTTCAGTGAGTAATGACCACGCGCTGATACTAAAATAGCTAAGCCATCATACTGGTAATGCTTAAGTGCTTTATACAAGCCCTCACGTGCCACACCTTTAAAGTTAGCGTCAGGCTTTAACAAGTTATTGCGAGCCACCCAAAGTGCCGTTAAATTGGCAATCGTGCCGCCTGAGCAAAATGCCCCTAAAGAATGATTAGCACTGTGCATCCACTGTTGATAGAAAGGTTCATCACCTTGATAAACCAAACGGTGCATCATGCCTAGAACTTGACGCTCCATTGGAGTAAACGCTTTAGAAGTTTCAATTTTTACCAAGTTTTGGTTTAGACCTACCATCAACTTTGATAGCGGTAAAATAAAATAAGGTAATGCAGAAGTCATGTGACCAATAAAGTTTGGACTAGAAGTATGTACTGACTGAGACACTAGCTTATCAAGTAAGTGGTGCATGTGATCTGAAACAAACGCGGGCTCTTCGGGGATCAATGAGTTAGCAAAATCCTTTTCAATTTCGCTTAACGCTTGCTCCGTGGCTGCAATATGCGCACCAAGAAAACCTGCTAAATTTTGTGATATCTCATTCTCTATTCGACCTAATGTGGAATCAGGTGCAACAGGAATGGTAAAAATGCGATGTAAAGACTCTTCAGATACTTTTGCCGCGCGTTTACTCAGCGTCATACTTACTTCACTATTCACGACTTGCCTTAAGCAAGTTGATTTATATAAGTGCGGCACTTTAATAAAAAATGAGCCAAAAGTCTCGTTATTTCCACTAAAGTTGAGCTTTTACAGAAATGTTGACCGGTAATTACCTTAATTTAACCAAGTAACGTTGCGGCATAAACTAAACCAAGTTCAACAATTGCTAAGCTGCTTAACGCCATCATAAATACAGTTTTTTTAATATTGTTAGTCATGTTATTCATCCTAAATTACAATTAATATACTTAAGCTATATCAACTTTCAGGCCAAAAACACAAACAACTGAAATATAAGATAAAAATAAAAAAAACAGATTTTAACAGTGTTATTAGTTTGTAAAAACAAGCTAAAATATTGTTAATTTCGCCAATTTTTTGTTTTTATACAAAGCTTAATAATTACTCAACATGATTAATTCACAGCCTTAAGATTTGATAATATCAAGCTGCCAACACTGCTGACCACTGGCATGGAACTTTGCCTCAAACGGCGTTAAAGGTTGAGTAACGCTCACCGTTGATATCTCGCCTTTGAAAGATAAAACCTCAGCAGCTAGCTGAAACTCTTCTAAGTAAAGTAACCAATTACTGCGTAAAATAATCTCTTGCCCAACGGCAATAATTTGTGGGAACACCGCACTGCCGTGCCAGCGTCTTTGCACATGTTTAGCTTTCGGCCAAGGGTTAGGATATAAAATGTAATGCTTAGCCACCGGCCAATTTGCAGCAACCACCAGGCGGTAAAAATCATTTAAGTCTGCGCGCACTAAATGATAATTTTCAACCTTGCCTTTACCGTCATCATGTTCAACTTCACCAACATTACGATTAATTCTGTGGGCTGATTTATCGACCCCGATCACTAACGCGGTTGGATTTTGTTTTGCTAACAACCGAGTACTTTGACCAACACCACAACATGAGTCTAAAATAATCTCACCCGAAAAATCTTGCACAATGGCGTTAATATCATCAAAAGCTTGTTGAGTATGCGCTTGTATCGGTTTTTGCGACGGGTGCGCTACATGCTTATTAACAATCGCAAGCAGTTTTTCATGTATACCCGGTTGATTGGTGACAATCGCTTTCGAATCACCTGTAATTTCTGTCTCGGTCATTAACTTTTACCTATTTACTTATTTAGCTATAGTTTTCAATGCCAAAAGGTATTAGCTTCTTAAGCCAATACCTTTAGTAATTAACACCATAGCAATGGTGTATAAACTAACAATAAAAACGCCTAACACGCCAAACGACAAGGTTAAACTAACATCAGATATACCCAAAAACCCGTATCTAAAGGCATTAACCATATAAACAATAGGATTGATTTGCGACACTCCTTGCCAAAATTCAGGTAACAAGCTAATCGAATAAAATACCCCGCCTAAATAAGTTAATGGCGTCAGTATAAAGGTTGGAATAATTGAAATATCATCAAAACTACCTGCGAAAATAGCGTTAATTAAGCCGCCTAAAGCAAAGGTGGCAGAAGTTAAAGCAACCGTAGCAATAATGACCCAAATATTATGAATTTGTATATCAACAAAAAACATCGCCACAATAGTGACAATACCACCGACCAACATACCACGCGCCATACCGCCGCCAACATAACCGGCAACAATCACCCAGTTAGGTACTGGGGCAACGAGCATTTCTTCAACATTTCGTTGCCACTTAGCACTGAAAAATGACGAGGCAACGTTGGAGTATGAATTAGTAATAACACTCATCATGATCAAGCCTGGGACAATAAATGACATATAATCAAAGCCACCCATTTCACCAATACGCGAGCCAATTAACGAGCCAAAAATAACAAAATATAAACTGATAGTAATGGCTGGTGGAACTAGCGTTTGTATCCAAATACGCATAAAACGTTGTATTTCTTTATTAAGAATACTTTTAAGCGCAATAAAATTTCTCGATGATGCCATAATATTTATTCCTTAACTGCGCTATCAACTGACGCTTGGCCACTACCAACAAGACTAACAAATAGCTCTTCGAGTCGGTTACTCTTATTTCGCATACTTAGCACTTCAAGGCCTTGCTTATTAAGCTCAACAAAAATGGCATTAATGGTTTGGCTCTTATTAACATCGACTTCTAGCGTATGATCATCAATAACTCTGGAACTCAAATTATCTAATGCTACCGGAGCACTGTTTGGCTTCAGATCAAAGACAAATGTTTCGACATCAAGTTTCGCTAATAGCGATTTCATATCGGTATTTTCAACGATAATACCTGAGTCAATAATGGCAATATTACGACAAAGCATTTCAGCTTCTTCTAAATAATGTGTGGTTAAAATAATAGTAATGCCCTGCTCATTAAGCTCACGTAAAAAGCCCCACATTGAGCGACGTAACTCGATATCAACACCGGCCGTTGGCTCATCAAGAATAAGCATTTTAGGTTCATGCATTAATGCGCGAGCAATCATTAAACGACGCTTCATGCCGCCTGAGAGCATACGTGCAGCGTCATTACGTTTCTCCCATAAATCGAGCTGCTTTAAGTATTTTTCGGCACGTTCTACGGCTAACTTACGTTCAACACCATAATAACCGGCTTGATTCACCAGTATCTTCATTAACGGCTCGAATTGATTGAAGTTAAATTCTTGCGGCACTAAACCAATAAAACTTTTCGCGGCTTCAAGCTCTTGGTCAATATCATGACCAAAAACAGCAACACTGCCAGCGGTTTTATTGACTAAAGAAGTAATAATACCAATGGTTGTCGACTTACCGGCGCCATTAGGACCAAGCAAAGCAAAAAAGTCGCCCTGCTTAACGGTAAGGTCAATACCTTTAAGTGCTTGAAAACCACCTTTGTAGGTCTTCGTTAATCCTGATATTTTTAGTGCTGGTAGCATAGCGAACCTCAAAAAAATTGCGTGCCTTTAACGTGGGGGCAAGTTGGCTATTTTCAACGTGTAATACCCTATTGTTCACGTAATAGTGACGAACAAACGAAAAGTTGCGATGAATGCGTTTGCCTTACCCTTGTATACATTTTAAAGTGAAGGCAAAAATTAAGGATAAACAATGTTGATAACTAAGCTATCGCGATGGTGTACATTAACCGCCATTTCCGTGTCATTAATGGCTTGTCAGAGTACTTCTGAGCCAGTACCAACTCAAAGTGTAAATCACGTGCCTTTAACCGTTGAACGCATATATAAAGATGATGAATTTAGCTCACAATGGCTAGGACAAATTCGCTGGCTGGCCGATGGTAGTGGTTACACTGCCATTGAAAAGTCTGAAAAAACTAAAAATAATAATAAAACGGATAAAAACAGTAACGACGATACTGAAAAAGCAGAAAGCATTGGTAAAGATATTGTTTTCTACGATCCAAAGACTTTAGCTCGCCAAGTACTCATTTCTGCAGATCAGCTCATTCCAGCAGGTAAAGACCAAGCTTTAACAATCAACAATTACCTTTGGTCTGACGATCGCTCGCAACTGCTTATTTATACCAACAGCAAAAAAGTTTGGCGTTCGAACAGTCGCGGTGATTATTGGATTTTAAACCTAAAAACCAACCAACTAAGTCAACTGGGTGGTAAAGACGTTAAAGATAGCAGCTTAATGTTTGCCAAGTTCTCACCTGATGGCAACAAAGTGGCTTACGTGACCGACAATAATATTTATGTTGAAACGCTAGCAAATCATCACATTAAGCAACTCACCTCGGATGCGGGCAACGGTATTATCAATGGTTTATTTGATTGGGTGTACGAAGAAGAATTTTCAATTCGTGATGGTTTTCGTTGGAGCCCTAACGGCGAAAGCATTGCCTACTGGCAGCTAGATACCCGCGGCAGCAAAGACTTCATCATGGTCAACAACACCGATGAACTTTATCCTACGTTAACGACGTTTCCTTACCCTAAAGTGGGCGAAGAGAACGCCTTAGCCAAAATTGGTATTGTTAATGTCAGTAATGCTAAAACCACTTGGGCTAAGTTACCTAACAATTCGCGTGAAATGTATGTGCCGCGTATGAACTGGTCAGGAAACTCTGAGCAAGTATTAATTCAACATGTTAATCGCAAACAAGACACCAACAAACTCTATCTTACCGAGATAAAAAGCGGTGATGTTGAGCTGATACTAACTGAACAAGAAGAAAACTTTCTCGACTTTTATGATGATGCTAAATGGTTAGAAAACGGCACTGATTTTATCTGGAAAAGTGAACGCAGCGGTTGGCGTCATATCTACAAAATATCACGCGATGGTAGTAACATAGTAAACCTAACCAATGGCGCTTTTGATATTACCGACGTGCAAGCAATTGATGAGAAAAATGGTTGGATATACTTTATCGCTTCACCTGATAATGTCGCACAGCGTTATTTATATCGCAGTAAGCTTGATGGTACGTTATCAAATCAACGCATTACACCGAATGAGTATGCTGGTTCAAACCGCTACCAAATGTCGCCTAACGGCCAGTGGGCAATTCATTCATTTTCAAGCTTTGCTCAACCAACCCAAAAACAATTAATTAAAGTTGCCGGACATCAGGTAAAACATCAATTAATGACCAACGAAAAGCTGAATAAGCAATTGGCAGCACTAGCGAAACCTGAGCATGAATTCTTTCAAGTAACAGCACAAGACGGTGTGGTACTTGACGGTTACATCATGCGCCCTGCTAACTTTGATGCCAGTAAAAAATACCCCATTATATTTTATGTTTACGGCGAGCCAGCCGGACAAACAGCACAAGATAAATGGCGCGGTAATGCTTACTTATGGGATCAAATGCTAACTGAGCAAGGCTTTATTGTTGCCTCAATTGATAATCGCGGGACACCTGCACCTAAAGGCAGAGCATGGCGCAAATCAATTTACGGTGCCGTCGGTATTTTATCATCACGTGATCAAGCTGACGCATTAAAAGCGATGACAGAACGCTGGTCATATATTGATAGCGACCGTGTCGGCATTTGGGGTCACTCAGGTGGCGGCTCAATGACCTTGAATATGCTATTTCGCTACCCTGAGTTATACAAAGTCGGCATATCGTTAGCACCCGTGGCTGATCAACGCCTGTACGATAGTATTTACCAAGAGCGTTATTCGGGATTACTTAGCGATTATGCCGAAGGCTATGAACAAGGTTCACCGATCACCCATGCTAAAAACCTACAAGGCAAGTTATTGCTCATTCATGGTACCGGTGACGACAACGTGCACTATCAAGGTACAGAACGATTAATCAATGAGCTGATAAAGCATAACCGTCAATTTGATTTTATGTCATATCCGAATCGCAGCCACGGCATACGTGAAGGTGAAGGAACCACCTTACATTTGAAAACCATGATGACCAATTACTTTAATGAGCATTTAAAGTAAGCGATTAAAAATAATATGCACTGAGAGTATTTAGTGCTAATTGCTAGTAAAAGGGAGTAATCCGGTTGATTACGTCCCCTTTACTGCTATTTTAATACATAACTAAGCACTGATGAGAGCCGACATCTCGAGTGTTGGTGTAAGATCAGCAAGAATATGACTTAGATCAACAATACCCCATGAATAATAAAGCAGCTTCATCAAGGAGCACTTGTGATTTAAAACGGTCGAAGCAAAATGTCCCAAACATTGGTCTTCTCGTTACATATCGTACAATGACTCATTCAATAACTGAGTGTTCATTACAATTTCAACAGGCTTTCGGCTTGATATAGAGCTCCCAAAACACAACATTATTTAAACAAATATGGGTGATATTTCATATGGGAATAAATTAATTAATATTGAGAAATAATTTACGTTTAAGCAATTTGACGGACACTTTCCATTGAGTTTTTATCTGATGTTTAAAACCTTTAGCTTTCCATGTTTCAAATGCAACAACCTTTGATTGTAATTCATCTAAGATAGATTTATTCAGGTTAAAGGCACGGATATCATCCCATTCAACGTCTCCGTAACCGTAAAAACTATTTATCTTATTTTCCATATGAATCACTGACATCCACATAAGTTTATTTCTAACGGGAGTAACCTGCTTGACTTTACTCCACTGACCATGACGTTCATTTGTCCAAACAGTTTTATAGCCTTCACTTTTCTCAATTAAGCTTAAAAAAGGATTATGGACATGGGAGCGTTTAGCAAATCGAACGATAGGCTCTACTTGCAAAGTGTAACCATCAACAAAATCGATAGCCATAAAGTCTTGTTTCGAAAACTGAGATTGAACTTCTTTAATATAATCTTGATGCAAACTATCATCATTATCTAGTCTAGAGGTAATGAGATAAGGTTGAGTTAACCTCGATTTTATCTCAGTATTTATTGATGGAAAAAATTCTTTCATCCCATCAATAAATATAGGTGTAAATGCTTCAAATTCATTATCTAAACGAACAATCGTTTCGCGGAATATTTCAGGAGTCGAGGTATCAAAAAAAACTAACCAGGTGAAGTTTTTTTCGGTTTGGGCTTTAAGAGATGAAAAACAATAATTTTCAAAAAGTTTAAGACGATTTTCCATCCAACTATCTGTCAATACTGCCGTATTAGTACGAGTGGTTTGCCAATCTGACCGACGTAGATTGAAGCGAGTTAACACAAAATGTTGAAACATTATTATCCCATAAAACGGAAAGTGGTGAAGTTAAATTTCAAGTTATTTCATCCCTTATAACAATACATTAACTACACAAACAATAATCATGACACACCTAGTGATAACCTTTGAACAGTTTAAAGTAATCGACTAAATTTACTGGTTCTAGTAGATCATTCCCTCCAAAGATCTGTTGTTCCTCTTTTTCTTGCGCGTTATCAACATGTAATAAAAAATAAAGTCATACATAAAAAAAGCCTGCAAATGCAGGCTTCTTATTAAGCTAGATATTGCTTATCTAAGACTTACCAGCACGTGAAACATAATCACCGGTACGGGTGTCAACTTTAACTACATCACCTATTTGTACAAATAGTGGTACACGCACTACAGCACCGGTAACGAGTGTTGCTGGCTTGCCGCCGGTGCCAGCAGTGTCACCTTTTAGGCCAGGGTCTGTTTCAGTAATAGCTAATTCAACAAAGTTAGGTGGATCGACCGAGATAGGGTTACCGTTCCAAAATGTGATAGTACAAATATCACCTTCAGCTAACCATTTAGCTACATCACCAACTGCTTTTTCGTCAGCAGCAATTTGCTCAAAGGTTTCGTTATTCATAAAGTGCCAAAACTCACCGTCAGCATATAAATAGCCAAGCTCTGAATCCATAACATCGGCACCTTCAACACTTTCACCCGACTTATAAGTTTTCTCCAATACCTTACCTGATATCAACTTACGAATTTTAATCCGGTTAAATGCTTGCCCTTTACCTGGTTTTACGATTTCATTATCGATAATGTTACAAGGTTCACCATCAATCATTAATTTAAGTCCAGCTTTGAACTGGTTAGTGCTAAAATTAGCCATAATTATTATGCTCGCTCGTTCACGTAGTACACGTAAAGGTTAAAAATTGAATATAGAAATGCCGCAAATAATAACCCAAATCAGCGATAAATTGCACACTTCTTGGCAAAAAGAATTAGCAAATGTTATTACAGATCCAAAAACCTTAGTCGAGTTGCTCGATATTCCACCAGAAAACTATCAACAACACTTTGCCGCGCGTAAATTATTTCCAGTGCGTGTGCCACGGACTTTACTATCTCGTATTAAAAAAGGCGACTTTAATGACCCTATTCTAAAACAAGTAATGCCATTAGATGTCGAGTTTTCAGTGACAGATGGCTACGTAGAAGATCCACTCGAAGAACACGACACAGTAGCGCCTGGGCTTTTACATAAGTACAAACATCGGGTATTGATGATGGTAAAAACCGGCTGCGCCATTAACTGTCGTTATTGTTTTCGCCGCCATTTTCCATATGCTGACAATAGCCCAAATAAAATTCGCTGGCAGCAAGCGTTGGGCTATATTCGAAATCATTCTGAGATCAACGAAGTTATTTTTAGTGGTGGCGACCCATTAATGGCCAGCGATGAACATTTACAATGGTTAATTACTGAAATTGAGCAGATTACTCATATTAAACGTTTACGTATTCATACCCGCTTGCCAATTGTTATTCCACAGCGCATAACGCCAGCATTGGTTAGCACCCTAGCAAAAACAAGATTAAAAGCCACTATTGTGTTTCATATTAATCATGCCAATGAAATTGATGAAAATGTTATTCAAGCCATTGAACCTTTACGTACGGCAAGAGTGCCATTATTTAATCAAAGTGTATTACTTAAAGGAATTAACGATAACGCAGATATTCTCGCAGAGCTCAGTGAACGCTTATTTGATGCTGGCATCCAACCCTACTACTTACACCTATTCGATAAAGTGCAAGCCGTTGCTCATTTCGATTTAACCGAAGCAGAGGCAAAAAAAATAATTATCGAGCTGATGGCGATTTTACCGGGTTATTTAATGCCAAAACTTGTCAGAGAAATTGCCGGAGAGGCCAGTAAAACGCCGATCAATTTAGCTTAATATACCGATGAAAGCATTGCTGATCCATGAGCAAAATAATCGCTTCTTTGCTGAGCATAACAAGTTCAGTAATTTAATCGCAAAATTTGTTCGAGAAGCTAACAAAAATCAAACCAATTTGGCATAATAGTGTAATTGAACAGACCAAACGAATACGAGCTATTATGAGCGAAGCAGTACACAAACAATTAATCGATAATATTTCAATAATTTTAAAAAAGTCACTTGCAGCAGACGCTACGTTAACCACATTACGCGAAGCTAAACAAGCTGGTTTTGCAGCAATATTTACCGAAGATGCTGGTTTTAAATGTAGCGCAAATACTTTTCAACCTTATGTTGAAGAAGTGGCGAATGATTTGATTTTTTGGCAAAAAACTTCAGATCAACAAACTCTGATTAATATCGTGAAAAAAATTGAACAATTATTTACTGTTTTAGCTAAGTTTGAACAAAGCTAATCGTAATCATATCGATAAAAAACGCAGCTAAGCTGCGTTTTTTATTGACTGAATATTGCTAAGCAACAGTGAGTTATTTTATAACATCATCGGCAAAGGTTTCTCTAAACCAGTCATCAAGCATTTCTTTCTCGTAACTTAATGTTTTATTTCGATACCTTAAACCCGTATGTGATAAAAAGCCTAAATCTTTCAATGATACCTCTTTACCTTTAATCACCTTATTATCAGCATTTAGTAATTGATAACTAAAATCTATACGTGGAAAATATATACTCTTAACAACACGAATACGTTTAATGCCACTAAAGTTAACGTCACCAGCTAAATCTACATCAGTAATATCGAGTATAAGCTTTTGATTTTCAGGCAATGATGCTGCCAACTCAGCAAAGTGCTTTTCAAAAGACTTAAATGTTCTTTCTTTAAAATGTTTTCGATGTTCTTCACCAGCATCAATATCGGAATATTTATCTGAATTTGACCACTTAACTTCAACCTCCGCAGCTTGTGCATGGCTAAATTGCCCTAATACCACTAGCGCAGATATTAAATACATGATTGATTGTTTCATTACATTATCCTCTTTAGCTTGTTTCAGTATAGTAGAGCTTGTGACATGAGAAAAGTGAGCTCAGGTTACATAATGTATTCTCAACATTTTATATACACAAGCAATAATGGTTATACCAAGTCTATTAAGTTTGTTCCCTGAGAGGGAAGAAACTTAGTAAAATTGCTATAAACAATATAATGGTGCATACCGTAATTCAAAAAAAAAGCCTGCTAAAGCAGGCTAATGTTATCGATAATAGTACTAATTTAACGCCTAAATTGAGCAATTAATGGCTCTTGATCTGAGATTATATCAAGCAGGTTTGATGACAGTGTACTCGACTCTTGACTATTTTCATCGCACAAAATAGTCAAATCATTAATACGCACAATATTTTGGCTTACTTGCTCGGTAACAACTGATTGCTCTTCTATCGCTGTTGCTATCTGAGAAGTTGCATCTGAAATTGAAGTTACTTCGTTATGTATATTTTGCAGCGCTTCACCCGCTTCACTTGAAAGTGACACACAGCTAGCTGACAACGCGTTTCCTTTGCTCATAGAGTCTACAGCGTTATCAGAGTCTATTTGTAATTGGGTCAGTAAGTTTCTAATTTCTTCTGTTGATTGTTGCGTTCTCAATGCTAATGCTCTGACTTCTTCAGCAACAACAGCAAAGCCTCGTCCTTGCTCACCAGCCCTTGCTGCTTCAATAGCCGCATTTAGAGCCAGTAAATTTGTTTGATCAGCAATACTACTAATTTCAGATAAGACCGTATATATAGACTTACTACCATTAGATAGTTTAGTGATCATATTATCAACCTCGGCCAATTGCAGAGACAAATCATGAATAGCCTTAACAGAAGCAACGATGGTCTCTTGACCTACTTGGGTTAATGTTTGGCCATGTTCCGCCGATTGAGCCGTCAGCGTAATAGTTCTCGCTAAATCTTGCACGGTAGTCGACATTTCGTTTATCGCTGTCGCAACTTGCTCTGATTCATTACGTTGTTCATTTAAGCTTTGTGATACTTGATTACTTTTCTCAGCAGCCGTCAATGCACTATCACTAACATGAAGTGATACGTCACTCACTCTGCCAACAACCGCATTAATTTCCGCTTTACGCATAGCTAGCGCTAACTCAACCGTACCAATAGCATCGTTATGACCAGAATAAATATAGCTCATGAATGAATTGGAAAAAACATCATCCGCTGCTTTTAAGACTTTCTTATACTTTCTACGCCATGCTAGCGAAAATAAAGAACTAACCATACCAATCAAGACAAATGGCAGTGTCACCACTAGGCTTAATTCAGTAGTTATAGCTAAAGTTAAGCTGGCTAAAGTAAAGATAAATAAAGCCAATTGACTCCAAAATGTTTGATCAATTTGGTACTTCAACTCAAGAGGCATTCCATCCTTATTTAATTTCGAATATAAACGTTCCGCACGTTTTTTAACTTTATTATCTAACTTTGTTCTCACCGATTGATATTCAATATTATTACCTGATTCATCTTTAATTGGAGTGACATAAGCATTAACCCAATAATAATCACCATTTTTACATTTATTTTTTACTGGCCCCATCCATGATTTACCTTGCTGAATAACTGACCACAAGTCTGCAAACGCTTGCTTAGGCATATCGGGGTGTCTAACAATATTATGAGGTTGGTCTTTCAGTTCATCTTTACTATAGCCGGCAATTTTACAAAATTCGGCGTTCGCATATTTTATATGACTATCTAAATCAGTAATTGAAAGTAATATTTCTGATTCATTAAACGTTTGTTCTTTAGATGTACAATCTAAATTCATCTGACTTCGCCCTTGTAGATTTTTTTATTATTTAACAATAAATTTCTTATCGTTGAGCCCTGATAGGAGCTTACTGCAATATTACAGCTTATTAGTAACTTACAACTTGACATGGCTCAAAAATTCAACATAAATCGAACATATAATATCAGAAAAACCTTAAAATGACGGCAAGAAAGCAGAGTTACTGCAAATGATAAACGACAAAAACTTACTCGTTATTGATGTACTTATGATGAAAGTAATTATTTTATGTTTTTAATGATATTTTTACTTTTATCGCTCACTATCGTTTAACTGAACAGCACCTAGACAAACCAACAAGTGACCTCGGCGAAATAATATTTTAATATTGCTCGATAATTAATTTCTCCTTATGGTTTTGACGACTTCACTCGTAGTGAACTGGCAAATATAGCCGAAGTAACCATTCCGACTATTTATGACCTTTTCGACAAAAAATAGATATTTTTCAAGAACTCGTTAAAGAAACGGTTATACGTATTCAAGAGGCTTTAGTAAAACCTGATTTAAAAGATCCTATTGATACTACAGAAACTTTTATTGATAACTTTTAGCACTTTATAGCAAGTCTATTAAGTTAGCTGCCAAGGGTGATTTTAAAAGCCTTTTAATTCTCGCTGAGTGGGAAAGAAATTAGTAGAATTGGTATTACAAACAAGATAAGTTATTTTATTCAGTCAGGGTTCAAACACAGCGCAAGTAAGGCTCTGTATTTTACTCATAGCGAGTTTATTGAAAGTTCAATGCTATAAAAATTAATCTGTTTGCCATTGAAGGCAAACATCAGTAGGCAACTTTGACTATCTCTATGCGCTATCTATTATACGTTCAAAATTGATTTGCTATAGGCTTTAACCTTGGCATTCTGTTATATTGTTTGGTTATTAAATTTATATTACGTCAATGCACCAATAGAACCTCTTCCATGAAAATGCTTCCAAAATCAAAAACTGTTGTGCTGATGGTTATCATCACAATTTTTGCCGGTTGTGCCGTTATTGCTAATAATCACTTTGACGGCATGTTTGGCATCGCTGAACCTCAACAACGCATGGTTGTCGAAAATTCGAGCCCTGCGGCCTTTTATCATGAGCAAGTACAACCAATCATTGAAAATCGATGTGTGGTCTGTCATGGCTGTTACGATGCACCTTGCCAATTAAAATTATCGGCCCCAGAGGGCATCGATCGTGGCGCAAATAAAACTTTGGTCTATGACGGCACGCGATTAATCGCAGAAACACCACAACGTTTATTTATTGATCAAGACAGTACCGCGGCTTGGCGCAACAATGGTTTTTATCCTGTGATTAACGAACGACAGCAAAGCGCTACAGTCAATCAAACAACCGGTGTTATGGCAAGATTACTCGCCCTTAAGCAACAACACCCCCTACCTCAAGGTCAGCTTTTACCTAAGCAATTTAATTTCGCGTTAGACCGACAACAGCAATGCCCAAGTGACGTTGAAGTAGACAGCTACGTAACAAACTATCCAGATTGGGGTATGCCGTTTGGCTTACCTGCACTTTCAGCTCCAGAAGATAAAATTTTACAAGATTGGCTACGCAGTGGTGCAAAAATGGCCCCTAAAGCGTCATTAGATAATACTTATAGTGAGCAAGTGACACTGTGGGAAAACTTTTTAAATGGTGACAGCTTGAAAGAAAGACTGGTCAGCCGTTATTTGTACGAACATTGGTTTATTGCCCACTTGTATTTTTCTGAATTACCTGCCGGAGAATTCTTTAAAGTTGTACGTTCAACAACACCACCAGGGCAAGCCATCGATATTATTGCCACGCGCCGACCTTACGACGAGCCTGGCGTAGAACGCGTTTATTATCGACTTTGGCGCGAGCGTGGCACAATATTAGAAAAAACCCATATGCCGTATGCGTTAAACAGCGAGCGACTAAAAAAATATACCCACTTATTTTTACAAGACAACTATCAAGTCACGCGTTTACCTTCGTATAAGCCAGAAGTTGCTTCTAACCCATTCAAAGCTTTTGAAGAAATACCTTCCATCGCGCGTTATAAGTTTTTGCTTGAAGAAGCAGAATTTACCATCATGAACTTCATTAAAAGCCCGGTCTGTAGGGGCCAAGTAGCCTTGAATGTGATTAATGATCATTTTTGGGTGTTTTTTGTTAATCCCAATGAAAAAAATGCTAAGGAACACTCGGCATTTTATAACGCGCAGCAAGATCAATTAGCCCTACCTTCAGCAGCTGAAAGCAATGCTTACATTTTAACTAACTGGTTAAAATACTCTGAGTTACAACGAAAATTCATGCACGATAAAGCGATCACCATGAATAAAGCCTTTCCTGGTGGCGAGCACTTAACCACAGATCAAATTTGGGCCGGTGACGGCGAGAATCCTAATGCCGCATTAACCGTCTTTCGACATATTGACTCTGCAACAGTAGTTAAAGGTTTAGTTGGACGTCCGCCGCAAACATCTTGGGTGATTGACTATGGCTTATTAGAGCGTATTCATTATTTATTAGCCGCCGGCTTTGATGTTTATGGCAATATTGGTCATCAATTAAATACCCGATTATATATGGATTTTTTGCGTATAGAAGGCGAATTCAACTTTTTAGCACTGCTTCCTCCAGAAACAAGAAAAACCGAACTCAACCAATGGTATCAAGGCGTGTCAGACAGTCAGAAAGAGTACTTACTCGCCCCACATAAGTTATTCTCTCAGCCTTCTGGTATTGATTATAAAACCACGCAATACAAACAAGAGTTGTATCAGTTATTAGAGCAAAAACTTGACTCTGTATTAGCGACAGAAAATGACCTATCGAGTGTAAAAACGCCTAGTAGTCATCGCCAAGGGCTAGAAAAGTTACAAAACTTGGTCGGTGGGCCAACCACTTTACTACCACAGATCAGCTTTTTATCGATACAAAGCGCTGAAAAAACGCATTATTACACTCTGCTAAGAAACAATGCCCACAGCAACATCACCAGTTTACTCAGTGAAGACGATAATCGTTTACCTGAGCAAGACACAGTTACCGTGACACAGGGTTTAGTTGGCGCTTATCCTGACGTTTTTATCAATATTAACGAGTCACAAATATCGAGTTATGTTGAGGCCGTGTTGGCATTGAGCACAGAAGCTGATTATGCAGAATTAATGGACCAGTACGCGATACGCAGAACCAATCCAAATTTTTGGCAACACAGCGACAATGTGCATGCTGACAATAAAAAACAGCACCCTTTCAAAGCCGGACTGTTTGATTATAATCGCCTGCAAAATAGATAAACTAGTATTGATGTTTAAAGCGCTCTAGTTTCTAGGTCCAAGCGAAGACGCTTTAAACACCATCGCTAAATGCTCTATTAGCACTCGAATGCGTTTAGGTAAATGTCTGCCGGACGGGTATACCGCATGCAACGGAATAATACGCGCTTCGTTATCTTCAAATAATAATTTTAACGAGCCTTCTTTTATATACGACTCCACCACATACGCTGGTGCCGCACCAATTCCTAAGCCAGCCGCCGCCATGTGAGCAACAGCACGAGGTGAGTTTGCGCTATATGAGCCCATCACCGGATAAGACTTCATCTCGCCAGAAATTTTAAACTGCCAATGATGGGGTTCAATACTAAATTGTTGTAAAAGACAATTATGAGTCGATAAAGCACTCGGATGTTTCGGCCTGCCAAATTCAGCTAAATAGTCTGGTGAGGCAAAGACGACAATACGCATATCCATAAGTTTTCTGGCGATCATGGTTGAGTCTTCCAGTTTGCCAAAGCGAATAGCCAGATCAATTCCTTCATCAACTATGCTGACAATATGGTCAGACAAACGCATATCGATACTTACTTTTGGGTGCATTTTTTGAAAGGGTGCTAATGCCTCAACCAGCTTAGTGCTACCAAAGCCGGTCGGTGCGGTTATTCTTATCACGCCAGCAAGTTCAGACTGCCCCTGCTGAACAACATCTTCAAGTTCAGCAAATTGCTCTAATACCGGTACACATTTTAGAAAGTAAGCCTGCCCTGTTTCCGTTAATGTCACACTACGCGTTGTACGATGAAACAACTGTGCGTCAAGCCGTTCTTCTAGTTGGCCAATGTATTTGCTCGCCAGTTTAGTACTAATGCCAATAAGTTTAGCGCCGCTAGTAAATGACTTTTGCTTAGCCACAGCAACAAAAGTACGCATGCCATCAATGGTGTCCATCACGATTACTCTTTTTGATTGTGGTTAGCACCACCTTTATGAACATATTGTACATAGTAATTCTATATTTCACCATATTGTCTACACACAACATTAGCTCTACTATTTAACTCACAAGATAACGAGCAACTTTGCCTACCCAATACTCAAGGAATTAATCATGTCGAACACTGTAAAAATTCATAGCTTTACCCTATCAGGACACGCCCATCGAGTTGTATTATTTGCGGCGATAGCGGGTATTAAACACCAAGTAAATTTAATCGACTTACCTGCTGGAGAGCACAAAGAAGCACCTTTTCTCGCCCTAAACCCACTGGGCCAAGTGCCGGTTATTGAAGATGGTAATGTGGTTGTATCTGACTCAAATGCCATTTTAGTTTATCTAGCGAAAAAATATGCACCAACATTTTTACCCAATGATCCGGTTGTTGAAGCCCAAATTCAAAAGTTTCTCACCTTAGCTGCTGGCAGCCTAGCTTTTGGACCTGCAGCAGCGAGGTTGATCACTGTATTTAATGCGCCAATAAATGTCGAGTACACAATGGAGATAGCCGCAAAAGCACTCAGCCAATTAGACCTGCACATGCAAGGTCGTGAGTTTCTTGTTGGTAATACACCAACAATCGCTGATATTGCTATTTATAGCTACACCGCCCATGCACCAGAAGGCAACGTGTCGCTATCGCCATACCCTAACGTTCAACGTCTTTTGAAAAACATTGAAGCTTTAGATGGCTTTGTAGCGATGCCAACCACTGAAGTTGGCCAGCTTGCTAAATAACTTAACCGCTTAATTGCACAGTATTTATCAGCTCAATCATTGAAGAATATTTAACAAAATTTGAGGCCAATATGTCTAATGCATCAGAAAAATCACCTTTTCATTCAGGTGAAAAAGCCATGCAACAGCGAGTGGGTAAAGCCGATGCAATGGCGACTATTGGCCGCAAAGTCGTTCGTTCTTACTTGCCTGAGCAACACCGTGACTTTTTTGCCAAACTGCCTTTTGTTGTTGTTGGTAGCGTCGACGAAGCAGGCAGACCTTGGGCCTCTATCTTACCGGGTTCACCTGGTTTTATGAATTCCACAACACCTACCAGTGTAGATATCAAAGCGACACCGATCACTGGCGATCCTTTATCAAGCTCACTAAAGCTTGGCCAGCCATTGGGCTTTTTGGGCATTGAAATACCAACACGCAGACGAAACCGCTTAAATGCACGAATAACAGCCGTTACAGAGCAATATTTTAGCATTAAAGTCGAGCAGTCATTTGGCAATTGCCCACAGTACATTCAAACGCGTGACTTTCGCCAAGTTGACAATGTGACTGCGGAAAAAACATATTTTAAAACATTAGATAGTGATGCAAAAAGCGTAATTTCCCAGTCCGATACTTTTTTTGTCGCTAGCGCAGTTAACACCAAAAATACGAAAAATGTTGAAGGCGTAGACGTATCGCATCGTGGCGGAAAATCAGGTTTTGTTGCTGTAGCTGGCAATACCCTGACCATCCCTGATTACGCAGGGAACAATTTTTTTAATACCATGGGTAACTTCTTACTGAACCCAAAAGCGGGTTTGCTCTTTCCTAACTTTGAAACCGGTGATTTATTATTCCTATCTGGACGAGTAGCAATACTGCCAGAACATGATCCGCTGCTTAATTCATTCAAAGGCGCAGAGCGCGGTTGGCAATTTATTGTCGAGCAAGGGCTAAGTATAAAAAATGCCTTACCTTTCAGAGCCAGCCTAATCGAATACTCACCTAACTCATTGTTAACAGGTAACTGGGCGCAAGCTAAACAACTTGAAATGGCTCAAAAGCAGTCAAGTATGTGGCATTCATTTAGCATCGTTAAGATCATTGATGAAACAACTGACATTCGATCCTTTTATCTAGAAAAACACGATAAAAGCGAACTTGTGCCTTTTAAAGCAGGCCAACACTTAACTATTCGCTTAGAAAGCAATTTAGATAATAGCTCAGCTATAGCGAATACAAACAATTGGCTTATTCGTAATTATACATTATCGAGTTCGCCTCATGATGCGCTTTACCGCATTTCAGTTAAGCGTCAAGAGCAAGGTTTAGCGTCATTACATTTACACCATAACCTAGCTATTGGCGCACTTATTGAGGCGAAATTCCCGCAAGGAAATTTTTGGCTAGACACCTCAGTCAAGCGACCTGCGGTATTATTAGCGGGTGGTGTAGGTATCACACCGATGATTTCAATGGCGCAGCAAAGTTATGTCGAAGGCATTAGAACGCGTAATACAAGGCCCATCAGTATATTTCATTCGGCTCAAACAAAAGCGCAACTTGCTTTCTATGATCACTTCAAACAATTAGAGTCTGCGACAGCTCAAAGTATTGCTTATTACCCCGTTGTTGGCAAAAGAATTTCCAAACAAACCTTATTAGAAAACATGAGAAGCCTAGAGCTAATTAAGGCAAGTAATTACTTTTTATGTGGCCCCGAAAGCTTTATGCAAGCGATGTACGACATCTTGCTTGAGCTCGGCGTTGCCGATAAAGACATTTTTGCCGAAACATTTGGCCCTTCATCTTTAAGGCGCATAACACATCAAGATGACATGGCTGAAGAAGCTGAAACATCGCTAGTAGAATTTCGCGACGCAAATATTAAGCAGCAATGGCATAAAGGCGGAGCGACACTATTAGAGTTAGCCGAAGCGCAAGGACTATCGCCACCTTACAGCTGCCGAAGCGGAAATTGTGGTTCATGTGCAGTAAAGCTACACGCCGGCACCGTTACTTATAGAACAAAACCCAGCGCTCAAATCGCTGAAAACAACGTGCTCATCTGCTGCGCCGTGCCAGCAAAAGGCACTAACCAGCTTGTTTTAGAGTTATATACCCAAGCCACTTGAATCCTGTATCTTCAAGTGGTTTGGGTATAAACACACGCTGAGCCACACTAAGGAAATATTTATGTCGACTAGAGCGCCACGACAAGTATTTCTTTGCCTCTTTTCTTACCAGCAAGCGACAAAGCAATATCTTGTTGGTATACAACATTAAATAAATTTTCACTAACAAAGTGCTGCAAGATCAAAGCATTTAGAGCGTCACATAATCTTTGTTATCTGAGCGAATAAAAATCAGCGACTTTTACTTCCTAGCATAGCAAGCAAATATTTAACCTCTGACAAAATAGAGGAACTAGCGCAAGGTTACTGTTACCTGAGTCAGAGTATTAGCAAATGCTTATTTACATTGCCTTAACCTCTGCCATGTTGCCCATGGCATTTTTCGAAATATTCATCAACTACTCGTGCATGCAAATTAACTTTTACTTGATATATATCTATATGATGCATCGAATTAATGCTATAAAGCTCATTTAGTTATTCAGCCTAACTTGAGTTTTTGTATGATTTCAAATAGTAAAAAAAACATAATGGCAAAAGATTTAGTACAAAAAAATTTATTGTCGTGTTCAAAAATGACCACTATTTATCAAGCGGCAATGAAAATAAGAGAAAAAAACACCAGTTCTATTCTTATTGAAGATAATGAAAAAGTAATAGGTATTTGGACCGAAGCAGATAGTAAAAAATTAAATTTCAGCGATATAAATTATTATGATTCGCCTATTTATAAGTTTATGAGCGCACCAGTTATAACTATAAATGAACAAATGCCTTTGCAAGAAATTATCATGACATTTCATCGCCATCGAGTACGTCATTTATTAGTGGTCAATTCAGAAAAGCTAACTCTGGGCATTGTCAGTCAAAGTGACGTGATTAAAAAACAGGGAGTTGAACATTATCTTCGCTTGCGAAAAATTAAAGACAATTATAATCCCAAAGTACCTATCATATTAGGCAACCTTCCGATAAGTGCTGTTGCCAATACTATGTCTGAATATAATTGCACATCAGCGCTTATTCGTCATCATCAAACAAATGAGTTTGGCATTATCACAGAACGAGATTTATTAAGACTTGTCGCCGATAAATACAATAATAGTGATGCGTGGTCCTCTTCGGTATACCCGCTAATTACGATCAACGAAGAAGACACGCTCTATCAGGCTTATCTATGCCTTCAAGAACATAAAATTCGACATTTAGTTGTCGAATTTTATGT
>Ga0209344_10001066_pt1 | contig 38910 bp, 35 predicted proteins | sample Cruoilmetagenom6_FD_187293 | JGI IMG/M metagenome (GOLD analysis project Ga0209344, IMG submission 187293) | Oil polluted marine microbial communities from Coal Oil Point, Santa Barbara, California, USA - Santa Barbara Oil Seep Sample 6 (SPAdes)... | ecosystem: Environmental > Aquatic > Marine... | reverse complement strand
ATGTGCCCTCAGCGACAATCTGATCGACCGCAATAAAATCCCAGTCCGAATCGTCTTCCGGAGCAAGATCCGTCATGGAGAGCCGATTGAGGTCCAGCAGCATATCTCCGATCGCAACGACCGCCGAAAGCGTGTAGTCATTCTCTGAGTCATCCTCTCCGGTCGGCCGAACCATCGTCGCCAACGGCAGGTTCTGAATCGGAAAGTCCGTAGAGGGATCGTTCGCACTCTCCACCCAAGACTCGAGTTTCACATCATGGGTTTCATCAATCGTGTAAGCCATTCTTCGTCTCCAAGATCAACTTCAATCAGCAAGATCGAAGCGTAAAGTTTAAAGTTCAACCTCATGCATATCCACCGGATCAGGCTCAGGATTCAGATCCCGATCCGCCGGCGGGGCAGGTTTCTTGAGCATAGCCGTCGCCGCCACGAGCGGCACACACCACGCCGCAAACGCGATCAACACGGGACCAAAGTCGTCCCCCGCAAGCTCGTACCAGCCCCCAGCAAGAAACGGAGCAAGCCCCGTCGCCGCAACCCCAAAGCTCGTCATAAACCCACGGATCGCCCCGTGATGCGTCCGCCCAAAGAACCGAGCAATCGCAGGCGATCCCACCGCTACTGACACCGCCATCCCAACCCCATAAAGCAGCATCCCAATCTTCATCATCCCCACCACATCATCCGACCGCCCCGTCGCCCCATACCAGCACACCAGACTCCCCAGCATCATCATCACCGGCGCAATCGGCAGCAACACCCTCGGCCGGAACTTGTCGGCCATCCACCCGGTGCACAGCATTCCCAGTCCAAAGCTGATCGCCCACATCTGATTCGCCCCCGCCGCCTCACTCGCCGTCCCCTCGCCCCCGCCAACCCGGATCATCTCCTGCATATGAAACAGCAACGCCGTCCCGATACACCCAGAAGTACACGAAAGGGTCAACAGAATCCAGAACGCCCCGGTCCGCTGAGTCTGGGCAAGCGTAAACGCCGGGTCTCCAGCCGGAGCCGCGCCGCCGTGAGCGACATCGTGCGTCGCATGTTCCTTTGAATCCCCATCAAGATGCTGCCCGATCGCTTCAGGTGAGTTCCGGAATACAAAGACAATCAAAGGAAGCAACGCCACCGCAACCCCGATCCCCAATAACATCATCGTCCGCGCAGGTCCAAACTCCCCGATCATCCAAGCCACCGGCCTCGGCAGAATCGCAGACCCAAGCGCAAAGCCACCAACTGCCAGCACAGAATGCGCAAACCCGAGCTTCCGCTCAAACCACATCGCGATCGTGTGACCGCTCAGCATCCCAAGCGACCCCTGCCCCAAGAATCGGATCAGAAAGAACCCGATCCCCAGCGTCACAATCCCCGTCGCCTCATGGAGCACCATCAGCGAAAGCGTGTACGCAACCGTCACGACAAGGGCAACGATCCGGATCCCAAACCGATCCGCGGCCTTCCCAACCCACGACAACGGAAACGCCGCGATAATCGTCCCAACCGTGTACGCCAGACTCAACTGAGCAACGCTCAGCCCAAGCTTCTCCCGGAACGACACATTAAACAGCGATACCAGCACCGTCTGCGAAGGCATCGTCGCCATCGCCATCAGCACAGCAACCCCGAGCATCACCCATCCATAAAAAAACCGGGATGCCTTCGAACCCTGTTCGCTCAAAGCAGACCCATCGCAGTCAGATCCGCTATAGGCTCATCAACCGAGCAGCTCCCATACCCCATCGCAAACCCCTCACGCATTTGCCCAAGCTCGATCGTCGAGACCCGCGTCCGCTTGTGGATCACTCCATCTTCGTTAAACTTAAACGCCTTGGGATCCATTTCTTCAAGAATCCCAACAGCCGTCCCCACATCGGGCTTCTTGGTCGTTAGGACATACGCCGCGGCGACATACACATTGATAAACCCGTGCATCACCCCGCGTGGTGGGCTCTCATCATAAGTCAGTGCTTGCTCTGACCGAATCGGGTGGTGCAACCCGGCGGTGCACTTGAACATGACCGAAGCATTCTTGCACGCCATCATGAAATCTGCGATGTTCTCGCAACTCGGGAACATGCTCGCCTCAACCCCGCCGCACCGGATTTTGGCCAAGACCCCCGCGCCAGACATCGCCGCGATCAATCCTCGCGGATCCCCGTTCATAACAATATCCTGAGGCACCTCGAATGCCGCGTCGATCATCTCCGGGATGATCTCAAGAGCCTCATCAATTTCATCGCTGCTCGAAACCCGCATCTCGATCGCATCAACCATCGCCAGCCCGTTTTCCTCGTCATCATGATGCTCGTTGAACCGGTAAATCATCTCGAGATTCTCTTCCAAGTCCCCCATGATGATCGCCGAGATCTGCCAAGGTTCGATGTCGTCGAGATGCTCCGGATACCCGCTGGTCGCGTAAGTCCCAGGCATCACAATCGAAGCCGCTTTGGACATCTCTTCGAGCCGCGGAGCCGGGCAGATAAACCGCCCCACAAAGTCCGCATGCTCGGCGCGAAGGTACTTGGCGTAGTTTTCCGTCGCCTTGCCCATCTCAAGCTTGCTAGGCGGGAACAACCCCGCGTAATCAATCAGCCCGCCCATCAGCGTCCGCACGCTCGCCCGCAAGTTTGTATCAGTATCACTCATCCGCAACAATAGGATCGGGATTCCCCATTCCCCTCTTGTATCACGGATTCCCCAGCCACATATCGGTTTCCCACCCAGCCATCGAATCAATCGGGCGACGCTGAGGATCAAAGAAATCCCCCAGCGACTTCCCAAACCGAGCCACCCGCCTCGTGTTGTGCGTGTCCCCCGCCCGGTGCCCATAAGGCACACAGAACCGCCACTTCCGGCCAGGATCCGCATCAATCGCATTAAACACCGCCGCCGCAGCCGGCGCCGGGGCCACTTCATCGCGGCCCGCAAGCATCGCCAGCGTAGGAGCCCGCACCTTCCGACCATGAACCACCGCATCCATCAGCCTGAGCCGATCCATCAACTCTTCGCGCCGATCAGGATTCGCCTCGATAATGGAAGCAAACTCCCCGCTAATCCCCGTCTTGGAATGCTCAAGCCTCCATTTCCACGCACCCAGCGAGGGTACTTCGACAGCGAGCCGATCAACAATCGAACGCCCAAGCATCCGCCCCGACAACTGCGCCGCCGCGATCGTCGCCAGCCCCCCCCCAAGGGATCGCCCGTGCAAGAACACATCAGGCCGCCTCGCATCGCCCTCCATCCAAGGCTCCAAGTCTTTCGCATCCCGTCCGAGCAGCGCGTTACGCATCACCCGCACCCCATTACACACATCCCCCAGCGCATGAGTCAGCACCCAATCCTTGTGCTCGTATGAGTCAAACCCCTGCGTGATCCATGACGGATCGCTCGCGTTCAGATCAATCAGATCCCCATTGGTATCCCGCCGCGACCCCGGATACCCCCGCAGCCGGATCGAGAGCACCGCGACCCCGCGAGCACAAATCTCTTGCAGATCCCGCTCCTCATGCTCAAGTGTTTTAGGCACCGAATACCCGTGCACGCGTACCAGCGATCCCCGCACCGCGGTCCCCTCGTGGGGTGTTGTCAATCGGCATCCGATCCGGACCCCGTGCGTTGACACATACTCATGTGTCGCTGTGGGATCAGATTCGTCAACCACCCGCCGCTTTTTGAGTACTGGCGATTCATGCCTCAGCCGCTCAAACCACGCGTTCCAGAACACCGAATGCTCAGGTCCGGGCGTTGGATCGCCTACATGCGAAAGAGTCCGCACCGCGTCAAGCCCGAAATCAGTCGGAATCGAATCCATGCCGTGCTAAGAGTCTCCAAGAAACCCGCTATTCAGACCGCAACTCAATGATAATCAAGGCGTGTAGCTGTCAAAGGAATCTTCTTCCTTCTTCTCGATCATCGCTTCACGAAGAACCTTGTACGCCTTGTCAATTTTCTTCAAATCAATATCCGCAACCCACATCTGCGAGCTCGGCTTATCCGATCCATCAGCAAACGCACCGCGCTGAGCGGTCCACATCATCGACTTGCCATCAGGGGAGAACACAGGAAGCCCATCAAACCCGCGTGCATTGGTGATCCGCATCCGTGGGGTTTCGTCAAGCGGGTAATCCCCGCTCGCGTCCACACAGAACACCTCGTAATTCCCGTGAGAAACCTGGCTCGACGCATAAAATAAGTACTTCCCGTCAGGCGTGTAGAATGGGCACCAGTTCACATGCTCGTTGCTCGTGATCGGGATTTCTCGCTTGATACCCGTTACCTTGCCGTCTGAATCAAACGCCAATGTCGCCACAAATACCTGCAGCATCTTGTCGCCGTTGCGATCCGACCGGTAACAGATCGACTTTCCATCAGGCGAGAAGAAAGGCCCGCCGTCGTATCCAGGCTCAGCAACAAGCTCCGTGTGCGATTCGTCCTTGGAATCGTACATCCAGAGATCCCCGTTGCTATCGCCCGGCTCAAGCCGTGTGTACAGAATAAACCGCCCGTCAGGAGACCATGATCCCTCCGCGTCATACCCATCGCGTTCCCAGATCCGCGTCGGATCGCTCAGCCCCATCTCCGCACAGCACATCCCATCCGCCTTGGTGAGTGTCATCTCAACGATGTCCATCTCGCGCGGGAACTGCCAGGAGTATTTTGAGGTGTCACGCTGGTACCCAGCAACATCGTTCCCGCCGGGAGCGACCAGCGTCGTCCCGAACAACACCCGTGATGAGTCCGAAGGGTGGAACCACCCGCAGGTATTGGACGATCCCCAGTTTGAAAGATTAGTCATGTGCTCTACGCCTGTGATCCTGCCGTCCTCGTCGCGGACCACATCGCACACATACATCAGATAATGCTCAAGCGCCTCGTCACCCTCAGCAGGCACCGGGATCCCCTGAAAGATAATCCGTTTCCCATCATGCGAGAAGTACGATTCCCCGGCTTTAACAAACCGGTCCGCCATCGTCAGCTGAAGATGATTCGTAAGGAACCCCGCCTCGTTGCTAGGCCACTCCGAATCCCACTCAGGATTCGGGTTCTCGGCCAAGCTCATCGAGCTGAACCCGAATGCAAGAACAGAAACAGCAACACCCAAACCAAGCAAGTTTTGGGCACGATCGGTAAAGACGGATACACTTGTGTTCATGGGTGATACTAGGTCTTCAAGACGAAAATATCGGAATCCGCCAACGATCGACGAGTCGATAATTCGCCGCGTCCAGACCGGACCTATACCAATCTTCGAGTACGCCCCGCCGCAAGGCCCCGTCCCGATTCTTTTCGAAGACGAATCCTTCGTCGTTGTCGATAAACCCGCCGGGCTCTTGTCCGTCCCGGGCATCGCACCCGAAAAACAAGACTGCACTCGCTCGCGGATCTTGGCCCAGTACCCAGACGCAACAGGCCCCCTCACTGTCCACCGCCTCGACCTCTCCACCTCAGGCATCATGATCCTCGCCCTGGACCCCAAGACCCACAAAAACCTCTCCAAACAGTTCGAGGACCGCCAAACCACCAAACGCTACCTCGCCCTCCTTGAAGGCCACTTGGAATCAGACTCAGGCACCATCAACACCCCCATCCGCAAAGACATGGATGTCCGCCCCCTCATGTGCGTCGATCATCTCTACGGCAAACCCTCCGTTACCCACTACACCGTCATCAGCCGCGAAGAACTCAACGGCAAACCGGTCACCCGCATCGAACTCGAACCCCATACCGGACGAACCCACCAACTCCGCGTCCACTGCGCCCACCCCGCCGTCACAACAGTGGGGGACCCAAGCGACTCAGAAACAGCAGGACTAGACGCCCCCATCGTCGGAGACGAACTCTACGGCCATGATCTCAACAACCCAACAGCAAGCCGCCTCATGCTCCACGCGTCGATGCTCACCATCCACCACCCCATCACCGGCAAACAACTCACCTTCAAAGCCCCGGATCCTTTTTAGTCAAGCACAGCTCAATAGTGCAGCGGGTCCAAATGTGGCTTGGTCGGCCATGACAGCCCCGTTGACTCAAGAATCCGCCGAAGTTCATGCAGATCCATCTCGCTGAATGCGTCCCGTTCCCGCGAGTCCACATCAAGCACACCCCAGCACTTTCCATCGCTGCAGAACATCGGGATCACGATCTCCGACTTGTCCCGCGGATCACACGCGATGTACTCAGGGCCAAGGTTGACCACATCCCCAATAATCATCGGCCGCCCAGTCCGCCAAGATTTCCCGCACGCCCCATGCAGCCCGATCGGGGAGCACGCCGGCGTATCCCGCGATGGCCCCAGCGTCATGCCCTCCTGGTCATCGTTGATCGTGTAAAACCCAACCCAAGACACCCCCTCATGCCGAAAGAACCGCCAGAGCGTATCAGCCATCTCCCGCATCCGACGGTCACGGCTCCCCGCCACATGATTGAGCGCAATCGCCACCGGCTCAAACTCTCGGTCATACACAGCCATGCCTCATTCTATACAAAAACAGCCATCGATGATCCGATAGCTGCTTTTTGGTATCAAATGATCATTCATCGCCGCCGGCGTATTGTGGCAATCCCACCAAGCCCGATCAGCCCAAGCACGCCCGGGGTCGGCACGATCTCGCCCGAAACCGTGTGCCAGCCGACACCAAATGACCCGTTATTGAATCCGAAACTCGCGTTTTGTGTCTGATCAAACTGAGTGAAGTCATACGAGCCGGGCAAGTCATAGTTGTCCCACACCGCGTTACTCGATGATGCAAAGTTGATGTTCGCACCCCGGAAAATCGACCCATCAATCCCATCCAGTGACACAGCTTGAGGCTTTGGGTTTGTGAACTGATAGTCGGACTGCAAAGAGCCAACCCTGAAGTTGATCCCGTCTGTATTTCCTAAATTATCATACTTATTGATCTGCCCGAAAGCTCCAGATTCAGAGGTGTCCCAAGCCCCGCTTGCAAAGCTGATGCTCGTCATGTGGTCGACATAGAACGCCTGCTGATTCAGGATCAACTGAGGCGGACCAGCAGTTTCATACTCAATTACAACCGTCATCGTCTGTCCAGTACTAAACACCCCCATGTTGCTGCTGTTGACGGTGCCCACAGCGGTGATCCGAACGATGTCGGCGACTGCAGTCCCTGTCAAAAGTCCGGCTGCCAAAATCAAAGTGGTATGTGCTTTCACGATCTGTCTCCCTCTGGTATAGAATTGGTGTCTGATGAATATGCCCTCATTCTGGACACTTTCAACCAAAATGCAAAATCAACCGATAAAAAAACCGACCAGAAACTGATCGGTTCATATCAAACTTTATGTTGCAGACGATTACAGCGTGGCGTTGGTGAACGGCAGCATGCCCATGAAGCGTGCACGCTTGACGGCCTGTGCAACCATCCGCTGCTGGCGAGCATTGGTGCCCAACCGTTTGCGGCCATAAATCTTGCCGTTGGGGGTCATCATGCGACGAAGGCTCTCGATGTCCTTGTAGTCACAGTATTCGATCCCTTTGCCGGAAGTTTTGGTTGCTTTGGTTGGGGTCGTTGGGAAACGGTCAAATCGGCTCATCGTTCTCACTCCGTCTTGGTCGTTGAGGCCCAGATATTTGGCAAACGCTGCCAGCCATCCGAGCGACGGATTTACTTTGCGGAGAGGAGTTTAGGCCCCTAAAGCTCTCTTGTCGAGCCTACTTACGCCCGGAGGGGCTGTAACTCAATCATTCCCGGTCGACTGTCCATTCAGGTTCATTACCAACGGATTTGTCCCGAAACACCCGATCCAGCGCCAAAAGCCCCCCCTGGCGCCACACCAGATACGAACATGGCACCAGCAGAATCGAGTTTCTGATCACCTGGCACCAGCCCACAGTGGATTCACACACCAGATTCATATCGCCGAAACACGAGCAATCCGCGCTGATCGATTCATCCAGAATCACATGAATCAACGCCGCGATGAACGCGATCAGCATAATCTGAATAGCGACCGCACTCGCCCGAGACCACAGCCCAAGCACCAGCAGCACCCCCGCGATCATCTCGATCCAAGGCATCGTGTACGCCGCCACCACAATCAGATGGCCGTATTTGTCAGCATCGACAATCCGGAACCCTTTGATCGCGTTGGCAAACGATTGTGTGCTCCCGATCTTGGTGTACGCCGCAAACGTAAACACCCCGCCGAGCCCAACCCGCAAAGGGAGTTGAAGCAGGATCGATTCGGCCCACAACTTGGCGCCTGGTTTGGAATCACTCATGGCGTCCCCCCGTCAGAACCGGTCGCGGTTTCAAACCCCGCCGCGACCCAATGCTCGTACCCCGCACCCATAATCCGCAGATCCGAGTATCCATACTGCTCAAGCAACGCAGCCGTATTCTTTGAGGCATCGCACTCACCGCCAACGCAGTACAGCACAATTGTTCCATCCACCGGGATCGAGTCCATCACCGCGTTGGCCCGCGCGATATCGGTATCAAACAGTTTCGATTCAAGGAACGCCGCATACTGAATATGCCCCGCCTCAAACTCATGCTCATGCCGAGCATCAATAAAGTACGCCGATTTGTCCCAGAGTTCTTTCGCTTGCCGAAGCGTCAGCGACCCCTCGGGAACCGGTGCATCGAGCAGAGGATCAGTATTTGTGCCTGTGTAAGCAACTGTTAGGCCATTTTTACTGAGTTCCGTTGGTTTACCAGGAAGCGGGTCATGATCTTGAGCAGTCTCTTCCTTAGGGACTTCAGAAATCCGAATCGGATTTCCCTTGACTTCACCAGTTCCTTCTGTGAGATTTGCTGGCTCAAGCGTCACCGGCCCGAAGACCACCGCCTGAACCGTCCCGATCAGAAACGCGCCACCAACAATCGCAAGCACCCGTTGCAGAGTCTTCATACGCAATACACCTCAAGCCGAGAAAACAGGCCGATTCAGATATCAGGGAGTGCTCTTAGGCTGCAGCTGGCCATACATCTGCACCGTCATCATCTCTTCGTCTGCGACATCGGTCACCACATTCATCTGAGCATTGAACCGCTGTGCAGGATGCACAACAGTCCCCTTGACCCGAATGATCCATTCATCACGCTTTTCAGCATCAACAGGTTCAGCCGTGTAGGTCGCATCGAGGACAACATTGATCGAGTTCACAGACTTGATCTCAAAGGCGTTGCCCGCCTTGGACCGCATCGTCACTTCGCGTTCAAACTCATCGCCGACCACGAGCCGGCCCATGGTCATCCGCACTGGGGTGAGCTCAAGGTCACCGATCACCCGGCCGACAACCGCCAGCGAGAAGATCTTCTTGTGTTCTTCATTGGTCCGGACTGTGATCTCGGTGCGATGGCTGTCAGGCTTAGCGCTCTCAAGAATCGAGACACGGATAATCTGAAGCCACATGTCCTCGCCTTCTTTTTCAACCTTGCCGCCATCAATGATCTCGACGCTGAAAGTTTCAGAATCCTGGGTCGTCGCACGGCTGACCTTGAACCCCTCGAACCGGCCAAAGATTTTGAAATCCTTCGTTGAGCTATGCCCCTTCCGGGTCAAATCAAACGCCAGAATCCGAGGCTCAGTCAAAACCACAGGCTTTACAAACGAATGCAGGTTGATCGTGTGAACAGGCTTTGCCATAGAGTTGGTGTAGACCGTAATCTGACGAGAGATCGCGCCCTTCTTCGCAGACGGATCAAAGGTCACTTTCATGACCCCAGACTCGCCGGGCTTGTACACCTTCTGTTCCATCTCAGGAACAGTGCAGCCACAAGAAGGCTTAATAAGCTGGATCTCAAGATCCTCAGAACCCGTGTTCTTAAACATGAACTCCACAGGAACCGGACCGGTATCCAGAATCTGACCCGTGCTCACGGTCGTTTCCTTGAACAACAGAATCGACTTGGCTGATGGACCAGCGACCGGCTCAGTAGCAGCCCCGTGTCCGGCTTGAGTCTGAATCGGACGCACAGCAGTCGGCGCTACGCCATTGCTATGGTTGTGCCCCTCGTGCCCAGGTTGAACAGCAGGCTGGGTGGACTTGGTTTTTTCTTTAGCCGCGGGTTGAGTGGTCCCGGATGTCTGAGCATTAGAAGCACAAGCAAGCAGTCCCAGCATCGAGACAGAAACAGTGCAAAGGCGTCGTGTCGTGAAGTTCATAGTCATTTATCCTCTCATCCGTGTCGTAATCAAAAAAGGTGGTAGAACTCTAGGTCAGCCACCCATCCTATATGGTCATGCGTAGAGATCCTAAAAACCGATCTCAGCATTCAAAAAACCGCTATTAAGGAACCAGAAATATCGGTTAGTCCACAGAGACAAACCAACCATCCCGAACCTTTCACCAGACCAACGCGTGCCGAAACCGAATATTGCACGCCAACAGGTCCGAAAACTCAGTTTCCGTCGCTAAAAAGCACCGAGCCCCGCCTGCGAGTCTCTTATGGGCATCCCGAAGAATAAGTACCCAAGAACGTCGATATATCAAAGAAGTCCAGCGTCCCGTCCCCGTTGAAATCCGCCGCCAGATCGCCAGCGCTAAACAGCGTCAGGAATGCCGAGATATCAAAGAAATCAAGGACGCCATCCCCATTGAGATCCGCCGTGCACACGATCGATGGGATCGAGTACACCCGATGCTCGGTCATGAACTGATCCCGCAATGTCTCGTTGCGGACCCAGTTGATCCCATCAACAACGACCACCCGCAACTCATGCTCATTCTCGTCAAGATCAAGATCCGCAATATCGACGGCCTCGTCCCCGATCAGGTCGGGCCGAAGCACATCGTCAAGATACCACAGCACGGTCAGGTCATGATTCAATGGACGCATCGGAATAATCCATGCAGAATCTCCGCGGCTGAGTTCAGCCCCGTGTGGAACCCCGTCATCAATCGGATTCACCTCGCGGTAAATTTCTCTAAGCAACTGCTCCGCGCTCACCAGGTTGAAAGGCCGCCCAAGAGAACGCATCATCGAGTTGCTTGACGGGCGATACACCCCGAACTGAGAATAGTTCCCCCCCTCATAGGTGTTGATCGGGTTGTCAAACCCTGTGATCGCAGCATCCATCCAGTTGTGCCATCTCCATTCCAGATCAATCTGCTCAACCCGGTCATAAATCGAAACATTCTTTGCACCCAGCTCTCCACCCGTATAAGTCGTCGGTCCGCCGTAGGTGTATTCGTCGGCCAGATCCCCGAGCGAGTGCCCGAGTTCGTGGATCGCGATATCCGCCGCCGCAGAGTTTTGCCCCGCAGCTGTCCCAAGGTTATTGCTCGAATACCCCGCCCCGCCATACTTGCTCGAGTTTGAGATCGCCACAATCTGATCAATATCAGGTGCCGCCGACGCCGCGTTGTACGCCTTGCCCACATTGACACAAAGTAACCGTTCGATCCCAGAGCACCAATACGACATATCCAACGCAGTGTCTCTACTGATCCCGGTATTCGGGTCGTTGTCCACGCCCGATTCATTCGAGACCACTTCGACCTTCGTCACCCGGAAGTACGACTGATAGCTCGTAAATGGTTCGTATTGATAAAGCGAGTTCACAATTCCATCTGCGTCCGTGTGGAACTGCCCCATCTCTCCCGCTGTGTACCCATCACCCACAATCACAAGATCCAGCCGGTTGTCCAGTGAACCGGCGCTGGCGATATTCATCGCATCAATAAACTCCTGCACCTCGTCATCCATAGGCACCTGGTGAATCCCCCCTGACAAGTTGCCCGCCGCATCCCCGAAGCACCCATGCACCGAAGCCGTAGAGCCTTCAATCGGTTCGGCCCCTCCCAAGGCAGTTCCAGCAAACAAAGCGAGTCCAATCGAGAAGGAGGCAGTCCGAACCATAAGGTTTCTCCAGATACTATTTTGAGGCGGGATATTGGGCAGAGCATCCTCACGAGTGTGAGATCTACAGATACCCATACGGCTAATTGCCCGCAGAGTTTCATGATTAATAGCCCAATAATGGGCAATTGATCCCCCAACTGGCTCAACAGTCTACCATCGCCCGGTAGTATCCAAACACAGAACCAACACCGGTTCACCAAGACCCCGTAGGAGCCTTGGCACCACTGCAGGCCCAATTACGCCCGCGGCTGAGCCCAAAGCAACCAAGCATGCGAACTGTCATCTGCCATCACCATATCTACAAAAACTCAGGGGTCTCCTTCGACACCCTCCTCAGATCAAACTACTCCGATAAGCACATCAGCTTCGACGGCCCCTTCCCCTTCTTTGTCATCAACCAAGACCAACTCGCACAAATCGTCAACGCACATCCAGAAGCGATCTCCTTCTCATCGCATCAAACAAGACTCCCCGTCCCAGTCTCCATGGACTTCCGAATCCTCCCCGTCATCTTCGTCAGGCATCCCCTCATCCGAATCCATTCGGTCTACCAGTTCAAACGAAAGATCCAGGACGGCTCAACCCTCTCCAACTGGGCCAACGAATGGGAGTTTGACCGCTGGGCACGCGAATGCCTCTCAGACGAAAGCGAACTCAGACAAGTCTCAAACATGCAAACCGGGTTGCTCAGCTCAGTCCACATGAAGCAACCCGAGTCCGTCAAGATCGACCGCGTCGTCGAGTTTAATCTTCATCAAGCGATCAACAACATAAACTCGGTGGAGCTCCTCGCCAGGACCGAATACTTCGACGATGATGTCAGCCGGTTCCCAGCGATCTGCGAGCAGCACGGGATCGAGTTCAAGTTTGAGCAGATTGATCCCCAGAACAGCACAAGCGAAGACATCCAGAGCCCCCTCCCCGAGCGCATCAGAAACATCAAACAGAAGCTTTCAAAGAATATCTACAACCAACTCATCGAAGCAAACAAACAAGACCAGCACCTGTTTGACCATGTGTCCGAGCTGATCCAAGCCCGACACGGCTGAGTCTCCGCTTCCGACCAGCTCAGACGAATCGGAAGTTCAAAAGCACCCCTGAGCAAAATCGGACAGGAACGCGCTGATATCGAAAAAATCGAAAGTGGTATCGCCGTTGTAATCCACTTGGTTAGCGAGGAAGAACGAGATATCAAAGAAGTCTAGTAATTTATCACCGTTCAGATCCGGAGGGCAAATAATGGGATCACAATGCGCAGGTGCCCACGCCTCGAGCCAATTCCATCCTTTGGTCGTTTGATCCGGTCCGAAGAGTTGAATAGATACCGATTCAAGATTCGCACCGGATTGATTCTCGGCTTCAAATGAAAAGCTGTACATCGTCCCCCAACGAATCGCATTGGCATCTTGATTCTGTTCGAAAGTCTCCGTCTTCCACTCCAACCCCTCAGTGAATTCATCTACAGCCGCAACCCATGGTGTGTTGACGATCTGATCATCAAGATCATCGTGATAAGTTGGCGCAACAAACTCTGTCGAAATTATTTTTGCGTCAGGGCTGGAACAAAAAAGATTGTACACGCCAAGTTGACGGACTCCGAGAACGCCGTTCATGTTCAGGATCGCGTAGTGAAACTCCCAGTGATCAACCCCTAGATTGACAACCCTCGATCCGAGCACAAAGGTGTCTTCGATGTCAGGGAAGTTGCTCGTGCTGATTATGACCTCCGTATCAGGAGCCCCAATCCCATTGCCATGATCGCGCCACGCATTGATCGCAGCCTGCTCGCTGTAGGTTGGTCCCGTCAAGCTCGCGCTCAGAGCACCAGGGCTAAAGAGCACCTGCCGATAGCTCATGTTGTTATCCCTTGATTCCTTCGTAGTCTCAAAGCTGCTGATCACCTGCGTCTCAACGAAGTACAACGCGTCGGGATCATTGATTTCTGAAAACGGGACCTGCAACCGCTTGTAGTTCGCATCGCCCGTCTGACCAATCGAAGTAAACGGATACGGAAAGAACCCACTCTGCGCATTGATCTCGCTCCGTGGCCCCATCAGCCCTTGCGTCCCGTTGATCGACGCTCCTGAATCTGTCGAGCACCCAGCCCCAAGCATCTCAAACCCAGGTGCCGGCGAGCACCCCAGCCCGCACCCATTGCTCTGCAAGGGGATCGTTGTGTGATTCACAAACCCGATCCCGATCTGGGTGATCCGGTGGTCCTTGAGTTTGTACAGTGTCTGAGAGATGACCGGATGCCCGTTCGTCTCAGGATCCCATCCGACCGACTCATCACCGATGTTGCACAGGGTTGTTCCAAACGAGTACGAGTGGATCCCGTCGCCGCTGGTCCCGAACGACTGCGCGTCATTGATCCCGCTGCACACCAGGTCCGGCCCCCCAAACGCACACGCCGAGAATCCAGCCATGACAGCTATGGTTGGTCTAAAGGCTCGCATTCAAGGTCTCCGGTTTTTATCAGGGGAATATCAATCAACTACACATTGTTCATTTGAGTATATCCTACTGCATTTCCGCCGCTTCTCCAAAGCTATTCTTTGAAATCCGCCAACCCTCAATCGCCCCCAGCACCTCCGCAGGCGTCTTAGCAACTCGCACCCCCTTCTTCAAGTTTTACAATACTCCAACTAGGTCTACTTGGAGTTGGTCCGCAGTTCTCGAACTAGGTGGGTTTTTCAAGAAACACCGGGTCTTGGTTGTATTTCTCGTCGGGCACCCTCTTTCGAGTGTGATGCCGGCGAGAACTGGTCGCCGGGTCCCACGCCAGCCCGCACCCCTCACACACCAACGCCCCATCAATAGGGTGCGGCTCAAGCTCAAGCGGCACTTCACACGAAGGGCAAACCCGGTTATCAATCTGATCCCGAACAAACCGTTGCAGTCTCCGTTTCCAAATGCCATCCCGCGTGACAAGCACAGCCATGCCCGCGACCAGAACCAAAACAAAAACCGCAACAGCAAGCGCAATATTTCCAGCGAGTGTCTGTTGAAAGTTCACAGCCAAGCCAATCGAACCAGCAACTCCAGCGACGAGTATCAGTAGTATGAGCAGCAACAGAAAGCCATCCCACAGCGCAAGCCGTGTTGGACGCTTTCGAACTTCCTCAGCCCGCGACTCTTCAGATTGCTGTGTTAATACCTGCATCATCTGTCCACGCCCATCGTACAAACACGAACGCTTCCTGTGTCTTTTCTTGAGGTCTTTGAGCATCCCCGCCCGTTCGACCCTCAAAAAATCTTCCCAGAGGGCAAGGTCCCACGCCGCCCCGCACTCAGGACATCGGACACACCCATCTTCCTCCGGCTCAAACTCCCCAATCGAAAACCCACACGCCCCGCACAATCGCTCTTGGTCCACCGAATAAAAAATCCCATGCATATCTTCCAGATTCTGTTTCCCATCCTGAGCCCGCACATCTCTCCGCGCATTGGTCAGCCGGTTTCCGAGCATGGTCAATACGATCCACGCCAACAAGCACGCCACTACACCAGCGATATTTCCAATCACCCCATTCACACCAAGCAGATTGTGCCCAACCCATCCCCCGGCTCTCCAGCAGAAGCTCAAGAACCAAAGTATCGCCGCCAGCCCAAGGATCATAATGCCGCCAGTTTTCAATATGCTCCATGCAACCCGAAAGCGGCCTTCTTTGACAACCTCGCGATCATCGGTCTCATCGTCGTCATCCCAATCATCTTCGTATTTCTCAGGATCCCACTCCCCGCAAGGCTCCGAATCAATCACCACCCCGCGATCATCGAGCACCCCGCCCCGCCCCTGCACATACGCAACCAGTAACCTAAACATCACCCGGCCCCCTCCGTCTCAACTCGGCTCAATACTCGCCAAGCCTCGATCGCCCCAAGAACTTCTTCTGGATTCTCCGCAACCCGCACCGCCTCCTTCAAGTCTCGGCAGTGTCCACCATTGATCGTCTTACCAATCCAACGAATCTTCATGCTGATCACATGCATCGCATGCTTCACATCGCGGTACTCGATCATCCGCAAAAAATAATCCCGTACAAAGTCGAGCCGCTCGTCATCACTCGGCTCAAGGTCACTCACATCAATCGCATTGATCGCTTCGTCATCAAACCAACCAATTCCGAGCGCGTCAATCCGCTTCTGCAATCCCCACGCCTGCCCAAAGATCCACGGGTTCCCGAATGCCCCCCGCCCGATCATCACACCATCGCATCCTGTGTTGCGCCGCATGACGATCACATCCATCGCCGATTTAATATCACCATTGCCAAGCACAGGCACGCCCCCATCAACCGTCCCGTCGTACTCCCCAGTTGAGTCGCGCACCGCATCAACGACCCGTTTGATCCCATCATGATCACACGACCCTTTAAACTTCTGCGCCGTCGTCCGTCCATGCACCGTGATGCACGCCGCGCCCCGCTCGCATAATCCAACCGCAAGATCACACGCGACCCCTTCTTCATACGCCTCGTCGTCCCAACCCAATCGCATCTTCGCTGTCAGCGGGATCGCATCGGGCAGCGCACTCCGCACCGCTTCAAAGATCTCAAAGGTCCGAGGCAAGTCACACATCAGCTTCGATCCCCCCATCCGCTTGCAGACCTTATCAACAGGGCACCCCATATTGATGTCCACCACACTCGCCCCATGCTCAGCGCACCACCGCGCCCCCTCAGCCAATATCTCAGGCACCGCCCCATACAGCTGCATCCCGATCGGCTGATCCAGATCATTGGTCCGCGCCAAATCCCGCGCAGCATCCCGCCCGCCCACGAGCCCCTGCGGATTCAGCAGATCCGTGCATGCAAGACCCAGTCCCATATGTTTCGTGTTGAGTTCACGCACCGATACCCGCCAAGCGAGTTCACACCACCCAGCGATCGGGGCCAACATCAAGTTGCTCTCAAGACTAACCAGCCCACCCGGCGTCTTCAGTTTCAGCGACAGTGCGCTCATAAGTATATTCTGGCCACAATATTGGAGCAATCAAATAAGAATGAATTTGAAAACTTATTCATCAATCACATTACCAAATGGACGACCCAGATCACCACCCCAGCCATGAACCCCGCCACCCAGTCATCCAGCAGGATCCCCCAGCCCCCCCGAATATTCTGCATCGCTCCCGCAGGCCAAGGCTTCAATATATCAAACGCCCGGAACAACAAAAAAGCCCCCACAAGCGTCAAAAACGCAGACATGGGGCTCCCCAGCATCGCCGTAGGGATCATGATCAGCGTCACGCACTGACCCGCCGTCTCGTCAGCGACGACCTGCCCAGGGTCCTTTTTCCACCGCGCCTCAGCATCAGTCCCCCAGAACACGCACGCCGCGCTAAAGACCACAAAGATCAGAACCATAAGCACATCGTAAATGCCGCGAATGGCAGGGTTTGTAATCCCAGCCGCCGTCACGACCCCCGCGATAATCACCGGAGGCATCGACCCCCAAGTTCCCGATGCAGGTTTCCAATGCCCAAGCCCAAAGGTGGTCAGTAATCCTTCAGCAGTCGGTGAAATAGTGTTCATGAATCGGTCTCCTATCCCACTTTATCGACGCTTCTTGCCCTGCCCGCCACCGGATCCCTTGGGGCGTTGCTTCGCGCCAGGGACACCGACCGATTTCGTAGACTTCCCGGCCTTTTTCCCCCGCATAATCTCAAGCATCTTCGCGTTTTCATCGACCGTGAACTGCAACGCCTTACCGATGTAAGGCAGCCCAGACAGCAGCGTCACCACAACCGTCGCCCATACTAATAGCACGATGATCGTCCGCTCCCCAGATTCAGGACCAGGCGATGCAAACGCGATCATCAACAGAATGATCGGGATCGTGATGGACTGCAAGATCATCTTCGCCTTGCCCATCGACCCCGCCGAGAAATCAACCCCGTCGCCCTCGTACACCCCCCTGATCGAGGTGACAAGCAACTCACGAGCAAACATCGCGACAACCATCCATCCCGCGACGCCTGAGAGTTGCATCGAACCGCCTGAAATCAAAGGGCTTACAAAGTTCGGTCCCGCAAGCATCACAAACCCGCCAAGGATCAGGAGCTTGTCGGCAAACGGATCCATGATCCGTCCGAACTTGCTTTCGGCCTTCCATTTACGAGCCAGATGCCCATCCAGAGCGTCTGTAAGAGCCGCGATGATGAAGATCGCCGTAGCGATGATCAAGATCGTCGTCGATCCAGAGGACAACTGCCCGATCCGATCACCGAGTGCTGTTTCCGCGTTCATTGCCGGAGCCGACACATTGGAAAGGAGCGCAACAAACACAATCGCCAGTCCCACCCTCCCCATTGTCAGCATGTTGGGGATGTGAACCTTGCGATCTTGCTTCTGTGCCTGCATCATTGTTTGCATCTGTGTCATAACCCGATCCTATCGACACCATTCCCCAAAGTCCCACCCTTCAACCTCCCAAAGTAAGACCGTCAAACAAACCGACCAAAGACACCCACAACACCCCCTCGGAGTTGAAGAAAGCCGCCTATTGAACTATCCTGAGGGTCACAGCGCAGGTACCCGTCGGGGGATCTGTCTGGGACAAGCCGTCCGGACCGGAGGGCTGCTTGTTCGCCTCGTGGCTTCATACCCAAACCGGATCTCTATCCGAGGAACAACGCGGTGGACACCATCATCAGCCCGATCGCCCTCTACCTCATCTGCGTCCTCGGAGCCATCGGCATCGCCGCGGCCCTCCCACGCAGAAACAAAGCACTTGAGATCACAGGCGGGCTCGTCTTCGCCGCTGCCGTCGGTCTCGCGGTCCTCGTCCTCGGCCTCAACGCAACCGAATCAGGACAACCCCTCCCCAACTACTTCTTCTATCCATTCGCCATCCTCGCGCTGGGTGCTTCAGCCAGAATGATCACCCATCCACGCCCCGTCTACTCCGCCCTCTACTTCATCCTCACCATCATCGCCTCCTGCGGCATGTACCTCCTCATGTCGGCCGAGTTCATGGCCTTCGCACTCGTCATCATCTACGCCGGCGCCATCCTTATTACTTACCTCTTCGTCATCATGCTGGCAACCCAAGCCCCGTCCTCCGCATCCGAGCAGTTCATCGACGAAACCGATTCCATCGCACGCGAGCCCGTTATCTCCTGTGTTATTGGTTTCGCACTCCTCGCAATCCTGACCACCGCCATGTTCCGAGGCGTGAGTGATCTCCCAGCCGCCTCCCATCCAGAACTCGCTCAAGACAGCGTCCTCCTGAATCTCCCCGCCAAAGTTGAACGGATCCTTGACCGCGCCGGTCAACTTGAAGAGGGCGAGCGTCTCCTCCGCAACGAGGACGGCACCGCCGCCATCGACATCGTGGCCCGCACTATCACCATCGAGAACACCGACCTCCACACCACCCGCACCCTCGGCCCAGACCAATGGCCAGACAAACTCGCCGCGGGCAACCTTGATCGCCTCGGCTACAACCTCATGCACGATCACCCCATGACCATCGAAATCGCGGGCATTATCCTGCTGATGGCCATGCTCGGAGCTGTGGTCCTGGCGCGTAAGCACATCGAACTCGAAGAAGACCTCAAAGCCGCCCAAGCAAGAAAGCTTGGCGACTCGATGAGTGGGGGGAACGAATAATGGATATCACACTTGCACAACTCGCCTTCCCCGAAGCGGTGCCCGCCATTACCATGGCGCATTACCTCTTCGTATCAGCCGCCATGTTTGTCATGGGGCTCATCGGGTTCCTGACCCGCAAAAACATGATCGTCATGTTCCTCTGCACGGAACTCATGTTCCAAGCCGCGGGACTCGCACTCATCGCCTTCGGCCGCCACCACCTCGGGGCCGATGGTCAAACCTTCGTCATCTTTGTCCTCTGCGTCGCAGCCGCCGAAGCCGCGATGGCCCTCGCACTCGTCGTTCTCCTCTTCCGGCATAAAGAAACCCTCTCGGCACAAGCCTGGAAGGAACTCAACGGGTGATCAATACAACGCTCTTTACCAATCTGATGCCGAGCCTGCTCGCACTCTCGCCAGACACATCACATGCAACTGCAGTGACCGAAGTCGGCTCAGGCCCCAAGTGGATCCTCCTGATCATCGGACTCCCGATGCTCACGACACTCCTCTGCGGCCTCTACGCCATGATCGGCAACAAAACCAAACTCCCAGCATGGACCACCGTCGCTGGCGCTGCAATCGCATTCCTCACCACCGTCGCCATGTACATGAACTTCGACGGCACCCCCTACACCGTCCACGCCTTCGACTGGATTCAAATCCACTTCGGCGACAAGTCGATGATCGCCAACTTCTCCTTCTACATCGACACCCTCACCATCTACTGGATGCTCTTCGTCACTGGTCTGGCGACGCTCATCGCGTTGTATGCATCCGAATACATGTCCCACGATGTTGGCACAAGCTACTGCCGCTTCTTCGGCGCCTTCGGCCTCTTCGTCTTCTCCATGGCCTGCCTCGTCATGGGCGACAACCTCCTCATGCTCTATCTGGGCTGGGAAGGCGTGGGTCTCTGCTCGTACCTGCTCATCGGTTACTTCTACAAGAAACCAGAAGCCGTCGCAGCCGCAAAGAAAGCATTCATCGTCAACCGCATCGGCGACCTCGGTCTTGCCCTTGGTGTCTACCTCACCTTCGTCCACTTCGGAACCCTCGAATACGCCGTCCTCTTTAGCGACCCAACACTCCTTGGCTACATCGAGTCCGCCAAGGTCGGAAACTTCGAAGCCATCCCCGCCATCGCCCAGTGGATCCCGCTCCTCTTCATGGTCGGTGCTTTCGGTAAATCCGCCCAGTTCCCCCTCTATGTCTGGCTCCCAGACGCAATGGAAGGCCCAACCCCGGTCTCCGCACTCATCCACGCCGCCACCATGGTCACCGCAGGCGTCTACCTCATCGCCCGCACCTACCCGATGTTCCTGACAAGTGAACACGCCCTCCCCATCGTCGCATGGGTTGGCACCATCACCGCTCTGCTCTCCGCAACCATCGCGATGGCCCAGTTCGATATCAAACGCATCATGGCGTACTCGACCGTTTCCCAACTCGGCTACATGTTCGCCGGCCTCGGCGTCTTGACCCCAACCGGCGGCGTGTACCATGTCCTTACCCACGCCTTCTTTAAAGCGCTCCTCTTCCTCTGCTGCGGTGCCGTCATGCACGGCTTCGCAGGTCAGCTCGACCTCCGCAAACTCTCAGGACTCCGCAGCGTCAAAGGCTGGGGCATCGTCACCCTCGGCATGTTCATCGGCTGCATCAACCTCGCCGGCGTCCCCTTCACCGCAGGATACTTCTCCAAAGACACCATCATCGCCGAAGCCTTCGTAACTCCGGGCGCATCAATGATCGGATGGGTTCTCCTCTTTACCGCCGGACTTACTGCTTACTACACCTTCCGCGTCTTCTTCCGCGTCTTCATGGGCCCGGTTGAATACCACCCAGGCGAAGAACACCACGATGATGGTCATGGCGATGAATCGCACGACTTCCATCCCCACGCACCGGGCTGGGCGATCAACACCGTACTGATCACACTCACCGTCTGCTCCATCGCCGCCTCCGGCCTGTATCTCGTCGGTGGCAACTCCGACAAGCACACCAAGCACTACGCCGAAACCATGGTCATGTCCTCGACCGCGGCTTACGCCTCCCCATACTCCGAACACGCCATCCACGCCGCCCACGAAACGCACGATCCAAACGCCGGCGCTGGTCCTCGCGGTACGATCGAACATCCCCTCGAAGTTCCCGTCTTCGGCGGTGACCCCCATAAAATGATGTACTACATCTCCGCAGGGTTCGGTGTCATCGGCATCCTCCTAGCTGCACTCCTCCACGGCCCCAAAGGCTGGCAGGGTCTCTTCGTCGGCGGACGCACCAACGCTGCAGAATGCAGAATGGATCCAATCGCCCGCATGTGCGGCCCAATCCCCAAGATGGCCGAGAACAAGTGGTATGTCGATGAAATCTACGCCTACATCCTGGTAACACCCCTCCGCATCATCTCACACATCTTCCACTGGATCGATAAACTCCTCATCGACGGCCTCGTCAACCTCTTCGGATTCCTCCCAAGACTCCTCGCCTGGATACTCAAACCAAGCCAGTCCGGTGTCCTCCAGGGCTACGCCGTTTCAATGGCAGGCGGGGTCACCATCCTGCTCCTTGTCGTCTTTGTTATAATCCTGCAAGGAGGTGCCGCATGAGCCCCATCTGGACACTCCTCCTCATCGCAATCCCACTCATCGGCGCACTGCTCGTCGCCTTTGATTCCGAAGAAGGCGCCTATGTCTCCGCCATGCGGACCATGCTCTTCACGCTCATCCCCGGCGCATTCATGCTCTGGAACTTCGATTTCTCTCACGGCGCCGTCCACCAAGGTTCCGCCAGCATCAACTGGATCTCCGACCTCGGTCTCAAACTCTCAATCGGCACTGACGCTATCTCTCTCCTGCTCATCATCCTGACCGTGCTCCTGGGACCGATCGTCATCGCCGCTTCCAAAACTGCCATCAAGGAAGACCGCCGCAAGTACTACGCCTGGCTCCTCGTTCTCCAAGCCGCCATGGTCGGCGTCTTCGCCGCCCGCGATCTCATGCTCTTCTACATCTGCTTCGAGTTCACACTCCTGCCGATGTTCATCCTTATCCGCTGCTACGGCTCAACAAACCGCGTCGCCGCATCCACCAAGTTCTTCCTCTACACCTTTACCGGCTCAATGATGACCCTCGCCGGTCTCATCTATGTAGTCTACTTCGTCGCCCAGCAAACCGGCATGTGGACCCTCGACATCACCACTTTGACCGCCATCGCCCCGCGCATGCCAGTCGAGCACCAAGCATGGGTCCTCTTTGCCATGCTCGCAGGCTTCGCCGTTAAGGTCCCGCTCTTCCCATTCCATACCTGGCTCCCCCTCGCCCACACCGAAGCCCCAACCGCAGGATCAGTCATCCTCGCAGGTGTCCTCCTCAAACTCGGTACCTACGGCATCCTCCGCTTCGCCATCCCCATCACACCAGATGCTTTCATCCAGTACGCTCCCTTCATCGGCGTGCTCTCGGTCATCGGCATCATCTACGCCGGTCTCATCTGCTGGGTCCAAGAGGACATCAAGAAGCTCGTCGCATACTCCTCGGTCTCTCACTTAGGGTTCTGTGTCCTCGGACTCGCGGCGCTCAATGTGTCGGGTCTATCGGGCTCGGTCCTCTATATGCTCAGTCACGGCCTCTCAACCGGGGGCCTCTTCCTCATGATCGGATTCATGTACGAACGCTACCACACCAGAGACATGCGAGTAGTAGGGGGCTTAGCTTCCAAGATGCCCGTCTGGACATTCTTCATGGTCTTCTTCACCATGGCATCCGTCGGTTTGCCCGGTCTCAACGGCTTCCCATCAGAAGTCCTCTGCCTCATCTCAGCATTCCAGTCAGACGCATCATGGTCCGCCGCACATGAAGCCGGCGCCTGGGGCACAACCCTCGGCCCATGGTTCGCAGTCTTCGCTGGCACAGGCATGGTCATCGCCGCGATGTACCTCCTTATTATGGTCGGCAAAATCTGCTTCGGTCCGCTCCGCGAACCCGAAGACCACCACGACCACGAAGAACTCCCAACCGATCTCTCCCGCCGCGAAATCTGGACCCTGATCCCACTCGCCGTCGCGTGCCTCGTATTCGGTCTCAAGCCCGTCTACCTGCTCGACGCGATCTCCGATCCGATCAACCAGACCGTCGCCGCCGCAACATCTGGTCAGCAGCTCCAACACCCGGAGCACCACCAAGACCATGCATTGATCGAGACACACTCGGTTAACAATCCAATGACGGAGGCCACCCCGTGACCGAAAAGCTCGCCTTCATCATGCCCGAACTCATCCTCTTCATCGCCACCTGTCTGGTCATGATCACAGGACAATGGCCCGTCCGCGCCATCCGCAACTTCACACCCTGGATCTGTGGCATCGCCCTCGTCCTCGCCGGCATGGTCGCCGCGATGACCCCCGGTGATCCCGCCGCTCTCTTTCCCAACATCATGCCCTATGCCAAGTTCATAATCGCCGCCGTCGCGATCCTCTTGGTCATCAACCTCAGCGGCACCGTAGATCGCGAACTCGAAGACGATGTCGATAAGGGCAAGCCATTCCTCCCGCTCCGTTCAACCGGAGCCGAGTTCTACGCATTCTTCATGTTCTCCATCACCGGACTCATGCTCACCGCATCAGCCGACGATCTCATCTGGCTCTTCCTCGCATTAGAACTCACCTCCCTCCCGACCTACATCATGGTCGCGATTTCCACCCACAAGAACGCTTCCCGCGAAGCCGCCGTTAAGTACTTCTTCCTCGGCGCACTCGGTGCCGCAATCTTCCTCTACGGATTCGCCCTCATCTACGGTGCCGCAGGTTCAACCAATCTCAGCGAAATCGCATCACACTTCGCAGACAACGGTCTGGGTACCATCGGCCTCGCCGGTGTCCTCCTCGCCCTCCTCGGCATGAGCTTCAAGATCGCCGCCATCCCAATGCATTTTTACACGCCCGATGTCTACCAAGGCGCGGCTTCACCAGTCTCCGCCATGCTCGCATTCGTCCCCAAAACCGCCGGCTTCCTCGCGATCATCGCGATCACCGCCACCGTCGGCTGGAACGAGTTCGGTCGTCTCCCCGCCACCGTTGAATCCATGCTCTGGATCATGGCCGCACTGACCATGTTCGTCGGAAACACCCTCGCCCTCCTCCAGTCCTCCGTCAAACGGATGCTCGCCTACTCGTCCATCGCCCACTCCGGATACATGCTTGTCGGCATCCTCGCAGGCCCAGGCCCAGACGGTGCACCCTTCTACCGCAACGGCATCGCCGCCATCCTCTTCTATCTCCTCTGTTACGGCGTCATGACCATCGGCGTCTTCGCCGTACTCGGCGCGATCGAAAAACGAAACACCGACGGCACAACATCAGAAGCCGACGACATCGAAGATCTCCGAGGTCTCTGCAAATCGCATCCGCTCCTCGGATGGACCGTCGTGATCTGTGCCCTCTCCATGCTCGGATTCCCACCACTCCTCGGATTCATCGGCAAGCTCGGTCTCTTCTCCGCCGGTGTCAGCGCCGGACAGATCCCCATCGTCATCATCCTCGGGCTCAACTCCGCAATCGCCGCCGTCTACTACCTGAGGCTCGTCGCTGTTGCCTACCTCGACAAGGGAGACAAGCCGGCAACCGTCGCTACCCTCTCCCCATACGCCTCCCGCCGCATCGCCGGAGTCTGCTCAGCAGCAGGTGTTGTCCTGCTCCTCGTCGTTGCGCAACCCCTGATCGAAGGCGCCCACAAAGCCGCCGACTTTAACGCACCCGTCCCCCATCAGGCCGATCACACCCAGCAAGATGAACCGGCCGAGCATGCCCTCGCCGACCACGAGGAATGAACACACTTCTCCTGACAACTCTCGCCAGCGACGCCGCGATCATCCCCTCCGATCCCGCATCGGTCGTCTTCTTCTCCCTCGCAGGCCTTATGGCCCTCTTGACGCTCACAGTCCTAGAAGTCGTCCTAGGCATCGACAATGTCGTCTTCATCGCCATCCTCGCCGAGAAACTCCCCGAAAAACAACAACCCAAAGTCCGCACCATCGGCCTATTGCTCGCCATGGTCATGCGCCTCATCCTCCTCGCCGGGGCATTCTGGATCGTCAAACTCACCACGCCCCTCTTCACCGTGTTTGACCGCGACATCTCGGGCAAATCCCTCCTCCTACTGATCGGCGGACTCTTTCTCATCTTCAAAGCCGTCAAAGAAATCCACGAACTCATGGAGAATGGCCCCCACCTCACCATCGACAACACCAAACGCAAGCAAGCCGCTTCCATCGCCTCGGTCCTGACCCAGGTCCTCGTCCTTGACGCCGTCTTCTCCATCGACTCGGTCATCACAGCGGTAGGCATGACCACCAACTACTGGATCATGGCCACCGCCGTCATCATTTCCATCATGGTCATGCTCGCCTTTGCAAGCCCCATCGCCGACTTTGTCAAAGCCCACCCAACAATGAAGACCCTCGCCCTCGCGTTCCTCGTCCTCATCGGTGTGCTGCTGGTTGCCGAAGGCATCGGTGAACACTTCAACCGCGGATACATCTACTTCGCCATCGTCTTCGCCTTCGCTCTCGAAATGATCAACATGAAATCCGGAGCACGAACCGCCCGCAAAGCGATCCAGGTGGAAAAACACCGCCCCACTAAATCTACAGATTAACACGCCTCGGAATGATATATCAAAAAGACAACATCATCGGACGCTCCTACCGAAGACATCAACGGATGCGTGCCCTCTTCGAGTTCTTAGGCAGCTACAAATACTCTACCCCAGGCCTCAACGGGCTCGACACAAGGCTCGCATCATACATCACCGCCAAGCTTCCCAAGCAAGACCGCTTCTTCATCGAAGCCGGCGCAAACGATGGGTTCAATCAGAGCAATACCTACTACCTCGCACGCAGATACGCCTGGCGAGGAATTCTCATTGAACCAATCCCCGAACTCGCGGCTCACTATAAACATATCCGAAAGGATTCGGCAGTAGTCAACTGTGCACTGGGTTCTGAAGCAGACCAAGGGTCAACCATCCAGATCCACCGCGCAGGACTGATGAGCACCGTCGAGGGCGCAATGAGCAATCAAGACCAACAGCAGGCCCACCTCCGGTCCGCCATCGACCACCAGCCCGGTATCGTCACAGGCATCATCGACGCACCGGTCAGATCCCTCAACTCAATCATCGAAGAACACCGCCCAACTGGTCGCATTGATCTCCTCTCACTCGATGTCGAAGGCTACGAGGCCCAGGCCCTCTCCGGACTCGATTTGACAAAGTACCGCCCAACATTCATCTGTGTTGAAGCCAATGATCCGGGCGCCATCTCACAAGCACTCGACCAGCACTACACCCTCGTCGCCGATCTCAGCTACCACGACCGCCTTTATAAAGCGAATGAATCATAAGAACTAGGGATTTCAGTCCACAGCCGCCAGCACCATCACCGCATGGACCCCGATCCCCTCGATCTCAAACAGATCACCCACCACGACAAACCCAAGCTTCTCATAAAACCCAAACGCAGACTCCCGTGCATTGCACCAGACCTCCGACCGATCTATTGCCCAAGCCCGCTCCCGCGCCATCTCCACAAGCTCCCGCCCATACCCCTTCCCTCGAACCCCCCCAACACCAGCCACCGACGCCATCCCCCGAATCCGCCACCCGCTCGTCACACCCTCGCGAGCCGTGTGGTACATCGACAGAATCGCAACGATTGACTCACCATCGATCACCCCAAGATGGACCGACTCCATATCATCATCACCCGGATACACAAGTTCCGACGCCGCTTGATGAGGCCGCAGCACCGCCCGCCGCACCTCCCGAGTCTGCTCCGCAGTAATATCAACTATCGGCAGCCGTTCACTCATCTTCTGCTCCAAGCGCCTCCAAGAACGCCTCCCCGAACGAATCCAGCTTCGCCTGCCCAACGCCCTTAACCCGCAGCATTTCGTTGCGCGTAGTGGGGTGGTCCTTGATCAACTCCCGCAGCGTCGCATCAGAGAACACGACATACGGCGGCACCCCACGCTCCCGAGCGATACTCGTCCGAAGCTCCCGCAACCGCTCAAACACAATCTTCTGATCGACATCAAGAACAATCGCCTCCCGCCCAGACTTCCGCCCCCGCGTCCGTTCTTTCTTAGCCGAACCGGTCCCGATCGGATTGGCCAGCGAGATCGACCGTTCACCCTTCATCACTTCCATCCCGATCTCGCCAAACGCAAGAGTCTCAAACCGATCCTCAACCACCCGCTCAAGCGCGCCCATAGAGATCAACTGGTCCAGATACATCGACAGCTGCGCCTTGGTATGCGTCGCCAGCATCCCATGCACACTCAACTGGTCATGCTCTCGGCTCAAAATCTTCTCCGTCTTGGCCCCCCGAGCTACATCACACACATGCGCCGCCCCATACCGCTGCCCAGTCCGCGCCACCGCAGACAACAACACCTGCGCCACCTTAGCCGACTCCTTCTCAATCTCCGTCTCCCCAAGGCACACATCACACGCCTTACACCCAGACTCAGAATCAATCTCGAGCCCCTGCCCAAAGTACTCACTCAGCGCCTTGTGCCGGCACTCCATCGAAGCCACCAGCCCCCGCATCTCTCGGATCAGCTTGAGCTGCCCCGCCGGATCGCTCCCTGATTCCTCAGCCCCAAACCCAATCAACCGCTCCCACCGCCCGGCATCACTCGGGGAATACAGCAGCAAACATTCCGCCGGTTCCCCGTCACGACCCGCCCGCCCGGTCTCCTGTTGGTACGCCTCAACACTCTTAGGCATCGTCGCATGCACAACAAGCCGAACATTACTCCGATCAATCCCCATCCCAAACGCAACAGTCGCAACGACAACATCCAGCGTCTCATTCAAGAACGCATTCTCCACCGACATCCGCTTCTTCTCGCTCAACCCCGCGTGGTACGCATCCGCATCAAGCCCAAGCTCCACCAAATCCTGCGCCAGTCCCTCCGTGTCCTTCCGGGACAAACAATACACAATCGTCCCGCCCCCATCACCAATACCCCGATGCCGGCGCACCGCTTCAGCAATCTGCTCTTCTTTCTTCCCCCGTGCCTGCACCCGGTAAGTCAGGTTCGGACGATCAAACTTCCCAACCAATACCTCCGCATCAACCAGCCCCAACTGCTCGACAATGTCTTCCCGAACCCGTGGCGTTGCCGTCGCGGTAAACGCCTGAATCCCAACCCCCGGCGCAACCTTCCGCAGCTCCTTGAGCCGACGGAACTCAGGCCGAAAGTCATGCCCCCATTGCGATATACAGTGTGCCTCATCAATCGCGATCCCACCGAGCCGCCCCGCATCGTGCAGTTCTCCCAAGATCACCTTGAACCCAGAAGTCACCAATCGTTCCGGAGCCGCAAAGATCAGATTGATCGACCCATCAAACGCCCCCGTAATAATCTCGCGTGCTTCTTCAGGCTCAACCCCCGAGTGCAATGCGGCTGCTTTATACCCATTGAGTTCCAATCCCCTCACCTGGTCCCGCATCAACGCAATCAAAGGCGACGCCACAATCGTCACTTTCCCCGATACCAGCGCAGGCACCTGATAACACAAACTCTTCCCACCCCCCGTCGGGAGTACCGTCAGACAATCCCGCCCCGCGATCCCCGCATCGATCGATTGCTCCTGCATCGGTCGCAACGAATCAAACCCCCAGACCCGGTGCAACGCGTCAGCAATCCGTGGGTCAGAAACAGATGTCAGAGAGTCAGTAGGCATAGAGCGAGTATATTGAAAACTTCCCAATCAATGCAGAATCACGCCAAAAATTCAGGAATCGCCGGGGGACGCAGCCACGCCATCCAAAAAGAAACGGACCGCCAGTTGGCGGTCCGTCAAAAGTCTATCTGACTGGCAAAGAGCTATGAACTCTTACCGGCGACGACGACCAACAATCAAACCCGGAAGCATCAACGCAAGAGCGGCTGATGGCGCAGGAACGGTTGCGACCGCGAAGCTAACCAACATCTGGTCCGAGCCACCATTGGTGAGCTGGTCCCATTGGATCGAGTTAAAGTCACCCGAAATTTCAATCATGCCACCGGTCTGGATGATCGGGCCGATCGCGTTGTTGACGATATTGCCTTCGCTGACGCCGAAGCCCAGCTCGTAATCGCTTGCAACGATCGAGACATCAAGCGCGTCATCAAAGTCCCACACAGAAGCACCGAAGAGGGTCTGAGGGGTGAGATCGCCAGGAGCACCGACAAAGATCAGCACCGAAACGACATCCTGATCGAATGTCAAGGAGCTGAGTCCTTCAAGGCCGCCACGGAACGAGATCGATTCCATCGAACCGGAGCTGAAGTTGCTCGAGGTTACGGATTCTGACGCGATCTCCATGGTGTCAAAGGTGACACCCACAGAGCCCGCCATGCCTGTTGCTGAGTCAGATTCACTCGACAAGCCTGACCAGCTAATGGTTTCATAGTTGAGACCACCGTGGTTGACAACACCTGCCAAAGCGGGAGCGCATACGAGCAGCCCAGCTATTGCACTAACTTTATAGTTCATTTCATCCTCCAAGATTATTGAGCGACCAACTGGTAAATGTGTGGCCGCTGACACACTCAAGATGCGCCATAATCAGGGGAATTCAACTCAATCAGTTGTATTATTATCGAACGGTCCAGAATTCGCCCAAAAACCCCGTTTATGCAACAAAAAACGGGCACCCAAACCAGGTGCCCGTCAAAGTATTTGTATGAATAGAACCGCCCATTCCAGAGCAGATCTTACCGCCGGCGACGACCAATAAGCATACCAGGAAGAAGAAGAGCCAGACCCGCCGAAGGTGCTGGAATCGTTGGAACAATCGCGAAGGTGATCTGCAGCTGATCGGTACCTGCGCTGGTGCTCTGATCCCATTGCAGCGAGTTCATCTCGCCCTCAGCAAGAGCGACACCGCTGTGGTGATTCGATGGCCCGAGCGTGTTGTACAAACGTGAAGCGTCGTCAACAACAATCCCTGGGTTACCCTCGTTGTCCAGAAGGCTCAGGTTGATATTTCCGCTGAAATCCCAGATCGCAGCACCAAACTGCGTAAATGTCGAAGTATCGTTCGGCGAACCAATAAGGATCAACACCGAGTTCACGCTCTGGTCAAAGACCAATGACGATGTGCCGATTGATCCACCCATCAGCGTGATGGATCCAGACGACCCATCCGAAAAGTCCAGAGCATCAAACCCCGCAGCGGATCCGTAGTCACTGTCTTTTATAGCATCAGTGGTGATATCCACAGTGTTGAAAGTGACATTCACGCCTCCAGCAGAGCCTGTTGCAACATTTGTAGCGCTCGAAGCATTCGACCACTGGATTGTTTCATAGTCCTGACCGTTGAAGTGAATCATGTCGGCATGAGCAGTCGCACATAGCCCCGAAATAGCAAACCCTAAAAGAGCAGTTTTCATATCTTTATCTCCGTGCGAGTCTCGCTCACAATCTTTGATTAAAAAGAATGGAGGCCAAACAAATGACCACGCAGTTCAAATATGCGCAATTCCTGCCGGCTCACCACCAATCACACCAGAATTGACCGGAGCACACCCCAAATTCATAAGTATCGGACCTGAAAGAGATTAAATGCTGACGTTATGGGCTGCTTGAAAGTCTCATAAAGTAGGCCAATGATTTAGAGTAGTTCTAAACTATGGCAGTCCATCAAACGCCGAAGGAATCATCAATGACCGATAATCAACAGCCAAAATGCCCATACATGACCACCGCCGACGGCGCCCCAATCGCCCGCCAGCACGCCCTGACCGCCGGACCAAGAGGCCCGGTTCTCATGCAGGATGTCGCGCTCCTCGAACAGATGCAGCACTTCAACCGCGAACGCATCCCAGAACGAATCGTCCACGCCAAGGGCTCTGGCGCCTACGGCACCTTCACCGTTACCCACGACATCACCAAATACACCAAAGCCGATATCTTCTCCAAGATCGGTAAGCAAACAGAAATGTTCCTCCGCTTCTCCACCGTCGCCGGCGAAAAAGGCGCCGCCGACGCTGAACGCGATGTCCGAGGCTTCGCCATGAAGTTCTACACCAAAGAAGGAAACTGGGACCTCGTAGGAAACAACACACCAGTCTTCTTCATCCGCGACCCATACAAGTTCGCCAACTTCATCCATACCCAAAAGCGCGATCCCAAAACAAACCTCCGCGACAACGACATGCAATGGGACTTCTGGTCCCAGTGCCCAGAATCGCTCCATCAGATCACCACCCTCTTTTCAGACCGAGGCATCCCCGCCTCCCTTCGAAACATCAACGGCTACGGCTCACACACTTACTCATTCATCAACGAAGCCAACGAACGAGTCTGGTGTAAGTTCCATTTCAAAACCAATCAGGGCATCAAGAACCTGAGCGATGAACAGTCCGCCGAAATCATCGGTTCAGATCGCGAATCAAACCAACGCGATCTCTTCACCTCCATCGACAACGGCGAGTTCCCAAGCTGGACCCTCAAAATCCAGATCATGACCCAGAAGCAAGCCGACGAGTTCAAGTGGAATCCGTTCGATCTCACCAAGGTCTGGCCCCACGCCGACTTCCCGCTCATGGAAGTCGGACAAATGGAACTCAACCGCAATCCAGAGAACTACCACGCCGAGGTCGAGCAGGCCGCCTTCAAGCCCTCATCCTTCGTCCCAGGCATCGGCCCGAGCCCATGCAAAATGCTCCAGGCCAGATTGATGTCCTACTCCGACACCCACCTCCACCGCCTTGGGGTCAACCATCACCAGATCCCAGTCAACAAACCACGCTGCCCCGTCATGCACACCATGCGCGACGGTCAAGCCGCCACCGCCGAAACCTACGGCTCATCGACCAACTACTGGCCCTCAACAAGACCAGACGCCGCACTCCCCGACGAAAAATTCCTAGACCCCGCTTGGGACCTCGGCCAATCCGTCGTCGATCGCTACGACTCAACTGTTGATCATGATGACTACACCCAACCGGGCAATCTCTACCGCATGTTTGATGACGCCGAGAAAGACCGCCTCACCACCCGCATCGCCGGTGCCCTCGGAGACGCCCGCAAAGAAGTTCAGATGCTCCAGCTCTGCCACTTCTTCCGAGCAGATCCAGACTACGGTGCACGCATCGCGTCCAAGCTCGGTATCGAAATCCCCAAAGAAATGATGCAGGGCCACTAACACCACGCCCTACCTATAAATCACCCAAACCGCACCAAATCCATGGTGCGGTTTTTATGTATTCACCACCGCCTCCGCCTCGATCTCAACCAAGAACGTCGGATCAATCAACCCCTTCACCTCAACCATGGTCAGCGCAGGGCCCTGATCCCCAAAGAACGCCTTGTGCGCCCTCCCAAACTCGTCCGCTCTCGAGATATCTGTCACGTAAAACCGAGTCCGAACAATGTCGCTCTTGGATCCCCCAAGTTCAACAACCGCCCGCTCAATAATTTCAAGGCACCGCCCCGCCTGTGCAAACCCATCATCAGGCACAAACGCCGAAGCGTCTTCATTCATCGACACCGTCCCCGTAGTAAAGATCAGATTCCCAGAACGCACCGCCCGAGAATACCCATACCGCCCCTCCCATTCATTCCCAGTCGATACCCGAGCATCAATCCCCATCACGCACTCCATTACTCTGAAAGCATGACTGCTCATCCTGCCGTTTGGTGACTTTGAGCACCATCAGAATACAAAGCAATCCAGAAACAGCCTGAAGGACTGCCGAGAACGGTGTCAAACACAGCCCGACAGTTTCAACATCAACAGTTGCGGACCGGGACATCTTCGACGATACATTTGAAAAAATAGTCCCGAAGATCCAGGTTGCCCACCACGCCTTGAACAAGGTGCCGACGTCATTGAACAACCAATCGGTAGAAGGCACCTCCTCCGGCTCAACCAAACTCGTCTGCCACACCTCGCCAACAGCCTTATAAGGCATCCACAAATACGCAAACGGCACAAAGAACCAGCCAACAACCCACCCTGCCGAATGTTGGAATCCCTCAAACCCAAGAGCCCGAGCATTCATCGCGCATCTATACATCAACATACAGAATACAGTCGGTGTAAAGAAAAACATTCCCAGCTGCGCGATTGCCGAGAGTCCGCGTATTAAGAACGCCAGATCAATAATCTCTTGATCCCTTGGCTCCCCAGTGAATACACCTGCCCCATACATACCGACCAGCCCACTCGGAACCAGCATCAAATCAAGGGCAATAAAAATAACAAGCCCAGCAATCGTTAACACAGTAAGGACAGGCGCAGGACGATACGGCAATATATTCTCAGTTGCATTCATAAAAAGAGTGTATCAAAAAGGGGAACGGCCGAGACCGCTCCCCTTGTAAATCTATCAAAGAATTCGTTACGCCAACTGCTTCGCTTCATTCAACTTCTTCCGAATCACCGCATGCAGAGTCCCGCCATTCCGAAAATACTCAATCTCCATCATTCACCCGTTTCTTTGTAGCGGTTCGAAATTCGTTCCGCCGCTTTATGTTGGTCCATGAACTCCAAGAGGCCACGCACATCTTCGAAAGTTTCTCGTTTTACAAAGCGATGTACGACTCGCTCAACAGTTGGGTCATCCGCAAGATGTTCATAAAATGAAACACCTGCTGAGTTCCAGAGGTCTTTCTCCTCTTGGCCAAAGCACCATTGGGCAAACTCAAAGCAGCGTTTGACCAGATCCCAGTTCTCCGAACGCACAGCTTCGCCAAGGGTATCAAGCAGCCAAGAAAATGCAAGATAGATTGAATCCTCAATCAGCCACTCCTCACGCTCTTCGGGAACCAGCTCGATCAACTTGTCTTTCCATTCGGGCATAAATCAGTATACGAAAAAGCACGGCCGAGGCCGTGCTTCTGATTCGTAGAATGTTAGATTTATTTACGCCAGTTGCTTCGCCTCATTGAGCTTCTTCCGAATCACCGTATGCAGGATCCCGCCGTTCCGGAAATACTCGATTTCCACAGGCGTATCCACGCGGCACATCGTCACAAACTCAAACGAACTCCCGTCAGGCCGCGTCGCTTTGACAGGCACATCGCACCGAGGCGAAAGATCCGCAGGCATCAGCACATCAAAGGTCTCATCACCCTTGATCCCAAGCGATTTAGCTGAGTCCCCGTTCTTAAACACAACCGGAAGCACACCCATAAACACAAGATTACTCCGGTGGATCCGTTCAAAGCTCTCAGCAATAACCGCCTTGACGCCGAGGAGCAAAGTCCCCTTCGCCGCCCAGTCACGCGATGAACCCATCCCGTAATCCTGACCAGCGATGACAACCAAAGTCGTCCCGGCCTTCTTGTAATCCATCGCCGCATCGTAAATGTACTCGACAGGAGCCGACGATAGATCGTTCCCCTTGGTAAAGTTCCGAGTCCAACCCCCCTCCGGCTGCGTTCCATTCTCTGCAGCAATCTGATTCTTCACACGAACATTGGCAAAGGTCCCGCGCGTCATCACCCGGTCATTGCCCCGCCGCGATCCAAACGAGTTGAACTCATTGACCGAAACACCCTGGGCAATCAGATACTGCCCCGCCGGCGTCTCAGGCTCAATCCGGCCCGCAGGCGAAATATGATCCGTCGTCACAGAATCCGCAAGCAAGCAAAGCACGCGAGCATCAGTAATCGCACCAAACCCGGGCGCATCCTCCGTCATCCCCTCAAAGAACGGCGGGTTCTGGATATAAGTCGACTTGTCCTCCCAAGGGAACAAATCACTCTGCGACGCAGGCACAGCATTCCACTGCTCGTTCTCCGTGTACACAGCCCCGTACTTGGCAACAAACTGCTCGGTCGTCACACAAGACGCAACCGCCTCGGATACCTCCTGATTCGTAGGCCAGATGTCCTTCAAGTACACATCCTTCCCGTCAGGAGTCTGACACAACGCCTCGTTATACACATCAACATCAATCCGCCCCGCAAGCGCATACGCGACAACCAGTGGGGGGGAGGCTAAAAAATTCCCCTTGATATCCGGATGAATCCGACCCTCAAAGTTCCGGTTGCCCGAAAGAATCGAAGTCACGGCCAACCCGCCCTCCTGAATCCCGTCCTCAATCTCACTCGGCAGCGGCCCAGAGTTCCCGATACAAGTCGTGCAACCATACCCAACAGTCTGGAAGCCGATCGCATCAAGATCCGCACTCAGATTCGCCTTGTCCAAGTATTCAGTCACAACCTTCGAACCCGGAGCAAGCGAAGTCTTCACCCAAGGCTTCCGATTCAATCCAAGCGCACGAGCCTTGCGAGCAACCAAGCCCGCCGCCACAAGCACATCCGGATTCGATGTATTGGTACAAGAAGTAATCGCCGCGATCACAATCGACCCATGCTTAAGCTCAGAAGTCATCCCAACCTCAGCCGGGTGCGATTCAGCGGTATGCGTAATCGTCACGCTCTTATTGATGTCCGCCTTGTCAATCCCAAGCCCCTGAGGCCCCATCGGACGAACGAGCATCTCCGCAAACGCGGTGTGCAATGAATCCAAATCAATCCGATCCTGCGGCCGCTTGGGCCCAGAAACACAAGGCTTCACCGTAGACAAATCAAGCTCCAACGAAGCCCCAAACTCAGGCACCGGAGCATCAGGAGTCCAGAAGAATCCAGAAGCCTTCGCCCACGCCTCAGTCAGAGCACATTCTGCTTCAGTCTTCCCAGTAAACCGGAAGAACTCAATCGTCTTGGCATCAATCGGGAAGAACCCACAAGTCGCACCGTATTCAGGAGCCATATTCGCGATCGTCGCGCGATCAGGAATGCTCAACGCTTCCATGCCCTCGCCAAAGAACTCGACAAACTTCTCCACCACCCCATGCGCACGAAGCATCTCCGTCACGGTCAATACCAAATCCGTCGCCGTCGCGCCCTCAGGAAGCTCGCCCTTGAGCTTAAACCCAACAACCTCAGGCGTAAGCATGTACACCGGCTGACCGCACATCACGGCCTCAGCCTCAATCCCGCCAACGCCCCACCCAAGCACACCAACACCATTAATCATCGTCGTGTGCGAGTCCGTCCCAACAAGCGAGTCCGGATACACCCACTGCATCCCATTTTGCTGCTTCACCAAGCACCCCCGAGCCAAATACTCAAGGTTTACCTGATGCACAATCCCAGTCGCAGGCGGCACCGCACGGAAGTTATCAAGCGATTCCTGACCCCACTTCAGAAAAGTGTACCGCTCGTTGTTCCGCCCGAACTCCTTCTCCGCATTGATCGTCAAAGCGACAAAGCTCGCAAAGTCATCCACCTGCACCGAGTGATCAATCACAAGGTCACACGCAACCGCAGGATTAATCGCCGATGCATCCCCACCAAGATTCTTCATCGCATCCCGCATTGCTGCAAGATCAACAACACAAGGCACCCCGGTAAAGTCCTGCAACACCACACGCCCAGGCATAAACGGCATCTCGACCGAGTTGACCGATCCCGCGTTGTACCCAGCAAGGTCCTTGATGTGCTGAGAGGTCACAATAAACTCATCATGATTCCGAACCATCGCTTCGAGCAGCACCCGAATCGAATAAGGCATCTTCGACATATCCCCTAAGCCCGCTTCCTGCAAAGCCGCAAGCCGGACATAGGAGTAGGACTCCCCGTTAACATCAAGTGAATCGTGCGCGTTGAACTGGTCGGTCGTCATGCTGTGCTCCTTATTCGGTGGTGTATAAGAAGTATCGACCCCAAATCGCCATGAATCAAATCAATCATATTTACAAGATCAATAGAAACAATTAATGAGGCCCCGCGCCCACATTCAATCCACTGCCCAAACAAATCACTCTCGGATACAGGGAAACTTTCGACTGCAACACCCATTGTGCATCAACAACCGTGTTCGGCAATGATGATCTATAGCCTAAAAACGCCCATAATCAGCCTGAAATTCCGATATCACAGAAACTCGCTGGTATTTATCGGAACCTGTTGTACATTCCCCATGCACACATTCTGGACAATGAATAACAGGACACTCGATGGGGATCGATTACCCAGAAAGAGAACGACAATGAATATCGCAACACGCTGCCTCTTCGGCGGAGCACTCCTCGGAGCCGGGCTAGCCAGCAACGCAAACGCAGGGGAAATCCCCGCCTTCACCATCAACGACGCGCTCGAAATCACCGATCTGGGTTCCAGCAGTGATTATGGCGATTACACCTATTCCTACGGCTCCATGTCCATCGACACATGGAACTTCACCGTACTCTCCGACAGCTGGGTAGCCCTCGACATCCTCTCATACGAATTCTTCGAGACCGGATTCGATTCCTCCCTCTGGCTCTTCCACAACGACGGCCAAGAGTTCTCATATGGCGGAAACTACATCGACTGGAACGACGACTACGACCTCGACGATGATTACAACGGCTCCGTTGATGAATACGACTCATTCATCGAACGCTTCCTCAAAGCCGGCGAATACACCGTCGCCGTTGCGTACTACAGCGTAAACATAGACGAAGTCAACGACGGCAACTCGCAATCAGGCACCATCTACGGCCCATCCGGAGACGGAGACCCCCTCTCAGGCCAATACCAACTCGACTTCTACGGCGACATCGCCCTCGTCCCAGCACCAACCACCCTCGCCCTCCTTAGCCTCGCCGGCCTAACCGCCACCCGCCCTCGACGCTAAATCAAAAAACAACAACTCAACCCCAGAAGGCCCCGCATCAGCAGGGTTTTGTGGGGTTTTATTTTGTGCCGACCGCCACAACCAACTCGCAAGGTCCGCAAAAACCGCCCTCACCCTCAAACATCTTCAAACTCTCTTCAACCTCGTCCCATGCGGCCGCCTTCGCATTCTCAGACAATCCCCCAAGCATCTGGTGTAAGGCTCCAAACGATTCCTTCTCAAACGCCAAGCACTCAGCCGCCGTCGCGACCCGCACCGGCGCATCGATCGTGCGAACTTCGACATCCTTGAACCCCGCCTTCACAAACGCGCCCTCAAGCACACCCTCCCCGCCCAAACTAAACGGCCCAGGCTGCCCCGCCAGCGGCGGCGGAAGCTCAGCGCGACGACGAATAATCGAAACAGGATCAGCAAAGAACGCATTCTTATCCGCCGTCGAATACACCATCGCAGCGACCTTCCCCCCTTCACGCACCGCATGCTTCATCCCCGCAAGCGCCTTCTGCTGATCCGGGAAGTAAATCATCCCCACCCGAGAGATCACCGCATCAAATGACCCCTCATCAAGATCCGCAAGATGCTCCCCATCCATCGCCCGCGTTTCAATATTCTCATGCCCTTCCTCACGCCCACGCGCCGCCGCAAACTCAAGAATACTCGGAGACAAATCCGTCGCCAGCACCCGACCGCTCGTCCCAACACGCTCAGCAACAATCATCGTCTGATCCCCAGCACCCGCCGCCACATCAAGCACCCGGCTCCCAACCCCAATGCCCGCCATATCTAGCAAGA
>Ga0209344_10001065_pt1 | contig 38952 bp, 38 predicted proteins | sample Cruoilmetagenom6_FD_187293 | JGI IMG/M metagenome (GOLD analysis project Ga0209344, IMG submission 187293) | Oil polluted marine microbial communities from Coal Oil Point, Santa Barbara, California, USA - Santa Barbara Oil Seep Sample 6 (SPAdes)... | ecosystem: Environmental > Aquatic > Marine... | reverse complement strand
TGAGCAATACACCAACAACCGTTGGTACCATCACGTAAACAGCACCGGGAAACTATTTAAAAAAGTGAACTACAATGTATCACTTTCCTACCAAGAGCAGACCAAAGACCTGGAGCGCTATACCTACCGCATTCGGTCAGGGGCCAAAGAAAATGTAGAAGAAGGTGAATACCAGAGTAGAAGTGCAGTCTTTTCCAGAGGTACGTTCAGTAACTTGTTGAACAGCGAGTGGCTATCGGTACAAGCGGGTTATGAATTGACCTTGGAAGAAGGTTCCGGCTCATCGGTGGCGATTGTGATCGATCCCGAAGAAGGAACCGTAACACAAAACCTAGATAATTACGACTTTTTTGCCGCTTCCGAAATGCAATTAACAGACCGTTTTTCATTACGTCCGGGCGTTCGGGTTTCCTTTAGTAACTTATTTGATACGCAGTACATCGGGTCGTTAAGTGCGAAACAAACTTTGAGAGAGGATTGGGAATTGCGCGCTATCGTAGGTTCGGCGAACCGAACACCCAATTACAACGAGCTTTATACCTACTTTGTAGATGTTAACCACAATGTACAAGGAAACGGCGCCTTAACCCCAGAACAAGGGGTTTCTACCTTTCTTCATATTAAAAAACGTAGCCGTCTGGCCGATGGAGTGATTCGGTTAAAGAATAAGATCAGTTTTAATTACTTGAATCTACAAGATAGAATCGAATTGATTGTCGTGAATCAGAGTCCGTTGGCGTATCAATATAACAACATCGATAGCTACAAGGCGATGGGCGTATTTTCAGAAAATGAATTGTATTATCAAAATATTAAAGCGCAGTTGGGCGCTTCGGTACAGGGAATTTCAAAAGTACTGGACAGCCGTACCGATAGCAATGACGACTTTTTGTACAATTTCCAGTTGAATGCCAATGTAGCCTATACTGTTCCTAAATGGGACACTACCTTCTCGTTGTTCTTTAAACACATAGGCGAGCAGCAGCAATTTGTAGAGAAAACCAACGCCGAAGGCAATCAAGAATTTTTCACTGGGAAGACCGAAGCCTATAGTTGGCTGGATACCACCATTAACAAATCGTTTTTCGATGGAGCGTTTATCACCACATTAGGTGCCCGAAATATATTTGATGTTACTGCAGTAAATACCACCGCTTTTGAAGGTGGAACACATAATGGTCCGCCCACACAAATACCGTTGGGCTACGGACGCTCTTACTTTTTAAAATTAACCTATCATTTAACCCTATAACCATGTCAATCTTCAAATCTGTTAAAATCCTATTACTTGCTTGTGTTGCCACTACCGCTTTGGTATCGTGTAGCGATGACGATAGTACAACGGTACAAGGCGAGCCATTTGTTGCCGCTTTTGAAAACCTTTCGGCCAACTTAAGCGAAATAGAAGGCAATAAGGATATCAAACTAGTGTATTCTGAAACGGCTTCGGAAAACGGAGCGATCACTATTTTGGTAGAAGCAACAAACGCGGTGTACGGAGAAGACTTTACAACTGAACCTGCTGCGGAAGGTAAAACCATCACCCTGCCTATTACGGAAGGAACAGGAGAAAATACAATAGCTTTCAATAAATTGAATGCTAATTTAGATGAAACCGTAGCGATTACGTTTACCATTACAAACGTTTCACACCCAGGCGGACAAATACAAGGAAACACCGCTTTTACGTTAAATAACTCAGCTTCCTTAGGGCGTTCGCTAGCACCGGAAGTAGGCGGACCTAATGAGCAAAACCAAGTGTATATAGACTTGAGTTCCGAAAAAACGACTGTTGTACAACGTGATACGTGGGATCTAGGGTTTTACGCTGGGAATGAATTTCGAGTAGCAATAAACGGTTCCATTTATATGGCAACAGCACAATTAGACAGAACTGATATTGATGCAATTTCAGAAGCCGATGTAGCCGGTATACAAGACCAAGTAGCGGTGGGAACAGAGAATAGCGAACCCTATGTAGATCATCCAGATGGCGATATCACCAAAACAGCGATTGATGGTATTAGTGATACCGATGCCGAGAACAAGGTATACTTAGTAAATTTAGGATATGAAGTAGGAACCGCTACGGCAGAACAAGGAAGTGTAGTCGTTGCCGGAGATGCTAGGGGTTGGAAAAAGATACGCGTATTAAAGCGAGAGAATGATTATCTACTGCAGTATGCCGATCTAGACGCTACCACACACCAAGAAGTGACCATTTCGAAAAACAGTGGGTATCATTTTACATTCTTTAGTTTCAACTCCAATAATGTTGTTTCTGTAGAACCGGAAGCAGACCAATGGGATATCAACTTTACCGTATTTACCAACCTTATTGAAGGGTATGGTTCGTATGGCTATTCCGATGGGGTATTGCACAACCGCAAAGGTGGTGTGGTGGCCTATGCCATCAATACAGATGAGGTGAACACCACCTATGATGACTTTTCATTAAGTAATCTAAATGCAGCCAATTTTCAAGAAGATCAACGTGCTATTGGTAGTAGCTGGCGAAGTGTGATTGACGAAGATAAAGTGTTGTTTGATAATATATTCTACATCATTCAAGACCTAAATGGAAATACCTATAAACTAAAATTCACAGCTCTATTGAGCGATCAGGGAGAACGAGGATACCCTGAATTCAAATATCAATTACTACAATAAAAAATAAACCTATTACACACATTATAACAGCTAAAAGAATGAAAAAAATATTACATATTGCAGCCTTTATAGCAACAGGATTAGTTGCCACTGCACAAGAAACTGTCAGCCTTTCTATGGGTGCTGGTTATGCAAATGAGGTCTACGTAAAATTAGCAGACGAAACACAAGCTACCTTTGCAGCTGAAAGTTGGGATGTAGCTTTTTTACGCAACAGCGCACAGAATATTGGCATTCGTGTAAACGATGGTACCGGAATACAGGTATTTGAAGCGGCGAACGATCCAGCAGAATGGAACAATATCGATGTAACCAATGAAGCATCTTGGACACCATTATATAATGATGATACCAATTGGGACAACGGAGCTTTTATGCAAGGATCGGCTAGCTATGGTTGGGGAGAGTACAACCCAGCAACCCACCACGTAGAAGGAACTATCATTTTTGTATTGAAATATGCTGATGGTACCTACCGCAAGTTCATCAACGAAGACTTTTTTGGCGGGTACACGTTTAAATTCGCTACTTGGGATGGAAGCGCTTGGGTAAATGAAACTACTACCACAGTAGACAACGACGATAACCCAAACAACCGTTATAATTACTATTCATTAGAAAACAACGAAGCCGTAGTAGCTGAACCAGCTGTAACGGAATGGGATATGGTATTTAGAAAATATATAACGGAATTACAAGCAAATACAATGTATAATGTAACCGGTGTATTGCATAACCCAACGGTTACCGTAGCACAAAACGAAGAACCAACTGGAGAAGCAGACCCTGCTAACGTAACGTATTCTGAAGAAATCAATACCATTGGGTACGATTGGAAGAGTTTTGATGGTTCAGGATATATCGTAAATAGCGATATGGCATACTACGTAAAGTGCGATGAAAACACCGTATATCGATTGGTATTTACTTCATTTGAAGGGGCTTCAACTGGAAATATAGATTTAGAGTATCAAGATGTGTCTAGTTTATTAGGATTTGAAGAAGTAGCAGAAGATGTTTCCTTCGGAATGTATCCAAACCCTACTACCAACGGTCAAATATCGATTGTGTATGATGTTGCTAATACTGTTTCAGCAAAAAACAAGATTGAGGTATTCGCAATTAATGGAGCGAAAGTATATTCAGAAACGATGGCTACTACATCTGGTTTTTATAACAAGACTTTAGACCTTTCAAGCCTACAAAGTGGTATGTATATGGTTACCTTTACCGCCGGAAAAAACAGTGTAACGAAGAAACTAATTTTGAACTAATATAATTATGAAAAAGACAATTTTTGCGTTAATCGGATTAATAGCTTTCAGTGCTAGTAGTATCGCACAAAGCAAACAGGAAAAAGATAGAGAGGCCATAAAGAATATGTGTGGGTGTTACGAAGTAACCTTCAACTTCGCTGAAACCTTTGAATATGTAGAAGATTCTACTTACATCCCGTCAAAAACTAAAATAGCTGGCGGTTTAGAGTGGGCAGAACTTATTGAAGATAAAGATGATAAAATTGCTATTCAGCATTTATTAATTGTAGGTCCACCCAACCAGCCACATATTGTAAAACACTGGCGTCAGGATTGGGAATATGAAAATACCGATCTGTATATGTTTAACGGTGATAACCAATGGATCTATACTAAAAAACCAAAAAGCGAAGTAAAAGGACAGTGGACGCAGAAAGTATTTCAGGTAGATGATAGTCCGAGATACGAAGGCTCTGCTACTTGGGTACACGTAGATGGTAAAAGCTATTGGGAAAATACCACAACAGCACCTTTACCACGAAGAGAGTACACGCAACGTAGTGATTATAATGTAACAATGCGCGGAAACCGTCACGAGATAACCGATTTTGGTTGGATACACGATCAAGACAATGAAAAGATTGTACGAAAAGAAGGCGCAGAAGATGTAGTGATCGCCAAAGAAAAAGGGTACAATGTGTACAAAAAAGTGGACGACAGTAAATGTAAAGCAGCCCAAGACTGGTGGAAAGAACACCAAGACAAATGGGCTACGGTTCGCGCGAAGTGGGACAAAGTATTTGGAAAAGACAAAGATTTGGCCTTAAAAGAGAAAGTAGATAACAAAGTATTGTTTAAATACTTGTTTGATGAAGAAATGACCGATAAGAAAGAAATAAACGGAGTGATCGACTCTTTTGTAATCGAAAAATAAATAAAATATGAGCTGCCTAAAAAAAATAAACTTGTGTTTGGTATTGTTAGTAAGCACGTTTGCTATTGCACAGAGCAATAATGTGTTCTTAGAAAGAAGCTTTTGGAAAACCAATCCAACAGTACCAACCGTCGAACAAAAAATAAAAGAAGGCAACGATGCCACCCAGTTAAATTCCTATGGATTTGACGGTGTAACCTATGCTATTTTGGAAGACGCCCCATTGACTACGCTTAAGCATATGCTAACGAAAGAAGGAAATGGCGTAAACAAATTAACCCACGACGGAAGAACCTATATTTTTTGGGCAGCTTATAAAAACAATATTGACTTAGTAAAGCATTTATTACAAGAAGGTGCCCGAACCGATATTCGGGATGACCATAGTAATACCATTGCATTGTTTGCTGCTGGAGCGGGAAATACCAATGCAGAACTTTACGATATATTAGCGCAACACGGTGCCGATCTATCGAACGAAACCACTAAAAACGGTGCAAACATTCTGTTATTAGCAGCACCCCACGTAAAAGACTTGAGTGAGTTGGATTATTTTGTTTCCGAAGGCATGTCGTTACAGAGCACCGATACAGCTGGGAGTGGCATCTTTAACTATGTAGCCAAAACCGGAAACACCAAATTACTGGATGCCCTTATTGAAAAAGGCGTAGCCTATAAAGAACTAAACAAAGAGAAAGGAAATGCGATGCTTTTCGCCAGTCAGGGTACACGAGGCACGACCAACGGGCTGAAAGTGTATCAATACTTAGAGTCAAAAGGTATTAACCCAAGCGTGACCACTACTAACGGCGTAACCCCATTGCATACATTAGCATATAGAAGTGATGATAAAGCTGTACTAAACTACTTTATTAAAAAAGGAGTGGATGTAAACCAAGCCAATGAAGAAGGCAATAACTCTTTTATGAATGCTGCTTCTGCTAATACATTGGATATCGTTAAACTATTGGAAGAAAAGGTTACTGATATCAATCACACCAACAAAAAAGGACAATCAGCGTTAAGCTTGGCAGTTGCCAATAATAGTGCTGAGGTAGTAGCTTATCTATTAAAAAATGGAGCAGATGCTTCCGTAACCGATACAAACGGAAATACATTGGCATACTACGTGATGGATGGGTATAGTACAAAAGAAGCAACTGATTTTAATAAAAAACTGACGCTTCTAAAACAAAACGATGTGTCATTAACCACGCTTCAGGAAAAGGATAACAGTTTATACCATTTAGCAGTGGCTAAAAACAACATAGACTTACTGAAATTGGTCGTGAAAATGGCAGATAAGAAACAACTGCAACATAAAAATGCAGATGGCTTAACTCCGTTACATTTGGCAGCGATGAATGCGAAAAACGATACCATATTAAAATATTTGTTGTCGTTAGGCGCTGATAAAAATGTGGTAACTGATTTTGAAGAAACAGCATACGATCTGGCAAGTGAAAACGAACAATTAGAATCAAATAATATTGATCTAAACTTTCTGAAATAATATGAATATGAAAAAGTTGATAAAAATACTACCCGTTTTAGTAGTAACCTTAGTATTGGCGGCAAGTTTTACGACTACCACGGCCAAAAGTAAATACAAATGCCTGATACAGATGACCAATTATACAGGTGAATCTGCTTACGTGGTGGTTTCTTTATTGGATGCAGAAGGCAAATATGTAGAGACCTTATACGTACAAGGCGATGACGATGAATGGTATTTTGATATTTCAGAATGGTGGGATTTCTACGGAAAAAAGAGACATAACATCGATGCCATTACCGGAGCTACTATTGCTGGCGGACAACGCGCGCTAAGCGTAATCGAGATTGAAGATGATAAAATCGATGCAGGCTACAAAATACGCTTTGAAACAGCAGTAGAAGACCAAGAATATTACGCCGACGATGTAGAGTTTGAGCTGACATCAGAAACAGTGAAAGGAAAAGTAGAAGGACAAGGATTTATACGCTACGTGCGTATGATGCCACAGTAAACGCAACCGTATGACCTTATCAATATGGAGATACAGTCACCTTGCGTTGGCTGTATCTTCTTTTGTTTTTATAGTAATTGCTTCCGTTACGGGGATTATTCTCGCTGTAGAACCTGTTTCCGAACAACTAAAACCATTTGCCATACCTGAAACACAAGAGATTTCGGTAGGGGAGACGGTAGCGGTGCTTCAAAATAAATATGATGAGGTGTTATGGGTAGAAGTAGACCATAACGACTTTGTATCGGCATCTGTTATTACCGCCGAAGGAAATAGCGAAACCTTTTACATCAATCCCATAACCGGCGAAAAAGTGGGGGAATTGATCGAGCAGCATCCTATTTTCAGCTTTGCGACCAACGTACATAGGTCGTTGTTTTTAAAATCCACCGGTCGCTTTATAGTCGGATTGATATCTTTTCTACTCTTCTTAATTACGGTTACCGGAGTTCTACTGATTGTGAAACGGCAAGGAAGTGTAAAACGCTTTTTTTCAAAAATATCAAAGGAATCATTCAACCAACACTATCACGTCTACTTTGGGCGATTGTTTTTAATCCCGATTATTATTTTAACGGTAACAGGGGTATATCTTTCCTTAGAGAAATTTTCTCTATTACCTGAATACAAAGTAACCCACGACGTAGATTACGATACCATTGCCGAAACGCCAGTACGAGAAGTCATTGCTTTTCCTGCGTTTCAAGATAGTCCGCTCACTGATTTAAAAAGATTAGAATTTCCTTTTTCCCCAGCCCCAGAAGATTATTACATCGCAAAATTCTCGAATAAAGAAGTATTGGTCAATCAATTTACCGGCGAAGTACTAAGTGAGTTTGAATATCCCTTTGTGGCTTGGGCATCAAGTTGGAGTATGGCACTTCACACGGGTAGAGGGAGTATAGTATGGTCTGTTATTTTATTGATAGCCTGTTGCTCTATTTTGTTTTTTATCTATTCAGGCTTTGCAATGACCTTACGCCGAAGAAAAAAAACAACGGCGTTTAAAAATAAACATACCAAAGATGAAAGTGAGTATATCATTTTAGTGGGTTCGGAAACTGGGAATACCTTTGATTTTGTAAGACAATTTCAAAAAGCGCTATTGCAAGCCGGTAAGAAAGTATTTGTTTCAGAATTAAACACCTACACTACCTACAAAAAGGCGAGACAATTATTTGTGTTCACTGCTACCTACGGACAAGGAGAAGCACCGGCCAATGCGACTAACTTTTTACAATTATTAGAAAAGAAAAAACAAAACCATCCCATCCATTTTTCGGTAATTGGGTTCGGGTCATTAGCTTATGAAGATTATTGTCAGTTTGCTATTGACGTTGATAAAGCGTTACAGCAACATCCTAACTTTAACCAAGAATTACCCATTTACAAGATCAACAATCAAGATGCTACCGACTTTGAGCATTGGGCCATCCGTTGGGCCACACAGCATAATTTACACTTACAGTTAGAACCTTTAGATTCGGGTAAGAAAGTAGCGCCACAGCATAATTTCACGGTCATAAACCGCACCGAATTAAACAGGGACGATACATTTTTACTGCAACTTCGTCCTACTAAAAAACAAGTGTTTGAGTCGGGTGATTTGTTAGAAGTTATTCCGCCAAACGAACGCATTGCTCGATTGTATAGTATTGCTGAGGTAGCAGGAGATATTGTGTTAAGTATAAAACGACACGAGTATGGCGCCTGTTCTTCCTATTTTAGTAGTTGTAAAGTAGGGGAGAAGGTAAAAGGAGTTATAAGTAAGAATGAGTCATTCCATTTACCCGATAAAGCCCAACAAGTACTTTTAATTGCTAACGGCACAGGAATTGCCCCTTTTTTAGGAATGATAGCTACACACGCAGCTACAAAAGAAATCAATCTTTTTTGGGGTGGAAAAACACAAGAGTCATTTAATTTATATGCTTCCTATTTAGAAGAAACAAATTTACAGACTAAACAGTTGGCATATTCGCAAGAAGGAAATAAACAGTATGTACAAGACCGTTTAGTGGCTCAAAAAGAAATGGTAGCTCATTTACTTCAGAAAAACGCTATGATAATGATCTGCGGAAGTATCGCTATGCAAAAGGAAGTATTATCCGTTTTAGAAAACATGCTCACAGAATATAATATGGAGATTACTATAAACGACCTAGAACAACAGGGACTTTTGGCAATGGATTGTTATTAATTAAAAAAGAAAGATATGCAAGGGGATTTAGACGACATAAACACCATATATTATAATGACTTCGGAATAGCTTTTCAGTGGAAACTGGGGAGTGCTAAGTATACCAATAAAGTTCAGTTAGTATTTAGGCATACCGGTCTTTTTTTAACTCCAAGCGAACTTCAATCTTTCTCTATAACTGTAAATAGAACTTTTCAGAATCCACCTTTGTGTAATGATTGTAAAGACAATAAAGAGTGTAAGTCGCTATTAATTAATACCCCAGCACATCAAGTAAACTTTGCCATGAGCTATGATGAAGTGGAACAATTGAACGATTTAATAGAAGGCACGCTTTTTCAATTGAATCTAGATGATATGTTGGGCGAAATTATATAATGTGTTGCTAATAATCACTTTATACAACAAACAAAGTAAGGGAAGAAGTAACTACTTTTAAGGTTGTATGCAATCTTTCAAATAGAAAATCTAGAACCTTTTAAAGATTGTACGTGAAAAGAAATTATAAGATTGCTTTTCTTTTTAATATAGCATCTACAATATTAAAGGGAGTCAATAAAACAGTTGCTCTTCGCTGTTTAAGCTAGTTGAAGGTGCAATACATCTAACTTTTTCATTTTGTAAGAAGAAACTTATAAAACACTAAATTAACTCTAACTCCCTTTATTTTAGTGTTTTAAATGATTGCTTATTGGAATATTTTGACTAAATTTATAAGGTCGTAACCAAAAAATGAATCCTATGAGCGTTCCAAGCATACCAACTAATTATACGCACAATCTTAACCCCATACGTCCTTTTGATGTAGACGCAGATATTGATGCCAAGCATTCGGGTAAGATAGAGACCGAACTTTCGGGTCATGTAGAAACCGAGATTAGTGGTAGCTTATCTACCACAAACACCTTAAAACTCACAGGAGATGCCAATGATCCGGTAGCAACGGACAATAAGTTGGAAATTATGAACCTGCCACGTTTTACCTTACAAGATATTAAAGACTTGATGAAACAGCGGGTGCGCATTCCCAATTACTCGAACGTCTGTTTTAAAATGATGGGCGTTGAGTTTTTTAGCATATGTGTAGGAGGCGAAAGTCAAATAATAACGGAACCCTATGTACCTAACGCAGCCGAACGCTGTGAGGAGGATCCATGCTGTAAACCTGATACCCGTCCTTTTCCCGAAAAAGGATCGAACCAGCCTGAGGGCTAACTTAAAACTGTAGACCATGCTAACAAAAGTGCCTGATTCCCTTTTAAAAAAGATAGCTATTGGCGAGGAAGAGATTATCTTGAACGGTCCTCCTAGCCAATTAATGGGTCGTGTTAATTTGCAAAATAAAAACGATGCCACAGCTCGGGTTAAATACCTTGACTTACAAGCTACTAAAAGCAAAGAGACAAAAAGCCTTACCAACACTCCCCTCTACATAAATAGTAAACTACGTGCTGGGGAAACCAAGTTAGAACAAATTACCCTAGCCTTGGCTTCAGATACTGCGCCTGGTACCTACGAAAACTTTATAAACATAGGGGGGAAACAGCAAAAGGTTAAAATGGTTGTACAGCCTACAATTGCCATTTCCCTTAACCCAACACATTTTACGTTTCAAGGTACAGAGCCCGGAACAAAGCATACCGCAACTTTTACGGTTACCAATACTGGGAATATGCCGTTTCAAATTCCAACGGTTAGTCACGTAGCGCCATTAGATATGGATATGTTATGTAGGGCGTTTGGTTTTGGTTTTCGAAATGATAAAGAAGAAGGTTTTACCGAAACCATGGATCACGTAACACGTAACCTAAAAGAAAATATGCCTAATTGGGCAAATTCGAAAGTAGAACAAGCGGGTGAAATTTTAGAACCGAGTAAAAGTATGCTAGTTACTATAGTGATAACCATACCCAAAAATGCAAAACCTGAAACTGACTACGACCTTGCTGTGAGGTTTTGGGATGAACAACTTTCCTGTGTTTTTAAATCGCATATAACAAACCAAAAAACCTCTTAAAATGGAAAACAAGACTTTACGCTCTAATGTATTCAGTGATTCGGTAATGGACAACCTTCAAAACCTAACCGATATGTCTATGAACTTCTACGGAACCATGCTAGATAATGTAACGGGAAATAGTACACAATTCAGTAAAAATGCTGGTCAGTTGGGTAAAAACACCTTAAACCCCTTAAAAGCTATGTTTAATACTGGGAATTGTTGTCCTCCTGAAGAAGAATGTCCGCCTCACTGTATAGCCAGCATACATAGAAATGCTATGGAAGGAGAGCGCATTATTATCCCTTTTTACGTAAAGAATGATTGCAACGAGCAAAAAACCTATAGAGTAGGAGCCCGTCCCTTGGTTGATGAAGATGGCAATACGGCCAACGTACAGCTTAATTTGAATAAAAACTCGGTCAATTTAGAGCCCAATGGTAAAGAACGTGTATTGGTGTTGTTGGATACGCGTAAGTTGGAGATAGGCACCTATACTTCTGAGATCGTCCTTCGTGAAAAAGAATATAACCAAAATATCTGCCTTACCGTTGTAATTGGTGACCATGCCGGAATTACCGTTACCCCTCACGAAGAGAAAAAATACAAGCTGAAATGGCAAAGTTGGAAAACACATTACTATTGCGAACCTAATTTTGATGGAACCAAAGAAGGATAAACCGAGCGTATGGCATCAACAACTGACAAAAAACCAATAGAAGCAATTTTTAAGCAAACCATAGAGCTCAATAAAAAATTTATGAGTCAAGGTTTTAAGATGCTCAATGAAATTAGCCAAAAACCAAAAACGGGTAAAAATCCTTTTGTTTTTAAACCTGAAGTATATAGCAAAGCCTTTACTGAATTTGCCAAAATGAATTTAGCATACTATAATGAGGTATTGGAAATGGGCTTTTCATTTGCTAATGAAATGATTGATAAAGATGAAACTTCAAAGCCTGCTGTATCAGAACCGGCATTTGTATTAGAGGAAACTACCAAAGCAGGGGAACAGCTTACCTTAAAATTTGTTTTGGAAAACACAAAAACTGAAACCGCTACTTGCGAGCTAGTTAACTCTTCTTTTGTTGATGTAGCAGAACCTCATACCGAAACTAAAATTAAAACTACTTTTAAACCGCAGTCCTTTACCCAAGAATCTGGAGAGAGCCAAACGGTAACCATTCGGCTTCAAATACCAAAAAAGACCCCCAGCGGGACCTATAGCAGCGATGTGGCAGTATTGGGCTTTGAGCCTTCTTTCTTTCGTATCCTATTAAACATAGCACCACCAGTTAAAAAACAAGCCAATGGGAACGTCAAAGAAAAAACCACGAACAAAAAGTAACTCCAGTAAACAAAACAAAGAGGAAGATACTGCGTGGATCGATACCGACCAAGTGGTAAACAAAGCGCAACGCATTGTTAATTCGGCTGTAAATGTACTTGAAGAAGAGATTGCTGCAGGCATATTAGCAGCTAAAAAAATAGAAAAAAAACTAATCGATGTGGACGGGTTACGTGAAGACCCCGATGCGTTGATGAACCGTATCCGGCGTGATTCACACGAAGTGTTAGATCTATTTATAGATGCTTTTGCATCATTAACAGGCCAAATGAATAGTGTGGTGGAAGCTCTTAAAAAGGAAACAGAAGAACAAGCAGAAAAAAATGGCAAAACACCCGAGAAAAAGCAACAATCCAAAACTTCAAAAAGCACGCCTTCAATCATTACCCTAGAACCTGATGCTCCTATAAAACCAGGCGAGACGGTAACTTTAGTTTTAAGTTTGTTAGAAGACCAGTTAGGAACTCCTAAAAAAATCGAGCTTAGAAAAGCTGATTTAATTGGTCCTGGTAACCAAATAATTTATAAACGGGCTATAAAGATAGAACCCAAGTCTCTTTCCCTTAAATCCAAAGAGGAAAAAGAGATGACTATTACCTTAAATCTTCCCAAAAACAGTGAACCGGGGAGCTACAACGCCTTACTAACCGATAAAAATGACCCGTTGGTGCGGGTGCTAATTGCTTTGGAAGTAATAGAACTATAAAAGCTTCCGATAACAATTGACTATTTGTATTCAAAAAACAATCAATCATAATAAAACGAACAGTAGGTTATGGATACGGCGCAAATGAAACAAAAACTAGTGGATTATGGGACCGAGACCCTCTTAGGTATCCATGCGTTTATTCCGGAAAAAGAACCTAAGCAGTATCTCTATGGTTTGTTATCAGAATATCCCAACCGCGGTGGAAAAGGATTTCGCCCCGGACTTTGCATTGCAAGTTGTAAAGCTTTTGGCGGAAAGCTACATGAAGCCAAGTTTTCAGCTATAGCGTTAGAGATGTTACACAATGCTTTTCTTATTCACGATGATGTAGAAGACGAGAGTTTTTATAGACGTAAAAAACCTACTATGCACGAAGCGACTAGCCGTGCTATTGCCATAAATGTAGGTGATATGCTCAATGCCCTAAGTTTATCTCCTTTATGGCGCAATAGGGACGTATTGGGCGAAAAGCTAGCCCAACTCATTTTTCTGGAAATTCAACATTTAATTACCGAATCGGCAGAAGGACAAGCACTCGAATTGGGTTGGCGAAAAGACAACCGTTGCGATCTTACCGAAAGGGATTATATGCGTATGATTCTTAAAAAAACCTGCTGGTATACCTGCATCCATCCTATACGTATTGGAGCGCTAATTGGTAGCAAAGGAGCAGTGAAATCAGACGATTTTAATAGGTTAGGGTACTTTATGGGGGCCGCTTTTCAGATACAAGATGACGTACTCAATCTAGTTGGTGAAGAAACCTCGTATGGTAAGGAAATAGGCGGCGACATTATGGAAGGCAAACGTACCTTGATGTTGATACATTTATTGGAAAAATGTTCTGCCAGCGAACGCAGGTTTATTAAAGGGTTTTTAAATATCCCAATTTTAGATCGCAATTTGGCTGAGGCTAAAACAATCTTAGACTTCATGCATAGCTATGGTTCCATTACCTATGCAAAAAGTACTAGCAGGTATCTAGCTGGGGCAGCACTTAAAGAATTCTACACTCATTTTTCCCATTTGGAAGACAGTGAGGATAAGGCCTTTTTGGAGCGTATTATTTTATATATGATAAACCGAGACTATTAATTATGGTACAGATATACCAAAAAATAGAATATGATTGTGAAGTGCTAATTGTTGGGGGTGGTCCTGCAGGTAGTGCATTGGCGTATCATTTGGCTAAAGCCAATATTAAGACCATTGTTCTTGAAGCTAAAAAGTTTCCTCGTGATAAGGTGTGTGGAGATGGAGTAAGTCCCACTGCATTGCGTGAACTTCATGCCATGGGCATCACCAAAACCGACACATTTAAAAAAGCGAACAGTATTGATGAGGTGGGGTTGTTTATGAAGCATGATAAAGCCTATATTAAATTAGAAAAACCGGATGACCTGCCGTTCCATGCTCGTATTATACCTCGAATGGAGTTAGATTTTATGATTTATGAAGCTGCGAAAAAGGAGGGAGCTATTTTTTTTGAAAACTGTAGAATGATCGATTACCGTACCTATACTAATAAAGTGGTAACGACTTATAAAAAGGGAAAGGAAGAAAATAAAATTATATCAAAATTGATTGTTGGGGCAGATGGGAGCCGATCAGTAGTAGGACGAAAATTACGCGGATATCAACCAGATTCTGCCTATCAATTGTTGGGCTTACGTTCGTACTATGAAGGTGTCAAGGGCCCTCGAAACCGGGTTGATATTTATTTTAGTGAAGAAAATTTTCCCGGAATCTATTGGTTGTTTCCTAAAGGAGAAACAGGAGCGAATCTTGGAATGGCAATGATTTTTAAAACCTGTCCAAAAGAGGCTTCGGAAGTGCGGCAATGTTTTGCCAATCATATTGCCAACAACCCCGATTTACGCAAACGTTTAGGCAATGGTAAGGCCACTGAAAAAATACAAGGTTGGCCCATTACCTTTTACGATTCCCGTAATCCCATAACAGCAGATCGAGCGATGCTCGTAGGTGAAGCTGCCGGACTTATTAACCCCTTGAGTGGTGATGGTATACAATATGCTGTGTTGAGTGCACGCTGGGCTGCAGAAAGTTTAATTGATTGTATACAGCAAGATGATTGTTCAGTCGATGCGTTGGCGGGGTATAAAAAACAATTGGAGAAAGAGTTAGCCTATGATTTTTCTCTATCCAATTTACTGGTTCAGTTTGGGCGTAATAAAACTTTGACTCCTTTATGGATGACCTTTTTGAACATCCTCATCTCACGATGTAAAAATGATCCCAAGTTTGCAGCCATTATTGCGGGTATTTTTGAAGGTACCTATCCATCGTATAAAGCACTTACTCCAGATTTTATCATGAAAATTCTTCTTCAAGCGGGTATGAATGCCAATGATTACCTGCTTAACGGATTGACCCAACCAGGACAAATGGTTACCGATACTGCTAAGTTGGCTGTAACCACTCGCAATACTGTTACAGAATTAGCTAAAAACCCCAAGGCACATTTAAGTTGGCTCGCAGACGTAGCTGGAAAAACACTGAATGTAGCGAAACATACTTTACATACAAAAATAGATAAATAAGCATTTTATCTAGCTGTGATTGTTTATAAAAAATGCTAATGTTATAAAATTTGGATTAAATTTTATAGTAGGTGTCCTTAACGTATAATAAAATATCAATTGATTGAAAAAAATAAGAAAAAACTTACAAAATGATGGTTTTTAGTCGCTAAAAACCATTTTATTGACGATTATACACGTAAAAGTTAGATGAATTCAAATATTTTTTTAAATTTACATTCGATTTTTAACTTATTTATGTATTTAATTCTAGCCCCCGATGAAAAACAATACTTATTTATACCTTGGAAAAGGTACCCTTAAATTATTAGTATTTTTTATGTTTATTGTTTTGCCAGCCACTGCACAAGTGGGTATTGGTACAGTAACACCTGCACCAAGTAGTGCCTTACAAATAGATAGTACTACAGGTGGATTTGTACCCCCGCGAATGACCAATACACAAATGAATGATATACCCACGCCGCTAGAAGGTTCTATTGTTTACAATACTACATTTTCTGCGTTGTTTTTATACTCTTCAGGAACTTGGAATAATATTACCCGTCCAGATCTTCCTTCCATTGTATTGAGCAAGGACTGGGGTGAAAACGATGATAACAACTTGGTACAAACTGGTACTAACACCTACTATAACTTTCCTTTGAATAAAAGTGAAATAGCTTCTACTGAAGAAAACTTTTTTACCGTTACAGCGGACGGAACCGTACAAGTAAAAAAGAGTGGTAATTATATGATTACCGCAGGTTTTTCCGTAAATAACTTGCCCATTGACGGTCATAAATACATTATTGGTGTATATAAAAATAATAACTCTAACCTTATTGGATATTTAGTACGCGGGAATGTGGTAATGGAAACTGAAGATGAATTTGGTACCAGTGGTGTAATGACTTTCCCTTTTAACGCCGATGATAAAATAATTATGCGCTATGTGCTGAATAATAATGGGGAGCGATTAGACGCCCGTTTTTTCAAGATAGGGGTTATTAAAATATAATGAGTTATGGAATATTTAAAATTAAGACTAACAGCACTTCTCATATGTATGTCCTTTATACCTTTATTTGCTCAAAATGGAGTTGGAATCAACACCACGAACTTAGATGATGGTAGTGCTTTACAAATTGAAAGTACGATAGGTACTATGGCGCTACCCCGTATGACCAATACCCAAATGCAAGAAATAGATGGCCCTCTTGAAGGTTCAATTGTGTTCAACACCACTGACAGCAGTTTGTACATTCGTATTAATGAAAAATGGATTAAATATGTTCAGTTAAATAATACACCTTCTATAATACTTAACAAAAATGGCGGTAGTCTTGTACTACAAGAGAACCCACCATTACCGATACCACTCAATGGGACAAATATCTTACACAATGTAGCAGATTATTATGAGGTAAGCGCCGGTGAAGAGGAAACCAAAGGAGATAGTACAATAAAAATACTTCAAGATGGCCTATACCTAGTAACTGCGGGCATGTCTACAACCAACCTCCCTGCAGGACCGAGAAAATATAAGTTGCTCGTATATGTAAACGGAACTTTAAAATCGTATTTAACTAGCGGAAATGTAAATCTTAGTAAAAGTGATTTTTGGGGAACCAGTGGAAACTCTGTATTATTATTAGAGACCAATGATGTAGTAGAAATTAAGTATACTTTGGATGGTAACAGAACCATTACTGCCAAGTTTTTTAATATCGGAATTTCTAAATTGTAAAAATGTGCTTCACCAATATTCAACTACTTGAAAAGAACTAAATATAAACTAAAACCTTTAAATATTTGCTAGAAGTATTAATTTGTTAAAGCTTTTCCAACATATTTTAATTTACTTCCTTAATAGAATAGCTGAGTTTTCTTTCAGTTAACTTATAACCTCCTTTATTTTTTTCAGAAAGAGTGTCAAAACCTATTATGTATTTCATTTATAAGGTCTCCAAAAATCTATCAGATTGAAGTAGTAACGGTAGAGAAACACAAAAATAAAAATTGTGAATATCTATTCTTGATTTTGAAAAGCAGGAGTGGTATAAATATTATTTTTGGCACCCTAAAAAAAATATAGATATGAGCGTAACTTGGTATGAATGTAAGGTGAAATACAGAAAAACACACGAAACAGGAGAGCAAAAAGTGACTACAGATACGTATTTATTGGATGCAGTATCGTATACCGAAGCAGAAGCTAGAATTACTGAAGAGATGAAGGCGTATACAAGTGAGGATTTCAGAATAATGAACATAAAAGTAGCAAACTTCTCAGAGGTGCATCCATTTGAAAATTCTGATCGTTGGTTTAAGTCGAAGGTTTCCTTGGTAGCCTTGGATGAAGAGAGCGGAAAGGAAAAAAAGACAAATATGTATTTGTTAGTGCAGGCCAATAATGTAAAAGAAGCATTTGAGAATAGTACGTTAGCAATGGCGGATACTATGGGAGATTATTCGATTCCTGCTATTACAGAATCTCCAATTCTGGATGTATTTCCATATTTCACTGGGGAAGAAGAGCAATTAGAAAAGTTTAATGTGCTAGAAACGGCTGAAGCTGTAGAACAAGAAAATTAAAACATAAACTATTCAATTTTTAGTTTAAGAAACCCCGATGGCTATGCTTCGGGGTTTCTTTTTTTCTAAACCTTTTCGTTTAGGCAGACTTGAGAGCCATCAAAATCGTTTTTTGGTAGTTTCGGGTGAAGATTAAAACAGGTTTAGATTGTCTAGATTTATCTAAATTTTAAGAGCTTATTACCATTATTTAATTATGTTTAAGCGCATTGAGTTAGATGTAGCTATTGTTGATAGTTAGGTGTCTAAAAATCATTGCATTAACCCTTAAAGTAACATCTATCATGAATAGCAATAGAGCATACGGTATCGGTGGTAGTACGCCAGAAGAAGAACTTTCTAAGTTAAGCGCCCCAACCAACAAGCCGACTCCCATTACTGATAAAGAATTTAAAGACAGACTTGACAAAGCCTGTGTAGCCCTAAAAGCAAATGGATTGGATGCATTATATATTAATGCCGGCACCAATTTGTATTACTTTACTAATACGCAATGGAATGCATCAGAGCGTTTAGTTGGCGCAGTTCTTTTTGCCGATGGAAGTCTTCATTATGTAGTTCCTGAATTTGAAATAGGCACTTTTAATGATTTTATAGGAATTGAAGGCGACCTTATTCCGTGGTTGGAACACGAATCACCGGTACAGAAAATTTCAGAAGTTGCAACAGAAGGTACACGTTTGGCCATAGATGATTCTACGCCGTTTAATTTGGTTTCTCGCTTTCAAGAACATAAAAAATTTACAATAAGCAGTGCTGAAGAACTTATCAGAGATATCAGAATGCTTAAAAGTGAAGCTGAAATTGCTCACATTCAGTACCCGATGGACTTAACGATGCAAGTACATCAAGCGGTAGCAAAAATTTTAAAACCAGGCATCACTACTGCAGAAGTGGAACGCTTTATTCATAAGGCACACCAAAAACTCGGTATTGCTAGTGGTTCTTACTTTTGCATTGTTCTATTTGGTAAAGACTCCAGTTTTCCGCACGGGGTAAAATCTCCAAAACCATTAGAAGAAAATGATATTGTTTTAGTTGATACGGGTACGCAGTACAACGGTTATATTTCAGATATCACTAGAACGTATAGTTATGGAGATGCGACAGCTAGGGAAAAGGAAATTTGGGCAAATGAAAAAGCTGCTCAATTAGCCGCTTTTGATGCCGCGCAACTTGGCAAACCTTGTGGCTATATTGATGATCAAGTTCGCGTACAGTTAGAAAAAGATGGACTCGGCCCAGATTACAACCTACCAGGATTACCGCACCGAACGGGGCATGGTATTGGTCTTGAAATCCATGAACATCCGTATATTCTGAAAGGAAACGATACTAAGATACAAGTAGGAATGGCCTTTAGTATTGAACCTATGATTGTAGTACCAGAAGCATTTGGCGTGCGTTTGGAAGATCATATTTATATGACAAAAGAAGGTCCGAAATGGTTTACACAGCCAGCGCACAGCATTGAAAATCCATTTGGGCTTTAATCAATTAAAAACTTGAAAATAAACTTGTGATACTAATCTTCCTATATTTATTTTTTCAAAAAAGAGCCTCCCTCTATGCACATTCTTAATGCTTATCAAAATAACCTCAAGAACGTTGATCTACGTATTCCTGAAAATCAATTGATTGTAGTTACGGGTTTATCGGGCTCTGGGAAATCCTCCCTGGCTATGGACGTTATCGCCAATGAAGGGTATCGCTATTTTCTAGAAAGTCTCCCAGCCTATAATCAGCAAAATGGTCAAGTAATCCCTACTGCTGAAGTTGATAATATACAAAACCTCCCGCCTGTAATTAAAGTGGAGCAATCAAAACGGTTCCAGTCTATCAATACTACTTTTGGTACCCTTTCTGAACTGACGGCTGTCTTCAGAATTTTATTTGCACGCTATTCGGCTGCTGAAACGATGAGTAAGTCGCTCTTTTCTTTCAATCACCCGAGAGGAGCTTGTGAGGTCTGTCGTGGCATTGGAGAAGCGGAATATATTGACATTAATAAATTAATCGGAGATGAGAATAAGACCCTTAGAGAAGGAGCCATCACCACGACGTTGCCCAATGGTTATATTGTTTATTCTCAGATTACCGTTGAAGAATTAAATAAGGTATGTGAAGCACATGACTTTACTGTGGATATTCCTTGGAAAGAACTCACGGCCGAACAACAGGATGTAGTTTTAAATGGAAGTGACCGTCTTAAAGTCTTTTATGGCAAACACGGCTTAGAGTCCCGACTTAGATGGAAAGGGATTAAAGCAAAGCCCCGTGAAGAAGGTTTTTATAAAGGAATGATTCCGATTATGCAGGACATTTTAAGACGCGATAGAAATCCTAATATTCTGAAATTTGCGAGTTCCAAGATTTGTCCAAGTTGTAAAGGCGGACGCATCAAGTCGGAACATCTAAAATATGAATGGAAAGGGCTTACCTTTCAAGCTTGGATGGAGCTTTCCTTACCTGAATTATATAATAATCTGAAATCTCAAGAGGTGACATCCGGGGAAAAAGTATTGGTGGATAAAATCTGTACTAAACTGTTCGACCTAATCCGACTGGGTATGGAAGAATACCGACTAAGCACGCCAAGTATGGAGATTTCATCTGGAGACGGACAACGCATTAAGCTCATTAACCAAGTAAATAGCAAGCTGCAAGGTATTTTATATGTGTTTGATGAACCTTCCATCGGTTTGTCTGCAGCTTATCAACAGTATTTACTTCATATCTTGAATCGACTGATTCACAGAGGCAATACCGTGATGGTGGTGGAGCATGACTTAGATTTTATTCAGGCTGCAAATTGGATTGTAGAACTAGGCCCAGAAGCAGGAATCAAAGGAGGCGAAGTAATTTTTAACGGTCCCATTATTGATTTTTTAAAGGCAAAAAACCTAAACAGTCCAACACTAGCGACACTGAAAGCGGCCAAAAATAAAAATACAGCCAAAAATCAGCCTAAAAAAGTATCGGCAGAAGCTTTTCAGCCTAATGTAAAGGAGCTGAGCGTCGTGAGTAGAAAGACATCTCAATTGCTTGAAAATATTAGCCACTTTTGTGGAAAAGAAGACTTAAACCTTCTCACTGTAAATGATCAACCAATAGGTAAAACGCCTCGAAGTAACCCTGCTACTTATACAGGCTTAGCGAATAAAATACGTGACCTGCTCGCCAAAACTCCTGAGGCAAAGGCTTCAAAATTAACTAAGAGTGCCTTTTCGTTTAACAACAAAACCGGTAGATGTGAAGCCTGTGAAGGGGCTGGTGTCATTACTTTATCGATGAGTGCGCTGGGTACTATCAATCAGGTTTGTCCTACTTGTAATGGCAAGCGTTTTAAATCAGAAGTGCTTCGCGTGCATTGGAAGGATAAAAATATTGCAGAAATTTATACCTTAAGCATAGAAGAAGCTTACGATTTTTTTTCCGAGGAAAAGAAAATCAAAGAAATACTGTCATTAATGCTGCAGTTGGGGTTAGGCTATATCAAATTAGGACAGCCATCTAACACCTTATCCGGTGGAGAGGCGCAACGTATTAAACTGACCAAGCATTTCGCCAAGAAATCAAAAAAGACACTTCTTGTATTGGAAGAACCCAGTATAGGATTACACCAACAAAATGTACATCAGCTTTTGGAAGCCTTACACCAATTGAAGCAACAAACGGCTGGTATTATCTGCTTTGAAAATCACTCCCTATTTCAATCCACATGCGATACGTTTGTCGACAATACATTGGAGGTTCAACCAATTGAAATAAAAGAAGAAACTGTGCAGCAGCGAGATAGTATCTCCATTCAGGGGGCGCGTACGCATTCCCTTAAAGACCTTAATTTAGATTTACAAAAGCATTCTTTAACAGTTGTCACTGGTATTTCAGGGTCTGGTAAATCCTCTTTGGTGATAGACACCCTGCATGGCTTTGGGTTACAAGAAATGACCAAACAGTTCTCGAGTTATCAGCAATCTAGAGCAGGTGTGAATTTTCAAATGGAGGTTGACCATATTGAAGGACTTACCCCAACAATTTGCGTTACCCGTAAGCAAAAGAATTACTCGCAACGTACGGACATTGCAAAACAAACAGGAATTGATAAAATCTTGCGTTTTGCTTTTTCCAGAAAGGCGCAGTATAAAGGACAAGAGTTATCAGCAAGTCATTTTTCTAATAATCATGAATTGGGGAAATGTGCAGTCTGCGAGGGTCTAGGGCAAGAACTACTGCCAGATCTCAGCAAACTCGTATTGGATGCGGATAAAAGCATTGCCAACGGACTCTTTGCGCACAATAAAGCAGTGGGATATTATGGAGACCCAGCAGGTAAGCATATGGCGGTCTTAAAAAAAGTTAGTGAAGAACATGGATTTACGCTAGAAACTCCGTTTAGGGAGCTAACTAACTCACAAAAAGAAATTTTGCTTCACGGAGCAGGTGAAAAAATATGGGAAGTAAACTGGCTTTACAAAACGAAAACAAGGGAAGGAATGCAAGCCTTAAGTATGAAGTGGGAAGGACTCTTTCACTACTTGCAAGATGAATATTTTAAAACTCGGAAGAATAAACATATCAAGCAACTTACCGCGCTCTTTTCGTACAGCGAATGCAGTCATTGTTATGGCAGTGGGCTAAAACCGGAACGATTAATTTTTCAAATAGCCGGTAAATCCATTCATGACCTAAAATCAATGGATTTTAAAGGGTTGGAAAAATGGCTTTCTGTTGCTGATAACCATGAAGAGGTGGATCAAAAACTCATAGCCAAAATTCAGCCCCATCTTATCAATACGATTAAAAGAGCGAAGCAATTACACATGGATCACCTGCAACTTAACCGGAAATCACCTACGCTTTCTGGAGGAGAAAATCAAAGAGTAGAGCTTATCAAACAGTTGAATAGCCCGCTTAAAGGCATTACCTATTTGTTAGACGAACCTTCCGCTGGCTTATCGAATGACAATATTCCAGACTTGATTCAAATTCTCAAAGAACTTATTGAGAAAGGAAATACAGTGATAGTTATTGAGCACAACAAGGAGATAATCCTGGCGGGCGATCAGTTGGTTCAGCTCGGTCCCCAAGCTGGTAAATTGGGAGGTTACCTTACGTACCAAGGAAGTCCTCAGGACTTTTTGAAACAAGCCGATTGCCATCCTTATTTAAAAGCACCCACTACAGCGGTTGTGTTAAAAGAAGGGGAGGAGGAGTCTATCGTTATCCAGAAACTTTCTAAATATACATTAGTGAAAGAGATATTAGAAGTACCTGTTGGTGGAATTACAGCTATTAGTGGTAAATCAGGCATTGGAAAAACCACCTTAGTGAAAGACATCTTGATTCCGAGTATTGAAACAAGGCAACCTGTGAACTGTGCGAATATAGTCTTTCCAAAAAATTACACAAGCGCGTATTATTTTGAGCCTAAAAAATTACGATCACATTCGAGTACTTTATTAGTATCTTATTTGAATCTGCTAAACGAGATTAGTAATTTTTTTGCAATTGAAACCGGCTTGAAGACCAAGGATTTTTCCTATAAAACAAAAAGCAGCCAATGTCCAAACTGTAAAGGAAAAGGTTCTATTGAAACTAGCTTGGATGTAGCCGCCAATGTGATTGAAAGGTGTGAGGTTTGCAAAGGACAACGGTATCAGTCGCACATTTTAGCGCATACCGTTCATTCTAAAAATATTTCGGAAGTACTTTCCTTGAATATCACGGAGTTAAGTGCATGGTTAGAAGAGAATAAGGTATCTACTAAAACGCTTCAATTGTTACATCAGTTAGAAGAAATTGGGTTGGCGCATCTTAGCTTAGAGCAGCCAGTACAATCTCTTTCTTCTGGTGAAAAACAACGCTTACTATTGTTGAATTGGTTACAGGAACGAACTACCGGTACACTTTATATTTTAGATGAACCCAGCACCGGACTTCATTATGCCGATATAGATCTATTGTATGCGATTCTCAAAAAACTTAGTAAGGCCAATGATATTCTCATTATTGATCATAATCCTTATTTGCTAGAAAAAATAAAAGTCGGGGTGGTATTACAATAACAGTAGGGGAGCAATAATCCCAATTCTTACTTCATTTCTGTTATAATCAGCGGCATTAAATTGTTCAACAGCATAATTTGAATAATCATAATACCGACCAATATAAGCTAAGAAAAATCGTATGTCAAAGTCTTTAATGGGACTGTAGTATAAGGTAGGAACCATTCCGTAGCTAGTTCTCAAATGGTTACGACTGTTTCCAGTTTTACCATAAGCACTACTAGTCATAAGGCTTAATAATCCTTTCAGTTTTGGGCTGAAGCGGTACTCTGCTCTTAACCAGTTTTCAATATACAGTGCATCTTGGGCCACCGAATCATTATCAAAAATATTGGTCACAATACCTTTAGTATCCACCTCTTCATAACTGTAATTAAAGTCATACATCAGGGTGAGGTTATCATTTTGATATTTATTTCCTAACGTAAAAAAATAGGTTCCTTTATTTTTTACCTGGTTGGAGTAACTTAGACTATAGATGGTTTGAAATTTTCCATCAAAAAAGTTTCCACGCCAATTTCCAACAACCGCTACTGGCCAGATAGGTTCCTCAATATTTTCTGCAACTTCATCGCCATATAGGTCTTCATAAAGCATGGTGCGCGAATTTAATACCTGAAACCCAAATTTGTGATCCTCCATAGATTGATAAGTAATCCCAGCTCCGGTAACATATGCGAGTGCATTACTTTGAATATCATTGTATTCTAGAACCTCTAGAGCGCTGAATTCGTACTCGTAACCGCCGTAAAAAGCATATGTTTTCCCTACTAAAAGATTAAGTTTAGGACTTACTTTAAAGTCTACGTATGCCAATTCAATATTACTACCCAATTGATCAAGACTTTGAATATCGCTGCCTCTATTAAAACGATTTCTAAAATAAAAGTTCACCTGATCATGCAATTTAGCAGAGAACCCAAGTGCTGTGAACCCATTTTCAAACTGTACCCCATTGTAATAGCGATCTCCACCTCTGTAAGTATATGCTTGCAACTCTGTACGCATATCGAAAGTGATATCTATATTATTTAAGAGCTTAACATTTTTTACTGGAATTATAGGCTTAGCCAGAGTGTCATTTATCTGAGAAAAACCTAATAGAGGAGACATTAAAAGCACAATTATTAAAAATGACTTCATAAAATAATTAGGGTTTGTAAGATTAAATTATAATGAATTTGTGCGCAGAAGTGTCAACAATGGTATGATTGTTCTTTTAGGGAGACTTATTTCTGCTAGAATCTCATTAAAATTACTAAATTTTTATGGAAATGAAGTTTAAGATCTAAATTCTCTGATACAGAAACCAACCAATACTAATCGTTTTTTAATTTTTTATAGAATTGGAGTTCTATTTCCCGATACAATATCTTTCAAGCACAGCATGTATAGTAGTTTTTAAAATATGAGTTGTACAGAAGGTGTACTTTTAATGCGTTTCGTTGATAACTAGTAGCCTTTTTATAATTCTTTATCAATATTTCCTAAATGGTATTGATTTGCTTTTTTTATGCTAGAAAGCTCATTCCATGCTATGGGAGTAGCAACTCCAGCATTTTCCGTTGGGCGTAATGAATAGGGGCAAACCGATGTTTGGGCGTATGCATTTCTCAAGTAATCAATAAATACTTTTCCTTCTCTTTTATCTTTTCGAACTGCAGTGGTAAACAAGTCAGGATGCTCATTTTCTAAAGTTTCAGCCAATTCTTTTATTTGAGGGCGTAAATCATCAAAGGTTTTGGTTCGGCGGACGGTATACCAAACATGAAATCCACTCTTCCCACTTGTCATAAGCTGTGGATCTTTTTCGTTCCGTTCTAAAAATTCTTTTGTCTTTTTTGCGGCTTCTTTTACTTTTTTAAAAGAGTTTTCTGCAGGATCCAGATCGAATACTACTTTATTGGGTTTATAAAGTTTATCTTTTTTAGATAGCCAAATGTGAAATCCTACCGTCCCTTGGTTCGCTAGATAGAGTAAACTTTTTTTCGTGTTGCAAATTACTTGTGTAATGTGACCATCTTCAGTTTCTATTTTTACTCTTTGTATAAAGTCAGGAAAATACTCAGCAGCTTTTTTCTGATAGAAACCATCTGTATGTATTCCATCTGGAAACCTATGCAGGGTAAGAGGTCTGTTTTTTAAATAGGGCAACATCTGTTTAGAAACCTTTTCATAATAATTAATCATGTCCAGTTTTGTAGCATTTATTTCTGGGAAAATTACTTTATCAGGGTGGGTTATTTCTATGCCGTATCGTTTCATTGTGGCTTCTCTTTAATTACTTTTTTTGCCTCTTTATCTTCCCGAATTCCTAAAAATCGAGGGTGACGAAGTTTGTTGTTTTTTGTCCATTCGGTAAAAGCAAATTGTCCTACGTAAATAGGCTCTAGCCAATGATTGTTGCCGTTGTCAGAATCTTTAAAATTGACAAAAGGACTTTCTTCTTGTTGAATTGTATTAAACTTTTTTCGCCACTTTTCAAGAAAGTCATCATCAAATCCTGTTCCTACCTTACCTGCATAATGTAATTGCTGCTCTTTATAGAAACCGACCAATAGGGCTCCAAAACCTTTTCGTTCCCCTTGTGGCTCTGTAAAGCCACCTATTATCAACTCTTGACCTTGCGAACATTTAAACTTTAGCCATTTTCTACTTCGGGAGGATACATAGGTAGCGGTGCCGTCTTTAGCAATAATACCTTCCCAACCTTTTTGGCATGCTTCTTCCAAAAAAGCAGTGCCATTTTCATTGCGATGTGATGTATAGCGAATGGGGGATTGCCAGGAGATAATTTTTTTTAAAAGTTTCTTTCGGGACTTTAACGGGACTTCCATAATATCCCTCGTGCCATACACAAGAATGTCAAATAGATACAGATAGACCTTTGTTTTTGTTTCTGTAATTTTCTTTTTTTCGGTAAGGTGTATTCGATTTTGTAGTGTACTAAAACTCGTTTTATTACCTTCAAAAGCAACAATTTCACCATCTAACCACAAATCGGGAAGTTTTTTCTCACGTAAAGCATCAATTAGCTCAGGATACGAAGCAGAAATATCATTATTATTTCGGGAGAATAGATACACATTCGCTTTTTTAATATGAACCAAACAGCGCACCCCATCTAGCTTGCGTTCATAAATCCAATCGGGATCATCAAAATAATCGTCCGTTAAAGTTGCAAGCATGGGATCAATAAAAGACTTGGATTCGGTTTTCTCAGTTTTTTCAAACGCGGCTTTTGTTAATATTTTTTTTAAAGTGTCCATACTTCAATCCTTATCGCTGGTATCATTGGCTATTTGCTCCATCGTTTTATTGCTTACTACACTTTTATTTTCAGTATTCACAGGGTTTCTACGAGCATCGGCTTCATCATCATCCATTTTAATAAGTAACCAATTTCCTTTCATGTTGCCCGATTTCATTTTAACTAAAGCGTAACCACCCTTTATTTTTTTACCTTTTAAATAAACCTCTAGCGTTCCTTCTTCGTAAGCTTCTTTTAAACTCATAGCATTGCCTTCATCTTGTTCTTTTATATTCATAAAAGTTCCTTGGTCCCAAATCATAACCGTACCTCCCCCGTATTGACCTTTAGGAATTGTGCCTTCAAAATCTGCGTATGCTAAAGGATGGTCTTCGGTAGGAATGGCCATACGTTTAACACGAGGATCGGTACTGGGGCCTTTCGGTACAGACCATGATTTTAACGTGTTGTTTATTTCTAATCTAAAATCATAATGAAGGTTGGTAGCATCGTGCTTTTGGATAACAAAAATAGGTTCGTTTTTACTTTTCTTTTTGGTGTTGTCTTGAGGTTCTTTGGTTTTTGAAAAATCTCTTTTCTGTTGATAGTCGCTTTTCTTTTTCATAATGAGATGTTATAAGTCAATACCTGAAATGTGAAGCTATTTTAGTTATGGCCTATATGATAGTCTGGAGATTTATACCAGATAATTCCTAAAATCACAAATGCCACACCAAAGAAAGTTAGCGGGTGTAACCAACTTAGGGTTTCTGAAATAAAAAATATAATACCCCATAGGACTAGACAAATAATACCGAGTGTTAAAAATGTTCTGTTCATAACAAGTAGCGTTTATTAAGTTAGATACTTAATATACCGTTTTTATAAAAAAAAGGAAAGTGCTTGAAGCAATCGAGCTAAAGAAAATTTTTTTAAAAGCAATTTTTGATTGATTTCGTAAATACATTTGAAATAAAGTACAATTACCATGGATAAAAAAGAAAAAGTTAGAAAAGAAAAAAATCGACAAAAAGAAAATACGAAGAATAAAAACAGAGAGAATCCTACAGCAACTACAGCAACAAATGCAGGGGTTTCTCAGAATAGCAAAAATAGAGGAACAGACGATAAATAGTAGGAGTTTCTTCTTTAAGAAGGAATAATATACAAGAGAGTGTTTTTCTTAATGAAGTAGTTAAAAAAGCTAGAAGGTGTGCTTTTTATATCCTTTCCTATAGTCGCTCAGGAAAGGATTTTTTTATTCTATTTTTTCTTACCATTGTTGTTACGCAAAGCAGAAGGGGAGAGCCCATATTTATCTTTATAAATTTTTGAAAAGTAACTTTTACTAGAAAGGCCTACCATAAAAACAATTTCTGAAATACTATAATCTGAGTTTTTCAGCAATTGGTTGGCTATTTCAAGTCTTTTGTTATGAACATAACCATTAACGGTAGATCCATAAATGCTTTTAAATCCATCTTGTAGTTTATTAGCATTAAGACCAACCTCTTGAGCTAGATTTTTAACGGTATCAAAATCGGAAATTCCATTGTCAATTAGGGAAGAGGCTTTTTGTATCATTTTAATTTCAGACCTACGCAATATCGATTTATTTTTATCTTCTTTTAAGTCATCCTCAAATTGTAAAATTTGTAGAATTAAAATTTTAAAAGCACTACTTTCCAGAAATAGCTTTTGTAAAAAGGCACCCTCTTTAAAGTTTTTCATGTCACTAAAAATATCGGCCATTTTAATGCAATAATCCCCACGATGGTAAAAAGCAGTTTGAGCCGTTTCATCCCTAAAAAGATTTTCCATTTGTTTTTTAAGGCTTTTTACCTCACACTCCATAGTGAAAAGATATTCTTTACGGTTCACCTCTAAACTGTTTATTACTGTTTTTTGGCCCCCTCTAAACTGAAGGATATGGCCATTGTTTTGGTTACTGGCTACAATAATATTTTCAAGAATGTCTGCATAATGCAAATCGGTTTTATCATTTTCAAAGTGATGAACAAAACTTCCTGTTTCACAGAATAAAAATTTTAGGGGGTGTATTTTATCTACCACGAAACGTATTTCCATATCTTTCGTAAAAGTGCAGTTATAAAGAATAATACCCATCCCGTGTTGAAAATCAATCCCCGTTATCGATCCTTCCCCGTATATTTCGGGTATTTGCAAACTGTATTCGCTACAATTTTGTGTTACTGGGGTGTTTAGCTCTTTCGCTAGATCATTAATTACATCTTTAAGCGGAATAGACTGAGAAAGAATAGATTGCATAGAATAGGATTAATTTTATAAGGTAGGTAGGTTAAACAAGAACAACTAACTTATTTGATTTTATTTTTAACTTAAATGACGTAATAAAAAAAAATATCGGGTGGAAAATCCACCCGATATTCATTGGCAATTATTCAAAATGAAAAAAAATTAATTGTCTATATAGTAAGGATGATACTCGTTAAATTCATTTTCATCTAAAGTACCATCTCGGTTTTTATCCCAAGAACTAAGCGTTCGCTTGTTCAATTCGTCTCGGTCTATAGCACCGTCTTTGTTGGTGTCATAACTATCGTAATAATCTGAATTGGTAAAACTATCTCGGTATTCTTGTTGAGATATTTGTTGATCCTTGTTCTGGTCAAATTTACTATAAGGATTAGACGGTAAATAGTCTCGTTGTTGCTTGTCAAACCCTTTTTCCCATTCATCTTCATTTAAGTTTCCATCTTTGTCTCTATCCATCCGATTAAAGGAAGCATCATAAAATTCACGATCGCTTATCTTTCCATCTCTGTCGGTATCAAAGGTATTGTAAGTATTGCTATACCCTTCATTAAACTCCGTTTGATCGATAGACTTATCACTATTCCTGTCAAATGATTTAAAATCTCTTGTTTGCGAATATGCTATTGAAGTGATAAATAATAGCAGTAATATATTTACGGTATATTTTTTCATAATGGTTTCTTTTTAAATTGCTTTTTCGTTTAAACGACTTTTCGCTAATTCTTTTAATGTATCATCAGCTCCATATTCTTCATCAAGTGTTGTTTTTAGTTTTTGCAAGATATCGTCGTGACCTAATTCTTCAGCGTAAGTGCAAACAGTTCCATAGCCTGCTATTTCATAATGCTCAATGCGTTGCGCTTCAGCAATCATCCCAGCATTTTTAACTTCATCAGAAAGGTTTTGATCTAAAAAGTTTTTTGCTTCTTTAATTAGACCTTGCATGGCTTCACAGGTTTCAGATCCAGGCTCAACATCTAGAGTATCAAAAACTTCTTCTAGCCGCTTTTTGTGTTCTTTTGTTTCTTCTAAGTGGCTGGAAAATGCTTCTTCTAATTTAGAATTATTAGCTTGTTGCACCATTTCTGGCAAAGCTTGTATTAGTTGTTTTTCAGCACTGTACAAATCTCGTAATTGATGTATAAATAAATCGTGTAAAGTATTCATAGCTTTTTTGTTTAGAATTAATTTTTATTTCTCTACCCAAAAGTAGAAAAGCTCTTTTCTATTTATTAGTGCTATAAAAATGGATTTTAGTTCTAAAAACATAAGGGTTAAAAAAAGAAAAGCTAACGATAAGATTTAAACTTAGATTTCTTTTTTCGCTAAAGAGATATCATAATTTAAACACGATGCTTTAAAATTATGATGGAGACTACAATGACTGTTTTTAAACTAAAAAAAAAAGTTTTTGCATCAAACTAAATGAGTATTGTAAAGTAATTTTGAGTTTTAAGTAGGTTTTGCCCCATGCCGATAGAACGAATTATTGATGATAAAAGCTATGAAGATTATAACAAACTTTACCAACACAAGAAAAGAAAGAACCAAAATACATTGGGGAAATGTAATAGCAGGAACCATAACCATATTGGGTTTTTTAATTGTACTCTATTTTTTAGGGGTAGGAACAGGTATTACAAATAAAGGTACAGAGCTAAACCCTTTGGTTTTAACAGATACTTTTATTTGGTTGTTGCTATCCACAATCCTAGCGGTTTTTACTGGTGGTTTTTTAGCCGCTATAACAAGAGGATCTACCTCAAAAATTGATGGGGGCTTACATGGTTTTTTAGCTTGGGCTCTTAGCATAGTCCTATTATGGATATTTTTTAGTGTTACTGAAAGTTTCTTATATGTTGCTATAACCAATAAAGCCAGTATGCTTTTATTTTGGGTATTAATTATAGGGGCTTTAGTAGGACTATGTGGAGGATTGATTGCAGCTTCATCTCTTTTTACGAGTGAAGAATTAGAAAAGAGTTTTTCTAGTTAATTCTTAATTTGAATATAATATGAACCCGTTTAGAATATTACTACATGTTATAGCACCTCCCATAGCTGTATACCTAAAACAAGGTATGGGGACCGCTTTGGCTGTAAATATGGTACTTACTTTACTAGGTTGGCTACCAGGAGTGATTCATGCACTTATGGTAAACGAAGAAAGCCTATAAAATTTTAGGCTTAGCGTAGAGAGAATGATTTAAAAAAAATATTGGGGAATAGATTAAATAAAAAAATAATATTAATGCATCAATAAAATAAAAGAATATGGAACGTTTTTTATTCACCTTATCAATACTTTCTATTCTAGTTTGGGTAGTTGGAATGATTTTTTTCGAGCCGGGTTTTTTGTTTCATTCCTTGTGGTTACTGGCAATCCTTTTTTATATTTTAAAAATGATTCGAGTTGAGTTTTCAAAAAAATACCCTTATTTAAACAAAAAAAAATAATACGAACCTATCAAGCGCTTTCCTTATAAACACCCTCTTTTAGAGGGTTTTTTTTAGATTTCATTAAGATTTTTTTAAGCATTTTTAATAATCAATTTCGTTAATTTTGATTTCGATTTTGTTAAGCATTTAGACGGTAAGTTTATACTTTTACTAAACTAACAAAAATAAATTAACACTAATCTTTTTGTTTTCGTAAATAAAAGGATGTATAGTGCGATTTTAATAAAAAAAACACTGTTCTATGAAACCTAACAAAAAAATCGACTCCTCCCCAGGTCAAAACGTAATTACAGCTCAACCGAATGCTTTTCCAGGAATGAAGTATGATAAAGCGCGAGTAAGCCATTCTATTTCTGAAGATTTTTATTATCTAGAATATTCCTTTTGCCTTTTAGATGATCGCGAGGTAAGTATCTCTATCACGGATGAAGAAGGCTTTTATTTTATTTATTGCTGGCAAGGAAACTTAACACTTTCTTTCCAAGGGGGCAAAAAGAAGAAGATTTATCCTTTTCAAAGTGCTATTATGTTTGATCGTTTTATTAATGGTATTAATTTAGAACTTAAAAAAGGGACACATTACGAGTTTTGTGTTATTGGGTTTACCAAGCCTAAATATTCCGAAAGTGATGTCTCAAATGCTTCCTACTATAAATTTAGGGATACATTCTGTAAACAAATTATGTGCGACTCTTTTATGTATACTGGAAAGCCCAATTTAAAGTTACTGGATAAAATAAATAATATTTCCAGAATGTCTAAAGAAAATGTAGCGTCTGAATTTATTATGGAAGGCTTAATATATGAAACACTCGGCTTGAAAATGGAACAAATGCTACAAACTTTACAAGCTGAAGAAACAGACAACGGGATACTCACACTTCGCGAAATGGAACAGATTCAAGCTATTTCTGGTTTCATTAGAGAAAACCCATCCTTAGAGTATACCATACAATTTTTGTGTACTGAGACGGGGCTTTCCCCGACCATACTACAAGAAGGGTTTAAAAAAATGCATGGTAAAACAGCTATTAATTTTATACGGGATATACGATTAGAAAAAGCAACGGAACTTATTAAATCGACCGACATGAATATTTCGCAAATAGTTTATAGTATTGGGTTGACAAGCAGAAGTTACTTCTCTAAAATTTTTAAGAAGAAGTATAAATGTTCCCCAAAATTCTTTCAAGCGCAATACAGGACTGTAGTAGAAACTGTATAAAAAGTTCCGCTTACTTTATTGAGAAATACGCTCCCCATTTAGTAGACACATGTAGGTTATTCATTAAACCGAAATTCCATAAGCTCTTTATAAATACTGATATACTCTTTTACCATATGCTCAGGACCTAAGGTATTATAGATCACTTTGTAATGGTGGTTCCAACGGCTTCCAATACGAGTACTAATTAGTATTAAATCGCAAAATAGTTTTTTTGAAACTTGAGAATTAAAATTTTCATAATGCAAACGTTCTCTGTTATATAAAGTTGTAATAATAGCCGAATGCTCATATGGTTCAAGAGGAGCGGGCTGATTTTGAAAGTATTGGTTATGCACAATATCATAAGAACCGGTATTTATTTGTAAAAAAAGATTTGGGTACCATAACGTACTATCTATTTTTCCTGTTTTTTCAGGACCTATATCATATCCTTCTTCACCTTGATATGAAAACACTTTGGGTTTTTTAATAAAGGAACTATCAGATTTAGGATGAGCATATAAATCAACTTCATGCCCTATGGATTGTAACGATTTACATAACAAATGAGTGTGTTCCTCAAGTTTGCTCGCATAAGGTGCTATAATAGGAAATAGAGAATGTGCTAATAGAGCTATTTTCATAAAAATCTGTTTTTTAAAGTCATTAAATAGCACTTTTGTAAAAGTCGACTTGAACCAAATTTAAATTTTGTTTACTGGATCTCTTAGTGCGATACCATAAATCCTTGCACTTAAAAATTAAAATGGAAAGTTTCTTTTAAGGTTAAAATTTAATTTTATTGAATACCAGAACTATATAAATGGATTGTATATTTAAATGTGGTTATGAAAGCTATAGAAAAAGCACTTCACAAAAACAACTAAAAAACACATGCATGAAAGAGTAAAGTAATAATTGGTTGCAATGTGTTTTGCAAAACCCCCTGTATAAATTGGTGTACAGGGGGGTCTATTTTATGTAAGACAATGAGAGAATCACTTAAGTCGAAGTAAAAGTTACTAAATAAAGCTTATAATAAAATTATAGGTTAAAAGGTAAAGCTTTACAATGTTGTCAAGTTTTTAGTGTGATTATTCACTATAAGTAATTCGATAAATAACCCCGTTACTATCATCACTTAGGAGTAACGAACCATCTGGTAATTCGGCTAATCCTACGGGCCTTCCAAAGAAAGATCGGCCGTCAGTACTTAAAAATGCTGTTATAAAGTCGGTAGCTTTTACAGGAGTTCCCTCATTAAACCGAAGATGCATGACTTTATAACCTTTTGGGTCTTTCCGGTTCCAGGAACCGTGAAAAGTTATAAATGCAGCATTTTGATATTCCTTCGGAAACATAGTTCCCTTATAAAATAGAAGGTTCATTGGAGCACTGTGAGCGGTAAACTCCATAACAGGGTGGGTAGACTTACGTGAATATTCCTTATAAGTCATATTTTTAGGTTGATCGGCCTTATTATAATTGCCTTTTCCATAAATATAAGGCCAGCCATAATCATTTCCTTCTTCTATTAAATTAAGCTCTTCTTTTTGAATGTCATCTCCCAACCAATCAATACCGTGGTCCATGCCGTATAGTTTCTGTGTTTTGGGTTCCCAGTCAAACCCTATGGTATTTCGTAAGCCTTTCGCAAAGATTTTCTTGTTTTTCCCATTGGTATCAAATTGCAATAGGGTAGCACTTTCTTCTCTTGTTTCTGCACATGCATTACAATCACTTCCAATAGAAATGTAGAGCTTACCATCTGGACCAATTGCTAAAGTGCGGTTGGGGTGTTGGCCGCCATCTGGTAAATTTGTGATAATAGTTTTAAGATCACCTATGGTACCATCTTTGTGTATTAGGCCTTTAAAAACATCATTTACGGTGATTATATATAGTGTATCTTCATGGATAGCGAGACCATGAACACCTTTTTTTGTAATAACTGTTTTTTGAGTATCGGCCTTTCCATCATTGTTTGTATCGGTTAGCATAGTTATTTCTCCAGATCTTCGACTAACATATACCTGGTTGTTATGTACAACCATCATTCTTGGTTTTCCTAAATTAGAAGCAAATACATTAATCTTAAATCCAGCCGGGAGCTTTAAACTTTTAATAGCTTTAGGAGTTGCTGCAACTTTCTGTGGCTTGAAAACGTGAACTTGAGCAGCCTCTGAGATAATACTATCCTTAGATTGACCCAATAATAAATAGGAACATAAGCACAGGCAAAAGAGAATCTTTAATTTCATAAGGTCTTTTTTATAAAGATTGAAATTTTGTTCCTTTTTAATTGATGCAATAAAATAAGAAATGGATGTAATAAAAGTAAAAAATACGATGTTTTTTTAAAGATGGCTTGTTTCTTCTACGCTTTAGAGTAAGCGATCTGTTTCAATATTATCATCAAATTCATCTTCGCTATCTTTAGAATAGGTGGTACCAGTTTGATGTTTCTTTTTAACATGTTTTTGCTTACTAATAGTACTAATAGTATTGTTTTCAGTCTTTTTTTGATGCTTTTTACTCATGGTATGTAGAATTTAAATGATCAATGCCGTTACAGAGAAAAAGTAAAAGTAGATAGGTAGAAAATAAAGAATTAACCCATTACATAAAAAAAGTGATTTTAAAAAGCGAGAATTTATAATCCAGCGTTAGCTAATTTTTTTGGTTTAATTTTTTAATGTAAAGAATTAATTATCCTAATGATGTTTAGGTATTTTCGAAGGTGTAATGAAAAATTTGGGTAAGTAGATCCTTCTGCTTAAATAAAAAAACACTCTCATTTGTTAATTTTCTAAGTAGCTAACGGTTATGGATATAGAATGAAGAAGTTAAATACATTTTAAAGGCATGAAACATACAATATCATATAAAAAACGCTATTTAAAAAAGTGTAAGATAAAACGAAAGTTTAGAAACTATTTGATAAACAAATCTCTATTAGAGGTAAATAATGAATTTATAAAACAACCAGTACATCTTATATTGTATAGCTCTTCTAAATTAGTGAAAGAGCTATGGTTGTGGATAAAGGGACATTCTGGTAAGCATGCTAAATCTTTTATTGTGATTTTTAACAAGGAAATTGTAACCGAAAAACAAATGGAAGAACATGTATGGATTTTATTGTCAAAAATAGCGAACCTCCAGGCGCTAAACATACAAGTACATAAAGAAACGGATTTTCCAAGTTTTAGTTTCTGTCTTCAAGAAAGCCGGTTTTCAGTAGAAACCATGTACCCATTAAGTCCATGTGGTACAAAAAGAGCACCCTATCCCGCAATTGTATTTACCAAAATTGAAAATTCATTGTAGATAATATATCTCAGAAAAATTATTACATGAATATACAGTGGTTGCTTTTAAAGTGTATTCTTACGTTGACTATTAAGAATTCAAATACCATAAAGTCTCCTATACATTAAATGAGTTAAAACCTTTTTTTATAAAGACAAGGTTTCCTTTTAGCTACAAATATATTTGAACAATAAGTAAGTACTTGATGAGTACTGGTTTATTTAGTTCAAAATTAAAAAGTTTTGAGGAGTACTTTTTAGAATCCTTTCTATTTACTTAGAGAGGATTTTTTTAATAAGTATTCTACGAATATGCGATATTCATTAAAAGCCAAAAAAAACTAAACATGCACGTAGGAAAAAAAATAATCCAATACGGTACCATGGCTATCGTGGGCGGTTATTTTTTATTTTTAGTTTTAATTAAAGCAAAAGTCTTCTTCGCACCCTTAGTCACGGCAGGAATATTAGCACTTCTGTTATTACCGCTCTCACAATATATGGAACACAAAATAAATCGTGTTTTAGTATCATTATTGAATACCTGCTTTTTAGTAGTACTAATCCTTGGAATGGTAACCTTATTTTCTTTTCAAATCAAAAATTTCATGAATGATTGGCCCCAAATTAAAAATACAATAAAGCCTACCTGGAATAAAACAATAGACATTGTAGATACCCATACACCGCTAGAAAAGGAAGATTTTAAAATAGGACAACGAAATGGACTATTCAATGTTAATACCCCAAAAAATAAGCCGGTTACGATTATAGATACAGTTATAGGCTATTTAGGAAATTTTTTACTCACTTTTGTTTATACCTTTTTTTTATTGAATTATCGTAGTAGGTTCAAAAAGTGTCTATTGCTATTTTTCTCTAGAGAAAAGAGAAAAAAAGTGAATAAAATTATAACTAGTGCCGCTAAAATAGCACCACAATACTTACTAGGTAGATTAATATTAATTGGATTTTTATCGCTTCTGTATTCATTGGGTCTCGGAATTTCCGGAGTGGATAATTTTATTTTAATTAGTATAATCGCCGCTATTTTTTCATTGATACCTTATATAGGTAATATAGTGGGTGTAGTAATGGCAATCGTCTTAGGGTATTTAGGAACAGGCGATACAACCATATTAGTGGGTATCGTTGTGACATTTTCTATTGCTCAATTTATAGAAAGTTATGTTTTAGAGCCCTATGTAGTAGGAGATAAAGTAGATGTGCATCCTTTTATTGTAATCTTAGCAGTAGTAGTAGGAAACCTTATATGGGGGGTGATAGGAATGATAATAGCAATACCAATTATAGCAATTATAGCGCTAATATTGCTACACATTCCTGTGTTAAAACCACTCGGAATTCTATTCAGTAATAAAAATTTTAAATAAAAAGAGATGGTTTGGTCATCTTAGTTTTTAAAAGAAATAGGGTATACCATTAAAAACTTTTTTAATAAAGTTAAACAAGATACCAGAAGATTGTAATCTTGTGAATAAACAGTAAAAACTCTTCAATTATGAAACATCCAATGATTTCTGTAGCGCATGGTAGTATAGTAGGGGTGATTTTAATAGGTTATTTCTTGGTGCTTTCTATTTTTGGAATACATACGCAGCCACTTTGGAGCTTTTTGAACATAGTAATTATAGGAGCAGGTATATATAGGGCGATACGAAAGTATAAAAGGGTTATGGGAGAAAGGTTTAACTACCCCAACGGTTTTAAAACTGGGTTTTATACTGGCGTTGTCGCGACAATAATTTTTACATGCTTTTTTGGAATCTATATTACAGAGATAGACACCAATTTTGTAGATGAATTAATGAAGGTTTGGAAGTTTCAATGGTTCGCTAATATAGGAATGGCTATACTCACAGTAGTGCTCATGGGGTTGGCCAGTACAATGGTACTTACATTATCTTGGATGCAGTTATTTAAAAATAGCTGGAATACAAAAGAAGGGAAAAGACATTCCCTATTCAATAAAGAAAAAAAATAAAAACCAATTAAAAATTACGACTACAATTTATCGCTTAAAAAAGTTTCTACTTCTTTTGGCAATGGTGTGGTTAAAGAATCTATGTGCGCT
>Ga0209344_10001063_pt1 | contig 39027 bp, 36 predicted proteins | sample Cruoilmetagenom6_FD_187293 | JGI IMG/M metagenome (GOLD analysis project Ga0209344, IMG submission 187293) | Oil polluted marine microbial communities from Coal Oil Point, Santa Barbara, California, USA - Santa Barbara Oil Seep Sample 6 (SPAdes)... | ecosystem: Environmental > Aquatic > Marine... | reverse complement strand
ATCACCCGTCGCGGAACCCCGCCGTAGAAGGACAGCGCCCGCACAAAGGCATCCAGCACCATCTCTTGGCTCTCGCCGGGATAGGCTACCACAAAAGGCTTGCGACTGTGGCACAGGCGGAAGTGGGCAACCTTTACCTTCTGCTCGATACCACCGAGAACAACGCGCTCTTCGCTCCAGTCAAACTGGAGCGCATCACCGGCAGCAAAATGCAGGGGGATAAATGCCTCTCCCGATCCAGCGTCGGAACGCTTGAGGTCTCGGATAAATCGCTGAACCGGCGAATAGGACCCAGTATACCCTTCCAAGACGAGCTGTTCGTAAAGCTTCGTGGCCGTCCGTCGCTCCCGGCGCGGGCGCTTTTGGTCGTTCTCGAAAAGCTCTTGGAGCCGCGTGTCAAATCCATCGCACAGCTTATGCCGGGCCGGTGGCGATTGCCGCTGGTAGCTCGGCGGACTGTCATCCTTCAGATACTTCTTCACCGTGTTCCGCGACAAACCGGTTGCCCGCGCCACAGATCGGATGCTGCGACCCTCAACCAATATCCAACGACGGATCTTCGATACACTTTCCATCAATATCACCTGCTCATTCCTCCGCGCTATCCAGCGCGGATGCTAACGTGGCAGGTGGGTCAATTTTACTCGCTCATAACCCACCCAAGTGGGTCAATTTCGCATGCCGATTCACACTGGTCCGATAAAGTCCTCGTCGCGGTTGACCAATAGCTTCGTGGATTTCTTGGTCGGATGTAACCCTTCGCTCCGTGGCCGCTATGACAGCGGGGTATGAGCCGGAGGGGCGATTGAATTGGAATGAAGTGACAGGACGTAGCACTGGATGTTCACAACGGGGTCGAGTCCGGCTGAGTGCAGAATAGGGCGCTAAGGGTTTTTAGCCCGGATTGCCAGCATAATGACCCTTCGCCGCGCCGTACACGAAGTGGTAAGACCGGACTCTGCTGCAGCTCGCAGCAGGCTGCCGAAGATCCGCTTTTCCCGGGTGACTGTGACTTACTGGAATCGTTTCCGTAGCATGTTGCTGAGTGCGTCAACGATTGTCACGGTGGCCAAGATGACGATCAGAACGGCCGACACCTGGGGATAGTCCAGCAGGCGCAGCGATCCGACGAGTTCGGTTCCGATCCCGCCTGCACCAACCATTCCCATGACGGTCGAGGCGCGGAAATTGTATTCCCACCGATACATTGTGACGTCAGCGAATTGCGGGAAGACCTGGGGCATTACACCATGGGAGATAACTTGAAGAGACGTGGCGCCAGAGGCTTCGGCGGCTTCGATGGGCGCGGGATGCGCGTGTTCGATGGCTTCGGCGAAGAACTTGCCGACCATGCCAATCGAATGCAGGCCCAGGGCCAGCACGCCCGGCAGCATTCCAAAGCCAACGGCGGCAACGAAGATGATGCCCATGATGAGTTCGGGGATGGAGCGTAGCGTGTTCAGCACGAGGCGCGCAGCCTGATAGGCCCATTTGTTCGGTGTCGTGTTCCGTGCCGCAAGAAAGCCGAGCGGGACCGACAGGACGACGGCCAGTGCGGTGCCGGCCACCGACATGGCGAGCGTTTCGATCATTGGCTCGACCCATTGACGCCAGCGGGTGAAATCGGGCGGCACCATTTCGGCGAAGAGCGTGCCGATAGCGGGCAGACCGTCGGCCAGCCGCCCGCCATCGAGCATTCCGGTCAGCCAGAGACAGAGGACAATGATCGCCACGATGCCTCCGATCTGGAGAAGGAGACGCCGCCGCCCTTTGCGATCCGCCGCAAGAATGGTGTCGGCGGTTTGGGGCGTATTGGTCTGGGCAAGGGTCATCGCGGCGTCTCCTCTTTTGGGATCAGTCGGTTTGCAGATTGCTGCGGATATCGCGGATGATGTCGTAATCGGCATCCGTGATCGCGGCGAAACCGTCCGCCTTGAATGGGCCAAGAACCGCATCGCCGACCTCGGTGCCGGGTTCAAGATCAAGAAAGGCGTTGCGGATGCTGTCCTGCAGCTCCTGCGTCATGTCGGTGCGCATGACCCATGGGTACTGCGGAATATCGGCGGAATATCCCAGGATCACCAGATTGTCGGGGTTCACCGTGCCGCGCTCGACGAGGCGTTCAAAGATTGGACGGCTCAGGCCACCGACCTGGGCGTTGCCAAGTTCGACGTTGCGGGCCACGGCGTCATGGGCGCCGGTGAAGTTTTCGTTATAATCCTCGCCAGTCGCGACGTCTTCAAGCAGCATCGTGTATTTCGGGGCGAAGTGGCTTGATGTCGATGCCTGATCGCCAAAGGCGACGTCCACGCCGGACCCTTCGATATCTGCGATGGAACTGATGCCCGCCTCCGCGTTAGCGATGAGGACTGCCTGATAGGTCGTGCTGCCACCGCTGATACGGGCCGCGAAGGGCTCGATATCTAGGTCGCTGCCGTCCATGCGATCCTTTGCGATCGTATAGGAAGCGGGGCCGAAATAGGCGACGTCGATGCGGCCAAACCGCATGGCTTCAATCATCGATGAATAGTCGGTTGTGACGATCAGATCGATGTCTCTGCCGAGCGTCTCTTCGAGATGCGCGGCAAGAGGTTCGTTGTCCTGGATCACGGTCGCCGCGTTTTCGTCGGGCAGAAGTGCCACGCGCAACGTATCAGGATCATGGTCACCGGCGGCGAAGGCGGCGCCAGCCAGCAGAGTCGCGGCGATGGCGTAGGTGGTCGATTTCATCTTTGGGTCTCCTATGATGATGAACTCAAGTCGCATCCTGCCCGGTCGATCCATAGATCTGGGTCAGGACAGTTTCGGAAAGCTGTGTGGGCGGGCCGTCGAAGACGATCTGCCCACCGGCGAGGCCGATGATCCGGTCCGCAAAAGCCTTGGCGTAATCGAGCTGGTGCAGACTGACGATCACCGGAATGCGGTCTTCCTTGCAGATCGAGCGCAGGACGTTCAGCACGCGCTCGGATGAGGCCGGATCGAGCGACGCTACAGGCTCGTCGGCGAGGATCATCTTCGGCTCTTGAGCCAGCGCACGCGCGATGCCGACGCGCTGCTGCTGGCCACCCGAGAGGCTGTCGCAGCGCGTCAGCGCTTTTTCGAAAAGGCCCACGCGTGTCAGGCACTCAAGGGCCAGCCGTCGTTCCTCTTCCGAGAAACCAACAAGGGTGCGCCAGAAGGAATGCCGCCCAAGCCGGGACAAGAGGACATTGTGCATTGCCCCCATCCGGCCGATAAGCTGGTGTTGCTGGAAGATCATCGCCGTATCGCGGCGATGCGCCCGGATGGATTGAGTCGCATCCAGCGTTCCGATCTCCCGTGACAGGACCGCCCCGGATGTGGGCCGCACGAGCAGATTCAAGGTGCGCAGCAAAGTGGATTTGCCCGCGCCTGAAGGACCCAGCAACACCGTCAATTCGCCGTCTTCGAAATCAACGGTCGTCGGCTGCAATGCGACCGTGCCGTTCGGATAGATCACTTCGACCTGGTCCAGGCACAGGATTGGTGCCGCATCCGTCTTCGTATCGCTCCGATCAAAAGCCATCTGCTGCTGTCCCATATCGACCGATTCCCCTTCGTCACCCATTCTGCTACGCGATCAAAGCAACAGAATTATTACATATTGCGATTACCCTCTTGCCTTGATAGCAATGCGAAAAAAGGAAGGGATGACCTCAATGCGCGAAAAAATCATTGTGCCGAACTGGATCGAGGACGAGACACTGGCCACCCTACGGATGGTCGGCGAGGTCATTTCGAATGACAGCACAGAGCCGTTATCGTTCGAACGGCTGAAAGAGGTTTGTGCGGACGCAACTGCACTGATGGCCTTCATGACGGAAGCGGTGGACCGCGCATTTCTCGAAGCCTGCCCGCATCTGAAGATCGTGGCGGGGGCACTGAAAGGCTTTGACAACATTGATGTCACTGCCTGCACGGATCATGGCGTGTTGGTCACGATCGTGCCCGATCTGCTGACCGAACCGACGGCGGAACTCACGCTTGGGCTGATGATCGCTCTGACCCGGAACATGCGGGACGGCGATACGCACATGCGGACGGGCACCTACGCTGGATGGCGCGCGCGCTTTTACGGGGGCACGTTGCAGGGCGCTGTGGTCGGCGTCATCGGCGCGGGGGCTGTCGGGCGCGAAACACTGCGACTGCTATCCGGCTTTCGGGGAACGCGGCTTTATCACGATGTGACGCCACTGGATCCGACAACCGAGAAAGCGCTGAGCGCGCGCAAGGCTGCGCTGGACGAAATCGTGGCCACATCGGATTTCGTTGTTCTGGCGGTTCCTTTGACCGAGGCGACGCTTGGGATGGTCGATGCCGCATTTATCTCCCGCATGAAACCAGGGGCCTGCCTGATAAATCCTGCGCGCGGCAGCCTGGTCAATGAAGCCGACGTCGCATCCGCGCTCGAAACCGGCCATCTGGGTGGATACGCTGCCGACACCTATGAGATGGAAGACTGGGCCAGGCCCGACCGTCCACAGCACGTCCACCCCGCCCTGTTGGCTTCGGAGAAAACCGTTCTGACACCGCATATCGGATCGGCTGTGGTTGAGGTGCGGCGCGCCATCGCAGCCTCGGCGGCGGACAGCATTATCACAACGCTCAAAGGCGACCTACCCGAGACAGCGCTGAACCCCCAAGTCCTGAAAGGATAAGTGTGATGCTGAACCTGAGCCTTGTGCGGAGCTTTGTCGGTCTTGTCGAAGCGGGTAGTTTCCATGGCGCTGCGACCCGCTTGAAGATCGCACAACCGACAATTTCCCAGCATTTGCAAAAGCTTGAAGAGGATTTAGGCGTTCCACTGATCGAGCGTAGTCATGCTGGCAGCCGTCCGACACGGCATGGCGAACGCTTCCTGCCTCATGCGCGCCATCTGTTGAAATCTGCTGCACGCGCCGAGACCATCGCGCGCGACGACAGTCTGATCGTTGGGTGCAGTGGCAATATCGCCAGCTACTATATGGCCAAGGCGTTCAAAGGGTTTCTGGACGCGGAGGACTGGCGAGGCCGGTGGGAAATCACCTCGGCACCCAATCCCCGCATCGCCGAGATGCTACTGAGCCGGGAGATCGACATTGCGGCAATGGAATGGCCCCTTTCACACCCGGATGTCGCGGCAGAGCGGTGGCGCAGCGCGGAGATGATCGTGATCCTGCCCACCGACCATCCTTGGGCGGGCCGCCGCGAGATCACCGTCGAGGAGTTCCTCACACTTGAAATGATCGGCGGGGAAAGTGGATCCGGCACCGGCACGCTCCTGCGCGATGTGTTGGGCGACAGGGCCGGCGAACTGCGCACGCGCGCGAATGTCGGATCGACCGAAGCCGTCAAACAGGCTGTCATGTCCGGCTTGGGTGCTTCTATCATTCTCGCCGAAGCTGTAACCCATGAAATTGATACCGGCGCACTGATCGGTATTTCCATCAAAGGAATGGCGATGAAGAAGACATTCTTCACAGCCCGCCTGAAGACGATCAGAGACGACGAAATCGCAACAAAGCTGTCCCGCTTTCTAACTGGCTAGGACCGATCCGCAAACTGGCGCACGACTACATTTGATCTATGTAATGCAAAGCAATCACTCGGTGGCGGTTGGTCAGCACGGATCTTGATCCTGCCCGTTTCACTGAAGCCACCATCCATGCAGATCGCAGCATTGGTCAAAGTGGGCTTGGAGTCAGATTTCGCTGGCTGCTGATGAATGACCGGTGTTGTCGCTGCACGAGGTTTCATGGGTTTTCCATCATCCGCCTCCACCGATATTCACCTGTGAGGATAATATGTGCCCATCCGAGGGGCGAGATATGTGAGAGAAGATATGCGGGTGTATCGAGCCCAGCATTTTGTCGCGCGGCGACCGCAAAACCGAGTTGCTTGGTGTTCCAATAGATGATGATGGCGGTGAGCAGGTTCAGCCCTGCGATGCGGAAATGCTGGCCCTCAGTTGTACGGTCGCGGATTTCGCCTTGGCGACCGATCCGCAGTGCGTTCTTCAGGGCATGATGTGCTTCTCCTTTGTTGAGGCCAATCTGTGCGCGGCGCTGCATATCGGTATCAAGTAGCCAATCAATGATAAACAGCGTCCGCTCGATACGTCCGATTTCACGAAGGGCAATGGCCAGATCATGTTGCCGTGGCCGTGCTGCCAGTTTCTTCAGAAGCTGGCTCGGTTGCATTCTCCCGGAGAGCATCGTCGCGATGCAGCGCAACACGTCCGGCCAGTTGGCGATAATCGTGTTTTCGCGGATGCGGTCACCGGCCAGGCCTTTTAGTATCCACGCCTTGGAGCAAACCCTCCGACTTCCAGTCGGACCCGCTTCAGCGTGAAAGAATCGTGTTATGATCGTACCCTCAGAAAAATGAGCCGCAGCCGGGTCGAAGGCTCATTTTTCTGAGGGTACGATCATGCAATATGACACCGGCAAACACTGCGTTTTCTATCACCGCTACCACATCGTCTGGTCGACCAAATACCGTTTCAAGGTGCTGACCGGGGCATTACGACTGCGGGTGCGCGACATCTGCCGGCAGGTGTGCCGCGAGAACGAGGTCGACATCTTGCGCGGGGTGCTGTCGAGCGATCACGTCCACATGTTCGTCTCGGTGCCGCCGAAGCTCGCCATCTCGGATCTGGTGCGCAAGATGAAGGGCCGTTCGTCCCACAAGGTTCAACGGGAGTTTCCAGCCATCCGAAAGCGCTACTGGGGCTGCCGGTTTTGGGGGCGAGGGTACTTTTCAACCACCAACGGTGCCATCACCGAAGACATCGTACTTCAGTACCTGGAACAGCACATCGCTGATCCTACCGGCGCCAGCCGGTAGTCGTTCAGTTCGTTCGGGACCCCATGACGATCAAAGACATGCAGCCGCTTTGAAGGTAAGTCCTTGATGCGCGGGATGAACCGGTAGCCGAGCAACGAGGTGGCCGCAAAGACGAGGTCTGTGAAGCCGCCCGTATCTGCGTATTGTTCTTTGATCCGTTTGCCGCTCGGGTTCATTAGCAGACCGTCCAGAATGTACGGTGCCTCGTTCACTGTAGCTGGGATCACCTGTGTGGCGAAGGGGCCATATTGATCTGATACATGGGTATAGGCTTTCAGGCCGGGCTCATGGCCGTACTTCGCATTGATCAGATTCATCGCCTCGCCCTGGCGTGTGGTGGGAAAGAACTGACCGTCACTGGAAGCGGTTTCACCAGCACCCCAGTATTTTGCCATTGGCAACCACGCCTGCGCCTCGATCACCATAGCCAGTGCCCGATTGATGGCCTCACTTTCCACGTGCCAGTTTGAGAGCCGGGCCAATTGCTTAAAGTTATGGGTACTGCTCGCCCCGGCCATTTTGCTGAGTCCAAGATTCAGACCCTCTGCGAGAACAACATTCAGCATGCCAAGCCTGTCTTTGCACGGTGCCCCGGTACGCAGATGGGTGAAGGCGTCAATGAACCCTGTGTCATTGGCCACCTCCGTGAGCATATCTGTGATCCGCACTTCTGGCAGGCGACGATAGAGGTCCAGGATCAGGCTATCGGCTTCAGCGGGAACGTCAGCTTCAAGGCGTTCGACGCGCAATCGCCCATCCTCGATGATCCCGCCTGGGAGGGCGCCGTTCCTGACTGCCTTGGCAAGCCTGTGCAGCCCGTCGTCCAGCCGTTGTTTTCGATCTGCAAGCCAGACTTCCGGCTTCAATGGCATCGACAATCCCATAGTCTGCGCGGCCTCGACCGGAACCAGAGCCTGTTTCAGGTCGCTGTAGCGGCGAGAATGAGCAAGCCAGACATCACCGGATCTGAAGGCCTCACGCAGATGGAACAGCACCGCGACAACCCAGAGACGGTCCCGGTTCGTTTCGGGGTCGCTGAGATGCCCTCGCCATTTTGATCGGGGCTGAAGAAATGGCGCAGAGCGGCTTGGAATATCTTGCCTGTCGCGGATCACATCGGCCGCCGCAAGCAAAGGCTGAGCCACACTGGCCCCTGTGATGTCCAATGTTGCCAGCATTCGGGGGCATAGAGCTTGAACCGATGATACCCCTGCTCGACATAAGCCAGTGCACCCGCCTTGACGGTCTTACTGAGTGACCTTGCTGTTGCAACGAGGTTTTCCAGAGCATCCCAGCCACAAGATGCATCCACGGCACCGGCGATAGCCACCTCATCTCCCTTGGCGATCAACAATGTCGTGCCCAGAGTCTCAAACCCGGCCAGGGTCGCCGCGATCTCCGATTGCGCCGCGGTAACACGGGCATCGCAAATCCTCTTTGCCTCCCGCCAGATTGAGCCAACGATCCGGTCATGTGTTTCGACAACGGTATCTGCGATGGCAGCCGACCACTCAACGACGCAGGTGGCAAGGATGGCCAGTCGTCGATCACTGGTGATGTCCCGCAATCCATCCGTAAAGTAACGTTCCCCCTGGCGGCGAAGGCGTGTGACCCGATGTGCGGGAATGTCGTCCAGGATTGTTGGCGACAACGCGATCCCCTGCAGGAATTCCAGCCGGTCGAGCTGGCGGTTGATATCGGCAGAGTTCTTGCCCACCTCGAATTGTCGCAACCAGATGAAGCGGCTGATCCGGCTATCAGCGTCTTCATTGAGCAAACCGTTAAGTTTGGCTTTCATTTCGAGGTCGAGACGTGCCGCAATGCGAGCCTCGATCCGTTGTTCGGCCGCAACCAATGCGTCAGCACAGTGTCGTTCTATGACCGACAGGCCGGGCAGGACAACCTGTCGCCTGCGGCATTCCTCCACAAACCCGCGAACCAAACCCTCACTCGATTGAGCCGCCTCGGCGTGCTGGTCCAACCACCTCTGCATTTTCTTGGCATGTTTGCCAGCAAACATCTTGTAACCGTACATCTTACGCAGTGAGCCGAGATGTTCTCGTCGTGTCTTCTCACGGGCGGCATATTGCAACAGGTCATCTGGTTTCAGTCCAATTTGAGCGGCTATGAACCGGGACACAGGTTCCGGTATAACTTCGCCAGCCTTCAGCAAACGGCCCGGAAACCGAAAGGCACAAAGCTGAAGCGCAAAGCCGATTTGGTTTTCTGGTCGCCGCCGTGTGCGGATATGTTCAATGTCCTCATCATCCAGGGTGTAATGCCGCAGCAACGCCATCTCCTCTGTAGGGAGATCAAAAAGTGCCGCGCGTTGTCGCGCGGTCAGAACCGCTCGATGTGCCATCGGATTGTTCTTTCGTTAGGAGATGTGGTCTTTGAAAGTAGACATATTGAGACATCACGCTTGCCATGTCTTTTTCAATGTCTCAATATGGTTGTCGCATGAACCCTTAATATATTCGAGACCCCATGGCCAAAGTCGGATATGCCCGCGTCAGTTCAGTCGGACAATCTCTAAACGTGCAGCGTGAAAAACTGAGCGACTGTGACAAACTGTTCGAAGAAAAGCGCAGCGGCACCACCGATGCCCGCCCTCAGCTCAAGCAATGTCTGAATTATGTCCGTGAAGGCGACCAGCTGATTGTAACGCGCATCGACCGACTGGCCCGATCCACTTTGCACCTATGTCAGGTCGCGGAGACGCTGCGCGAAAAGGGCGTCGATCTTGTCGTCCTCGACCAGAACATCGACACATCCGATGCAACTGGTCGTCTGTTGTTCAACATGCTGGGTGCTATCGGCCAATTCGAGACTGAGATCCGGGCCGAACGGCAAATGGACGGAATCAAGAAGGCGAAAGATCGCGGCGTTCAGTTCGGCAAACGGCCTGCGCTCACCAATGATCAGATCGCAGAGCTCCGCGAAAAACGCGCTCAAGGTAAGCTGATCAAAGACCTCATGGCTGAATACAGCCTCTCTAAGGCCACCATCTATCGCTATCTCACCGAAAACGCGGCCTGAGCTCGACTACAGAAGCCCAATCCAGGCTTAACGCCCTATTCTGCACTCAGCCGGACTCGACCCCACAACAGGCGAAGTGGCGCTGGATTTGCACTCTGAAGCTAGATTGCAAGCAGAACTTGCATAAATAGTTCTCTTTATGCAAAGAATGTTTGCTGATACTGATCCGGCAATCATCAGTGGCAACGGAGGTCCAAGCACCTTGTCGAATATATCTACGGTTCTTATCAAGTCCAAGGACAAGGCTTTGACCCTGTCCGCTTCCAGCGCTCTGAGCGAATTGGATGGGTATCGGCTGATCTTTTGCGAGGATGATAACTCCGCAAAGAGCCGCCTTGACGAAGTGAACGTGGACCTCATTCTCTATGACGTCGATGAGGATGATTTTGGACCGGACAACGCGTTGGCGCGGTCTCGCTTGTCTCATACCGCGTGTTGGCGCATTGTTATTTGCGAAAAAAATGAAATGAGCTGCGGCGCGCAACTCTGCGAAGATACGGCGTCCTATTTGTATCTTGCCAAACCGGTGCAAGAGCAGCAGATCCGCATCGTCGTCAAGCGCGCCCTGGAACACGCCGAGCTGTCGCGCCGGCACCGGATACTGAGCAGAGAGCTCAAGCTGTCGCTGGATGACGAGATTTTCAACGACGAGGAAGGCGGATCGGTTCAGGGTGGCGTTTCACGCTTTGAAAGACTGGTCTATGCAAGCCCCAAGATGGCCGAAGTTGTCGCCGAGGCGAAAGTCGCGGCCTCCACGGGCATGCCGGTCCTGATCCGAGGCGAGACGGGCACCGGCAAGGAGCTTTTGGCGCGCGCCATTCACTTTAACTCGGATCGCGTGAATTCACCCATGCACAGCCAGAATTGCGGCGGTGTGTCTGACGATGCCTTGTATTCCGAGCTGTTTGGCCACATGCGTGGCGCCTTTCCGGGGGCGATTGCGGATCGGCTGGGCCTTTTTCGGGCGGCTGATGGGGGCACGGTGTTTCTGGACGAGGTGTCAGAAGTATCACCGCATTTTCAGGTGGCCCTTTTACGCTTCCTGCAAGAGGGCGAAGTCAAACCACTTGGTTCAGACAAGACACTGTACAGCAACGTGCGGATCATCGCGGCATCCAACCGTTCAATTGAGGAGATGGTGGAAAAAGGCAGTTTCCGCCGCGATCTGTATTATCGTTTACGCGGGTTTCAACTGGAATTGCCACCGCTTCGCGACCGGACCGACGACATCCCGGTGCTGACACAGTTCTTTGTTGAGAAATATGCCGGTGTGGTTGGTCGCCGGGTATTGGGTGTCACATCTGACGTTCTGAAGCGGTTGGAGTATTACCCATTTCCGGGCAATGTCCGCGAGCTGGAAAGCGAAGTTCAGCGCATGGTCGCGGTTGCGGAACAAGGTGGATATGTTGCTCTACGACATTTATCGGAAAAGATCGCGCGCACGCCAATCGAAAACGGCGAGGACGCAGCTTTCGTGCCATCCGGTGTAACGCTTAAAGACAAGGTCGAACATTTGGAGCAGGTCGTTTTGACCAAGGCGCTGGAGGCGTTTCATTGGAATCAAAGTAAGGTCGCGGAAGAATTGGGCTTGTCACGAGTCGGGCTGGCAAACAAGATCAAGAGATACGGTCTGCGCAAAGGGTAAGACATGGACGATGACGCGCCTGCCACGAAAGTCATTGGTTTCCCCTATGCCCGATCCGGACTGGCCAAGACCCGGTCCAAGCCGCGCAATCTGGGCCTGACCGCCATGTCAAAGGCCGTTGCTCCTTCGGGCACGGGCGCCAGGGGCCATTGGTGCAAGAGCTGCAAGGGGATCTGGTACAGCTACTTCGGAGAGGCCGAATGCCCGGCTTGCGGGCGACGGGGCTAAGCCCTGTCAGCTGTCAGCCAAGTTTACATTCCCCCATGGCAACTTAGTTTTCAGTTTACACTTTGTTACCAGAAATCGCCGCGCTGACCGCTAGTGTTGATTTGCTCGACTGTGCGCAACGGTACACACTTCCACCATAAATGCCGCGACTTTCGCAGGGTCGACAAGCAACAAGCCTGGCTCTGAGGCGAGGATGTCGCGGCAGGAATGATAGTCTTTGGGAGGAAGAAAAATGGCAAACCTGTTGTGGCTTCAGGGGGGCGCGTGTTCCGGCAACACGATGTCTTTCCTGAATGCAGAGGAACCAAGCGCATGTGATCTGGTCACTGACTTTGGGATCAACGTCCTTTGGCAACCCTCCCTCGGGCTTGAACTGGGCGATCAGGTCAAAGCGATCGTCGAGAAGTGTATTTCTGGCGAGATCAAGCTGGACATCTTTGTCTTCGAAGGCACCGTCATCAATGCGCCGGACGGCACCGGCGAATGGAACCGGTTCTGCGGGCGCCCGATGAAGGAGTGGGTGAAAGAGCTGTCAGCGGTTGCTGATTTTGTCGTGGCGATCGGCGATTGCGCGACCTATGGCGGCATTCCGGCGACGGCGCCGAACCCGTCCGACAGCGTCGGCCTGCAGTTTCTCAAGCGCGACAAGGGCGGCGCACTGGGTGAAGGTTTTGCCGCTAAATCCGGATTGCCTGTCATCAATATTCCGGGTTGTCCGGCACACCCTGACTGGGTAACGCAGATTCTGGTGGCGGTTGCCACGGGTCGGGCCGGTGATCTGACGCTGGATGAATTCCATCGCCCCAAAACGTTCTTTTCCTCTTTCACGCAGACCGGGTGCACGCGCAACATGCATTTTGCCTACAAGGTGTCGACCACGGCGTTCGGCCAGCGCAAGGGGTGCCTGTTCTACGATCTGGGGTGTCGTGGTCCTATGACTCACAGCCCCTGCAATCGCATCCTGTGGAACCGCCATTCGTCAAAAACCCGTGCGGGTATGCCCTGCCTGGGCTGTACCGAACCGGAGTTCCCGTTCTTTGATCTGGCGCCGGGAACGGTCTTCAAGACACAAACCGTCATGGGTGTACCCAAGGACATGCCCGAGGGCGTGGACAAGAAGGGTTACATCAAGCTCACCTCCGCCGCCAAAGGCGCGGCACCTGCGTGGGCAGAGGAAGATATCTTCGTAGTCTAACTGCGAATTGGGAGAGAGAATTATGTCTGCAGCAGTAGAAACACTCGACATTTCGCCGGTTGGCCGCGTCGAAGGCGATCTGGATGTCCGGGTCGATATTGAAAACGGCGTTGTCACCAACGCCTGGACCCACGCGGAGATGTTTCGCGGGTTCGAAGTCATCCTGAAAGACAAGGACCCCCAAGCCGGTCTGGTCGTCACGCCGCGCGCCTGCGGGATCTGCGGTGCGTCACACCTGACCTGCGCAGCCTGGGCACTCGATACTGCCTGGGGCACCACCGTGCCGCGCAACGCCATTCTGGCGCGCAACCTCGGCCAGATCGTGGAATCTCTGCAGTCCCTGCCGCGCCACCATTATGGGTTGTGGATGATCGACTATACCAACGAAAACTACGCGATGAGCCCGTTTTACGAGGAAGCCGTCAAACGCTATTCCCCGTTTACCGGCACATCCTATGAAGCAGGCGTGACAATCTCCGGCCGTCCGGTCGAGATTTACGCGCTGTTGGGCGGTCAGTGGCCGCATTCGTCCTTCATGGTGCCTGGCGGCGTCATGTGTTCTCCGACACTTACGGATATCACCCGCGCCTGGTCTATTCTGGAGCATTTCCGTCAGAACTGGATCGAGCCACTGTGGCTCGGCTGCTCAATGGAGCGTTACGAAGAAATCCAGACCTTGGAGCAATTCGAGGCATGGCTGGACGAAAAGCCCGAGCACGCCAATTCTGATCTGGGCCTGTTCTGGCGCATGTCCAAGGACATTGGCCTTGACCAGTACGGTAAAGGCCACGGCCGGTTCACCACATGGGGGTATCTGCCCCACGAGGACAAGTATCAGAACCCCACGATTGATGGTCGCTCAGATGCGGTGATCATGAAATCGGGCATCTACGACGGTGCATCCGACACATTCAGCCCGATGGACCAGTCCTTTGTCCGCGAAGACACGCAGCACGCCTGGTACGACGAGGCGGCGGGTGCGGTCCACCCGTTCGACCGCACCACGAACCCAGTGAGCAAGAACCCCATCGACCCGGAGGGCAAGTATTCCTGGTCGACGGCCGTGTCGCATGCCGAAAGCGGTCGCCTCGAGGCCGGCCCGCTGGCGCGGCGTCTGGTGGCGGGCAATGACACGGGCCATGACTTCCAGCACAGCGACGGGTTGGTGCTGGATATGTACCGCAAGATGGGCGGTGCTTCGACGATGCTGCGCCACTTTGCGCGGATGCACGAGCTTTGCATTCTCTATCGCGAAGCCGAACGCAATTTGCGCGAGTTCCAGTTGAACGACGAATGGTATATAAAGCCAACTGAAAAAGACGGACAGGGCTGGGGTGCGACCGAGGCGATTCGCGGTGCGCTGTGCCATTGGATCGATGTACGCGACGGCAAGATCGCCAATTACCAGATCATCGCGCCGACGACATGGAATGTTGGGCCGCGTACATCTGACGGCGCCCGGGGGCCAATCGAAGAAGCGTTGATCGGCACGCCGATCAAGAACAGCGCGGATCCGGTCGAGGTCGGTCACGTTTGTCGATCCTATGACAGTTGCCTTGTGTGTACTGTTCATGCGCATGATGCCAAATCCGGTGATGAACTGGCACGCTTCCGAACAGCCTGATGTTTATGTTTGGCCGGCGGATCAAATCTGCCGGCCAAACGACATCCGGCAATTAGGGAGGAAGCTGAATGTCAGAAAATCCGGAAGCATCAATAACCCAAGCGCAGCGCCAGGCCTACTTGGACAGATATGGCCTGACACCCGCCGAAGCGGGGCATGAAATGCTCCTCCAGATGATAGAGGACCATTTCGCGGAAGGACTGGAAACCAAGGTCGAGCCTTTTCCGGAAACGGATCGTGAATTCGGTGCGCTGCTTGACGAATTGCGGCCTCTGAGCGCGGATCAGCTGCGCGAAAAACTGGTGATCTCAGGCTGGCTTTTGCAGCCCTACGGCGAAGACGAGATGCGGTGCCAGGAATGTATGTACTACCTGGTGCACAAGCGCTGGTGCGACCTGCCAGAACTTGATCTCCCGGCAAAGCCGGAATGGTGGTGCCGTCTGTGGCGGATCTGAAAGGAGCGCTGACATGGATGATGACGAGACTCGCGCAACAATCGCCGAGATGCTGGCTTCGGGTCTGGAAACCGAGGTCTGGCCACGGGCCGGAACCAGCGAAGAGGTCAATGAAATCGTGGCGCGCCTGCAGGTCGAGGCAGGTCAGGATCTGGAAAAGAAACTCGTCATCGCCGGTTTCACCGATCACACGATCGAGGCTGACGAGATTGAGCAACCCTGCGAGACCTGCATGTACTACAAGGTCCATGCGAAATTCTGCGAATTGCCGGAACTGATGGTGCCGGTCGAACCGGAATGGTCCTGCCGCCTGTGGCGGATCTGATGCCGCTTGATGTTGTCGTCATCGGATGCGGCAACCCAAACCGAAGCGACGACGGCGTCGGTCCGCATCTCATCGCTCAAATGCGCGAAAACGGCGTGCCGGAGCACACTCGCATATTCGACGGCGGAACCGACGGGATGTCGGTCATGTACAGCGCACGCGGCGCCACGCATCTGATCATTGTCGATGCCCGGGTCCCCGAAGGGTCGCCGGGCACCATTTATGAGGTTCCTGGAGAGGTTCTGGAAGCACCGCCCAACAACAGCCTGAACCTGCATGATTTCAGGTGGGATCATGCGCTTTACGCAGGACGCCGTATCTATGGTGATGCGTTTCCCAAGACGACATCGGTGCTGTTGATCGAGGCCGCGACGCTGGAGCTTGGGTTAGGCCTGAGCGACGAGGTTTCTCGCGCGGCGCGGACGGTTGAGTGCCGCATTCGGGACCTGATCGATACGTGGTCGGAGGCATGAGCACGATCGCGATCAGGGATGGTGCGATCTATCTGCCTTGCGCCGTGGTGGACACCTATTTCCGCGGCATTGATGCGGTCATCGTACTGATCCAACAGGATGAATTATTGGTGATGCCCGTGCATCAGGCAACCGCCGGAGGGTGCCTTTTGAAGGTCCGGAATGCTGCAGGTGATCGGGTGGTTCAGGCCCGTGATGTTTTCCAGGATCAAGACCTTCTGGACTTTGCAACCGACAGCCTGACCGTCGCGTGGCAGGCCAGCAAAGGGGCGCTTTGTGCAGAATTGAAGCCGGATCAGCGCGGCGAGGATGTGTAAACTAAGTTTTCTATAAACCAAGTAAGTTGACAGCGCCCGCTTTGAGTGCTTTTCTCGGTCGAACACAGAAATCGAACCAGATTCGATTCGAGGGAGAAACCGGTTTGACGAATATCAGTCGTGCTCAGCAGCAGGTGCAGGCGGCCATGACCGCGGTCGAAACGGCTGCGGCGACGCAGGCCGAAAAGGCCGAGATGCTGATGGAAATCGCGATGGGGCTTCAGCAGAAACCCGAACGTGCCGAAGACATCTTTGCTGCCGTGGATCTCTACAAACTTGCCATGGATCTTGCGCCGGAAGGCGAAGTTCTGGGGGTCGCCCGCATTCGTGCGCGTATGGCCACAGCGCTGATGGCCGTGCCCGCCGAAGATGCGACGCAGCTAAAGGAAGCGAAATCCGAAATAGAGATCGCGCTTGCAACCCTGACTGCGGAAGGGTCGGACGCCGAAGTGGCCGAAGCCGAAATGAACCTTGGTCTGATCTGCCAGACACTTGCGGGCATGCATCTCTTGCCGATCCAACCTGCCATCAGCGCCTATCAGCGGTCGCTCAGGACCTTCGACAAGACCAACTACCCCAAGGAATTCGCGGTCCTGCAAAGCAACCTGGCCACGGCGTTCCTGTCCATGCCGTTCACCGACCAGTCCGGGAAGATGCGCGAGGCGCTGGCAGTGCAGGCCTTTGAAGAGGCGTTGACGGTCGTCAACCTGATAGACCATCCCAACGAATACGCGATGCTGCAAAACAACCTTGGCAACGCGCTGCAGTACGTGTCCTCGTCTCACCGGGTGGAAAACGGATATCGCGCTCTAGAGGCTTATGATGAGGCGCTCAAGGTGCGCACCATCCGCGACATGCCCGAAGAATATGCCAACACCATCGCGAACAAAGCCAATTGCCTGTCGAACCTGCCGGACGATCCGCAAAATCCCGACGGCGGCAACTTTGGCAACCTGACCGAAGCGGTGCGTCTGCTGGAAGAAGCGCGCGGCGTATTCGCCAAGCGCGGGGCCGGCGAAAAGGCACAAGCAGTAAGCGAAGCCATTGCCGAACTGAACGCGGCCCTTGGCCCATCAACAATTCTGGAACGGAGCGGATTACAATGATGAATGGAGAATACAGTTGAGCGCTATAGTCGTAATTTTGGCCCTGGTCGCCGGCCTGGCCGCCGCCTTGGGTGCAGGGGCCTTGTCGGGTCTGCGCATCGGTAAAGATGCACTGGGCGCAGAGCTGGCCGCCTATATGGGCGCGCTTTACGGCGGGCTTGCAGGTGGCGGCGCAGTTGTCGTGACCACGCTTGTTCTTTTGCTGATCTAGGAGGTCGCCATGCTGGGAATGGCCATGAATTCTGCAAAACTGTTTTTTGCAGGCAAGCTTTTCAAAGACAACAAAACCGTGGTCCGACAGTTGATGATGGGGGCTGGCGCCGGCGTGATCGCCGGTATCGTCATCGGGTTGTTTGCACCGATCTGGGTGGCAGCCATCGCCGCAGGCGCTGTAAGCGGCGCTGTGCAGCCTGTGTTGTTCAAAGATCTGAAATACGCATAAGCAATGCCGGATGCCGCATCTCTTGAAGGCGAAGAGCCGACTCTGGATCGCCTGATCGGCGATCTGAAGGCGCTTGAAATGCTGGCAGACGGCTGGGATGAGGCGGCCCGCAACGGAGCCCATGCAAGGGCTGAAGCCGTAGATGCATTGAACAAGGAGGCGTTCCGACGGTTGATCGGAGCGCTTAAGGACAACCCAGAGTTTGGCAACGCCCTGAAAGAGGCGGCCCGGGATGAAGTGGTCTACGCCGTGTTGCGCCGCCACGGGATATTGCGGCCATCGCTCTACGAACGGGTCGAGGCGGCGCTGGAAACGGTGCGCCCGAGCCTGGTCAGCCATGGCGGCGATGCCGAGGTCGCTGCGGTCGAAGGCAAGCGCGCAGAAATTCGGTTTCTGGGTGCCTGTGATGGGTGCCCGGCGTCACAACTGACGTTCTATGCGGGTGTCAAAAAGGCCATTCAGGATCAGGTTCCCGAGATCACCGAAGTGAAACAGGCCAAGGGTCTGGGCGGTGGCGGGTCGGACGGCGTTCAGTTCACGTCGCCCTTTGCAAATTACGGCGACAACGAGTGGACAACGGCGCTGCCGCTGGATGATCTGGCCGATGGCGAAACGCGCTTTATCGACATCGACACTCATTCAGTGATCATCACCCGCTTTGCCGACAAGGTAAGCTGCTTCAAGAATGCATGCGCCCATATGGGCCTTGAGATGACCCAAGGCGATATCATCGAGACGATCCTGTCCTGCCCGCATCACGGGTTTCGATATGCGCTTGAGAGTGGCGAGTGTTTGACTGCTCCCGAGGTGCAATTGCAGCCGCACGCGGTGCGGGTCAAAGGCCCCAATATCGAAGTGAGGATTATCGCGTGAAAGTCTCGCTGTCCCGCTCGTTCAGCCCGCAAAAGGCGCCCGGCACCATAACCCCCGGTGCGCCGTTGTTGGGTGGGCAGGGCGCCCGCGTCATTTTGGGCAGCGACGGCGGTTCACTTGTACAGGCGATCACGCCCGCGCCGCACCTGATGTTCGGGCCGCGCGGCGTGTGCCTGCATCCGGACGGCTCGCTTTGGGTGTCAGACACGGGGCATCACCGGGTGCTGGGATGGAAAACCGTCCCGACAAATGACGACACACCTGCCGATATTCTTTTGGGTCAGCCCGACTTTGGCCGCGAGGGCCGAAACGCCAAGGGCCCGGTGGCTGCGAACACCGTGAATGTGCCGACCGGGATCGTTGCATTTCGGGGTGGGCTGGCCGTGGCCGACCCGTGGAACCACCGCGTGCTGATCTGGCGCGAAACGCCCACCGGTCCCGACCACGAGGCTGATATCATTCTTGGTCAGCCTGACGCCCACAGCGCACTGGCAAATTTGGGTCTGTCGCATGCGCGCGCTGATACGATGCACTGGCCTTACGGGGTCTCGGCGGATGGCAATCGGTTGATCGTATGCGACACCGGAAACCGCCGTGTGCTGATCTGGGACGATCCGCAAACCACGGGTCAACCGGCGGATCTGGTTCTGGGACAGCACGATTTCACCTGCCGGGATGAAAATGCGGGCGGGGCGGTTTCGGACGTATCGATGCGCTGGCCGCACATGGCCATCGTCTGGCAAGGCGGTCTGGCGGTGGCAGATGCCGGCAACAACCGGGTGATGATATGGGATGCGTTTCCCGGCCAGAACGGCACCCAATGCGACACGGTGCTGGGACAGGCGGATATGACCGCCTGCGACCACAATATGGCGTCGTATTATCCCACGTCACAAGCGATGAATATGCCCTATGCGCTGGCAACACTTGGGTCGACGCTGGTGGTGGCTGACACGGCCAATTCACGACTTCTGGGATTTGAGGATACCGGTATGGCGGCCCACGCCGACCGGCTGACGGCGCAGCCGGATTTTGCGGCCAAAGGCGACAACCGCTGGGGCATTGCCGAGCGCGATACGGTGTGCTGGCCCTATGGGCTGTCTGCTCTGGGCTCGACGGTGGCGGTGGCCGACAGCGGCAACAACCGCATTCTGATCTGGGACGCGGCGACATGACCGGTGCCCGCTTCACCGTTTCTGGTCAGGTTCAGGGCGTAGGCTTTCGCCCGACGGTCTGGCGGCTGGCGCATGAAATGGGCCTGACGGGCGATGTGAAAAACACCGGCGAAGGCGTAGTGATCCAGCTTTGGGGGGACCATGTCGCAACCTTTCCAGACAGGCTGCACAGCGCACTGCCGCCGCTGGCGCGCATCGAACGGCTCGATGTCACACCCCTGACCGACCCAGCCCCTTGCGGATTTGAAATCACCGCATCGCAAGAGGGCGAGATGCGAGGCAATGTGACGCCAGATGCCGCAACCTGCGCCGATTGCCTGGAGGAAATCCGCAATCCGTTTGAGCGGCGCTATCGCTATCCGTTTGCCAATTGCACCAATTGCGGGCCGCGCTTTTCGATTGTGCAGGCCGCTCCCTATGACCGCGCTAAAACAACCATGGCGCCGTTTGATTTCTGTCCACCTTGCGAGGCGGAATATTCCAACCCGGTCGACCGCCGCTTTCACGCGCAGCCGGTGGCCTGTGGCCGGTGCGGACCGAACATCTGGATCGAGAAACTTGGCAAGGGCGCGGTGAATCTCGAAGCGTTTTCAATGCTGGATGACGTGGATGCCACCGGCGGGATGATCATGAATGGTCACATCGTCGCAATCCGGGGTCTGGGCGGTGTGCATCTAGCTTGTGACGCCACCAACGCCGCGGCCGTGGCCGAATTGCGCAGGCGCAAATCGCGCACGGGCAAGGCCTTTGCCCTGATGGCCCGCGATCTGGATGTGGTGCGCGCGTATTGCGAGGTGTCGAAGATCGAGGCCGATCTTCTGTCGAGCCCGCAAGCACCTATCGTTCTGCTGAAGGCCAAGCCCAACGGTCTGCCAAGCGAGATCGCGCCGGGTCTGGATCGTCTTGGCGTAATGCTGCCCTATACGCCGTTCTATCACATGATCCTGCGGCGCATCGGGCGCCCGGTGATCATGACCAGCGGCAATCCTTCGGGTCAGCCGCAATGCATCGACAATCAGGAAACCCGCGACCGTCTTGCCGATATCGCAGATTTCGCCTGTCTTCATAACCGCGACATCGCCAACCGGATCGATGACAGTGTTGTGCGCGTCGATCTGGGCCGTCCGCGCGTGCTGCGCCGGGCGCGTGGATATGCGCCGCAGGGGCTTGAACTGCCAGCCGGGTTTTCCGACGCGCTTGAGGTTCTGGCGCTCGGTGCGGAACAGAAGAACACATTCTGCCTCGTCAAGGACGCCCGCGCCATCATGTCCCAGCACATGGGCGATCTGGAGGATGTGGCCACAAACGCGGATGTGACGCGCAATCTGGGTCTATACGAAAACCTCTTTGATCATGCTCCAGATATAATCGCTGTCGATCAGCATCCGCAATACCTGTCCACGCAGCGCGGGTTCCAGATGGCAGGCGACCGGCCTGTGATCCAGGTACAGCATCACCACGCGCATATCGCCGCGTGCCTGGTCGAGAACAACCGGCCCCTGAGCGCAGAACACGTGCTAGGCATCGCGCTGGACGGCACAGGCCTGGGGGATGACGGCACGATCTGGGGCGGTGAATTCCTGATCTGCGACTACCACGGGTATCGCCGGGTCGGCTGTCTGAAACCAGTTGCACTGCCCGGCGGTGTGGCCGCCGTGCGTGAGCCATGGCGCAATGCCTATGCGCATCTGATGGCCGAGATGGGCTGGGGCGAGTTTGCAATCAACTTTCCCGATCTGGAGGTCTTCAGCCGTATGCGGGACCTGCCTCGCGACACTTTGGATGCGATGATCAAGTCTGGAACGAATTCGCCCTTGGCGTCGTCCTGTGGCCGGCTGTTCGATGCCGCTGCCGCGATTGCAGGCATCGCTTGGGACCGGCAGAATTACGAGGGCGAAGCCGCGATCCTGTTCGAGGCCGCCCTTGATCCTGACGCGCTGAACGAGCCAGATGATCTGGCCTATCCGTTTTCAATACCGCTGATGGGCGGCAAGGGCATGCCCTATATCGAGCCGCTGGCCGTCTGGCGCGCCATGCTGGGCGATCTGGTTCTGCAGACACCCATTGGCACGATTTCGGCAAGGTTTCACCGGGGATTGGCCCGCGCCATTGTCGAAATGGCGGTGCGGCTGACCAAAGACACGGCCATCGACACCGTCGCCCTGTCGGGTGGCTGTTTTCAAAACGCGACGCTGTTCGCGCTGGTTCATCAAGGCTTGGAAGGAGCAGAGCTGACGGTTCTGAGCCATTCCGACTATCCGGCGAATGACGGCGGTATTTCACTGGGGCAAGCCGTGATTGCCCTGGCAAACACACAAGGGGAGGACGCAAAATGTGCCTAGGAATTCCAGGACAAATTACCGAGATCTCGGATGCGACCCGCAAGCTCGCCATGGTCGACATCTCGGGCGTGAAACGTGAGGTCAACGTGGCCTGCATCGCGGGTGATGACCCGTTGGAGGACTTGATTGGCACGTGGACCTTGATCCATGTCGGTTTTGCCATGAGCAAGATCAACGAAAAGGAAGCGGCCCTGACACTGGAGGTCCTGCGCGAACTTGGCGAAGCGCAGGAAGAGATAGAGGCGATGCGGGCCAGTGCGGCCATGCTGTCGGAAGCGTCATGAAATACGCTGATGAATTCCGCGATCCGGTGGCCGCCAAAGGCGTGCTGGCTGCCATCGAACGCGTGACCAACGAGATCGGAGCGACCAAGGAAAAGCCGGTTCATATCATGGAGATTTGCGGCGGGCATACGCACGCGATCTTTCGCTATGGTCTGGACAAGCTGACCCCGCCGGGGCTGGAGTTCATTCACGGCCCCGGCTGCCCGGTTTGCGTCCTTCCGATGAGCCGCGTGGATGAATGCGTACAGATCGCCGAAGATCCGAATGTGATCTTTACAACCTTTGGCGATGCGATGCGCGTGCCGGGCACCAAGAAATCCCTCATGCAGGCCAAAGCCGACGGCGCCGATATCCGCATGGTCTATTCGCCGCTGGACGCGTTGGAACTGGCGCGCCGCAACCCCGACCGCGAGGTGGTGTTCTTTGGCCTTGGGTTCGAGACGACCACGCCTTCGACGGCCCTGTCGATCCTTCAGGCCGATACCGATGGGCTGACGAATTTCACTATCTTCTGCAACCACATCACCGTGCCGCCGCCGATCAAGGCGTTGCTGGATGACCCTTATATGGTCTTGGATGGTTTCGTGGGCCCGGGCCATGTGTCGATGGTGATCGGCACCGAACCTTACCAGTTCATCGCGCGCGACTATGGCAAACCCATCGTGGTGGCGGGGTTTGAACCGCTTGATCTGTTGCAATCGGTGCTGATGGTGCTGGAACAAATCCGCGATGGCCGTGCCGAGGTGGAAAACCAATATGCGCGGATCGTGCCCAACGAGGGCAACCCGGTATCCATCGCCGCCTGCGAGCAGGTCTATGAGCCGCGCCCAACCTTTGAATGGCGCGGTCTGGGTGAGATTGATGAAAGCGGATTGCGCATTCGCGACCGGTACAAGGCATACGATGCCGAGGTGAAATTCAACATCGGCTACGGCCGCAACACATCGTTCACAGAAGAACAGGAAGGTTGCGCCTGCGGCGACGTCATGACCGGGCGGATCAAGCCCCACGCGTGTCCGCAATTCGGCAAGGGCTGCACGCCCGAGATGCCGCTGGGGGCCCTGATGGTCAGCTCGGAAGGGGCCTGCGCGGCCTATTACCAATATGGCGGCCTTGATCTGGAGCCGGTAGAATGAACGCGATGGACCGCCAGCCCAGACGCGTCGTTGCCGACAAGGTGACGATGGCCCATGGCGGGGGCGGCAAGGCGATGCGCGACCTGATCGAGGATGTGTTCACATCGGTCTTCTGTCCGCCCGGCATGGAAGATCAAGCGCGGCTGATGGATGATGCGCTCACCGTACCCGGAGCGCGGCTGGCCTTTACGACGGACGGGTTCGTGGTGTCCCCGATGGAATTTCCCGGTGGCGATATCGGTAAGATCGCTGTCTGCGGCACTGTGAACGATCTGGCTGTTGGCGGGGCGAAACCGCTGTGGCTGTCAGCGGCCTTTGTCATCGAAGAAGGTGTCGAGATTTCGACGCTGCGCCGGATCGCGGCGTCGATGCAAAATGCCGCCGATGATGCGGGCGTTGCCATTGTGACGGGTGACACAAAGGTCGTCGGCAAAGGATCAGGCGATGGAGTTTTTATCACCACATCCGGCATCGGCGTGATCGCGCCGGGCCGCGACCTGTTGGCCGAAACCGTGCAGCCCGGTGATGTTGCCATCGTCAACGGCGTGCTTGGTGATCACGGTGCGGCCATCCTTGCCGCGCGCGGCGATATGGCGCTGAGCACCGAAATCCCGTCGGACTGCCAACCGCTCAATCATCTGATGGAGGCAATATTGTCTGCTGCCCCCGGCACGCGGGTTGCAAGAGATGCGACACGCGGCGGGCTGGCCTCGGCCCTGAATGAAATCGCCGATGCTGCCGGTGTCGGCGTTGAAATCGGCGAAGACGTTCTGCCTTTGCGCACCGAAGTCAAAGGCGTTTGCGAGATTTTGGGGCTGGATCCACTCTATCTGGCCAATGAAGGTACATTGGTGATCTTCGTTCCCGAGGATCAGGCCGACGCGGCGTTGTCCGCGATGCACGCCACCGATGCGGGCCGCGAGGCCGTGATCATCGGCAAGGCCACCACCCAGCATCCCCGAACGGTGGTGATGAAAACTGTCTTTGGCGGTCTGCGCATTGTCGACATGCTGGTCGGTGAACAACTTCCGAGGATTTGCTAATGGCCTTACTGGAAAATCTTACATTTCTTGATGCGTCGTCATCGTCTGGGTTCCTGGTTTTGGGTCTTCTGTTTGGCATGGTTCACGCCCTCGAAGCAGATCATTTGGCTGCGATCATTACGCTTAGCAGGGGCGGAAAAAACAAGCTCCTGCTGCGAGGCGCCGTCTGGGGCCTGGGTCACACGGCGACGTTGCTGATCATGTCCATTGGCGTGATTGTGTTCAGCCTCGTTCTCAATGAGCAGCGCGCGGCAACGTTCGAATTTGCTGTTGGCGTCATGCTGGTTTTTCTCGGAGCACAGGTCGTGCACAGGTTTCGCAAGGACAGGCTGCACTATCACGTCCATCAACATGAGGGACAGGGGTATCACATGCACGTGCACAGTCACGCGTCCGATGTGGCCGACCATTCCAAAAGCTCGCATGCCCACGTACACGCCGAGCGATTTCCCCTGAAAGCCTTTTTCATTGGTCTGCTGCACGGCGCGGCCGGATCGTCCGGGCTCATCGTGCTGGCGGTCTCCAAAACTGGCGACCCCTGGCTGGCTGTCGGATATGTCGGTCTGGTCGGCCTTGGGTCCGTTCTTGGCATGGCGGCCATGTCCGTTGTTGTCGGTTGGCCGGTGCTCCAGGCGCCGAAAATCGCAAAAGGCCTTCATACCGCCGTGCAGATGTCCATTGCTGCGGTCGTTGTCGCCATCGGCCTGTCAATCATGTGGGAAACCGGACCAGTGGCCTGGGGGACTGGTTGATGCACGAGCTTGGACTGGCCCGCAGCATTGCGGGTATCGCAGAAGAAAACGCCAAAGGGCGAAGGCTCAAGGAAGTCCGCGTGGCGATCGGCCCACAGGCCTGTGTGGAACGCGGCGCACTGACCTTTTGCTGGGATCTGGTGACCGAAAGTACCGCTATTTCCGGGGTGTCCTTGGGATTTATCGATGCGGACAACGACACATTCGTCGTACGCGAAATAGAATTTATGGAGGAAGCATAATGTGTGGAGTATGCGGCTGCGCCGACCCTGCAAACGAGGTTTCGATGACCGATTCTCAAACCGGCGTCAAAGTCCTGTTGCGGGACGATCATGCGCATGACCACGGACATGATCATGATCACGCGCATTCTCATGACGACCATCACCACGGTCATGATGAGCCGCATGTCCATGGCCCGGGCGGCGAGATCATTTCCCTGGAAACTGCAATTCTCGGCAAAAACAACGAAATCGCGACCCGCAACCGCGGCTGGTTCGAAGGGCGCGGCGTCATCGCCCTGAATATCGTCTCCTCGCCCGGATCCGGTAAGACTACGCTGCTTGAAGAGACGATCAAGCGCATGAAGGACAAAGCCGATATCGCGGTCATCGAAGGTGATCAGATGACGTCGAATGACGCCGATCGTATCCGCGATGCAGGCGCCCGTGCCGTCCAGATCAACACCGGTGCCGGGTGCCATCTCGAAGCGGATATGATTGCCTTCGCCGTACAATCTTTGGATCCCCAAACCGGGTCAATCCTGATGATCGAGAATGTGGGAAATCTGGTGTGTCCGGCCATGTTCGATCTGGGCGAAAAGATGAAAATCGCTGTGATTTCAACGACGGAAGGCGAAGACAAGCCGACCAAATACCCACATATGTTCCGCGCCGTGGAATGGGTCGTCATCAACAAAATGGATCTGGCTCCGCATGTGGATTTCGATGAAGAAGCCTGTCGGCAAAACATATTGGAGGTCAATCCGGGAGTGAAAATCTTCTGCCTGTCGGCCCGAACGGGGGATGGCATGGATGCATGGTGTTCGAGCCTGGCCGAATTGAAAGCCTGAAATTGAACGGATTGGTGAGTTACCTCTCCTGTCAAGTCACTGCTGTGAGACCCTCATCCATATCGTGAGTGCAGCGCACCAATCCGTGTAAAAAAAAGATCACCACCCAGCCGCAGATGGACTATCGAATTGCGACCCCTCCACCTGCCGGATTATTTGCGTGCCTAGAGCGCCAATTTAGGGTGTGTACCTGCGCGCTGTTGAAAGCATTTAGCTGCTCCAATTTTGCAGCGGTCTGAACGGTCTTTGGTACGGCGAGCCATGAATTCGCCCCCGGCTTCTTGCAGCGACCAGAATGAGTGACCGGTTCTCCCGCTGCACTGCGGCACAAGCATTTTTGCTCGTGCAACATTTTTCACGCTGCGAGCGCGCGCAGCGAAAACTAAAGACTTCTGCAATGGGCTCGTTTGAGACCTTCGCGGCATCCCGCCTTAACGTCGGCAATGGCGTGAAAGGGCGTCTGTGCGCAGATGTTTTGGTCATCCCCATAATGTAGAGATCTCAAGAGTCTTATCGTCCGGGAAGTTTTGCTGTAACGTTCGATCGTCGCGTGAACGGGGACTCTGAGTTGAAACAACCTTCAGATCGTAAACAGGCCTGCGACAAAGTCGATCTGTCCAAGGTCCATTCCTCCGACAGCCGATCTCGGGTCGCTCTGAGTGTTGCCGATATGCCTAGAGACCTAGGCGAGCTGCTGGATAGGGGCCTTGAGGACCATTTCCGTGACCGCTGACATGAAATCTCATTATGCCTGGTTTCGGTCCAAGGTGGAGGAGGCGCTGAATGACCAGCAGGCCGCGACACCTCATTCCAACGTAATGAATCTTGTGCAGGCGGTGATTGATGAGAAGCGCCGCCAACAGTCTTGAACAGTGCGTTCTGGTCTTACCTGGTACCTTCGTGCGTTTCGGGGTGTTTTGGTGGGTTGCCGCCGCTTCTTCTGTCAAAAAAAGTGTTTGCCGATCGGCTGCGTGACTTAGCCTTTGATTCGGACAAGGGCGGGTCGCGCTCGTAATCTGAAATTCTGCACTCACTCTCGTTGCCCAACCTCCGTCATAGCTTTCGGCGGAAACCCCAAAAAGTGTAGAGCGGGCTTTTTGTCCTTTGGAACTCAGACCCTGATCCAAAGGAAAATCCCCATGTCCAAACCCAGAACGGCCAACCCGGCTCTCGCAATCTCCGAAGCCGATCTCGCCTCTGCGCTAGCGCTTATCGGCACAGAGATCCACCACCAACCCCTGCGCAGCTCAGCGCTCGCGCGCGTCATGCGCGAGACGTTTCTTGGCAGCGATGCCGGCGGTGCCTGGGACTGGCGCATGGCATATGACCTGATGCAGGCCGCGGCTGTCCAGGTGCTGCTGCGTGGGGACGGCGTGGCAGGTGACAGCGCCGCTGCAAGGCTGCTTGCCTCGCGGCTGCTGACGGAAACGCGCCGGTCAGAGCAGCAGATCCGGCTTCAGCAGTTTTCCACGCCGCTGACTTTCGCGACCATGGCGGTGCGGGCCGCAGCGATCCGCAAGGGCGAGACCGTGCTGGAGCCCTCGGCGGGCACCGGTGCACTGGCCGCTTTCGCCGCCCGGACTGGTGCCGCGCTTTTGCTCAACGAGATCGACCCCTTTCGCCAGCGCCTCCTGCGCGCGGTTTTCGGCGGCGAGGTGACGGGCCATGACGGCGAGCATATCGACGATCTGCTGCAGTCGCCGCTTCTACCCGAAGTCGTGGTGATGAATCCGCCCTTCGCCTCCTCGGTCGACCGCTCCCGGGACAAACACATCGCCGCCAAACATCTCGTCGCGGCTGCAAAGCGCCTGGCACCAGGTGGGCGCCTGGTGGCGATCATGCCGCCGGGATTCGCGCCCGAACGCGATGCCGCGCATTGGTCACGCGCCTGCGGTCTCCTGACGCCGCGCTTGGCGTTGACGATGCCGGGGCAGGTCTACCGCAAGCTCGGCACATCTGTCGAAACCCAGCTGATGGTCTTCGACAAGGTGCAGGAGGACGGCGAAATGATCCGCGTCCCTGTGCGGGATCTGGATGAAGCCTTGGCATATGTCGATGCCGTGGCCGCAACACGGACCGAGATGCGCCCGGCCCAACGGGTTGAAGCGATCCCTCACGGGCGGCCGGTTCGTCCAGTAGCTGCCTCACGCAAGACCGCCGGTGCGCCTTTCGCCGCCTCCAAACCCCGCGCCAATGCTGCCATCCCGCTCAGCTTCACAAGCTTCGATGTCCCGCGCGACAACACGCCTGTCTCGGACATCTATGCGCGCTACCGTCCGCAGCGGATCGAGATCGCGGGTGCGCAGGAACATCCCACGCCGCTGGTCGAGAGCATCGCCATGGCCTCTGTCGCGCCGCCGGTGCCCTCAGGCGCGGCCAGTGCGGAATTGCGCCTGCCTGCACGGTTGATCGAGGAGGGAGATCTCTCCGAGGCGCAGCTCGAGACCATCATCATGGCACATGATGCCCATGGGCGTGATCTGCCCGGTCGGTTTACCATCGATGAGGACCAGACCAAGCTGACGCGCGCCGATGATGACCCGAATGCACGTGCCTATCGCCTTGGCTATTTCCTCGGCGACGGCACCGGTTGCGGCAAGGGCCGCGAATGCGCGGGGCTCATTCTCGTGAACTGGCTTTCCGGGCGCAGGAAGGCGATCTGGGTCTCCAAATCCGCCACGCTCATCGAGGACGCCATCCGCGACTGGACCGATCTAGGCGGCTCGCCAGCCGACATCCAGCCGCTCTCCAAATGGAAACCGGACCAGCCCGTCCCTATGGGTGACGGTATCCTCTTCGTCACCTACGCCACGCTGCGGTCCGCGGGCAAATGCGGCACCACGCGACTGAGCCAGATCCTCGACTGGATGGGCGAAGACTTTGAAGGCGTACTGGCCTTTGATGAGGCCCATGCCATGCAGAACGCGGCCGGGTCCGAGCAGGGCAGGGGGGTCAAACCCTCCCAGCAGGGCCTTGCTGGCCTGCGGCTGCAACTGGCAGCACCCCGCGCTCGCGTCTTCTACATCTCGGCCACGGGTGCCACGAGCGTGCACAACCTGGCCTACGCCGCGCGGCTGGGGCTCTGGGGGCAGGGCCCCGAATACCCCTTCCCAAGCCGCGAGAGCTTTGTGTCGGCGATGGAAGCTGGCGGTGTCGCCGCCATGGAGGTGGTCGCGCGTGATCTCAAGACGCTCGGCCTCTACACGGCCCGCGCCCTCAGCTTCGATGGCGTGGAATATGACGTGCTCGAACACGCGCTGACCCCGGCCCGGATCGAGATCTACGACGCATACGCGGGTGCTTTTCGGATGATCCACCACAATCTCGAAGCGGCGCTGACTGCGACCGGCGTCAACGACGCCTCGGGGGAAACTAATGCGTCGGCCGCACGCGCCTCGGCCAAGTCCCGCTTCGAGAGCACGAAGCAGCGCTTCTTCAACCATCTCCTGATGGGCATGAAAGCCCCGACCATCATCCGTGCGATCAAGGACGACCTGGCGGCAGGCAATGCTTGCGTCATCCAGGTTGTCTCGACAGGCGAGAGCCTGCTGAAGCGTCGGCTTGAGGCGATGGACCCGGAGGACGAGCTGGTCGAGGGCGCGCTAACGCCGCGCGACTACGTCCTGGGATACCTCGAACAGGCCTTCCCGATTCATGCGCAAAAGCTGGTCGAGATCGACGGCAATATGGTGGCCGAGCCGCTCCGCGATGAAACTGGCGCGCTGGTCGTCTCGCGCGAGGCGCTCGCTCTGCGTGACGCGGCCATGATGGAGTTGATGACGCTGGCCCCGATCCCTTCGGCGCTGGATCAGATCCTCTGGGCATTTGGCGATGAGGCCGTGGCAGAAGTCACGGGGCGGTTCATCCGGCCACTCAAGGCCGAGGATGGCCATCTCTTCATCGAGAAGCGCAGCGCCAGCAGCAATTCGTCCGAGACCCAAGCCTTCATGGACGGCGAAAAGGATATCCTGATCTTCTCCGACGCGGGCGGTACGGGCCGGTCCTATCACGCGGCGCAAACGGCGAAGAACCAGAAACGGCGGCGGCACTACCTGCTGGAGCCCGGCTGGCGCGCCGATGCGGCCATCCAGGGGCTGGGCCGTACGCATCGCTCGGCCCAGGTAAGCGCGCCCTTCTTCCGGGTCTGCACCTCGGATGTGCATGGCGAAAAGCGTTTCACCTCGACGATAGCCAAGCGCCTCGACCAGCTAGGGGCCTTGACCAAGGGTCAGCGCGAGACCGGCTCGCAAGGCATGTTCCGCGAGGAGGACAATCTCGAAAGCCCGATCGCACGGGCGGCGCTGCGTGGGTATTTCGCCGATCTTGCCGCCGGGCGCGCTGAGGCGATGAGCTACGAGAGTTTCACCGACTGGACGGCCCTGCGGCTGATCGACAAGGACGGGGTGCTCCTTGAAGAGCTTCCCCCGATCCAGCGGTTTCTCAATCGGGTGCTTGCCCTTCCCATCCATATGCAGAACGCGCTCTTTGCCGAGTTCATGCGCCGGATTGCCGATCAGACTGAACGGGCGCGCGCGGCGGGCATGCTCGATCTCGGGGTGGAAACCCTGCGCGGCGAAAAGATCGAACAGGTCTCCACGGAGGATCTCTGGACCTGCCCGAAATCCGGCGCCGTGACGCGGATCATCGGACTTGAGGTGACGGACCCGGTTCACGTGCTGTCGGCGGATGACGCCCTGTCGCGCAACTCCGACAAGCTGCCGATGGTCAATCGCGCCTCCGGTCGCGCGGCACTCATTTCGGCCCGCCCGATGCAGATGTATGACGAGGACATCGTCACGCTGATGCGCAAGGCGGTGCGGCCCAACGGGTCGAGCTACCTCGAGGAGACGCGGTTCGAGTCGTCGGCTTGGGAAGACATCGGACGGCCCGAGTTTGCAAGGCTTTGGGATGCCGAGGCCGCGTCCCTGCCCAAAACCACCACGACCAAGCTCTACCTGCTGACCGGGCTCTTGTTGCCGATCTGGAAGGATATTCCGACCACCAATGAGCGCATCTACCGGGTCACGCCCGATGGGGCGACCGCCATGATCGGGCGCACGCTGAGCGAGGAAGGGGCGGCGGCGCTGCGCGCCCGCTTCCTCGTCTCCAATCCGCAAACGCCGCAGGAGATGTTGACCGCCGCCCTCGGCACCACCGCGCCTGTCGATCTGGGCCGGGGTCTTTCCCTGACCCGTCGCCGGGTCGCAGGCGAGATGCGCCTTGAGTTGGGCGGCGCCGACAAGGGCATGATCGACGGCCTCAAGGCCCTCGGCTGCTTCACCGAGATCATCGCCTTCCAGCTACGGGTGTTCCTGCCGCATGGGGACGGGATCGATACATTGGGCATTCTCACACGGATTGTTGGAACCGGACCAGACGCCGCGCAGGGCGTGGCTTCAGTGGCAGCGGAATAGGCGAGGGGGAAGGCCATGACACTCGATGACATCAAGGCCGCGGTCGATGCCGGGCAGACCGTGCATTGGGCCAATACAGGCTATGTTGTGCACAAGGACCGGCTCGGTCAATACCTGATCACCTATGTGCCGAATGGTAGCTGCATCGGTCTGACCGACCGGGGCGGGCACCGGTTGAACGGGAAGGAGGCGGAGTTCTTCATCGCGCGATCGGAGGACGGCGCGGAATATCCGGGCGGTCAATCAAGATAACAGGGGCAGGGGAGGGGCGTAGCACCCGGAGGCGCGGGGGCATTCCCACTCGGCCGGCAGCTCTGACCCGTGGGCGAGGCTGAAAGGAAAGCGAGCTTTCTGATTTGTGATCCCGGGAGGGGTCGAGAAAGCAATCCCGGATGTGCTGGCAAGGACGTCAGGCACCGGCCAATCCAAAAGGAACCATCCCATGTTCGCAGGAACCCTCACCCGCAATGTCGAGACCGCAGCCGCTCAGTACACCGGCATGATCCACTCGACGCGATTTGACATCGCCATCCAGCTTGAGGCACGGGCCAAGATGTCCGCACGCAGCCCGGATTTTGACGTGACGGCAGTCAACAAATCAGGCCGCAAGGTGCGTATCGGCACGGCCTGGAACGAGACCGGCAATACCAGCGGCAACCCCTACATCTCGATGCAGATTGACGTCGGCCTCGGCCCGTTCCGCGTCAACGCGGTGCAGACGAAGGAAGCGCGCGCGGCCCAGAGTGGTGAATTCGAGATCATCCCGCTTGTCTCGAACGGCCTGATGAAATCCGGCTCGATCTCCGGCGAGCTCACCGCCATGGACGCCGACAACGCCTTCACCGGCTACATCGCCAACATGATGTTTGATCTGGAGTTCATGCTGATCGAAAACAGCTACAAGACCGAGGAGACCCACCCTGATTACCGGATCGAGGTCAGCTCGCCTCGGGGCACGCCGATCCGCGTCGGTTCGGCCTGGATGGCGAAAAGCAGCCGCACGGGCAATGACTACCTGTCGCTGCTGATCAACACGCCCGATGGCGATCTGCGCGTCAACGCAGTGCAGAACGAAGAACAGCGCGGCGGGCAGACCTTCTCGATCATCCCGTTCATCGACAGCGGTGAGCAGCCGCAGGACGCGGCCGTGGGGCTGTCGCTGGTGGCGTGACCTTGGCATGAGGATAAATGACCTGAACAGCGAGGGGAGCCGTGGGAACACGGTTCCCCTTTTTCCATGTGCGTTTGCTTGAAGGACGGCACCAACTTGCGATCACATGCAAATGAGATACGATGGTATATTAACGTAATCTTGAGGGCAGGCGCGTGGCGGCAGGATCGGAGGCAAATCCATGGTTCGACAGCTTCGACGTTGAAGCAGAGGTTGCGACCCTGCTCGCCCATATCGAGCGCTGGACAAAATTTGCGCTGCCCGCCAGAAAACGCACCGTCATCATGTCCTATGCCAACACTAAGCTCGATAAGACCAGGCAGGCTTATCAGGAGGCCAAGGCGGCGGGAAAGCGGGTGTCCACGTCGCGGCGCGTCTTTTTGACCGAGATCCAGGACACAATCTTCATGGCGATCCCGGAAGAAAACCTCTCGCAGATGTCGCTGCGCGAGCAAGTTCTGAACGATCCCGAATTTTACGCGGAGGCCATGCGTCGCGCCTCTGCGATCAGCGAAGACGAGCTCTTCATGGCGCTGTCCTCTTCGCTGAAAGACATGACGGTGCACGAGCTTCGGGAGTTCACCTCTAAGCTCTGGCATGGCACGATTGACGACAATGCCCGCAAATATGCCGAAGCCTTGAAGCGCCCTGAGCGTGAAATCATGCCGCTGCGGCCAGGGAACACCGTTTAAGATCGACGCTGTTTTCTTGACTCGAGCCGCATTGATTTCCCGCCCCAGAGGCTACAGCCCAAAAGCCGTTGAAGGCCCTGAGGGGATGTCTACTGTCGCCGATATGACGAACCGAGAACATATGCGCGCTCTCTTTCGGCGCACGACGGCGCTTGTCGCCTTTGTTGCACTGCTTTGGGCGGTTCAGATCGTCAATTGGATCATGGGCTACGGCCTGAACCTGACCTTCGGCCTGATCCCCCGGCACGTCGGCGGGTTGGATGGTGTCCTCGCAATGCCGTTGCTGCATGGAAGCTTCGCGCATCTGATGGCCAATACACCGCCGCTTCTGGTCATGGGGGGCTGCTGGTGGCCACGACGACGCGGGCGTTGCTGCCTGTGAACACAGTGGTGATCGGCCTCGGTGGCGGTCTCGTCTGGCTGTTTGGAAGCTCCGCCATCCATATCGGTGCGTCAGGGCTGGTCTTCGGCTGGTTCGGTTTCCTTGTCGTGCGCGGCCTCGTGGATCGCTCACTGATCACGCTGGGTGCAACATTGGTGGTCGGTGTCCTCTATGGCTCCATTCTCTGGGGCGTTCTTCCGGGTCAACCTGGCGTCTCGTGGGAGGCGCACCTCTTCGGCGCCATCGCCGGCGCGGCCGCTGCAGTCCTTGTGCGAACGCATGTCCATGCGCCGCGCCTCGGCGGCGTCGACATGGACTGAAGCCGTACGCCCGGCGTGGTCGGCCCTAAGCGGCCAGTCGCGCATGCTGCCGGGCAACGCTGTACTCGGCCCATGGCTGACATTCATGCATGCAGCGGCGAATTCCCGATCCGAGCACAAATCGGAAATTCGGTCACTGCCGACATAGACCAGCGGCACAGCTGTGCTCTGGCGTCCAGCCTATTCTACATCATAGAATCAGCTCAGAGAGTTTGGTTCCCAATCCTCTGTGATCAAGCAGGCAAATGGGTAGAGCTCCGTTTCCCACCAGGCTCTGCGTATGATACACACGCCGGGAATTTTTCTTTTGATACTGTTACTTGGCCGCAGGTTGTGCCAGATTCCAAAGCAGAAAGTTCAAGGAGAATGCCGGTGCCAATGCCCCGACACTTGGCTTGGTTGGTTGATTCCGGCGAGCGCCAGGCCACCGCTTGTGGACGCGAGATCGAGATTTGGGAGCTCACCCCTCAGGAGGACGAAGCCGTTCTATCGGAGTGGGCCGCCCACTTCCGCCATCACTACATTGCAGACGAAGACCTGCCGATCATGGTGGACGGTACTGGCCTGACCAATGCGGAATATCTGCGTCAGACCCTTTTGCCCGATCGAACTCAGGTCCCTGGCCCAAGCCTAAGATCAGGTGACTTCGGGGAGATACTGGTCGCTGATTATATCGAATACGTTCTCGGATACTGGTGCCCGCGCGAACTGCGGTATCAGGAACGCTGGAACCGAAATGACTCGACCAAGGGGTGCGATGTCATCGGCTTTAAGTTCTCCAATGACGGCCAGGTCAGTCCTGAAGATGAACTTTTCATCTTTGAGGCAAAGTCCGGTATGTCGGTTTCCGCCAAGAACCGATTGCAGGATGCGATCACGGACAGCGACAAGGACAGGCTTCGTGAGGCGATGAGTCTCAATGCCATCAAACAGAAGTTTGTTACGCGCGGTGCGATGAATGATGCCAATCGCGTCAAGCGTTTTCAGAATATGGCCGATAGGCCATTTCGGCGGATCAATGGCGCAGCCGCAATTCTCGACCAAGTTGTGCTTGAGGCAACCGATCTAACCACTGCCGACGCATCGGCGCATCACAATGCGGCGAACATTCGACTCATCGTAATCAAGGGGCCATCTCTGATGCAGTTAATCCACGCCATCTACGAGAGGGCGGCGGATGAAGCCTGAAGCAAGCGCGCAAAACGTCCTCTCAACCACCCGAGCCCGCGCGAAGATGCGGGAGTTTCGCGTAGCCGAGGGAGACTTCAACCAGCTTCCCCGTGATCCGGCCATCCTCTTTGGGCTGGCAATTGGCATCCTCGGCGATGTCGCCTCCACCGTCTCGGATCAGATCGGAGGAGAACTGGCGGGTGCTCCGGGAGCCTTCCCGATGCCGACTGGCTGGGAGGACGACGCAGCCGATCCACAAGCCTCGCTCCGCTTCGCGTCGATTTTTTTCGACGCCTACATCAATGCAGAACTGGATGCCGAGCTTACGCCTGAGCTGTCACTACTGTGCGCCGCGACATACTACATCGCGGGCAGCGTCGGCAGCGCCGCTGTAATCGTCCGTCACATGGATCAGCCAGGCGTAGATATTGCTGGAGGACTGGGCCTTCTGCTATACGCTATCCTTCGGAACGAGCTAGATGCACTCGACGCGCCGCATGCCCATCAGGAACGGTCGAACTCACTTCTCAACGCATTGTCGAGTTTCTTCCGGCTTGATGGAGATGCTGGGCAGGTAGCCGACCTCGCCAACGAATTCAGGCATTACTTTCGCGAACACGGCTCACCGCGCGAATTGCTTTATGCCGATGTTATTGGCGCAGTCTGTGCCCTTAAGCTGCGAAATGCGGCTCGTACGATTCTCCCTCTCGCATCCGGCCTCGATGCGGAGTTGTGGCGACCGGCGCTCGCGAAGCCGCGATTCCCGATAGAGCTTTGGCCCGCCCAGAAGCGGATTGCCGATGCCGAAGTACTTGGTGGGAGGTCTGCCATCATCCAGATGCCCACCAGTGCCGGCAAAACGCGCGCTACCGAGCTAATAATCCGATCGGCCTTCCTCTCCCAGCGGGCAAACCTGGCGGTGATCGTCGCCCCGTATCGTTCGCTCTGCCACGATATTCGGGGCGATCTCGTCACCGCCTTCAATGGCGAGGATATCCGGCTTGATGAGGCCTCGGACTCCTATCAGTTTGATCTCACACTTGATGTTCTCTTCGCCGCCGACACAGTCTTAATCGTCACACCAGAGAAGTTGCTCTACATGCTCCGACGCGCGCCCGAGTTGGCGGAGCGGATCGGCCTGATGATCTACGATGAAGGCCACCAATTCGACGGGATGGCGCGCGGGCCGACCTACGAGCTTTTGCTCACGTCGCTCCGCATGGCGCTACGTCCCGAGACGCAGGTCATTCTGATTTCCGCCGTCATAGGCAATGCTGATGATGTGGCGGAATGGCTGATCGGCGACCGCGAAGCCGTTCTCGATGGCGTTGGTCTCATGCCGACGACCAAAAGCATCGCGTTCTCGAGTTGGCAGGACCAGCGCGGGCGCCTTGAATATGTGGACCCAGAAGACCCCGAAGATCGCGAATTCTTTGTACCGCGTATCATCGTGGACACCCCACTCCAGCTTCGCCCGCGAGAGCGGGCGGAGAGGCGTTTTCCTGAGAAATCGGGCAGCGACGTGGGCCTTTTCCTTGGCCTTCACGTCGTCGGAAACGGCAGTGTCGCCGTCTTCTGCGGGCGCAAGGACAGCGTGACTACCGTCTGTAAGCGAGCGGTCGATTTGGCTGGGCGCAACTTCGAGACCGAGTGGCCCGTTGCATTCTCCGACGCCCAAGAGGTGGAAGCCATCCGGTCCCTATCTCAACTCCAGCTTGGCGCCGACGCTCCGGCTACGCAGGCTGCGCGCCTCGGCGTGTTCGCACACAGTGCCGATACGCCCCATGGCATTCGCTATGCGATCGAACACGCCATGAAATTCGATCGTGCGAAGTTCGTAGTATGCACATCCACACTCGCCCAAGGCGTTAATTTCCCCTTGAAATATTTAATCGTCACCACGACCCAGCAGGGGGGCGAGAGCATCCTTGTTCGCGACTTCCATAACTTGATGGGGCGTGCCGGACGGGCGGGTATGCACACCGAAGGCAGCGTCATCTTCTCGACGCCGACCATCTATGACCAACGCCAGCAATTCGGTCGAGGCCGGCGTAACTGGCAGGACACTGTGAGATTGCTCGATGCTACCAACTCGGAGCCGTCGAGTAGCTCCATCTTGGCGTTGTTCCAGCCTTACACCCAGCGTGGCACCGCAATTGTGCAGGAAATCCAACCAGAATGGCTGGATCTTGCATTCGCCAATGAGGAGAGGATCGAGGAGGTAGTGGATGCCGCGCTCGCGATAGAGCCGAACATAAGCCGTGCGGATTTCCACAGGTTTATCGAAGGAAGGGCTCGGGCCGTCCAGAATATCGCGGCCTTCCTCGTCGCAAACATGACATTCGCCGAAGGCGAGGACGCCGCTGAGCGGGTCGCGGAACTGGCGGCGAATACGCTCGCCTATCATCTCGCCGGGGAAGACACAAAACCCCGTCTCATTGAGGTGTTCCGGGCAATCGCCGCATCCATCGCCGCCAATACAGATGGTGATCAGCGGGCCGTCATTCGGCGCTCGCCTTTACCGCCAGCCGCCGTCGCCGAGCTACGAACATGGCTCGCCGAAAACCTGCCAGCGCTTCAGGTAGCCGCTGCCGAAGACCGGCTTCTCGACGAAATTGCACCCATCGCGATACGCTACGCTTCCTCGCGTAAGATCACGGCTTTCACTAATCAGGGTGCTATCCCTCGCTCGCTCCGTGAATGGGTTGCCGGGAACAGCTATGCGCACATCCTCGCGACCCTTGAGGAGTTTGATGCGCGGGTCGGTGGGCGAAGGCGCAGACCCAACGTCGAAGACGCCGTGGCGCTTTGCGAGGGTGGCTTCGGCTACGACGTGGCGATGATCGTCGCTTCAATTGCGGATCTCGCCGAGGAGGTAGACGAGGGACTTTATGGTGCTGCCTCATTGCTCCAGCGCCAGATCAAGACGGGGCTAACGGCGCGTGCCGCACTTGCCTTCCATGAGGCGGGATTCGCGGACCGTTATGTTGCCGAATACCTCGGGGCGCTCTGGCCGCTCGCAATTGATCGCGGCGCCGTCCGTGCCCTCTGCCAGCAGGAGAATGTTATCCGGCCCGCCCTCGATCAGTTCCCAAGCTATTTTATCGCCGTTGCAGCCGAGCTGGGCGGGTGGGCGGTATGATTTGCCCGTACACCTCATACGGGATTAGCGAGCTTGCTCCAACGGTTTTATAGCCAACGTAGCCCAACGATTGTTTCGAGTGGCCTGGGGCGGCTTTGCCGCGCAATGCAGGCGTTCGCGTCGTTTGCAGCGACGGTCCCCTTCCCGTCCCATCACGTCGAATGCTTAGACAAGTAATCCGTGTAGTCTGCAGCGGCGTCACCTACACATCAACCTTGGTCTGAGCCTGTCGGCCTCCCCTGCTTGGCTGCGCGTGTCGCAGGGGAGAACGGCCCTTCGGTCCGTCGCGCATTCGGCCATGCGGCCTCACCGCGGCGTCGCGCCCGGCATTCCGGTTTGCCCGCCTCGCGAGCACGTCCCTCCCCGG
>Ga0209344_10001062_pt1 | contig 39029 bp, 27 predicted proteins | sample Cruoilmetagenom6_FD_187293 | JGI IMG/M metagenome (GOLD analysis project Ga0209344, IMG submission 187293) | Oil polluted marine microbial communities from Coal Oil Point, Santa Barbara, California, USA - Santa Barbara Oil Seep Sample 6 (SPAdes)... | ecosystem: Environmental > Aquatic > Marine... | reverse complement strand
TTATTGTGTGCATTGCCTTTAACATGTTACATCTTGACCTGAATATACAGATACTTTGTCTTTTACTGTATGGAATTGCTCTATATCTTATCCCATTTGGATTGCATAAAATTAAAAATAGTTCCAAGATTACTGAAAATGAAGTAGGTTAATTAGAGTTAAGGTTTTGCTACTACCTTAAATGCAGTTATATTTGCCAACTATAAAAAAAATATATTTCAATGAATTTTAAAACATTAGGCCTAATAAGTCTTTTTATTTTAGCGTCTTGTGCTCCTAAAAAAGACATACTTTATTTACAAGATATAGAGGCGAAGAAAGGAAGTTCTATACCATATCAACCTGTAAATATTCAGCCTAATGATATCTTAAAAATAACTATAGGAAGTCTAGAGCCTTTAGCGGCATTACCCTATAATAAAAATATTGAGCAAGGCGCTCAGCCTCAAAATATAGAGCTTTTGCAATTAGATGGTTATGTGGTTACTCTTAATCAAACTATTGAGTTACCCATTTTAGGTGAAATATCTACTAAAAATAAAACAACGCAAGAGCTAGAAGCTTTTATTAGTCATAAATTAATGAGTGAAGGTCATCTTTCCGATGCAAGAGTTAATGTGCGTTTAATTAATGCCAAAGTAACTATATTAGGAGAAGTCAATCAGCCAGGAACTATTAATTATACGGATCAAAACATGACATTGATTCAAGCTTTAGGTTATGCTGGTGATCTGACCATTAACGGAAAACGTGATGATATCTTATTAACTAGAGAAGTTGATGGTGTGCGTAAAGTAACTCATATAGATCTCACCTCTTCAGAGTTTATGAATAGTGAGTTTTATTTTGTAAAACCCAATGACTTTATTGTGGTTAACCCAAACAATCCTAGAGTAAAGAATGCTGGTTTTGTTAAGGATATAAGCACCGTATTAACAATAGCCTCTTTAGCACTTAGTATAACTATTTTATTGACGCGATAACGATATGGATAACTCATTTAATAATTTTTCTTTACAAGAAGAGGATAGCATCGATATTAAACAAGAACTCAAGCGTTATTTACGCTATTGGCCTTGGTTTGTTTTAACTCTAGCAATTGCTTTAATTAGTTCCTATATTTATTTACGGTATACGCCTCGTATTTTCGAGACCTATTCTAAAGTAAAGATATTGGATGAATCTGATGGTTTAGAACTACCTACTTCGGCTTTCATTTTCAAAAGAAGTAATATAAATCTAGAGAATGAAATAGAGATTTTAACCTCTTACCTAATAATGAATCGTGTGGTAAGAGAACTCAATTTAAACACGAGTTTTTATGAGGAAGGTACGATACAAACTTCACAGATTGAAGCCTTACCTTTTAGTTTTAAGCAAATAATTAAACCAGATAGTATTACAGAAACAGTATCTTATAAGTTAAAAGTTAGAGATAAGGGATTTGAGATTACGAATCTTAATACTGAAAAGATCTTTTCTTTTGCTGAATATTCAACAGTAGATAGTGAGTTCAATTTACCTTTTGAATTAAGCTTTAATTCAAAAGTATTAGAATCTGATATTATTGGTAAGACCTATATCATAAATTTTAGCCCTATAAAAAATGTAGCGTTAAGTTTAAAATCTAAAATAGTGGTAGAAGCTATAGGCGAACAGAGCGACTTACTTAAATTGATTGTAAAAGGCGAGAGTAAAGAACTTTCAGAGAAAATATTAAACACCTTAATGGATGTGTTTGATAGAGATGGTATATATGATAGGCAGTTAATTTCAAAACGAACTTTAGATTTTATTGATGACCGTTTTGTGTTTCTAGCACAAGAATTAGATTCTATTGAAGTAGATCGTCAGAATTTTAAGCAAAGAAATAATATCGTTGATATTACTGCAGATGCAGGATTAGGTTTAGAACAACGCGCACAATCTGACGAGGAACTCTTTCAAATTGAGCATCAATTAACTCTATCTAAATTATTAGTTAATTCATTAAAAAATAATTCTGAATCTGATTTATTACCGTCTAATATTGGTATTGCTAACTCTAGCATTAATGTGCTTATTGCAGACTATAATAGTGCTGTTATTAACAGAGATAAATACTTAAGTAGTGGTGGAGTTAATAACCCATTGGTAAAGAAAGCCGTAGATCAAGTAGAAAGCTTAAAGGCTAATTTAAATAGGTCAATAGAAACATACTCTAACCAGTTAGAGGTGTCACGTCAACAATTGAGTTTAAGAAATAGTAGATTTAGTGGTACAGTAGCTCAAATTCCCGAAAAAGAAAAGCTATTAAGAGCTATTGATCGTCAACAAAAAATTAAAGAGAGTCTATATCTTTTATTATTACAAAAAAGAGAAGAGGCAGCTATTAATTTAGCTATTACAGAGCCTTCTATTAAAGTCGTTGAATATGCTTTGTCAGGAGCAAAGCCTATTTCTCCAAAATCTAATATTGTTTATGCTGGAGCATTTTTAGCAGGACTTTTAATTCCTTTTGGCATACTTTACTTAATGTTTATGTTAGATACTAAATTGCATAGCAAAGAAGATGTAACGAAAATAAACTCTAAAATACCAGTCATTGGTGAGATTCCAGATGTGAAAAATGCCACTGAAATCATTTTCGATGACCCAAATGCACGTACAGCCTTAGCAGAGTCTTTTAGGATTTTAAGTTCTAATGTGGATTATATTTTGCCAATTAAAGACGATGGAAAAGGAAAGGTGATTTATTGTACTTCTACAATTAAAGGGGAAGGAAAAACCTATGTAAGTGTTAATTTGTCTTTAGCTTTATCTAGTATTAATAAGAAAGTATTATTAATAGGAGCTGATTTAAGAAATCCACAGATTCACACACATATTCATGAAGAAAAGCATAAGCCAGGATTATCTAATTATCTTCATGATACTAATTATGATTGGAGAGATGCTTTAATTAATGGTTTTGATAAGCATCCTAATCATCATATTATTTTATCAGGTGTTATACCACCAAATCCAGCACATTTATTAACCAATGGTCGTTTTAAGAAGCTTATTGAAGAAGCTAAAGAAGAATACGATTATATTATTGTAGATACAGCACCAACAATACTAGTCACAGATACCATGTTAATTTCTCAGTTAGCTGATGCTACAATTTATTTAGCACGAGCTAATTATACAGAGAAGAATTTATTAAAATTCTCTAAAGATTTAACAGAAACAGGTAAGTTAAAAAATGTAGCTTATGTTATTAATAGTGTAGGAGCAAGTAGATCTTATGGGTATAGCTACAATTATGGTTACAATTACGGCTATGGTACAAAAGACTAACTTTTGAATATGGTGGTTAGTCACTTTTTTGCAATGTGATATTTGTCATACTTTATAAAGGCTTTATAAACTACTTTTAATAGTGAATTATAAAACCAAAAGACATGAAAAATAATGCATTAATTTCTACAATAATGTCAACTGATATTATTGCACTCAATAGAGAGGATGATCTTGAAAGAGCAGAGCTTTTATTTAAACGCCATAAAATTAGACACATTCCTGTTGTTAATGAAGGAGTAATTATTGGGATGTTAAGCTATACCGATTTGTTAAGAATTAGCTTTGCAGATGCCGTAGATGAAACTGAAACTGAAATAGAAACCTTGGTTTACAACATGTTTACTATAGACCAAGTGATGGCTAAGAATGTAGTTACTATACCTTCCGATGCGACTATAAAAGAAGTGGCTAAAATTTTAGCTGAAAAAGAATTTCACGCACTACCAGTAGTTGATAAAGGACGTTTAGTCGGAATTGTTACCACAACAGATTTAATCAATTATTTATTGAAACAATTATAAAAAAAATGCGCTAAATGCGCATTTTTTTATGAATTGGCTAAACGCTTTAATGTTTTAATAGTTGCTGTTGGGTTATCACTTTTAAAAACATGACTACCAGCGACAAAGGTGTCTGCACCAGCTTCAACTAACTTTTGTATGTTTTTATCAGTAACACCGCCATCAACTTCAATACGCGTGTCTAAACCTTGCTCGTTTATCATTTGACGAAGGTTTCTTATGCGTTTATAAGTGATGTCTTCAAATTTTTGACCACCAAAACCAGGATTTATAGACATTAATAAAATCATATAACATTCTGGTAAAATATCTTCTAAAACGTTAAGAGGAGTTGTAATATTAAGTACAATACCTGCTTTACAGCCAGCATCTTTAATTTGTCTTAACGTTCTGTGCAAATGAACCGTAGATTCGTAATGAACTGTAATAATATCAGCACCAACTTTTGCAAATTCTTCAATATAACGCTCCGGTTTTTCAATCATTAAATGCACATCTAATGGTTTTGTAGCGTGTTTTTTGATGGCTGAAATTACAGGCATACCATAAGATATATTTGGTACAAAATGACCATCCATAACATCAATATGAAACCAATCAGCATCACTTTTATTTACCATTTCTGTGTCACGTTGAAGATTGCCAAAATCGGCAGCTAGCATTGATGGGGCAATTAATTTTGAAGCCATTTTATGAGGTTGTTTTAGGTTTTAGCAAAGGTAATTAAAAAAGGAAGATTATGCTGAAGATAATACTGTGGTTTCACTACTGAATGGATAATTTAGGGAGTAGGAGTTGCAGCTCTCTCTATTTAGTATCGTCTGTGTAATTTAATTATAGCTATATAAAAGAGTCATACTACAAAGTGACAGAGGGTCGTTACTGACTATTTTAAAAAAGTGAACCCACGGTAATCAGCCGTGGGTTCTTTCATCAATCAAAAAACGAACAGTTATGTTTTGTAACTGTTGTTGCTTTCATTAGGTTGGTCGTTAAATATACAAAAAACTAACCTAAATATGTTTTTAATATTTTACTTCTAGACGTATGTTTTAATCGTCTGATTGCTTTTTCTTTAATTTGCCTTACACGTTCACGTGTTAAATCAAACGTTTCTCCAATTTCTTCTAAAGTCATTGGGTGTTGACTAGCTAGACCAAAATATAAGCGAATTACATCGGCTTCACGAGGTGTTAAGGTCTCTAAAGCACGTTCAATTTCAGTACGCAACGATTCGTGTAATAGATCTCTATCTGGATTTGGTGATTCACCACTTCTAAGTACATCATATAAGTTAGAGTCTTCTCCTTCTACTAAAGGAGCATCCATACTTACATGACGACCAGAATTTTTCATTGACTCCTTAACATCGTTAATAGTCATGTCTAATTCTTTAGCTATTTCTTCAGCAGAAGGTGGTCGCTCATGACTTTGCTCTAAAAAAGCAAAGGTTTTGTTTATTTTATTAATAGAACCAATTTTGTTTAACGGTAAACGTACAATACGAGATTGTTCAGCTAAAGCTTGAAGTATTGATTGACGAATCCACCAAACAGCATAAGATATAAATTTAAACCCACGTGTTTCATCAAAACGCTGTGCAGCTTTAATTAAACCTAAATTACCTTCGTTAATTAAATCAGGTAATGTTAACCCTTGGTTTTGATATTGTTTTGCAACAGATACAACAAAACGTAGGTTTGCTTTTGTTAATTTTTCTAAAGCAAGCTGATCACCAGCTTTAATACGTTGAGCTAATTCAACCTCTTCATCTGCTGTAATAAGGTCTACTTTGCCAATTTCTTGTAAGTATTTATCTAATGATGCAGTTTCCCTATTGGTTACCTGCTTGGTAATTTTAAGCTGTCTCATTTAATTTTAAGATTTGTGCAATTTTATTGCAACAACATGCTGCTTTTATTATACGTAACAAACTATCAAAATGTTACAAATAATACAAAATATTTTATTATTTGAAATGCAGAATTTAATTATTGGTGTAAACCCAATATCTTTGATCTAATAAATTGTAAATATAACACCTCTTCGCTTTTTCGAAAAAAAAATCAGAACAAATGAATGTTCTGATTTAATTTTTGTGAGTTGTTAAACTATTTTATCAAGATGCCTATTCAAAAGTCAAATAGCGTTCAAATTGTTCTTCTGATAAAATCTTTTTAATCTTGTCGTTTAACTGTTTTTCTATTTTTGCTTTTTCATCTTCGCTTACAGGATTGTTACTAATACGAACTTTACTTTGTTCGTATGCCTTTAAAGCTGAATAAATTTCATTACGTTGTTCTTTGTCAAACTTTATGTGTTTTCTTAAAGCTTCCGTTTTTGTAGCGGCCTTAGCATTTATTTCTTTATTAATTTCTATTTTACTGTTTTGTGCTACAGTAGTTTGAGTTCCAAGAAATAGTGCAAATACAAATAAGCACAAGGTTATTACTTTTTTCATTATGGATTATTTAATTATAATTGGTTACTAAAGTAATAATTTTATTCAACAAAATAAAAAAGTATCGACTATCCGATACTTTTTTAGTGAAATAATCTATTTTTTGCTTTTATTTTTATTGCGCATGCCTCTTTTTTTGTGCTTTTTAGGCTCCATTTTTTCATATTTAGCGTATTGTTCAGCAGTTAAAATAGATTTCATTTCACGTTTCATTGCTATTTGATCATCTAATCTTTGATTTTGCATCTTTACGAGTTCTTCTTTAGAAGGTTTTTCTCTCTTTTCTCCTTCTTTAGGTTTATGCGCTTCTCTTGCCTTATTTCTTGATTCAGCTTGCTTTAAAATTAGCTTGTGTACTTTTTGTTGTTGTGCATCTGTTAGGTCTAATTTTAAAGTCAGTTGTTTAGATTTTAAATCTGCAATATCATTTGGAGTCATGTCTTTTCTTAATTCAGAAGTATGCGCTCTGTCTCTTTTATTATGTTCTTTTTTTTGTGCAAAACCATTTAAGGTTACAAATGCTAGGGCAATAATTACTAATTTTTTCATGTTGTTTATATGTTTGTGTTATACTAGTTTAGACGCTATTAAATTTAAAACGTTTAATGTCGTCTTTTTTTTAACACAGAATTTAACATTATGAGTTTAGTAACTGTAGTGTGGTTAGGTATATCGTATTGTTTTCAACTTTGCTTTTTAACCAGGCATAAAAGCTAATGACAAAGATATCTTCTTCGTGAATTGTAATCCATTCAAAAGTTGTTTCTAATTGATCTTTAAAATCTTCTGTTGTAACCGATTTTGGTTTTATATAGTATAGTTCTGCGAATTTTAAAAATTGAAGGATTCTGGTTTGCCCTATTTCTTTTAAATACGTTGAATAACGACGTCTAAAACTTTTTAATCGTGAAAAGAACAAATCGTCTTCTTGTAATTCTATATATAATAAAAGTTCTGCTATGTTTTTTTTGATTATCCAATCTATCCCTGCTTTTTCTTTATACCATTGATCTGAATGATAAAATTTAGATGAAATAGATTTGGCTTTTGTAAAGTCTTCTCTTTGGAAATGAAACATAAAGCAAGTCAGCTGTAAGTCTAATAAAGTTTCTGTATCCTTATGTTTTTTAGTTATGTGTTTTTCAACTAAGGCAATAGCTTCATTTTGTTTATTACTGTAGTTAAGGTTTAAGGCTTCAACTAAAGTTTTCTTTAAGATGAAGGTTTTATAGTAAGCCCCTTTTTTTAGTTGCATTAACTGTTCCATCTCTTTGATGTAGAGTAGGGACGTTTCAAATTTTTTGTTTCTAAAAAGTGTGTTGGCAATGATATAAACGATTGCAATTTGATAAAAAAGTTGCTTGTCGGTTTCCTTTTTTTGTTTGAGAATATCATAACTTTTCATCACAAAGCTTTCAATAGAGTAATATTTTTTTGTGACAAAAGCCGAAATGTTAGCAATCGCTAAAATCTGATATAAAGACTTAAAAGAAAGTGATGTGTTAATTTCAATATGATGTGCTTTTAACAAGTGCTCAAGCTCAGATTCAAAGTCGATGGCGTTTCCTTGGTAGGCTACTTCATTTAGTATAGACTTCAGTTTTGCATATACAATATTGAGTTGATCTTCTAATTGGTGTTTTTTCTGATTTGCTTTTTGCTTATTTATTAAGTCTTCTAGATTTATTTTAGGATAATTTGGAGCATATTGGATTTTAGTATGGTAAATTTCGTTGAGTATGGCAAACAATGAATGTTCATCTGCTAGGTGTTCTGCTTTGTCTAAAATTTTATAAGCTATGTTGAAATTATTTTGAAGTAAAAATGTACGTGATGCTAAGATGTATTTAACGATCTGCATGTCAATAGAGTTCTCGTCTTCAAGGTTTTTATTGGCAGTATAATCTATTAAGGATTGTAATAGTCGCTTTCTAAGCGCATGGTAAGCATTACTTTTATCTACTTTATAGAGTTGTTTGCAAATAGCTTTTGAATCATAGGTAGAGTAGGCTAGTAATTTAAATAATTGAATGTTTTTGGTGTCTTTGCGTTTGTTCTTTTGCTGAAGATAATTTACAAATTTCTGATGATCTTCAGTACTTAATGTATTGATGATTGATTTTATTTCTATCATTTAATCGTCATTAAATTATTTAATTAATCAGTGAATATAGTAATTAATTATGTTTATATATTAAATATATCGTCAGTTTTGTTGTAATTGTTGTTTTATAAATATTGCCTTTTACCTGAGATTTGCTTCATAATCATTAAAACCAAACAAGATGAATTATCAAACAACAGTATCGTTAAAAGACGAAGAAAATCTAAACTCAAAAAAGAAAGAAAAGAAAGTGTATAACCATAAGCCAACACCAGCGTTTATTGGTGCCTCATGGTCGGCTTTACTTATTGGTATGGTTGCTTATTGTGTTGGGCTTTGGAATGCAGAGATGATGCTTAATGAAAAAGGCTATTATTTTACCATTCTCCTTTTTGGATTGTTTTCTGTAATTTCAGTTCAAAAAGCAGTTAGGGACAAGCTAGAAGGTATTCAAGTTACAGAGATGTATTTTGGTATTAGTTGGTTTACATCCATTGCATCTATTGTTTTATTAACTATTGGACTTTGGAATGCCGATTTAGAATTAAGTGAAAAAGGGTTTTACGCTATGTCATTTACTCTAAGTTTGTTTTCGGCTATTGCTGTACAGAAAAATACCAGAGATGTGGCTTATATAAATAATGAACTAGCGGCAAAAGAAGACGAAGACTAGTTTTGATGATCGGTTAGATAATAACCCAAAACCTTGCAGCATTATATAGTGCTGCGAGGTTTTAAAATACTTTTTATAGTTTATTACTTTTAGACTTTCGATTTTAAAGGGATGTTTAAATATTTTTGATAATTAAATATTAAGAAACAAATGTCATTTACCATTAAAGTAAAATTAAAAAAAAGCCTTAAAGTGTTTATACTTGTACTTTTAAGCATATTTGTTATGATAGGATCTGTACTTTATTTTTTTCAAGAAAAATTATTGTTTATGCCTAGTAGGTTGGCGCAAAATTACCAGTATCAGTTTTATCATGATTTTGAAGAATTATTCCTTAAAACAGATGAAAGTACAAGCATAAATGCACTTCATTTTAAAGCTAAAAAACCAAAAGGTGTTATCCTTTATTTTCATGGTAATGCTGGCGATTTAAGTCGTTGGGGAGCTATAGCGGAATATTTTGTACTTCAGCAATACGACGTATTTATAATGGATTATAGAACGTATGGGAAAAGTACAGGGAAATTAAGTGAAGAAGCTTTATATAAAGATGCACAATATTGTTATGATTTCCTCTTAGAACAGTATTCTGAAAATCAAATTACCTTGTATGGCAGATCATTAGGAACGGGAATTGCATCCTATTTAGTTTCAAAAAACAATCCTAAACAACTTATTTTAGAAGCACCTTATTACAGTATTTTAGATGTTGCAAAAGACAGGTTTCCTATGTTACCGGTAAAACAAGTTTTAAAATATCATTTTCCAACCTATCAGTTTTTACCAAAGTCGGAATGCCCAATAACAATTATTCATGGTACTGATGATGCTGTTGTACCTTATGCTTCAGGAAAAAAGCTTTCAGAATTAAATATTGAAAACTTAAGCTTTGTAACTGTAGAAGGTGCTGCTCATAATAATTTGATTGAGTTTGAAGACTATCATAAAACCATTCAAACTATTTTAAACTAAAAAAAAAGGCTTCAAAATTAATTGAAGCCTTTTTTGTTAAGTTGTATTGTCATCTAGATTATTTAGGATCTAAAATTAAATTAATACGTTCTATAGCATCTGCTATATGAATTCTACTCATGGTATCTCCACCACGTGCAGAACGTAATTGACTACGTAAAGTTTTTAACTCAGCTCTTACAACCGCTCTAATATCTGATTGGCTAGTATTAACTGGTGTTACTTTAACGTAAGGACTAGATCTTCTGCTTGCTGTTTGGTTTTTAGCTGTCATTAAGTATTCTAATCTATCAATATGTGCACGTTGTAAATTACGTCTGTATGTGTCTATTTTTTTTCCAGTACGTAATTCGCTCCAAATACCTGAACGTAAATCACTCATCATGTCAGGTAAAGAGTAGGCTTTGTTATCAAAGGTATAAGCTTCAGTTAAACGTTGCATTTTTCCTAAGCTCAAAATGTTATTAACTGTTCTAGATTGTAGGGCACGAACACGTTCTACAGAACCTGTAAACTCAATACGATCAAAGATATCTTTGTTAATTAACCATTCTGGAGTCTCAAATAAGTTATCATGAAGAAACTGCATAGCTTCTTTTTGATGTGCTTTTGGTACAGCGGTATAAACAGGACCTTCTTGGTCGGCAGCTTTATAATGCTCGTAAACACCTCCAATGTTATTAGATACATGTCCCATATAGCGGTTAAATTGAGAAATTACATGACCGTACATTTCTTCTAAATCATCATAATCTTCTCCAGCTTCTGTAGTCCACTCAATTAAATTAGGTACAATACGCTTTAAATTCTTAATACCGTATTCACTCGCTAACATGGCATTATCACCTAAATCCTCAGTTTGAGAACTTGGGTCAACAACATCTCCAGCTTGTTGATGTCCAAAACGGTACATTGGGTCACCAGCATGTTTCATAATCCACTCATTAAGAATTGGCTTTTCTTCTTCAGCAGTTTTGTCTAAAATAGGTCTGTAACCCCAAGAAATAGCATATTTATCATAAGTTCCAATGTCTGGCATTAAAGCTACACCTTCATCTCCAGGTTGAGCTATATAGTTAAAACGTGCATAATCCATAATAGAAGGTGCAGTTCCGTACTTTTTAGTGAACTCTGCATCACGTAATTTTTCAACAGGATATGCCACACTACTTCCCATATTGTGAGGTAAACCTAAAGTGTGTCCTACTTCGTGAGCTGAAACAAAACGAATTAAACGGCCCATTACTTCGTCCTTAAATTGTGGGCTCTGTGCATCTGGATTAATAGCAGCTGTTTGTACAAAGAACCAACCACGTAATAATGACATTACATTGTGATACCAATTAATATCACTTTCTAAAATTTCACCTGTTCTTGGGTCACTTACGTGAGGACCATTAGCATTAGGAATTGGTGATGCTAAATAACGTACAACTGAGTAACGTGCATCTTCTGGGCTCCATTCTGGATCTTCTTCTACAGTAGGAGGATCTTTAGCGATAATAGCATCTTTAAATCCGGCAGCTTCAAAAGCTACTTGCCAATCTTCAATACCTTGTTTAAGATATTTTCTCCATTTTTCTGGAGTTGCTCTATCAATATAGTAGACAATCTGTTTCTTAGGAACGACTAATTCTCCACGTTTAAATTTTTCGATGTCTTCGTCTTTAACTTCTAATCTCCAACGATCTAAAAATTCTAAAGTTTTACTTTTTTGATCTTCCAAACCATAATCGGTTTGATTACTCGTAAACCAACCTACACGCTCATCAAAATAACGACGCTTCATTGGTACTGCAGGTAATAATATCATAGAATTATTAATTTCTATAGAAATCGCACCTGTATTAGAGTTTGATGGTGGTTGACCTGAAGCATAAGTTTTTACTGTACGCGACTCAATGTTTGTAGGGTAGGATTTAATACTTTCGATGTATGAAAGCTGACCATCTAAACGTGAAATTTTATATTGTTGTCTAGCACGTTGAGGAAAGCCTAACGGCTTAACATCTTTTGAAAATAAATCTGTAACATCAATAACAGTGTTTAAAGAATCTTTACTGAATGCTTTAATTGGAAAAGTAGCAATTACGGGTTCAAAGTTAGAGTTAACTACCGCTTCATGTACGGGTAAAGAATCTGCAGCAACTACTTGGTGAGATACCATACGTAATAATACTTTTTTGTTTTTCTTTTCCCATCGTAATACTTGTTCGCTTAATTTTCCTCCACCAAAACCAAGTCCTGATGCTGTTTTAGCGATACGTGTAACCATAAGCATTTCTCTATCGAAAAGAGAATCTGGTATTTCATAAAAGAATTTGTCGTCTACATTATGAACAGTAAATAACCCTTTGTCGCTTTTGGCGTCTTTGGTTATAATTTTGCTGTAAGGTTGAGGGTCATTTTTTCCAGGTTTTTTAGCTGGAGGTTTAGCCATCGCACTGGCGTCTTTACCTGATTTTCCAGCCTTTTTTGCAGTAGAGCAAGAAAATGCTAGGAACGCGGAAACTACAAAGAGTAGCTTAATGGATACGTGTTTCAAAATAGTTGGTTTTTATTAAATTTTGATGAAAATACGGATTCTATTAAGAATCTGTTAAATTAAAAACCGATTTTAGTATTTTTTTAACGTGAGTCTTAAAGTGTGTTCATATATTCCTGAATTAAATTCAAACCTTCTGTATGGCGCATTGTAGTTCCAATAAAAGGCATGCTTAATCCTTCAGAATAAAACGATACTCTATAATCAATGACAACACTTTGTTCTAAAATATTGCTTTCTTCTAAAGGTGTTTCAAAAGCAAGATTTAAAGTAGATTCGTCTGCACAAGTACCGCCAGGAATATGGCAATGTGCACAGTTAATGTCCATGTAAGCCCTTGCTCTAATTTCTAATGGAAGTGATGTGTCTTCCCAATTAGGAAGCACTCTAACAGAAGAACTGCTTGACAAGCCTGTTAGTTGTTGGTTACTTATAAATTGCTCTAATTGATTCACCCCATTGATTTCAAAATTCATAGATCTTAATTTTGGACCTATTGGTATAATATCATTATTACTGTTATGGCAAGTAAAACAATCTGTATTTGAAGGGATTTTATAAGTTGTAGAGTTTGAGCTGCCTGATGCATCAATCCAAGTGATTGGTAATGTGCTTCCTGCTAAATCTAAAACGGCATCCGTTTGTTCTTCGTTCCATTTGTAATCTCCAGTTTCCCAAGATCCATTTAATTTAATTAAAATACGCGTTTCAATAATAGTTCTTCCCAAAGATAGGTCGCGTTCATCTGTATTGTAATAAAAGGTTTTTGCTATTACTGTATGATCTGGAAAAATAGGCAAGCCATCTCCATCAAACTCCATACTTGTTCCTTCTGGTAATGCTATGATACGTTGTTTGTGAGCATAATCAGAAAATAAGGTGGTATTAAGATTATATTCAAAAGCTAAAGGGGTTATTTGTAAATTTTCTAGATTTCCGACAAACAAATTCATTTCAGATAAAATAGGTTTGAATTCTGTAGCTACATTTGGTAATGCTGTTGTAAAGCTATATACGTCAGTATGAAGGCTGATGTTACTAGAGCTACAAACGGTTTGAATGTAGACATCGTAAGTTGTGTTGGCTTGTAAATTGATGAGTTGAGCATCTGTGTCAGATTCGGAAATGGTTGTTCCGCTTCCTAAAGCAAATCCTGAAACTCCATACTCTAAGGTATAAGTTGCAGAAGTGCTAGTGGTTTCCCAAGTTATTGTAGCAGAGTTATTGGTAATAGCGTTTGATGATATGTTAGTTACAGTATCGCAAACAGGAATAATATCATCGTCATTATTGCATGAGAAAATGATACTCACGAATAAGAATAGCAAACAAGCTTTTTTTAACATCTGGGTGATTTTCTAATTTATAGCTAGTTGCAATGTAATAAATTTTTTTTGAACGAAAATAAAGGTGATTTTAAAGTCTATTCTTAAATATAAGAAAGAGCAGTTTAGCTATAGATTTCTTTTTTAATTCAGAAAGTGTAATCTCAAAGACTGAGTATTTAACTAGCTTTTTTTGCTTTAAGTAGGTATTTCTTATGTGTAGGTCTGTAATGTATGTTCTTTAAGGGTGTATTATTACTTGAAATCCGTAATAAGCAAAGCATGATCAGAATCTGAATAAAATTCCTTTTTTGTACTTAGTATGTTTAGTTGCTTACTTATCCAAATATGATCAATCTCTAACAAAGGCATTGGGTAAGGCCAAGTAGTTGAAAATCCATTCTGAAAGTTACGTGCAGATGTATAATTGGTTTTAAAATGATTAAAATAAATACTTTCGTAAGGTGTGTTAAAGTCTCCGAGTATAATATCGATGTTATGTTTTTCTAAGTATTTATAAATTTTGGTGAAGGCCTTTTTTTTATTGTGCCAAGGTTTTGCAAAAATGTCAACTATAACAACTTCAAACGTGTTTGCTTCTATTTCTACTTTTAAGTGATTGAGTTTGTAATTGTTTTTTTCTTCAATATAATCAACAACTGTTATGCCTTTTTTGGCAGCCACCATCATGTTTCCCTCTAGAAATTCAATATTATAATTATTGAGTTCTTTTGTGAATTGGGCATCAAAATTATTGTCTTCGTGTAGGACTTCAACAAAAAATAACGCGTCTATACGTTGTGTTTCTAAAGTGTTCTTTAAAACGTCAACATTATAATTTTTTTGGTCGGCTATATTCCATAATAGTATTGAATTAGCTGAATTAGCATCAATAATGTTATAATTGATATATTGATGGTTAATCCAAAAAAAAGACAGCAAACCAATCAATCCTAATAAGGCAAATAGAATACGTTTTTTATTGTAAAATAGTGCTAAAAGTGGAAATATGGCTAAAATTAAAACAGGTAACGGAAATGCGTAAAACAAAATTCCGGTAACATAAAAGTGGTCTTTAAAACCATAATGAATTAGTAACAAAAAAACATATCCTATTAAAAGATATGTTTTTTGTTTTTTTAGCCATGTAACCATAGGTTATATCATTTGAACAAATAAACCGTCATCGGTTTTTTCAACCTTTGTTAATCCATGTTTACTTAAACCTTTAATGCCTTTGTCCCAACCTTTGTTACTTAATCCCGATTGAGATTTAAGTACATTTAAGTCCATACGTTTTTCTGCCTTTAAAACTTCTAAAATCGCTTTTTCGTTATCGCTTAAATCTACTTTTTTCTTTTCTGGTCGCATCTGAGGGAAGAATAACACTTCCTGGATACTTTGGTTGTTGGTTAAGAACATAATTAAACGGTCCATGCCAATTCCCATACCTGATGTTGGAGGCATTCCGTATTCTAATGCACGTAAAAAGTCGTGATCAATAAATTCGGTAGCTTCATCATCACCTTTTTGTGCGAGTTTTAATTGGTGCTCAAAACGCTCACGTTGGTCTATTGGGTCATTTAGCTCAGAATAGGCATTTGCAATTTCTTTACCACAAACCATTAGCTCAAATCGCTCTGTTAATTCTGGGTTTTCTCTATGCTCTTTACATAAAGGACTCATCTCTTTAGGATAGTCTGTAATGAATGTAGGTTGAATATAGTTTCCTTCACATTTCTCACCAAAAATTTCATCAATCAGCTTGCCTTTACCCATAGTTTCGTCAACCTCAATATGCATGGCTTTTGCAGCTGCTCGTATGTCGTCTTCAGATTTGTTGTAAATATCAAAACCTGTAAACTCTAAAATAGAATCGCGCATCGTAATACGCTTATAAGGTGCTTTAAAATTGATTTTATGTTCACCAAAAGTAGCTTCAGACGTTCCGTTTACTGCAATTGCACAATGCTCTAATAGTTGTTCGCAGAAATCCATCATCCAGTTGTAATCTTTGTAGGATACATAGATTTCCATAGCTGTAAACTCTGGGTTATGTGTTCTGTCCATACCTTCATTTCTGAAGTTTTTAGAAAACTCATAAACACCATCAAAACCTCCAACGATTAGACGTTTTAAATATAATTCGTTAGCAATTCGCATATATAATGGAATATCCAAACTGTTGTGATGTGTTATAAACGGACGCGCAGCAGCACCACCAGGAATTGGTTGTAAAACCGGTGTTTCTACTTCAAAATAACCAGCATCATTAAAAAATTGACGCATAGCATTAAACAATTTAGTACGCTTAATAAACACTTCTTTTACATGTGGATTTACCACTAAATCTGCATAACGTTGTCTGTAACGTTGTTCAGGATCTGTAAACGCATCATAGGTTTTTCCATCTTTTTGTTTTGGAATAGGTAATGGTTTTAAAGCTTTGCTTAGCAATTTAAAATTCTTAACCATAACGGTTTTTTCACCAACTTGCGTTGTGAAAAGTTCTCCTTCAATACCTACAAAATCGCCTAAGTCTAATAATTTTTTAAAGACATCATTGTATAGCGATTTGTCCTCGCCTTCGCATATTTCGTCTCTGTTAAAATATACTTGAATACGACCTTCGCTATCTTGCAATTGTGCAAATGACGCTTTTCCTTGAATGTTAATTGCCATTAGACGACCAGCTATAATTACCTGTTTACCGTCTTCAAAATCAGCTTTTATTTGTTTTGAAGTATGGTTTACCGGAAATAAATCCGCAGGATAAGGGTTAATCCCTAAAGCTCTAAGCTTTTCTAACTTTTGGCGTCTTACCAATTCTTGTTCTGAAAGTTGCATTCTTATTAATTTTTATAAACTTACCAAGTGTTGGTAAGTGGCTGCAAAATTACACTTTTTACAAAAATTAACGAGTACCTTTTTAGTTAGATTTAATAACCTTTAAATTTTCTTTGAGATCTTTATTGTTGGGAAACAATTTTACAGCATTATCAAGTATTTTTATCGCTTCAGATTTTTTGTCAGAAACCCCTAGAGTATTAGCTAAACTCATGTAAGTTCTTGGCTCGTTTGGAAATAACTTTGTATTTAAAATAAAAACTTCAATAGCTTCATCTTTTCGGTCTGTTCTGTACAATAGTGATCCATACGTATTAAGCTCATACATACTTGAGACTTTATCTTTATGAGTTTTTAGTAATTTTTTACCTTTCTTTTTTAAGCCTTTGACGCCTTTTTTCTTTAGAATATTATCAATTGCAGTAACAATTTGATAGTTGGGTTTGTAATTGTTTACCGTGATGATATTTTGAATATCTTCTTCTAAAGTTGTAATGGGATGTTCAACTATTCGATTAATTTCTTTTCCGTTTTTGTTGAAAATAATGGTAGGTACACGATGGATATTTAAACCAGCTTCTTCGTGTTGTGGACTTTGTTTATACATATTAGGTTCTCTACTTACAGCAATAACGGTAAGTTGATCCATAGGAAAATTACAAGCTTCTAAAACTTTATATAATTTGGGAACTTCTTGTTTACTATCTCCACACCAAGTGCCCATAAAAAGGGTGATATCATAATTTTTTAACTCAGAAGAAATAGAAGAAGTTATGGAGGTGTTAACTTCATATTCGGCATAATTTTTAGAGAACCAAGAGCTGTAATTTTCACCTTCTAAACCAGTTTTATCAATTTTCCCAAGTAAATAAGGGTTTTTTCCGTCCTTTATTATTTCTTGATTGCGTTGTTGTGCATTGCTGTGAAATACGGTTACTAATGTGATTATGATGGTTAAAATGGTCGTTTTCATTTTTGATAATTTTATGATTGATACTGTTTGTCTTCTTGAGCTCAGTTAAAAGGTATTGTATGAAATAGCTATTGACCAAGCTCAATTAGACCGATGAGATATTTAATATTATTTAGAGGCCACTATATTTCCTTTGATTTTTAAGATTTTGTTGCCGCCTTCTGCATTAGAAATAACAGTGACCGTTTTTGTAAAAGCCCCTAATCTTTTGGTGTCGTACTTAATTTCTAGTTCACCTTGATCGCCTGGTTGTATAGGTGCTTTTGAATAACTTGGCACTGTACAGCCACAGCTTGTTTTAACTTTTGTGATAAGCAAAGGAGCATCTCCAGTATTGGTAAATGTGAAAATCCGCTTACCTTCAGCATTTTGAGTTATGGTTCCGTAGTTAATAACTTCAGTTTTAAATTTTAAAATAGCAACTTTTACATCGTATTTGTCAAATTCGGTTGGAGCTGCGTTAAAAAAACTTAGTGCAAAGATTAAAAGAATGCTAATGTTTAATGTTCGTTTCATAATAAATATTTTAAATGATTAATATGAAAACAAACATCTCATATAAAGATGTGAATGTTGAAAAAACAAGGTTGGAAATTGGTACTAGTACCTAGGTTGAATTTTTTAACTATTTGGTAAATAGAGACTTTGCGTCGTTTCTAGATTGCACGTTTAACTTTTTGTAAATGTTATTAGTATGCGTTTTTACCGTGCTTACACTTAAAAAAAGTGCTTCAGCAATGTCTTTGTTGGTTTTGTCCATGAGTAAATGCTCTAAAACCACTTGTTCTTGTTTAGATAATTTAGCTTTTAAATCATCAATTTTAGATTGGTTTCGTTTCCAAAAGTGATATAATAAAAATAGATTTAGAATAATTGATAACCCTAAAAAGGAGTAGAGTATAACATTCCAATTTGATGCTGTTTCCCCATTTGATGCAGCTAACATATAACGATCAGCTTCTAATTCATTAGTATACTGTTTTGTGTATGGTGCATTAGGATAAGTAGTTTCTAATCGTGCTTTTAAATTGTCGTAATATTGGTTTTGTTTCAGGTCTTCAACATAATAGCTATGCAAATCACTACTTCGGTCCGATAAATACGTGTAAATATAAAGTTCTGCTAAAGGCTCATCTAAAGCTTCACCAAAGTTTTGAAGGGTTTTAAACCATTTTTTGTTGTTTAGTTTACGGTTGGCCTCACTTCTAAACTCGCCATAGGCAAAACGCATGTCGTTTTTTAGAGAGTCTATTTTTACAAAAGCATTTGCTTTAGGATTGTTAGATTCTACTTTACAAAATACTTGATTTCCAAATGAAAAAGGCAGTTTTAATGTGTCTGTGTTTTTTGCGATAAATAACAGTGCTTCGCTATCGCTACAATGCCCATTAAAGTGATTAACACCTTGTTGAATATCGGAGCATTTATCTACGTGAATACGATAAATACGATTTTCAGTATCTAGCATATTGCCTTTAAACTCAAAAAAGCCTGAAGAGTCAGCAGTGGTTTTAGCGATAATTTGTTCAGAATACACACCAGACATTTTTCGGTAATCTTCAACAATAGAAAGGTATACCGCTCTATCCCATTCTTCAGGATTTGTATAGCCCGAAAATGAATATTGCGCTTTACAAATAGAAGAGATACTTAAAAAAACGAAGAGAAGTTTTATTCGCATAAAACGAAACTACATAATTTTATTTTGATTTCAATATCGAGAATTGATAAAAAATGTAACATTTTAAATTAAAGTACGTCTTATAATTACATCAAATCATCAAAACGAATTATGAGTATCTGGCGTGTTATTCTTTCTATTATTTGTCCGCCTTTAGCTGTTTTAGACAAAGGTTGTGGCTCAATTCTTATTACTTTTTTATTGTGGCTCTGCGGTTGGGTACCTGGCGTTATTGCAGCTTTGGTTATTTTGAATAATCCAGAGCGATAAAATCATTACCTTTGCGCTTTAAAAAAAGCAATAAAGTACTGATGAAAAAACTTATTATACTATTGGCTATTGCAGGCTTTCTAACGAGCTGTAGTGTGACCGAATCAATTGTGTTTAATAATGATATGAGCGGAGAATATATTTCTTCTTTTGATATTACTCCAATAATGAATTATGCCAACGAAAACAGGTCTAGGACAAATGAAGCACTGATAAAGGAAGAAAAAGTTGATACCACTGTGGTGTTTAATGATTTGTTTGAAAGCTATAAAGATAGTATTGCTACCCTTTCTGAAGTGCAGCGAGCTAAATTAGAAAACCTTAGAGGGATGAAGATGAGAGTTCGTATGGATGTAGAAAATGATGTGTTTGATTTTAATATAAAAAAATCATTTAAGGCTGTTTCGGAATTAGAAAATATTAATGAAAAAGTAGACGATGCTATGGGAATAGCTAAGGCTATGGGGAGTAAGGATGCAAATGCTTCTGAAGGACAATTAGATAAACTTACTAAAGTGGATAAGGTGGTTTATACTTTTGAAGAGAACACTTTTACCCGTTTTATGCCTAATGCGGTAGTAGAGCAAGAAAAATCTAATGAAGGAGAGACAACAGAAGCTGATGAAAATGATTTTTCAAAACAATTTGAAATGCAATTTGAAGAAATTTTCTCTACATCGTATTATAAACTGGTGTATACGTTTCCAAGAAAAGTAAAGTCTGTTTCTAATAAAAATGCATTGATTTCTGAAGATGGTAAAACAGTAACTTACAAAGTAGGTTGGAGCACGCTTAAAGAGGATGCGACTTCAATGAATTTAAACGTTGTTTTAGAAGATTAAGGTTTGAATAAAACGATACAACTTCAAGATTTAGGCACTAAAGATTTTAAAACTACTTGGGATTACCAAGAAGAGTTATTTAAAGCTATTTTAGATACTAAGGTGAAAAATAGAAGGGAAGATGCAGGTTTAGAAACCGATAACCACTTTCTTTTTGTAGAGCATCCTCATGTTTATACATTGGGTAAGAGTGGCGATTTATCTAATTTGTTGCTTTCTGAAGCACAATTAGCCGAAAAAGGCGCTACATTTTATAAAATAAACAGAGGCGGAGATATTACTTACCATGGACCAGGTCAAATTGTAGGTTACCCTATTTTAGATTTAGATAATTTCTTTACAGACATCCATAAATACTTACGTCTTTTAGAAGAGGTAATTATACGCACGTTAGCAGAGTATGGTTTGTTAACTGAGCGTAGTCCTGGTGAAACAGGTGTGTGGTTAGATGTAGGCACTCCTTTTGCTAGAAAGATTTGTGCTATGGGAGTGAGAGCAAGCCGCTGGGTTACTATGCATGGATTTGCCTTAAATGTGAACGCCGATTTAGGTTATTTTGATAATATAATTCCTTGTGGTATTAGAGGAAAAGCAGTAACAACTTTAAATAATGAATTAGGTGTTGAAAGGGTAGACGAAGCTGAGGTTAAACGAAAGCTTTTAAAACATTTTAGGTTGCTTTTTGAGGCCGATTTTGTTTAGGTGTCTCATTGCTTGGTTCTAAGTACTATTTATAATATACTGCTATTATGCTTTCTCTGATTGTATTTTCTTTTAGTTCGGATTACACCATACCTGAAATCATCATAGAATAGACTTATTAATAAAATTATTGCGCCAAAGATTAGTGTGTTTAATTTTAAATTTATTCTTGAATAAAGAAATCCGCCAATTATTCCACCCAAAAAGAAGAAACAGATAATATAGATTCGTAGTTTGATAGTTGATTTTATCTTATCTCTATGTGGACGATATACGGAGAATAAAAGTTGAGACAACTCAATTCCTAAATCTGTAAACAGCCCTGTTAAATGAGTGGTTCGTACAATAGCGTTTGATATTTTTGTGACAAAAGAGTTTTGAAGTCCCATTGCAAAAAGAAGCGCACATATAATTAAATCTGGGTATTTTATTTCCGTGATATTGCTTACAATAGCAATTGAAATTAATATAAGACATTCAATAAGTGTTGGTATAACAAAAACATTTAGTTTTTTGTTTTCTTTGAATATCTCAATGAGAAAACTTGATGAAAAAGAGCCTAATAGAAAGGAAAATATATAAAGAAAATAGATTGTTCCTTTCCAGAATTCAAAATTAGCGACATCACTAATAAAAAGTGCAAAATGGCCAGTGACATTTGTTGTTAATTGATTGAAAGCTAAAAAACCAGTTACATTTACAATCCCAGCTACAAATGACAAAATGGTAGCAATTCGCAGATTATGTTTTAATGTTCTGCTTTTGCCTTGGTGTCTAAACATTTTGTTTTCAAATTATTTTGAATAGAATATTATGATAAGTAAAACTAAGACTACTTAAAAGTTTAACCAAGTAAAATTCAATTTTTAAAATTTGTTTTTCTCCTAAAACTCTTAACTAATTATTTCGTTTATCGTTTTAGGGTAAAATGGCCTTGTAAAACCCTGTGTTTGCCACTAAAGTTTTCTGTAAATTCTAAAGTGTACCAGTAGTCAGAAGTAGGTAATACATTTCCATTGTACAAGCCATCCCATCCCACTCCAAAAGGATCTAATTGTATTAATAATTTACCATAACGATTATAAATATGTAAAGTCGCATTATTCTGAAAATGTCTAGACATGCCGCCAGGAATCCAATAATCATTATCAGTGTCGTTATTTGGTGTAAAGAATTTTGGAATACTTATCACTGAAATAGTTTCACTCACAATACCACATTCATTTTTGTCTCTTACATAAACAGTATGTAAGCCACCTTGTACATTGGTAAAAATATTACTGTCTTGGTAAATGCCATAGTCGTCATCTAGAGCGTATTCATAATCACCTTCTCCACCAACATAAACTGTTATAGTGTTAATCTCGCTAGCATCAACAATATCAATACGTTCAATGGTTGCGCTATTAGATGGAACAACCGTAATACTTCTATTTTTTGAACAACCATCTGTGTCTGTTACAGTAACAGCATAAACACCTATTTCATTTACTTGAATAGTAGATGTGTTTTCTCCTGTACTCCAATCGTAATAGTAATTACTTGGCGAATCACCTATAATACCACCATAAAGCGTAATAGTACTAGGATAAGAATTTAGGCAATAAATAACGGTTTCATCGCTTTCAAGATCAGGCAATGGGTGAACAATAAGTGTAACGTCTTCAATTGAGAAACATCCAAAATCATTTTCAACTCTCGAAAAAATAGTTTGAAAATAGGGTTCTGTATTTGTGTAGGTTAAATTTAGTGGGTTTTGTTGCAATTCAGCATCGTTAAATGTTTCATAGTAAATAACTTCAGTATCTAAAGGTAATCCAGAAATTATTGTTGCAGTTGCTAATGATAAATCGAAAGTATTCAGGCCATCATCAGAATCTAATTCGTCACAAAGCTCAAGCATTGCTGTATTAGAATGAATAAAACTGGTTTCTAATGTCAGTTGCGCCACATTATAGCATTGTGTGGTATTATCTTCAATTTTTACGAATAGGGTTTGTGGATTTAAACTATTTATAAATGTTGAATTTTGAATATTTACATTGGTTTCTAAATCGGTTTGAGATAGGAAGAAATAAGTAGAGACATTAGTGTTGTTTCCAGTTAATTGATCGTCGTAATCATGAAGATTGAAGTACATAAAACCATCATTAGTGCCATAGTCATCACATAATAAAACATCTAAATCATAGGCTTCAGGAAGTGGTAATTCAGTAACTTCAATACTAAAAGTATCTGTACAACCATTGCTGTCTATTAGGGTTATACTATAAATTCCTGCTGTGCTCACCTCAATACTTTGTGTATTTTCAGACGTACTCCAATTATAAGATACATAATCTGGACCAACATCTAAAATGACAGAAGTTCCGGCACAAAATGTAGCTTCGGTAAGTGCAGGAGGTGTAATGTGAATGGTTTCTATGTTAAACGATGTAATATTATCGCACTTACCAAGAACAGACACTCTAACAAAAATGGTTTGCGAATTCGGTGTTATATTTTGGTGCGTTGTAGGGTTTAATATTTCGTTTTGCTCAAACATCGCATCCAATTGTGAATTGTAATACCTGTAAATAGCTCCAGTTTCAGTAGAAACGATGTTTTCAAAAGTTGTTAAATTAAAATTGGTGAATGTATCCAAATCATCATCACAGGCTTTTAAAACAGCGCTAACATTGTTAACAATGGCATCTGCTCTATAACTAACCAAAACGGAAGTAATGTAAGAACAACCTAAACTGTTTTCAACTCTAACAAAAACATCGTGATTGTTGTGCGGAATGGTGTAATCTCCTGTTATTGGTGCGTTTTGAGTTTCAGCATTTGTTTGAGACGTATAATATTCAAAAGTTAAACCTGTAACATCAGCAACCACTAAATTGTTTAATTCTGAGAGGTTGAAGGTGTAATTACCATCAAAATCGGTGTCGCAGATATCATATGTGTTTGGAGAAACAGCAATAAAACTACTATTTAGAGTTAGTTCTGTTGTATTAAAACACTGAGTCGTATTATCTATAACTTTTACAAATAGTGTTTGTGGATTAGTGGTATTGGTAAACGTTGGGTTTTGTTCGTTGATATCAGCATTTAAATCATTTTGAGATAAGTAGAAGTGCGTTGTTACGTTTGTATTATTGTTTGTTAATTGATTGTCGTAGTCGTGAAGGTTAAATGCCATAAAACCATCTGAAATTCCTGTATAATCACATTCTGTAATTGTTGTAGTAATAACTTCTGGAAGTGGAAGTTCTGTAACTACAACATTAAAAGTATCTGTACAACCATTGCTGTCTATTAGAGTAACGCTATACGTTCCTGAGGTGTCAACTTCTATACTTTGGGTGTTTTCTGAGGTGCTCCAATTATAAGAAACATAATCTGGACCAACATCTAAAATAACAGAAGTTCCTGCGCAAAATGTGGCTTCAGTGAGTGTAGGAGGTGTAATATGAATGGTTTCAATGTCAAACGAAGTAATGTTGTCACATTTGTTAGGTGCAGAAACTCTAACAAAAATGGTCTGTGAATTTGGGTTTATATTTTCATGAGTAGTTGGATTTAATATTTCATTCTGTTCTAAGTTGGCATCATTTTCAGTGTTGTAATATCTAAAAGTAGCGCCGGTTTCTGTTGTTAATTGACTTTCAAAAGTGGTTAAATCAAAAAACGCATAGGTGTTTAAATCATTATCACAAGCTTCTAAAACGTCAGTAACAACGTCAACAGTTGCAGAGGTTTTTATAGAGATGTTAACTGTGGCAATAGACATACAGCCAAACGGATTAACAACACGAGTATAAATAGTGTGATTATCGTTTGGAATGGCGTAATTAGAGGTGTTAACTATCTCATTGTTTTCGACTTCTGCATCAACTAGGTTGGTGTAATATGTAAACACTAAACCGGTTTGGTCTTGAATTATTAGAGGATTTAAGTCATTTAAATCTAAGGTGTAAAGCCCATCAAAATCGGTGTCACAAATTGCGTAATGACTATCAACTAATTTAGGTGTTGCTAAAGCTTTTAATACAACTTTGCCAATAGAGAAACAGCCTGTTGCGGCATTGTCAAATCGCACAAAAACATTATCTGTTTCCGAAGCTGTATTATGATTTTCTGGTGTTAAAATTAGAAACGATGGGTTGGCTGTTTGTGCTGCAATTTCATCGGAATAGAAGGTAATGTCAAGTCCAGTTGTATCGGCTAACATATTTGGTATTGCCATTGTTAAATCAAATTCTTCAGTAAGGTTAAAATCATCATCACATTCTGATAATTCTGTGTCTTGAACAGTAATTGGAAATGTAAAATCTAAATCTATTTCTGCAATAGAAAAGCAATCCGTTGCCAGGTTCCTAACTCTTACATAGATAGTTTGCGGTACCGTTGTTATTAAATAATTTGAAGAAATAGGGTTGCTATTATTAATAGCATTAATTTCTGAGGTAAAATATCTAAAATTATGATTTAAAGGGTCAGAAATTATATCTGGATTGCTTAACGTTAAATTGTAATATTCTTGACCATCTGTGAAATTATCACAGACCGTAATGCTAATGTTATTTACTATTGGTGCGGTTTGTAAATTGAAATTTATTTCTCCAGTAGTAATACAATTATCTGCTGCTTCAAGATTTACAAATAACGTTGTTGTGTCTGTAATAGTTGCTGTTGTAATTGGATTTGTAAAGCTATTTGCATTAGCTAAGGAATTGTAATAGGTTAAATTTACTCCTGTTTGACTTCCTAATATTTCAGAATTAAATTGGGATAAATCTACATTGTTTTCTAGAGCATTATTTTCAAAATCACAAACAATTATTGTATTTGAAATTATTTCAGGAACAGGAATAATTGATAAGTTTATTCGTGCAGTAGCATAGCATGTCGTTACAGCATCGTAGAGCCTAACATAAACCGCTGTATTTGAAGTTACAGAATAAGCTGATGGATTGGCAATTTCTGTAGTTGGGTCACCAACTTGTGCTTCTAATAATGTATGATAATAAGTGTTTGTATAGCTGGTGTGATTGGCGTTTACATTTGGTAAAGCATCATTTAGGTTAAATAATTCTTCATTGTTATTATCAGCGTCACAGGCTTCAATTGTTGCTGTTGCTGTGGTAATCGCTGGATGAAATGTAATACTAATTGTTGTTTCTGTTGTACAACCATCAGGTGTTGTAACTAAAACATGGATTACTTGGGTTGGTCCAATGATGTTAAATGTTGTGGGATTATTTATAGCAGTACCATTTGTGTATTCATAAGAAAATATAGCGCCTGTTGCTGGTGTAATTTGGGTTTCATATTGTGTTATATCATGAATTTCTTGGTTGTTGTAATATTCATCACAAATAATAGCCGTTACAGGTGTTAATAATATGGTAGATTGAAAATCTAAAGTAACTTCTTCAACTGTGAAATCTATTTCAATACCTTCAAAAACTAGAGCAATTCTTGCGTAGATAGTTGTTAGAGTGGTAATATTAATTTCTGTAATTGGATTTGTATTGGTATCTGCTTCGGTTTGTAAGAGATGATATGTTACTTCCATGTATTGGGCATTGTCATAACCTACAATTAAATCGCTGTCATAATTACCTAAAATGACCAGTTCCTCGATATCGTTGGCGCTATCACAAACTTGAAAAGAACCATTAGCGGTCCCATTAAAACTAACAGTTTCTAATTGTATACCTCCAATGGTAATACATCCTGATGAGGTATTTGTAAAAACAATAAAAACTTCTGTGTCAGGATTTGTAACTGCAAAATTTTCAGGATCAGAAATTAGATTTAGAGGATTTTGAGTTTGAGCACCAATTAAAGTGTCGTAAAATTGATAGGTTATTCCGGTTAAATCGGCGACCATATCTGTAACAGAATTTGTTAAATCGAAAATGGTACCAGAACTTACCTGTGTATCATTTTGTACTGTTACACCTTCTATGTAGTTAAAATCAATATTAAAAACTTCAACACAACCAGAACTGGTATATGAACGTACCCAAATATGAGTAATCCCATTTAAAACATAGTATTCTGGATCTATTGGGTTTGTTGCGTGTAAAGGATCAAAAGGATTGGTATTGTTTAGCTCCCAACTTTGGTATAAGTGATAGGAGAAGTTTAAGGTTTCGGTATTATTAGCTTGTACATCTGGTTCATGTTGTGTTAAATCATAAATGGCGATATTAGAACATAAGGTAACCTCAATAGGGGCAACAATTGGTACAGGTAACAGGTTAATATTAATTTCTTCAACATTGGGACAATTAGATTCTGGCTGTAGTGTTAATCTAACAAAAAATGAATCTCCATTTGCAGCTGTAAAATTAGTGATAGGGTTTATGTTATTATCAGCATCATTTTGTGTGAGATGATAAGATATATTTACCCCAGTTTGCGTACCAATAATTTGATTTGTGTAATTTGAAAGTGTAATAGTTTCAGAATTATCATTTGCGGTATCACATAGCGTTATTTCTGAAAGCTGAGAAGTTGCTATTTCTTCTAAATTGATAAGAAGTGTTCCAACATCAAAACAACCAATACCGCGTTGTAATCTTACAAAAATGGTCTCCGTTGGATTAGTTAATACATATGCATTTGGGTTGGATATAGGTGCTGTTTCTGTTTGTGCATCTGCTAAAGAGTTGTGGTAAGATAGTATCAGTCCTGTTTGCGTGCCAATCATAATAGGCTCGTAAGTTGTTAGGTCTATAATTTCGGTTCCTATGCTATTTATGTCACAAACCACAATTTCATTATCTATAGCCACAGGGTATAGTAAATCTATTTCTATATCTATATTGTCTTGAAGTATAATATCTGGTCCAACACACATATCATAAATAACAGTTGCTGTGTAGTTTGTAGATTGTTCTGGGCAAATAGTGATTTGGTCACCTGTAGAAATTAGGGTGTTGTTTTCATCTCTCCATTGTACAGAAGTTACAGGAACTCCGTTTGGGGAAAATCGCCAAGCTTCATTGGTAGCTGCCCAAATACTCGTGTTTCTATCGGGTGGAGTTGTCGCAATGGTACCATCAATATTTTGAATGCCAATTAGTGCATTTTTTCTATATGATGCTGAAGGGCTTGTTTCGCAGTTTATAGGTTTTTCTTTTACATAAACTTCAATGACATTTGAGCCTTCGTAAAGTACAATTTGTGATGTAGATCTACTTGTTTCGCAATTAAAATGATTTAAGTTTTCATAACTAATAACAAAAGCTCTTGTGGGAGCAGTACCTGTGGTATAGGTTTTTATTTCGCCACATTCGTTTTGAGGCGTGTTTGGGTCGTCTGTACAGCCAAAAACATTATTATCGTTTGTTAAATCATGGTAAGCGCCAAAAATAGCATTTGTTGGCATTGAGGTATTAGGTATGGTGCCCGCAAAAAACGGACTATCAGCTAAAGCGGCATTTGAGTTGAAACTTATAATGCCGTTGTCTCCAATTAGTAATTCGTTGTAACCTTCAGTATAAAAACAAAAATCAAAAGGAATTGGTAAAACAGCACTCCATTTATCATCACCATGAATGTTTACTGTTGTTTCATTAGTTAAGCCGGTTAGAGTATTAAATGGTATAGAGGTTACTTCGTAAGATGTTGTTTCACTTATGATAGTGTAGTTGGCTTCTAAGCTAAAGCACCTATTAGCATCTACGGGATAATCACAATCTACTAAAATATCATCAATGCCTTGACTATCTGTTATCTCAATAAAAGGTGAGCTATTTTGGGCAATTAATGCATAGGGAAATAAAAACAAGAAGAATAAAAACAGCCTTGAATGCATCTAATTGGTTGATATTTAGTTAGGAAGAAACAAGGTTACAAAAAAAAGTGCTTTTATTAGCACTTTTAATCTTCGAGTTATTAAATACAATTAACAATCTTAGTTGCTTTTTGTAGATAGAATATTTAATGTTTTTTCAGGACTACTTTAAACCCTTTAATACATTTAGCTGTCTTTTTATGGATATGATACAAACAAAATAAAGAGGGTTAAATTTAGTACTCATATCAATTTTTATGTTTCGTCGTTAAAAAACACCTTGTAAAAATGCATTTTCTTTTCTTCATCATAACCACGTTCTAAATACTCTGCGGAAGCATCTGGAGCATCAACATCAAGTTTTATTTGGATGTTAGTGTCTAGTTTTATTTCTGTTTTAATCTTTTGTTTTTGTTTTTTTAGCGCGATTTCAGAGACGTCAAACTGGTTTCTAATGAGAACTTTATTGTCAGATTCATAAGTTTTTTTATAATCTTCAAAGAGTTGAATCTTGTCTTCTTCATCAAATACCTCTTCTTTAAAAGTGTCAATATTTACAATTTCATTTTCTTTGAAAAAATCAACGGTTTTAGCTAAAAAATTAGTTTGTTCTTGTCCGCCAAAATTAGGTTGCAATACTTCTTTAGAAAACTCTCTACAAAGTTCTATGCAATTTTTAGTGTGCTGGTTGCTATCGTCTGGGTACTTGATATTTAGGAAGCTTTTGATCCAGTATTGTGTGTCATAAGTATTGTTGTCTACGCTAAACACAATTTTACCTTCCATGTCGGAAGTATTTAAGATTAAGCATCCTTTATCAACCTTTTTGGCTTGAATGCCTTTTTGAACTAAAATATCGTAGTTATTATCCTCTAAATAGGTCTGAAAAAATTCAGTTTTATTTTCAATTTTGAAGATGCCAATTGCATCTGTAAAATAGTCTTCATATTGTACATTTTCGAAATGACAAATAAGTACATCGCCTGTCTTAATTTGAGCAGAGTTACTTTGCTCATATAGATGACTGACAATATGTTTAGAGACGTCTACAAAATCGACATCGTCTTTAAATAGTTGTTCGCTGTAAGTGTTTATTTCGTTAAGGCCAACATCACTATGGTGATGAAAACGATAGCTTTCTGCAACACTAACAAATGGTTTTAAAAGATAAGGCAACATTAAATTATAAGTGGCTTCATCAAAATGCACAATAGCATCTGAAAATGCATTTTTTGTACCATTAAATTTGTTTCCAACTTTGTGGATTATACAACTTTTTAGAGAGGCTTTATGTCTTTTTATCATGAGTAAATAGTTGTCTTAATTTTTAATAATATAAGGCTTCAAAATAGAAGCGGTTTTTATATAAAAAAAGAGTGGATTTTAGTGTAATTTGTAAACTACAATTGTTTTGTCGTCACTTTGAGTAATGAGCTCTAAACCGCGTTCTCCATCCAATTTTTCTAAAGTAGCACTTGAGGTGCCAAAAACAGGGAAATTTGGAATTGATTTGGCTTGGCTATCAAAGAGGTAAACTTTTTTGGATTGTAAATCTGTTGTGGTAACGTAAATTTTGTCGTTTAGATAAAAAATTCTCGGCTCAGTATATTCGCCGTAATCTAAATCTAGTGTTCGTGATTTAATAATTAATCGATTTTCTCTTAGCGAAACCAACGTTTTACTTGTAGTTGTAATTTTATGATTGTCTGTAAGGTTGAGGTTTTTTGTGGTTAATCTTCCTCTTGTGTCAACCTGTACGAGTTCTCCAAGGGTATTGGTTGTTGTAAATTTATTTTGATATAGATAGATTTCGTTATTTGAAAAACGAATTTTATCTTTCACGTTAATTCTAACTTTACCTTGTCGGTTTAAAACTTGAAGGTTTTCGCCAGCTCCAAAGACAATATAATCCTTAGTTCCTATTCTAAAATGTTTTGGTTGTGAGTTAATATTAGAATCATTGGTTTTGTAGTTAAAACCACTGATAGATTGTCCTTTGGCATTGTACATTAGTAAGTTTTTACCTTGGGTAACTAATAGCCTATAATCCTTCTTTTTGTCATAATCAAATACCGAAAGTGGTTGTGTAATAGCGTCATTAAATTTTAACGGAAAAGGAGATACGTCTTTGCCATTTCTGTCTAAAACATATAATCGGTTTGGTGTTGCAAAAGCTAACTGTAGTCTGCCGTTTTTGTACATATCTATTTGCTCAACTTGCCCTAAAACTTTGCCCTGTAATTGTTTTTTCCAAAGAATATTGCCAGAACTAGAAATAAGGTAAAGAACATTGTTAATGTCTTGTACTACAATGTCATGAGATTTGGATATGTGATTTTTAACGACTTGAGGCGGTGTTAAAATGGTCGCATCAAGTGAGGATGTAAATGTTTCTGTTACAGAGTTTGAAGCTGCTTTCTTTTTAAATTTTTGAATGACTCCGTTGATGTGCGTGTAGTTATCTTCACGAACAAACTGAACCGCATTAGCATTGTAACCTTTCATTGTTTTTCCTAAAATTTCGGAAAGGCCATCAGAATTTTTAAAGACAAATAATGAAGCTTCGTCACTTAAATCGTCATTAATACTTTGAAAAGCATCCGAATTTGCTAATGTGTTGTTGTTTAGCGCGTCAGTTAGAATTGATTTTAAGGTCTCTGTAGAATTGGTAAAAACTATAAAATTATCAAAGACTGAAAAGTAATTGGCATTTTCAAAACTGATAAAAGGCTTTAGATTAGATTGGAAGAAGTTAGGATTGGTAAATTCATATATGTCAATATCTCTAAACGATTCTATATTAGATTTATCTTCAATAGCTTCTAAAATTAAATTTGTATCAAGTGAATGAAGGATTAGAGCATCCTCTATTAAAGCAATCTCGTTAGTGAAATTTAAGAATGTTTCAGAAGCTACTGTTGCTGTGCTATCTTTTAATTGGTTGTTATTGTCGTTAAAAACTGAAAAATCATTATAGGAAACACTAATTAAAGAATTCGTATTGTGTGGCGCAATAGAAGGGGTGTTAATTTTTTGTGGAATGGTATTTTTAAAACCATCAAGATAGTTGGTACTAGAATCTTTAGAGGTTAAAATGCCATTGTAATTTAAGCCTTTATCCGTATAGCCAATATCTAAAATTGTAAAGTTAGAATTGTCTTTATTCAAATCTTCTAAAAATAACAATTTAGAATAATTTGGTGTTTTTGATTTAAATAGGATAGAAGCTACCGATTTTTTGTCTGCAGTTTCAATTAATTTACTGAGCTTGGTGTTTTCGTTTTCAGAATTTAGGGTTTTTAAAAGTTCTAAACTATTTGAGCTAGCAAAAGTGTTACCTATAATCTTATGATAAATAACAGAGTCGTTTAATTGTGTCTTTTCAATTTTTAGGTCTGCTAAAGTTTCCGAAATATGATTAGAAATAGAATCTATAACAAATAATGTACTGTCGTTTTCGGTAAGAATTAAATAGTTTGAGTCATTAAGGGAAATATATACCTGTTTTGTGGTATTTAGAGTTTTTAGAATTTGTGAAGCACTTTGTAATTCTGTTGTGTATATGTTAGAGAGGATCTCATTGTTGTCTATGCTACTAATAAAATCACTAAGTTCATTAATTTGAATAATGACATTTGTTTCATTAGGAATGAATTTATAAGGTTGTTTGGTTTTGTCGTAGTTTTTTTGGCAAGCCAATACTAAGGTTAACAAAATTAATAAAAAACCAAGTCGCTTCATTAAGATAGAATATTTAGATTACAAATATAAAAAGTTATATGTTCAATTTGTATTGCTCTGGGAATAATCTAAATGATTTTCTATGGTATTTGGTAATACCGTATTTTTTAATAGCAACTCTATGCTCTTTTGTTGGGTAGCCTTTGTTTTGTTTCCAATTGTACATAGGAAATTCTTCGTGAATTTTTTCCATATACGCATCTCTATAGGTTTTCGCTAATACCGATGCGGCAGCAATACTTAAATATTTACTATCTCCTTTTATAATTGTTGAATGCGGAATGGATTCGTAAGGTTTAAATTTATTGCCATCTACAATAATAAACTCTGGAGCAATTTTTAATTGAGAAATAGCACCATGCATTGCTTTTATGGATGCATTTAGTATGTTGATACTGTCAATTTCTGTTTCAAATATATGTTGAAATGCAAATGCTGTAGCTTCTGTTTCAATAATAGGTTTTAATAGTGTTCTATTTTTTTTAGAAAGTTGTTTAGAGTCATTGAGTAAAATGTTTTTAAAAGAAGAAGGTAAAATGACAGCGGCAGCAGTAACAGGTCCAGCTAAACAACCTCTTCCTGCTTCGTCTGTACCGCACTCTAAGTTATATGTAGAAAACTGAATTTTTAAAGACAAAATGTTAAATTTTGAACAAAGTTAAAATTTTAACGCAACCCTTTTGCATTTTTTGCATCTAAGTGTTGAGTTAAATGTTTAAAACATTAGGAAAATGATTTATGCGATATGCTGACGAAATCGCAAAAGTATTAACATTTTTTTAGCAAAAACACTTGCTTATTTAATATTTAATTAGGATGTTTGCAACTAGACTAACTCAAATAATTGTTTTATGAAATTAAAGTTAACATGGTTATTAACGCTTTTTATGGCGTTCGTGATGCAATTTTCTTTTGCACAAGAGAAAACTGTCACAGGTACAGTTACAACAGCTTCGGATGGTTTACCTCTTCCTGGTGCAAGTGTAATTGTAAAAGGGACCTCTAGAGGTCAACAAACAGATTTTGATGGTAAATTTACTATTAAGGTCAATCAAGGAGATGTTTTAGTAATATCATACGTGGGTATGACACCTGGAGAAATTAGAATAGGTGCTGGTAGTACTTATGATGTTTCTTTAGAAGATGCTAGTACTCTTGATGAAGTAGTTGTTACAGGGTATAAAGGTGCTACAAATAGTGCTAAGATATCTTCATCTTTATCTACAGTAGATGCTGAATCTATAGAGCAAGTGCCAATTACATCTGTGGATCAGATGTTACAAGGTCAAGCTGCAGGTGTAAATGTAAGTACTGGTTCTGGTCAACCTGGACAAAGTGCTACAATTATTATTCGTGGTAGAAACTCTCTTAACGGTGATACTGAGCCATTATTTATTATTGATGGTGTGCCAGTTGATCAAGATAACTTCCGTAGTATAAACCAGAATGATATTGCTACTATGTCTGTATTGAAAGATGCTGCAGCAACTGCTATTTATGGTAACAGAGGTGCTGGTGGTGTAATCCTTATTACAACTAAGACTGGTAAGAAAGGTTCTGGTGTTCAGGTAAAATACAGATCTTTATATGGTATTTCTGAATTACCAAGTCCAAAGTTTTCTGTAATGAATACAACTCAGTATTTAACTTATCAAAGAGATTTATTACCAGGAACACAGTTAGGTGATGGTTTGTCAGATGAGCAAATTGCTGCTATGGCTAGACAAGCAGATACTAATTGGTCTGATATTTTATTACGTCAGGGTAAAACTGAATCTCATGAGGTTACGGTAACGACTGGTGGTGAGAATATTACGTCGTTTACTTCTCTTCAATATTTCAAGCAAGAAGGAACAACGTTAGGTAGTGATTTACAACGTTTTTCTTTTAGAAATAACTTTAATGCAAATTCTGCAGATAATAAATTAAATTTCTCTACAAGTTTAACAGCTAACTACTCTGTAAGTAGTTTCGTTGTAGATGCACTTAGAGATTCAAATACTGGTGGTGATTTAGATAACCCATTCCTTGTGCCTTATGGAGCTTTACCTTATTTATCTCCATACAATCCAGATGGTTCAATTAATATTTGGGGTACAGGTCCTGCTGCTAATGGTGGGTCAGATGCTTATTTAGCAGATGGTTCAATAAATTATGCAGGAGTTGATGGTTTTAGAAACACACCTTTTATTGCTATGAATACCGCTGCTTTAGGTACAGATGAAGAGTCTGAAATTAAGGTTGTTGGTAGAATTGCTGCTGATTATAACTTTGCTAAAAACTTAACAGTTGGTACTTCTTTTGGTCTTGACTACACGAATAGAGCACGTTTATTTATAAACCCTCCAGGAAGTATTAGAAGTTTTAGAACACCTTCAGATGCTTCTTTAGAAAAAGGAACACAATTTGAAAGTTTTTATAGAGATGCTAATTTCATAACAAATGCATTTGTACGTTATGACAATAATATTACTGAAAAGTTAAACTTAAATGCAGCTGTTTTTGCTGAGTATAACTACTCTAATACGCAAGTAGGTAGTTTCCAAGCTTACGGATTAAATCCTGCTTTACCTGGTTCTGGTTCTGGTTTTTCTGATGGTGCAACGACTGAAGGAGCAAATAATGATGAGTATAATTATATACCTGTTGTAGGTTCAAGTGAGTCAGAATTAGCTTTAGCTTCTGTATTCGCAACACTTGATTTAGATTATGATAATCGTTTTGGTTTTTCTGCTTCTATTAGAAATGATGCTACTTCTCGTTTTGTTGAAAACAGAGATGGTATTTTCTGGTCTGTTGCTGGTAGATGGAATATAGATAACGAAAGCTTTATGCAAGATGTTGATTGGTTGTCAGTTTTAAAACTGCGTGCTAGTTATGGTGTTGTAGGTAACCAAAATGTTGGTGGAAGATATATTGGTTTACAAACTGTAGGTGCCGGTAGTGGTGGTTACCAGTTAACAAACTCTTATGCATTAGGTGCTTTAATTGACCCAGCTATTCAATGGGAAACTTCTAACCAGTTTAATGTTGGTTTAAGTTTTGGATTCTGGCAAAAGAGATTATCGGGTGAATTAGATTACTATAGTAATTTAACTACAGATTTATTTGCAAATAAATTGTTATCTACTGCAGGTACAGGATCTGCTTCTGTTACAACAAACGTTGCAGATATGAGTAACAAAGGTGTTGATTTACAAATTTCTTATGATTTATTAAGAAAATCATCAACTAATAACTGGTCTATTACTCTAAATGCTAATGCTAACTACAATAAAAACCTTGTAGAATCTTTACCAGGTGAATTTACTGGTAATACCTTAAGAATTGCAGAAGGTTATTCAGCTAATACTTGGTATATGGTAAGATGGGCAGGTGTTAACCCAGCTAATGGTGAGCCTTTATATTTAGATGCAAATGGTGATTTAACTAATGAGTATGATTTTGATAACAACGCGGTTTATTTAGATAAAAACTTCGATCCTACTTACACAGGTGGTTTCGGTGCAGATATTAGCTATAAAGGATTTGCGTTAAATACATTATTTGCTTTTCAAGCAGATCGTTGGAAAAATAATGGTTCTTTAGCACTTATTGAAGATTCTAGTTTAGGTGGAAACTTAAACCAATCTACATCAATGCTAAACGCTTGGACTACACCAGGACAAATTACAGATGTACCTGCTTTATCTTACGGTGGTGTACGTGCAATTAGAGGTGACAGAAACTTAGAAGATGCATCTTTCTTAAGATTAAGAAACATATCTTTATCTTATAATGTTGCTAGCGAAGTATTAGAGAAAACAAAAATGTTTACTGGTGTTCGTATTTTTGTTCAAGGTACTAACTTGTTTACTTGGACTAAATTCCAAGGATTTGATCCAGAAGGTACAACGGCTTCAACATTTTTCGAATATCCTGTAGCTAGAACTTATAGTTTAGGATTTGATATAACGTTTTAAAAAAAAAAAATATGAAAAAACATTTAGCAATATTAACTTTAGTTATCACAACAGCCTTTGTGAGTTGTAGTGATCAGTTAGACAGATATCCGATTGATTCTTTAGTAGAAGAAACGGCTTACAATACAGTTACAGACCTTCAGTATGGACTTAATGCTGTTATTGGTAATTATAACTATAATTATATCATTGGTTTCAATTCCCTTTTTACAGATAATACGCAATTAGGAATTGATAATGGGGGGCAAGACGTACCTTATCATAATCAAGTTTTGAATCCTGGTTCAGCTGCTATTAATGGTAATGCGGTGCTATGGTTTAGTCGTTATTCTAATATTAACGACATGAATAGACTGTTAGTTTCAGCAAGTACTATTACGCCAAGTGCTGATGAATTAGATGCATATAATAATATTTTAGCGCAAACGTATGCATTTAGAGCATTAGCGCATTATGAATTATTATTATACTATGGTTTAGATCTTACAGATGATTCAGCCTTAGGAGTACCTTACGTTGATTATGTATCTTCAGACGCTACACCTGCTAGGGATACTGTAGGAGATGTTGTAACTAGAATTAACGAAGATTTGGATCAAGCTTTAGCTTTATTCCCAGCTGGTACAAATGATATCAATTTTGCAACACCTGATTTTGTAACTTTTTTAAGAGCTAGAATGGCTTTAGAAACTGGTGATAATCTTGGTGCAATTAATTTATGTAATTCATTAATTGCAGATTATCCATTAGCAGATGTTAGTCAGTATTATGGAATGTTTAATGAAGATGCTGATAAAACAGAAGTTGTTTTTAACTATGATAATGTTCAAGGATCAGACTATGCGATTAATTTCCTTTGGAATTTCTCTGGCCAAGGCCCTAAATACGAGATATCTAACGAGTTGTATAGTCTATATGACGATAATGATATTAGAAAAACAGTTATTTTAGATCCAGTTAGTGATATAGATGAAGGGGTATTAGTTATTGGTAAATATCCTATCAATGCAGATACACAAGCAATCAATGATTTTAAAGCTATGAGAATCTCTGAAATCTATTTAATTAGAGCAGAGGCATATGCTAAAACAACTCAATTCGATCTTGCTGCTGATGATGTAAATGCTGTTCGTGCTGCTAGACATACTGTAGCTGTAGATGATGTGGAGTATGATTCTTTACTTGAAGCTATAGAAGGTATTATTGCCGAAAGAAGATTAGAATTAGCTTTTGAAGGTCATAGATATACCGATATCAAGAGAGTTAGAGCGATAACTAGTAAAGGTATAGAGCGATCAGAAGATTTAGGTGATTGTGATGGTGCAGCTCCATGTAGCTTACCAGCATCTTCTAATGAGTTTATTTTACCAATACCTCAAGGTGAGCTTAATGGTAATCCTGTTATTAGAGAACAACAAGCACCAGGTTATTAATCAAAAAAAAACAAAATATTATTATGAAAAATTTATTCAAATTATTCCTCATTTGTTTGCTTATCGTTTCTTGTGAAGAAACAGAGCCAATCTTATTTGATGGAACTACAGCTGTAGGATTTTCGGAAGCTGTTGTTGATTTAAGTATACCAGAAGGTGGTATAACGTCAACAGTTTCTATTATTTCTACAACTACAAGTTCAGAATCGCGAACTTTTGATGTAACCGTGGTTGATACACAAGGTTTAGAAGCTAGTGACTATTCAATAGGAACTGCTACAATACCAGCGGATTCATATGAAGGTACTCTAGATGTAACTTTTAACTATGATGGTTTAGAGGACTTTACACCTTATGTATTAACTGTAGCTTTAGAAGTTCCTGGAGGTGGTAGTGCATTTCCTCCAATATCTTTCAACCTTTTGAAAGAATATGATATTGATACATTTGTTTGTGGAGATTTTAAACTTAGTATTGTGGTAGATAATTATGGATCTGAAACAACTTGGGATATTAAAGATTCTACAGGAGAAGTCGTAGCTTCAGGTGGTCCATATGATGATGAAGCAGCGGGTACAGAATATGTTTCTAATATCTCTTTACCAGGAGGTGATTATACCTTTACAATCTATGATGATTATGAAGATGGTCTATTTGACGGTAGTAATACAGGAACATACAATTTATATTGTGCTGAACAAACAGTAGTGTCTTATGCATCTGGTAGTGGTAACTTTGGAGCTTCAGAATCAACTGATTTTACTGTAGTAGAATAATAATTTATAAAAAACGTATCTTATGAAAAAAATAATAAAATTATTACCAATATTACTTCTTGTTTTTGCATTCAGTTGTGGA
>Ga0209344_10001061_pt1 | contig 39055 bp, 37 predicted proteins | sample Cruoilmetagenom6_FD_187293 | JGI IMG/M metagenome (GOLD analysis project Ga0209344, IMG submission 187293) | Oil polluted marine microbial communities from Coal Oil Point, Santa Barbara, California, USA - Santa Barbara Oil Seep Sample 6 (SPAdes)... | ecosystem: Environmental > Aquatic > Marine... | reverse complement strand
AGCCTCGTTGCTCACATGGAGGTGAGTACTTAGGTTTTGTCTGGAACTAAAAACCTGTGCTCACATGGAGGTGAGTACTTAGGTTTTGTCTGGAACTAAAAACCTGTGCTCACATGGAGGTGAGTACTTAGATTTTGTCTGGAACTAAAAACCTGTGCTCGGTAATGAAAGGTCTAGCACTCCGCAGTAAGTATACTTTTACGAGAGTGCTAGCGCATAGCTCTGTAATAAAACACGCCAAAGCTAAGTTTTAAAAGCGGAAATTATTCTGCTTTCTTTTTACGAATGCTTAAACCGAGTTCTTGACCACGGTATTTCGCATAATAGCTGCCGGCAATAAACATGGTGGTGGCAAAAAACAACTCTCCTAATGCCCAAAGCTTTTCATCCGCTGAAACCCAAAGTGTGGTTAAACTATGCAAAAAATAAATCATGACAATAAAGTTTGACCAGGCGTAGGTATACGGATTGCCTTGTACTAAACCTTTTAGTGGAAATAGCAAAGGTAGAACAAACATAACTAAGGTGAGTGGTATTGATAATGCGCTATCATCACTGACAAAAATTAACCAAAGAGGCATGTAAAAAAGTAATGAAAAATAACCAAACAAAGTGATTTGTTGGAGTGTTTTTGTTGAAAATCTCGGTTTATTGTTCATTTTTTATTTAGTCAGTCGCCTGCATAAGTGAAAGCACATTTTCTGGCGGACGGCCAATAATGGCGCGAGTATTGTCAGTGACAATAGGGCGTTCGATAAGTTTAGGAGTTGCAGCCATGGCGGCGATTAATGTCGCATCGTCAGCATCGACCAAGTTTTGCTCTTTAAATTCGGCTTCTTTTGTTCGCATCATTTCACGTGGAGATACGTTGAGTAACGAGGCTAATTGCGTAATTTGTGCAGCATTAAGCGGTGTTTTCAAATATTCGACAATAGTAACATCATGATTTTTTTCTTCAATAAGTGCTAATGTTTGACGGCTCTTTGAGCAGCGAGGGTTGTGATAAATCGTTAACATCATCTTCTCTTAAATTATAATTTAAAGGGTTTGGTACTTATTAGTGTTTTTAGCTTTAGAGGCGCTTAAGCCTATCTTGCTGTTCTTGTAGTTGCAATATGCGGCCTTTCATTCTTTTTTTCAATAACGGATTGTCTTCGGCAAAGTTATAACCTGTTTGCAATTCATCAACGGCTTTAGGATAGGCGCCTAGCAGGGCATACACTTCGGCTTTAGTGGCGTGCATCAATGCCATTTTATCTTGTTTTCGGTAAACTTCTGCCAATAAATCATTAGCAATAAAATTTCTCGGATTTAAAGTTAAAAAGTTCTGTAACAGTAACTCAGCTTTGCTATATTGCTCTGCTTCAGTTAAGACGTTAGCGTAGTTAAGAGTAACGACCTGATTATTCGGCATTAAAAGGTTTAGTTCCGCTAGCATATTGATGGCCTTGCCGTAGGACTTTACGGCGATATAAGCATCGGTTAGGGCATCAGCATAAAATAGGTTTTTGTTGTCTTTACTCAATAATGCTTCAAGTTGACTGACCGCAAGTTGATAGTCTTTATTTTCATAATGCGATAACGCCAGGCCATATTGTGCCGCTTCCTTAACGGCGTAATGCTGTTTATCCAAACTTTGTTGGAAATTAATGACATTATCTTTGGCATTGCCTTCATATCGTGCGGTAATGCGGGCTTTGGCTAACTCGAACTGTAAACTCGGGGCTAATGGCCGCGGAGAATAATTTTGTGCCCTGATTCTGGCATCTGAAATTCTCGACTCTGGTAAGGGGTGAGTTAATAACATGGCCGGAGGCTTTGATTTATAACGGTACTTCTCAGCCATAGTGCTGAAAAAGTCCGGTGCACCTTGTGGATTGAAACCACTATTGGCCAGCAGCGCAATACCGACCCGATCAGCCTCTTGCTCATTACCCCGGGTATAATTTATGCCCGCTTGTTGTGATGCTGCCATGGTAGTACTAAGGGCGGCCATGCCAACACTAGGGTTTATTAAGGTGAGTAACACACCTGACACTATACCGGCCATAGTTAACGGTTGTGACCGGTTTTGCGCTTCTAAGCGCCTAGCTAAGTGTCGCTGAGTAACATGTGAAATTTCATGAGCGACCACTGAGGCAAGTTCACTTTCAGTGCTGGCAGTGGTGATCAAACCGCTATGAATAGCAATATGACCGCCAAAAAAGGCAAAGGCATTTAATTCTTCGTTACGGATGATAAAAAATTCAAAACTATAGTTTACGTCTTTGGCATTTCGTACCATACGATTACCTAAGTCATTAATATATTCTGTTAATACAGGATCGTTAAGTATCGGTTGAGTTGCACGGATTTGGCGCATCATTTCGCCACCAATTTGGCGTTCTTTGTCTATGGATAAAACACTAATGCCTGCTGAACCTATTTCAGGCAACTTATTTCTATTACTTTCTGCATTCGCGGCAAAGACATTACTAGTGAGAGATGTTGCTAAGGCAATTGAAATGATTAGCGGTTTTAATTTAAACAAAGTTAATTTTCCATGTTGTCAGGTTTATCAAAGCTATTATGAACTTGTTCATGCTTACGATATATTTCTTTACAAAACTCAGCGATTGAATAGCCTTTGATATCAATAATATCAAAGGCTTGACTCAGTAATTGTATTAACTCGTCAACACGCTGATGAGCATAACGAACTAGGGCATAATCAGCTTTATCACCCTTTTGAAAGGTATAGACAATAAAAGGAATGAGTGAGTTCAATCTAAACAACATTTGCATGGATTCAGGTGTCCACTTGATAAACGGGCACTGTGGATTGTTAAGTTGCGTTTGCAACACACGTTCGTCATTGATTATCGGGTAGCAATGTAATTCATAGTGGTGTTCACTAATATTATGATAAAGCGAAATTTTTGGTCTATTTTTGATTGTAACCTGTCCAGTAAGATCTTTTTCCTCACCTAATATACTAAAATTCCAGTTATTTTGGTCAAGTAATTGCTTAAAGGCGCTATCAAAACCATGGCTTAAAATACCGTCAAGATCACTAATAGATGCCATCGCTAATTGATAAATGCTTGGTATGTCACCCCAATTTATCTTTTTTTTGTAGGCGTAGATCTCTTTCAGGTTCGGATTTTCAGAAAGCTCGCTCATTTAACCTCTTCACATTTTAAAAAATACATCAAAAGAATGTCTTAATGTCATTGTAATCAATTGTCGCAAATTAGATAATTAAACTAAAGCACTGTGTATATTTTTATTTATGATTTACGAATACGATGCCACACAAGATAAATGTCCGGTACCTTTGGTAAATTTACGCTTGTTACTAAGAAAGTTAACACCCTTTGATAGTTGTTTGATACGCATTTTCGACAATGGTTCTAAAAAAGATATTCCTAAATTGTTAATGAAACAAGGGTTTTATTTTGAACAACGTAAAGTTGATGAGCATATTGTTGAATTAACAATAAGAATGGAAAAGTAAATATTATGGTTTCTCTGTTTAGCGATTGGTACAAAAGAAATTTTTCAGATCCGAGTGCGGTAACCTTATTGGTTATTTTAATTTGCACGTTTTTATTTGTTTATTTTTTCAGTAACTTATTAATGCCAGTATTTGTTGCTGTAGCGATTGCCTTTTTATTGGATTTACCGGTCAACAAACTCTCGCAACTTGGGGTATCTCGCGCATTGGCGGTGGTGGTGGTGGTTTCTGCTTTTGTCGGTTTAACGTTATTAGGGATACTAGGCTTGATGCCGGTCATTTGGCAGCAAAGTAGTAATTTTCTACAAGAAGTGCCACAAATGGTGGGGCAAGGGCATACCTATTTATTAGCTTTACCAGAGCAGTATCCAGAGTTAGTCAGTGCAGAGCAAATTGGCCATGTGATTACCCTAGTCAATGACAAGCTAATTGAATGGGGACAATTGGCGTTGAAAGCCTCGCTCAACTCCATTTCCAATGTGGTTGCGCTGTTAATTTATCTTATTTTAGTGCCCTTGATGGTATTCTTCTTCCTGAAAGACAAAGATGTGCTTTTTGATAGTTTACGTAAATTTTTGCCAAAAGATCGCCGAATGGCAAAACAGGTGGGTACTGAAATGAATCAACAAATCATGAATTACATTCGCGGTAAATTAATCGAAATTATTATTATTGGCGCGGCGTCAACTATAGCGTTTATCTTGTTAGGACTTAATTACCCTGTGTTACTTGGGGTATTAGTGGGTTTATCTGTGTTGGTACCCTATGTTGGCGCAACGATTGTAACCTTGCCAGTATTACTGGTGGCCTTGTTTCAATTTGGTGTCAGTGCCGAGTTTGGTTATGTGATGTTAGCGTATGGTATTATTCAAGCCTTAGATGGTAACTTATTGGTACCGTTGCTTTTTTCTGAAGCAGTAAATTTACATCCCGTGACGATTATCATTGCAGTGATCTTATTTGGTGGTTTATGGGGCTTTTGGGGGGTGTTTTTTGCTATCCCATTAGCGACTTTAGTTAAGGCTGTGCTTAATGCATGGTCAACCACCACTCAGCATGAAGTGATAGAAGAAGCTTAGTATCTGTTGACCTTTTAGCTTTATCTAGTGCAGGTATTATCTAAGTACAAGTAAAAGTGCCTAAGCAAAGCCTAAATTTCGGGCTTTGCTTTATACTTTTAACGGCGCTGCCTTTGTTTTATTTTATCAGCTGTTGACTTTATCACCCGTGCCTTATTTATCTGGCATAGCCTGGGTAAATACTTTCACAACCAAGCTTTTTGACTACTTAATTAACACTATCCAACCTGCGGAACACTCATTCCCACTTCTTCGGCAAATAGTTATTGATATTGTTATTACCGCCAACCCTTTGTTTTTATAAAGTCATATTCTTGTTGATAAGTAATTGTTTACTATTGCTTATCTTTTTATTCTATTTTTTCTTAGCATACTCAAACATCGCCATAGTGTGATTTAAATCAAAGCAAATAATTATGTCTATGCCAAAATTAGCCTGCAATTAAGCTGCTGATAAGGGCAAAAAAATGAAAGTGTTTATAGTGAGTTTAACGGCTTTAGCGAGTGTCGTTGCGTTACTCAATAATAGCGCCTATGCAGTGGCCGCTGAATTGACAATAGCCAGGGAGGCACAGCTTATCCATATGGTGAAACAAGATTGTGGTTCTTGCCATGGTATGAGCTTAAAAGGCGGTTTAGGCCCAGAACTATTGCCCACAACCATGAATAAATTACCTCTGAAGGTGATACAAAACACCATTTTATTTGGTCGCCCAGGGACCGCAATGCCACCATGGCAGGAAATTGTCACCGAACAAGAAGCGCTATGGATCAGCCAACAATTACAACAAGGTATCGAAACTGATGATTAATCTTAATAAGCTGCTTACAGTTACATTTTCATTATTACTGATCAGCGCATGTTCGCAATCAGCTACTTCTCAAGCTCAACAAGATCCAGCAGAATCTGCTGCAACATTAAGAGCAACGGGGGACCTTGGGGTGATTATTGAACGGGCGACATCGCAGGTACAAATTGTAAATCATTCCAGTAACCGCACGTTAAGTGAAATAGACGGTTTAGGTGATTTATCTCATGCTTCTATTGTTTACTCTCGAGATCAACGCTTTGCCTATGTATTTGCCCGTGACGGTGGCTTAACGAAAATTGATTTATTAAAAGATAAAATCGCCAAGCGTATTATTCAATCCGGTAATAGTATTGGTGGCGCCATCAGCCAAGACGGTAAGCTGATTGCGGTTTCAAATTATTTCCCCGGCGGTGTAAAGGTGTTTGATAGCGAAACCTTAGCTTTAGTCGCTACCATTGATAGCACGGTGCTGAGCAATAAACCTAACAATGAAGACGGCAGCCCAGTGCGCTCGAAAGTCGTGGGTTTAGTTGATGCCCCAGGTCAAAAGTTTGTTTTTAGTTTATTTGATAGTAACGAAATTTGGATTGCCGACTTTTCTCAAGCCAAGATGAAACTCACTAAATTTGAAAACATTGGCTTATCGCCTTATGACGCATTGATCAGTCCCGATGGGCGCTACTATATTGCCGGCTTATTCGGCGAAGATGGCTTGGCCTTACTTGACTTGTGGCACACAGAGCAGGGCGTGCGTCGAATTCTGCCTAACTATGGTAAAGGTAATAAAAAACTACCCGTGTATAAAATGCCGCATCTAGAAGGCTGGGCAATGGCCGGCGATTATGCGTTTTTACCTGCGGTTGGTCAGCATAAAGTCTTGGTGGTTGATACCAAAACATGGCAGCAAGTTGATGAGATCAAGGTTCACAGCCAGCCAATATTTGTGATGGCACAACCTGACAATCGCCAAATTTGGATAAACTTTGCCTTTCCGGACAATAACACCATTCAAGTGTTTAATACCGAAACGTTTCAGTTGGTTAAAACCTTAACGCCAGGCCCCGCCGTTTTACATATGGAGTTTACCCCGCGTGGCGAGAATGTCTGGATTTCAGTGCGAGATAGCAACGAAGTGCATGTTTATGACACCGCGACGCAAACCCTGATAGATAAATTATCGGTAACCAGCCCGAGTGGTATCTTCTTTACTAGTCGTGCTCACCAAATAGGGCTTTAATGATGACGCCTTTATTGACCCAACTACAGCAAAGCCTTATCAATGAATATCAAAAAGGATTTCCGCTCTGCGCGCAACCTTATCAGGTGATTGCCGAGCAGCTCAATAGCACGGAAGCTCAGGTGATTGCTGAAATGAAAGTATTAGACGATGGCGGAATATTATCGCGTATAGGTCCGGTGTTTAATCATAAAAAGGCTGGTGCTAGCACCTTAGCTGCCTTGGCAGTGCCGGCAGATGAGTTAGACCAAATTGCCGAAATTGTTAATCAGTTTCAGCAGGTCAATCATAATTATGCCCGTGAGCATCACTATAACCTGTGGTTTGTGGTGACCGCCCATGATGATGAAACTTTGGCCGAAGTACTGGCGAAAATAAGCCAGTTAACCGGTTATCAAGTGTTGATATTACCGATGGAGGCGTCCTACCACATTGATTTAGCATTTAATATTAACTTTACAGCTGCTGCGCGCAACACGGCAATAACGCAGGAAATGGTGAAGGGCGTGCAGCATAATAAGCGAGGCGCACACCTATGAGTCAGTTAGCAAGCCAGCTAGATTGCACTGCTATGAGCAGCCCTGAGCAAAGCGCTGGAGAAATTTCAGTAGCAGAGCATGACGCGTTATCTGGCGCGCAACAGCAAAGCTTACGCGCGATTTTAGAGCAAGGGTTACCACTAGTAGCTGAGCCCTATTTGGCGATAGCACAGCAACTAAAATCAACACCAGAGCAAGTGTTAGCACAAATAACTCATTGGCAAACGGATGGCTTAATCAAGCGTTTTGGCTTAGTGGTTAAGCATCGTCAGTTAGGTTACAAAGCCAATGCTATGGTGGTGTGGAATATTCCTGATGAGCAGGTCGATAGTGTCGCTGCGATGTTTTCTAGCTGCGCTGAAGTGTCGTTATGTTATCGCCGCCCGCGGCGCTTACCGCATTGGCCTTATAATTTATTTTGCATGATCCACGGCACTGACCGCAGCATAGTGCTCGGACAAATTGCCGTTATGGTGGAAAAATTCGCTTTGCAGGGCATTGAAAAAGATATTTTATTTAGCTTTAAGGCCTACAAGCAGCAGGGCGCTCGTTACACCAACAAAGGACTGACTAATGGATAAACTATCGCGTCATTCAAGCACCGCGTTGGCGGAGTTAACGGAATTAGACAAAAGAATCATCAATTTATTGCAACGCGGTTTACCGATCGCAGAGCGACCGTTTTTAGAGATTGCTCAGCAGCTTGATTGTAGCGAAGACGAAGTGCTTGAACGCTTAAATCAGTTAATGGCGAATAAGGTCTTAACGCGCTTTGGCCCAATGTTCGATGCGGTTTGCTTAGGTGGCGCTTTTACACTCGCGGCGTTAGCCGTACCAGAAGAGCGTTTTGAAGAAGTCACCGAGCAAGTCAATAGCTTTGCTGAAGTAGCGCACAATTATCGCCGCAGCCACGACTTTAATATGTGGTTTGTAGTTGGCGCTGAATCTGAAGCAGAAGTTAACCAGGTGATCAGCGATATTGAGCAAAAAACCTCGTTAGCTGTACTAAATACGCCAAAATTAGAAGAGTTCTATGTCCAATTATACCTCCCAGCCTAACACCGCATTATCGCCTTTAGAGCGCCAATACGTATTATTGACTCAGTCAGGTTTACCTATTGTTGCAGAGCCCTATCACCATATTGCTGAGCAATTAAATATTTCAGTGGCTGAGGTGCTCGCCATGACCACTGACTTACAAGAGCGCGGCATTATTCGTCGTGTCGCCGCAGTGCCTAATCACTACAAACTCGGCTATCGCTACAATGGCATGACGGTTTGGGATGTCCAAGATGAATATGTCAGGGAATTTGGCCACGCAGTCGGACGGTTACCCTTTGTTAGTCACTGCTATTTACGGCCACGGCATTTACCGCGTTGGAACTACAATTTATTTGCCATGGTACACGGTAAAACAGCACAGCAAGTTCAGCAATATCGAACTCAAATCAAAGATTTATTGGAAAATGTTTTACAGCTTAGAAATGATGATGCAGATCAAGCCGATAAATTTCAGACTAATGATATGTTAACGAGCACTGAGATACTGAAAAAAACGGGCTTGCGGTTAAAACGCTAGCAACCATAACAAACTAAAAATTGTTTAGCTCCCGGTAGGATTTAGATGATTACTTTTACAAGGATCAACGCAGATGTTTAGAATTTCACAATTATTAAAAACATTTCACGATGATTTACCGGCTAATAAAGCCCATAAAATGCCTGGACCTGTGGTTATTTGGAATTTGATCCGCCGCTGTAACCTACGTTGCCAGCACTGCTATTCAACGTCATTGGATATCGACTTTAAAGATGAGCTAAGCACAGAGCAAGTAAAAGCGACCATTGATGATTTAAAGGTTGCTCAGGTGCCGGTATTAATTTTTTCCGGTGGCGAGCCGCTATTACGCCCTGATATTTATGAAATTACCGCTTATGCAAAAGCGAAAGGTTTTTATGTCGCGCTGTCCACCAATGGCACACTGATCAATGAAGACAATATTGCGCAAATAAAAGCAGCAGATTATCAATATGTTGGTATTAGTATCGACGGCTTAGAAGCGTTTCATGATGACTTTCGTCGGCAAAAAGGTTGCTTTCAAGAGTCAATGAAGGCGATTGATTTATGTAAAGCAGCCGGAATAAAAATTGGTATGCGTTTATGTTTAACGCGCGATAATTTTGCCGACTTACCGAAAGTACTGGATTTAATGGAAGAGAAAAAGGTTGATAAGTTTTATTTGTCACACCTTAATTATTCCGGCCGTGGCAAACGTAGCGCAGAAAATGACGCGATGTTTAAAATGACAAAATCTGCTATGGAAATGCTTTACCAGCGCGCCTGGTCACATATTACCCAAGGGATAGAGACGGACTTTGTGACGGGTAATAATGATGCCGATGGACCATTTTTATTACAATGGGTTGAACGCGAATTTGGCGATAAATATCCAGAGCGAATGGCGAATTTAAAACAACGCTTGATTAATTGGGGCGGTAACTCCAGCGGCATCAATGTTGCCAATATTGATAACACCGGCACTATCCACCCAGACACTTACTGGTGGGGACATCCGATTGGTAATGTGAAAAGCGAAAAGTTCTCTGAGGTGTGGAAAAACACCCAAGACCCACTCATGCTAGGGTTTAGACAGCAACCCCGGCCCGTGAAAGGTCGTTGTGGCGAATGTCAGTACCTAGCCATTTGTGGCGGCAATACGCGCACACGAGCGTTTGCACAAACCGGCGATGTTTGGGCAGAAGACCCAGGTTGTTATTTAACTGATGCGGAAATTGGTGTGAAAAGCAAACAGCAACAAGGTGACGATATTCCATTTTTGGCGGTGTAATTGCGACGTAGTGCAAAAGTAATGCAATAAACTTAGCTTAATTCAGACTAAGATATTAAATATAAATTTATAAGGTTAGTGGTTTTTATTCTATAATGGAATAAGTGACCATAAGGTAATGTATAACATGACACAGTTATCGAAAGAAAATCAATTGAGTAAAAATGTCTTGAACAAGATAAATAAAAAATCGACCTTACTGCCTGGCGAAGTCGCGCTTGTTGGCTCAGGCCCAGGGGATGCAGAGTTATTAACTATTCGCGCCTTGCGTTTTATTGAGCAGGCCGATGTGGCTATCTATGACCGGTTAGTTAGCGATGAAATCATGGCACTGTTACCGCAAGATTGTGAACGTTATTATGTTGGCAAAGAACAAGCTAAACATTGTGTGCCGCAAGAGAAAATTAATCAATTGTTGGTGCAATATGCACAACAAGGTCGGAAAGTGCTGCGACTCAAAGGTGGTGACCCGTTTATATTTGGTCGTGGCGGCGAAGAAGCAGAATTTTTATTGCAACATGGTATCAGTTGTCATCTTTGCCCGGGCATTACCGCAGCCTCAGGTTGCACCACCTATGCCGGCATTCCGTTAACGCACCGAGGCGTCGCACAAGGTTGCACTTTTATTACTGGTCATATGCAAAACGACGGGCAATTGAACCTACCTTGGCAAAGCTTGAGCTGTAGTAGCCAAACTGTGGTGTTTTATATGGGCATTAACACCTTAGCGAGTATTACCGAACAGCTGATTAAGCACGGGCGTGACGCGAATACGCCTGCTGCGCTGATCCGCAAGGGTACTCAGCCTGACCAACAAATCTTTCGCGGTAACATTGCTTCACTTGCTGACTTAGTGGTTAAACATAAAATCACACCACCTACCTTGATTGTTATCGGTGATGTTGTAAACCAGTTAACCGATACAACCTTAACAAAACCTGGTTTTTTAGATGCGAAAAACTATCAAGAGCAAGTATTGCTAACAGCAAAAGTGGGTTGATTTGACCCGCACGTGCTATTGGTCTAAGCAATAATTTATGACCTGTGATGTGATTATGAACAACAAAATTAACTTAATAAAGCCGTTACCTAATGTAGTGAAAAACGTATTACTTTCCGCCTTACTGCTGGCGCCATTAAGCGCTAGCGCGGTTGCCGGCAGTGCAACAAATAGCCCGGAAAAAAACCGTTCAGCACCAGCAAGTGCAGAACAACTTTACCAACAACATTGTCAAAGTTGCCACGGCGTTGACCGCATGGGCGCGATGGGGCCAGCACTCTTTCCGGAGAACTTATCAAGGCTACGGAAAAATAAAGCCAGCGATGTTATCCAAAATGGCCGCGTAGCTACGCAAATGCCGGCCTTTGCTGAGCAATTAAATACTGAGCAAACCCAGTTGTTAGTGGATTATATTTATACTAAACCCAGCACACAGCCGCAATGGACGATGGCGGATATCAAAGCAAGTAATATTCAACATTTCGAGCAAAGTAAATTAGGCGATAAAGCGCTATTTGATGCCGATTTGATGAACTTATTTATTGTCGTTGAACTTGCTGATCATTCAGCGACCTTGTTAAATGGTGATACGTTTGAGCCAATAACGCGCTTTAAAACCCGCTTTGCGCTGCATGGTGGGCCGAAATATTCACCCGATGGTCGTTATGTTTATTTTGCCTCTCGCGATGGCTGGATAAGCAAATACGATATTTACAATATGAAGATAGTGTCTGAAGTCAGGGCTGGCATTAATACCCGTAACCTTGCGGTGTCTTCAGATGGCAAGTACGCCATTGTGGGTAATTATTTACCGCATAATATCGTTATTTTGGATACGAAAGACTTATCGCCGATCAAAACGATTGCCACCATAGACAGTGAAGGGGTAAGTTCACGGGTCAGCGCAGTTTATAATGCGCCGCCACGCCATAGTTTTATTGTCGCGTTAAAAGACGTGAAAGAAGTGTGGGAAATTCCTTATAGCGATAAAGGCGGGGTTGAAGTTTATAAGGGGTGGGCGCACGACTATCGTAAAGATGGCGGTGAAGGCAAAGTGGAAAACTGGCAAGTGACTGAGCCATTTCCCATTCGCCGTATTCGTACTGCCGACTACTTAGATGATTTCTTTTTTGACCCTGAGTATATCCATTTAATCGGCGCATCGCGTGACAGCCATAACGGCCAAGTGATCAATTTAGATGCTAAGAAAAAAGTCGCGACTATTGCCATGGCAGGTATGCCACATTTAGGCTCTGGCATTACATGGGATTATCAAGGTAAAACCGTGTTTGCATCACCGAATATCAAAGAAGGCCGTGTTTCGGTGATTGATATGGAAAACTGGCAGGTGATCAAAGAAATAAAAACCCAAGGTCCAGGATTTTTTATGCGCAGCCACAGTAATTCGCCTTATGCTTGGGTAGATGTCTTTTTTGGCCCGAACAAAGACAAAGTGCATGTTATTAATAAAAGCACCTTAGAGATTGTGAAAACCCTGACACCAGCGCCAGGTAAAACCGCCGCTCATGTTGAATTTACCAAAGATGGCCAATATGTGTTGTTAAGTATTTGGGATAATGATGGCGCATTAATTGTTTATGATGCCAATACCTTGGAAGAAGTTAAACGCTTACCGATGAAAAAACCCTCAGGAAAATATAACGTCTTTAACAAGATCAATTATGAAAAGGGCACGAGTCATTAGTCAGCAAAACTTTGCTTGCTGATATTATAAAGGCTTAACATTGCATGTTAAGCCTTTATTGTTCTTGATGCGCTGAGGCGCTAGTCGATGCTAATTTTACAGCGCGTTTAAAACATCTAAAACCACTTGGTGGTGATCTTTGGTTTTGAATTTATTAAAGACATGGCTAATTTTTCCATCTAAGCCAATTAAAAAGCTTAAGCGGTGAATTCCGTCATATTCCCGGCCCATAAATTTCTTCAAGCCCCAAACACCAAACGCATCAGCAACACTGTGATCTGGGTCTGATAATAGGCTAAAGTTCAGTTCATCGCGTTGACAAAATTTTGCTAACTTTTTCGGCTCATCTGGACTAATGCCAAATACTTGAGTATTTAAGGCATCTAAATCTGCTTTATGATCGCGTAACCCTTGCGCTTGCACCGTGCAACCTGGGGTCATCGCTTTCGGATAAAAGTAAACCAGAACTTGTTTTTTACCAATAAAATCGGCCAGTTTGATCTCTTGGTCATTTTCATCTTTTAAGGTGAAAAGTGGTGCGCTATCACCGACAACTAATGTTTTCATTGCTATCCTCTAAAATACGTTTGATTGAGTTTTTTTTATGCACCCTTGCACATCAAATTGTTCACACAATTGCAAGAAGTCGCTTTCAAGTTGCTCGATACTGGTTTCTTCCATCAGTGCAATTAATACCGAGGCACTGACGTGATTATTCTTTTGATTAATCTCAGACTTTAACGACGATATGTCAATATTGCGTGTGGCAAAGAATGCAGTAACCGCCTTAAGTACACCCGGTTGATCAATACCGGCATAATCTACTTGGTAATGATGGACAAAGTCTTGTTCTTTGTAACCTGACGTTCGCTTCATCATAGTGATCAGCTCAAGTTCATGCGCTACCGCAGGCAGTTTACTTTCTAATTGATGAATCGCTTTATTATTGCCGGTCAGTAGCATGATTAAAGTGAAATCTAAGCCAAATATTGCCATGCGACTATCAATGATATTACAGTCGCACTCGCTGGCTAGTTTGATTATGTTACTGACACTGCCAGTGCGATCTGGCCCCATGGCCGTTAATATTAAATATTCGCTCATCAATAAACCTAGCTATGGTATAAAAACGCTATTGTAACGCATGACAGGGCACTAAAGCTAACTGCTGTGATGAAGTTTTATGTTAAAGTGACAATCAAGGTGAAATTAACGGCTACAACCTCTCTACCAGTCCCATTAATTAGTAGGGTTGGTATTGTTATCTTGGAAAGTACACCAGTTGGAAAATATTACCAGATCTTCGCTCTGGTAAAGTTGGTTTTTTGATTGCCGTTAGTCACTTTTGGAGTAATGACTTTACTTAGCCAATAATTCGATAAATTAATGTTTTCTATCTGCTAATATTTCGTTATTTTTTAAGATAAATATCTCTCATTATCTTGTGTTTGTATTTTCAGGCAAGTACCATGGTGCGCTGCTGTATTTGACGCTATCTGCAATTAACTGGCGGCTTTTAAATAAATAAGATGGTTCTGGGGAACTAAGCCCAGATTCAGTAATCAAAACGGCGTTATTGACCTATTTTGAATTTTACGACTGCACTTTTCGTTGTGCTCGTGATGACTAAAAATGTTAACTATAAAGATTAAACAACAAAATTAAATTTAGAAAGATTCAGATTTGTATCCTTGGGAGTGTTAATGAATCGCAAAATATTTTATTTTTCATTATTGAGTGTTGCCGTTGCAAGTTGCGGTACGGTAAATAATAAGCGAGCGGTAGGTGATTTTGACTATGCGCAGCAACAAGAAGGCAAAGCGTTAAAGATACCTGCAGGATTAGATAAACCAAAAAATGTTGATACTTTCTATGTTACCGAGAAAATAAACTATCAAGGTCCTGTTGGCGCTGATGTCGATGTACGAGCGCCGTCACTTGTATTGCCTATAGCCGCATCGACACGTGCAGAAAGTAACTCTGCGGCAGCGACAGTTTGGTTTGACCAAGTTCTAGATAACGAAGATCTGAAAAGTTTTATCGTCCAGGCCTTAAAAAGTCAGTTAGTGAGCGACAACGTTGAATTACAACAAGTCGATGAAGCAGGTTTGGTTTTTGAAACTGATTGGTATCACAATGAAACCGAAGCAGGTACTTGGCCATTTAAGGAAATAGTAAAATCTGAGAGTATTAGATATCGTTATTTACTTGAAAGTAAATCACATGGTCGAAGTGTCTCGTTAACCGTCGAGCTAGTTGATTACCTTAAGACTGATAAAGCAGGTGGTAGTAAACGTATTGATGTTATTGACCAACAGCGTGCTGAAATGAACATGCTTAATGAAGTGATAGCACAAGTTGATTATCTATATCGTTTAAAACAGCAAGAAAATCGTCTGATGCGTGCCAATCAAACGTTTGTTAGCTTAGATGAAAATAGCGTCGGTGAAGCGGCCTATATTGTTGAAATTGAAGTGGATTTACTTTGGTCTAACTTGCCATTATTCTTTGAAGACCACGGCTTTACCATTAAAGATCTTAACGAATCAACTAAAATATATTATGTTGAATACCAACAACCTAAAGCTAGTTTTTGGGATAGTATTTGGGGCGAGACCCTAGCCATTGTCGATCTGCCAAATGGTAAATACCAATTTCAATTAGAAGCAATAGCAGATAAATCCGCCGTTACTATATATGACGAGCAAGGCGTAGCACTCTCTGTTGAAACATTAGAGAAAATATTTAATGTCATGGAAGCTGGCTTGTCATTTAAAGACGCTTTCTAATGTTTTAGTTAGTTGAATAATAAAATGGCCGTATAGCGGCCTTTTTTATTGATACTGAATATTCGCTTAAGCTGCTGTTTGAGCCATTCCATTAATAAATCGAGTTATTCTATTCGAAGGAAAAATTACCAAATATAAGGCATTTATTTAACTCACTATTTGTGCTAATTATTAAATAAATAACGAGATAGTGGGCGACTCAAAGCAGGAGGAATAAGCAATTAATTATTGGGATTGGTCTTGCTAATACCTTCAAGCTCTACGGCCATTTTTGATGAGCAAGGGCTTAATCATCAAAAAGTATAATTTAACTTCAATTCGATTTAATGCTCGAGTAATGGATGTTATCTATGATGTGATACCAAGGTCTTGTTGACGGCTATAGAACAAGATGTTTATTATGAGATAATGTTCCCTTCAGACTGAGTATTAATGTTAGCAATTCACGGACGCTGGAAGATAAAAGTTGTTGGTAATGTCGTTATGCAGTGGTTTGCTGATTCCTGGAATGAAGAAGCGATCGTAGCTTATATCAAGGAATTTAGAGCAGCAGTAGTACCGCTGATTAACAGTCAATGGGCAATAATCTCCGTATTTGAACAATGGGAGTTAGGTGTACCAGAAATAGAGCAACATGTTATTGAACATTGTAACTGGTTTAAGCAACATGGTTGCATTAAAGATTGTCATGTTTATAGTCCTCATTCACTAAAAAAAATGCAATTAGAAAAAATGATTGCGCATAGCGAACAAGGGTATGAACGTTGTGTGTTTGACAATTTAAATGATGCGTTCGCATGGTTGAATAGAGAAGGCTTTGAATTAACTCAAACTGAACTTTTATATGAGTTAGATATGCAGTGCGTGGAATGAAATAAAGTAGAGGTTACCTGACTTTAAAAAAATCAGGGCGTCCATGCCAATTTTACGCTTAATGTGGTGGTACTGTGATAGTTCGCATTATGGTTGAGATAAAGCGGCGACAGTGGTCGAGATATTAGTTGCGCCTGACTTTATTTGTTCCATTACTTTTGCAACTTCTGCTAGTTGTACCTGACCTTTTTCAAGGTAACTTGACACTGCGTTCATGCCTCCTTGGACGTTGGCGGTAACTTCTTGGTTCTCTGATACAACGGCAGCAATTTCATTGGTTGATTGACTGGTTCTCGAAGCAAGTTGTCGCACTTCGTCTGCCACTACAGCAAAACCGCGCCCCTGTTCACCCGCTGGGAGGGTAAAAGCGCAATGTTATTAGTTACTAAAGGACTACTTTCTGTCTGGCAGGCAGCTAAGCTAGAAGTAGAAGTTACCGACATAATTTAAACGGGTAACCTTGATTTTATTTTGGGCGTATTATTTAACTTCTCTCGGCGCCGGTGAAGTCGGTGCTGATATATTGCCAAAGTTGGCCAGTGGCTAGGCATAATATCGTACAGTATCGACTAAATACCGGCATTAAAGCACTGATATTAGTCAAGATGAATTAACAGCTAGATGGTTATGTCTATTGTGCATTACATCACTGGGCCTTAGTATTTTTATTAACTAAGCTAAGCCCTGCTCAGGTTAAGCTGCATTCATCATTGAGGCGTTTTTTATCTATTACTTTCAAAGGTATATTGAATACTTAAACTATATAATCTTATAGTTCATCTGCTTATAAAAGCCATTAACCCGATCTGATGTTAGCTATACTTATTTAGTTGAAAACGTGGCGATAAATACTTTATCGCCAAAAACTGGCTGTTGAAAAGTTATAAAATGCTTGCTAGTAATTTAAGCTCTTAACAAAGTATCTAAACTATCAACCACTTCACTCCAATCTGAATCAAGCTGAATTGCTTCTTGTAAAAACTGTGCTTGAGCAGTGCTCCAAAAATCAGCATCTGCCAGCGCTTGGTTTACTGGAATACCTCGATGAGTGACAATAAAATTTTCTATCTCATCATCACTATTTTTAAGACCTAATTGAGAAAATAAGCCTGCCATATTGTGGTTTGAACGATCCATAAAATACCTCGTATTTACGTGCTCTATAGCAAAAGAGTGAACAATCAATGTACGCTATGCTATCAGTATAGTGATTATCTAAAATCTTACTTGAAATTAACCCGTATTTTTAGTCGTTGTAGCGATAGTCGATACTAAATGGGTAAGGGCATTTAGTTTTTACAAACGCCACTACTACTAATTGCTGTGCCTAATAAAGACAACAGGCAGTAACCGGTAAAGTAATAAAAGCCCGGTCCTAATGCCGATAAGGTTTCACTGCTGACAATAAAGTCTAATTTAAAGCCAAATAACGCCAATTGTTGCTCAGTTGCGGTTTCCGCGTGATTAGTTGACAGCACAGCAAGAAAGATCGCCACGACAAAAACATCCGCCATCGACCATTTACCTATTTGGCTAATAAATTTATAAACGCTGACTTCTAATTTCGAGTGCTTTTTTGCGTATGCCAGGCTGAGTAAAGCAAATTTAATCACCGGTATACATATCGAAAAAGCGAAAATTAACGTCGCCACGAGCAAGCGCTCATCTTGCCAAAGCTCTTGTATGGTTTGCAGTAATGACAGGTTTTTATCAATTAATGTATTGGTTAGTTTTGCGCCGCTGACATTAGCGGTCATTGCCATGTTGAGTGAAAACATTGGCAATAATATGCCTGGAATAAATAAGGTAATAGCGATAAGGTTGAAGATAAAACCGATATGTTTTTGAATCATGATGTTAGAAACTTTGCAAAATTAATGAGTGCTATTGTTAACGATTTTGTCGCTTGAACCAAGCTTATTAACGTTATTTTTTCACATGCACTTCGCTAAGTTTATCAACAGTCGCTGAACATGATTGGAGAAAGGTTTTGATAAAATATTCTACTTCAGGCATTTGCTGTTTTAGGGTTGTTAACTTCAACTCTAAACGCTCTTTTACGTGATCAAATTCATGATTTTGGTGGTTTAATTCATCAAGCGCTTTAATATAGGCCACTAAAATATCGGCCGCTTTAACAATTTCCTTATATTCTTGATTAACATTGTCCTGCACTATAATGTCAGTAAACATTTCCTGAAACTCTTCAGGTAAAGATTCAAGGCATTGTTTCTCTGCCAAATATTCAATTTTTTTAAACTCACGAGCGATTTCTGGGTTAGCATATTTTGTCGGGCTGACAATATCGCCGAAACGGGTTTCGCTGGCTTCGTGATAAAGGGCAACCGTTGCGACTTTATCGGCATTGATAGTGCCGGAAAATTTTTTGTTTTTAATTACCGCTAATAAATGCGCAACAATTGCCACTTGGTGAGAGTGCTCGGCAACATTTTCTGGTTTAACGCAGAACATAAGCGCCCAGCGTTTAATCAATGGCATTCTAAACATCCAAGCGAGAAATGTACTTTGCATATGAGGCCTTATTAATCGTTAACTTTCGGGTTATTGGCGATATGTACTAAAAAAGTTTGCTAACTTTTCCAGCGCTGGCTTTAATTCATCGACATGGGGTAAAAATACTAAGCGGAAATAATTGTGTTGCTTAATATTAAAAGCACGGCCGTGTACTAACAGTATTTTTTCTTGCTTGAGTAAATCTAAAATCATTTTCTCATCATCCTTGATGTTAAACTTTTCTTGCTCCACTTTGACAAACAGATACAAAGCACCCATCGCCGGGTTACATGACAAGCCATCAATATTATTGATCATGTCATAAGCGAGGTTACGCTGTTTTAATAAACGGCCATCTCCTTGAATTAACTCATTAATACTTTGATAGCCCCCCAATGCCGTTTGAATAGCATGTTGACACGGCACATTGGCACACAAGCGCATTGAAGAAAGAATGTTTAAGCCTTCTAAATAATCTTCGGCATGTATTTTCGGACCGGTAATGACCATCCAACCGGCTCGGAAGCCGGCAATACGGTAATTTTTTGATAAACCGCCCATAGTGATGATTAAGACATCGTTTGCTAGTCTCGCGGTGGGGATATGTTGTGCTTGGTCATAAAGAATTTTATCGTATATTTCATCACTAAAGATGATCAAGTTATGCTCGCGCGCAAGGGCAATAATACCTTGTAGTATTGCTTCGCTATAGACAGCGCCGGTCGGGTTATTCGGATTGATCAAAACAATGGCTTTAGTTTTTGAGGTGATTTTCTTTGCCATATCATCTAGATTTGGAAACCAGTGGTTTTCGTCATCACAATGATAATGCACCGGCTCGCCGCCAGATAGCGCCACTGCGGCGGTCCATAATGGATAGTCAGGCGCGGGAATGAGTACCTCATCGCCATTATTAAGCAAGCCTTGCATCGCCATAACAATCAGCTCGCTGACCCCGTTACCTATGTAAATATCGTCAACACTGACATCTAAAATGCCTTGTTGTTGAAAATATTGCATAACTGCGACACGGGCGGGGTAAATGCCTTTCGATTCACAATAGCCTTGAGACGTTGGCAGGTTATGTATTACATCTTTTAAAATATCATCAGGCGCTTCAAAGCCAAAAGGGGCTGGGTTGCCAATATTTAATTTGAGTATTTTATGACCTTCATCTTCTAAACGTTTGGCTTCGGCGGCAACTTGCCCGCGGATTTCATAGCAAACATTTTTTAATTTTGAAGATTTGTTAATAGTTTTCATCATGGTGGTCTTATAAAGATTAAAGGTTAATTAGCGCGGTCAATGTGTGGGCGTGTAATTTATTAATTTGCTTGTCTCCATTGTTACGAATAATCGCTGACTTTGAAACAGTTACTTGCAACTTTTTTATAGCAAAATGCGAATATTTTCAGCATCTTGTTATTATGAATAAGAATTAAGCAATATGGCTTGTCATATAAGTGCCTAATAATGACGTTAAATCAGGAGAGTTAATGATGCCTTTGCCTTTACTTTGGTTAGGGATTGCCGCGGCTTCTGCGTTAGCAGTAAAAGAGCTTGCTGATGATCGAAAGGCGCAGCAGGGGATGCGTTTTAAAGATCATCGCGTAAGAACCTTATCTGATCTTCACGATTATCAATCGGCTATTGCGCTTTATCCAACTGACTTATTTACGACTGAGCAACAGGTTAAACCTAACCTCGGGGCTATTGTTTGCTGTGGTATTGGCGGCGTTTTAGATCATACAGGTATTTGGATTGGTGATAATACTATCATTGAAGTCGACGGGAATGGCCTAGTAAAAGCCGTATCGCCACAACGCTTTACCCAAGATCGTTCCGGCAAAGGTATTTTTATTGCTTGTGATTCCTTAGGAATACCCCTAGCGAGTGAAATGGCAGCACAACGGGCTATTGAACAAATCTATCAAGTTAGAGATTACCATTTATTTGCTAATAACTGTCATCAATTTATTTGGCAGTGTTTTCATGCTGATGGCCAAGCCATCACCACCTTTAAAGCCTTGTCAATTCATATTGCCAAGCTGTTTGATAGAGTCATTTACTGGGACAGTTGCGATTGCTGATGGATAAAAAAATGGCTTTGCAGCGTTTGCAAAGCCATTTTTAATCATAACCAGTTAAGTTAAGCGGAAAAATTATTCAGCAAAGAGTGACATCACGTCACTAATCGCTAACATGGATTTTTCGCCGGTTATGCGGTTTTTTACTTCAATTTCTTGCTGATCTAAATTACGTTCACCGATCACTAATAATAGTGGTGTGCCCATTAATTCATGATCGGCGAACATCACACCAGGACGCTCTTTGCGATCATCGAAGATAACTTCAATACCGGCCGCTTGTAATTGTTGATATAAAGCCTCGGCAGTTTCTTTAACCCGAGCTGATTTCGCCATGTTCATTGGTACAATCGCCACTTGATACGGCGCAATAGCGGCGGGCCATTTGATGCCGTATTTATCATGGTTTTGTTCAATGGCGGCGGCAACAATACGTGAAACACCAATACCGTAACAACCCATAGTTAAGATTTGGTTTTTACCCGCTTCGGTTAACACGCCACAATTCATCGCTTGGGCATATTTTTCACCAAGTTGGAAGATATGACCTACTTCGATACCTCGTTTGATCACTATCTTACCTTCGCCGCATGGGCTAGGGTCACCGGCAACGACATTACGTAAGTCAGCAACGCTATAGTGTTGTGCATCACGATCCCAGTTAACACCGGTTAAGTGCATGTCATCTTTATTGGCGCCACAAACAAAGTCAGCTAAGTGCGCGGCACTGCGGTCAACAATGACTTCAATGTTTAAGCCCACAGGTCCAATTGAGCCAGTATTACAGCCAACGCTAGCAAAGATTTGTTCATCGCTAGCAAAGGTTAACGGCGTGGCAACTTGGGCTAAATTTTCCGCTTTAATTTCATTTAATTGGTGATCACCACGTAACACTAAAGCAATAATTGGTGCTTTATTTTCTTTTGTTGGCGCACCAACAACCAATAATGTTTTCACGGTTTGGCTGCTGTCGACTTTAAAGAAAGTGGCAACATCTTCGATAGTGCGCACGTTCGGTGTTGCAACTTCGCTTAATGTTGCTGTCGCCGCAGGACGTTCACCCGCAGGGGCTAATGCTTCGGCTTTTTCAACGTTTGCGGCAAAGTCACTGACATCACTAAAGGCAATATCATCTTCGCCAGATTCAGCTAAAACATGAAACTCATGTGACGCTTCACCACCAATAGAGCCGGTATCAGCAATGACCGGACGGTAATCTAAGCCTAAACGGTCGAAGATACGACAATAAGCATCAAACATCACTTGATAGGTTTTTTTCAAGCACGCTTCACCTAAATGGAAAGAGTAGGCATCTTTCATTAAAAACTCACGACCGCGCATGACACCAAAGCGAGGGCGAATTTCATCTCGAAATTTTGTTTGAATTTGAAATAAGTTAAGTGGCAGTTGCTTGTAACTGCTAATTTCATTGCTAACCAGTTTAGTGATCACTTCTTCGTGAGTTGGGCCTAAGACAAAAGAGCGATTATGACGGTCATTTAAGCGTAATAATTCCGGACCGTAATCTTCCCAGCGACCTGATTCTTCCCATAAGTCTGCCGGTTGTACCATCGGCATTAATACTTCTAATGCGCCAGCACGTTCCATTTCTTCACGAACAATATTTTCAACTTTACGTAGTACTTTTAAACCTGTCGGTAGCCAAGTATATAAGCCTGATGCAACATTGCGCACTAAACCAGCACGTAACATTAATTGATGACTGATAACTTCAGCGCTAGCAGGGGTTTCTTTCAAAGTTGAAAGTAAATATTGGCTTGTACGCATTGAGAAAAAATTCCATTAGTAAGCGAGTAATAAATATGACGCGTATTCTAGCAGGGCAGTTTCAGCCACAAAAGGTTTAAATTGTCCAATTGTTAAAAATTACCCGTAAATACAGATTAATCATGGTTAATAGTGATTAATACGTTTGAGTACATGCTGGTTTTCTTTAATGCTATCAACAGTCAATAACTTATAACAAGCTCAGTAAATTATTACTGAGCTTGTGCGGGTTAAAATACCCCCTGCATTGCTCACAAGGATGTGAGTACTTAGGTTTTGTCTGGAACTAAAAACCTGTGCTCACAAGGATGTGAGTACTTAGGTTTTGTCTGGAACTAAAAACCTGTGCTCACAAGGATGTGAGTACTTAGGTTTTGTCTGGAACTAAAAACCTGTGCTCACAATCCCAATAGCTCGTTATTGCATTGTAAAAATGCCGTGGTAAACAACAGGCCTAGGCAGAATTGAAAATTAGGCTTAGTGTTGAGTTAATTCCATGTCAGATGGAATTACATAAAGCAGAAGTGTTAAAATGAAATTGGTTTACGCTTTGCACGAGCAACTTCAACTACTGGAGCAGACTTAGCATTATCGCTAACGCTGGTTTTATTTTTTTTAGCCCGCTTAGCTTTATGCTGTTTGGAGATCGCTATTTCTGCTTGTTTCATAGCTAAAGTATTAAGCTGGTTTTGATCCGGTTCAACATAGTTTACTCGGATGATTTCACCATTAAACTCAACAACATCATTATGATGTACTTTTTTTCGCTTTTGAAACTCAACGTTATCATTTAATAAAACATAGCCCTCACTGATCACTATTTTAGCTTCACCGCCACCGCCGACCATATTAGCAATTTTTAATAATTTGCAAAGTTCGATAGGTTGTATGGAAATATCAACAAGAGTGGGAACGTTAGTCATAGCTGACCTTTAAAAGCATAAATGAAAAATGTGATTATAACTGAGTTGTTTAACAATGTCCTAGTAAGTCGATATATTGCCTAGCCAGAGTACTGAATAATGCAGTAAACACCTATGCGCTAGCGATGTTGCATGTTTTGCTATTATCAAGTTAAAAGGTTTATTAATAGTGCTTTAGTTATCGAGTTTTTAATGCTGAAAGTGGGATAACCGGCTTTGTTGTGCAAGATAATTTTAGCCTGAGCGGAGGTCAACTCAGTTGACAGTTAAAAGTAAGCTTAGTGCCGATTGAAAATTAAGCTTGTTTAACAAAATTTCAACTGTATAATGCGCCTCCAGCAGAAACGGCAAAGTGCTTGAAAAGGTACTACGCAAAACTACCGATCTAAGGGTTTACCTATGACAGCGGGGTTTCCAATGCGACTTAGTATTAAGAGCTCGTTTCATCGTATTTATATTTAATATTAAGGGCAGACCATGAAAAACATATTACTAATGATCACCATCGCAGTTCTTGCAACAACTTACTCAGAAAAGTCTCAAGCACAAAACATCGCAAAATCACTCTGTGAATATGTATCAGTTGACGATAAATCGCGCTTGCGCTCTTTCTTGAAGACAAATAAATTAAAAATTCGTCATATATTCGATGATGTAAAATGTAATGGTCAAGACCTAGTGACTTTTGCTGGCAATAGTAATGCCATTGAAACAGGTAGCTTGATGTTAGCGAAGTTACCTAAAGCGACGGTTGAAGGCTTAATGGCTACCATCTCTTCTGCAGAGTTAGCGGCAGTAGCAAAAAAACGCATTAATGGTTAATCGTCATATCGATGAAAGCGAAGAGCGGGCATATGTCCGCTTTTTTTTCGCTTTATTTTGAGCTCTGCTAGCTTAACCCTAGTTGATGGTTAATGATTAAGTTCTTGCAGCGCTTCTGCTAATGCGACATCAATAACCAAGGTACTGATAATATCACTTTTAATTACGCTATTAACGGCTTTGGCTTTGTCTTTACCTGCGGCGACACCGACCAAGTTATCAATGTTTTTTAAGGTTTCTAGATCGACAGACACCATGCGGTCAAACCAGGGCGTGACGATTTCTTTGCCTTCTTTATCAAAATAATGGCTAAGCACTTCACCTTCAGCGCCTTGTTTGTTGACTTTTTCTACTTCGATTTCTTTTAAATAACCCGCTTGAACTAACGTTGATTGTTTAGTTGCGACCCCTATCCCGACTAAACCGATATTACATTTAGCAACCCATTTCATGGTATTAGCAACAGAGATGTCTTTGAGTAACGCCTGACAGACCATGCTATTTTCTAATAATACTGGCGCAGGGATGGTTTCAACTGCTGTATTGAGCACATTACCGAGCTGTATGGATATATTCTGGGCATTCGCTGTGCCTAACCCTTGTAAAAAGCCGCCTAATTGCACCACTCTTTGTGGCGAGGTTTTTACTTTTTTGATGTATTTGGGAATATGGGTCAGGGTGCTACTCCAGCCGATTCCTAAGATATGATCTTTTTTAAGGTTTTGCTCTAAATATTCCGCAGCAGCAATACCGACCGCCGTTTTCGCATCTTCGTCGTTACCATCGCTTTCAACGACTATGATATGGTTTAGTCGATTAACCGAGTACTTAGCTTGTAATTGTGTTTCTAATTCCATGGTGCGAGGTAATTTTTTAGTCATGCGAATTTCAACATAACCTTCATCGACCGCTTTCTTTAACATGCGAACGACTGTGGGTCGAGAGACGCCAAATTGCTTGGCAATTTGCTCTTGAGTCAGCCCTGTAATGTAATAAAGTGATGCGGCTTTAACGATTAACGTTTCGCTTTTTGTTAGTTCTGCCATATATTCCCTCAAAATCAACTCAATAACTTACCGACAAAAAACGATATAATTGTCTTTGGAAATAAGTAATTGTGCATAATACCTGAATTTTTTGCCGCCATCTATTCTATTTCTGCTAAGACATTATCCATTTTATTAAGAAATAATTGCCTTTTGTCCATTAACTTTTTATTAATATCATTTGCATCTAAGTATGGATAAAAGCCTTGGCCTTGTTGATTGATACTCCATTTATTATGGGGGAAGAAAATCCAAATAGGCTTAGCGGTGACGTTAAGCGAAACCTCGCCCTGGGATAATTCCTGCAACCAGCTGACCAGATCATTAATCACCAGCATTTCTTTATCGGCGCTAGCTAAGTCGACAAAAGTAGAAAACACCTTGGTATCTTTAAAGTAGCTATAGCCTAAGTTTTCAACACCGTTATGTGCGCCTATCATCATGCCAAATAATAATGGTGCGCTATTTTCATCGATAAAGCTTTTACGGCCTTGGTCGGTTAACTCAACAGAGGTTGTTGCATGAAAAGCGGAGTCAACTTGATAATCACAAATCACCAACACGCTATCTTGCGCATAAATAAAGCCAATTTCGGCGGCTATTTTTAATAATGAAGCGGTATTCTCTTCACCGGTAAACTTTGTTTTAATTACCACCGAAGGGATAGACTCGCCTTCATAACCCCCTAACATGACGTCGTGGCCAAGTAACGCTATCGAAGCGTTATCTTCGGCTATTACTTCTTCAATGAGTGCTTGGGTCATCGGAATAAAGGCTTCACTGACCTGGACCATGCCAGTAAATGACAGCGATAATGTTTTATTTAAGCGCTCTGCGCCAATGGCGTTAATCGCTGTTTTATGGGGATGAGGAGCATAAATAATTTCGCAGAAGTGAGTTTCTTCATTTAAAGCTAGGTTGTTATTGTTTAGCTCTGCTTTATTTGGCTCACTGGTGCAGCCAATCATGGAGACAATTAAGATAAAAAAGCAGCTTGCTTGGACTAATTTCATTTCATTTTTCCTAAAAATTTAACCATCAATCTGCTAAAGGGTTACTGACAAAAGCGGTCAGTAACCCTCGTCAAATCTGATTTGTTACATTTGTTCTTTGATGGTCATTTGTAACATGTGGCATGATTTTCAGCAAGGGCTTTTCATTGGGCGCGATATATAAACTAAGTTGCGTCGCTTAAATAATCAAGCCCGCGTGCTCAGTTTTGGGCATTCAATAGTCTGACTAGTTTTTCACTTGGCTGGGAGGGTGGCTATCAAGGTATTTTGTTCATAAACGCTGTGCAGTCTGTAAAATCATGGCTGAGACTTTTCCTAGGCGTGAAGTTTCAACGCTTTTTTCTGCAATTTAGCCTGCCGAGCACAGTGCTTTCGCTTGCTATTTGATAAATGCAATGTTACAAATGTCAATTGTATGAACTATTGTTTTGTGACGGCTCTTTAAGTGAGTGAGTTAAATAAAAAAGTCGTTTTGTTAGCGAAAATTTAACCGCTTTATGATTTGCCGATACTCATCATATAATGTTTCTAGATCCCTATTTTACGCTTTGCCAATCAGATTGATTTTATTATAGATGTGAGTATAAGTATGTCCTTAAACAAAATATCATTAACCATAATAAGTTTACTTATTTCTTTCACGTTATCAGGCTTTGGTACGCAAATAGGTTTACTGATCAAACCCATGTCGGAACAGTTTGGTGTCGCGCTCACGTCAGCTTCAGCACAGTTTTCTTGGTATCTCGGTGGTATTTTAGTCGGTAATATCTTGTCTTTGGTTATTTTTCGTTATTTCAAAATTAAACTCGTAGTCATCAGCTGTTATTTAGTGGTGTTTTTATTAGCCATGTTAATGCACCTTGTGCCTAACTTCACAACCTTACCTTTAATACTCAGTTTCATGGGCGTGGCTTGTGGCGTCGGTGTTTGTGCCTCAAGTACTATCATTACTGAGATATGGAGTGCGAAAAAGCGCGGCTCTTTATTGGTTTCTCAAGATGCATTATATAATTCAGGCGGCATGGTCTTTCCATTTATTACTGCCTATTTGTTGGCGAATAATTTTTCATGGAGTATTGGTTACCTTGTTGTGGCATCGGCAACACTACTGATCGTGATTTTAGCCCTGTTTACGCGTTTTGATTTTAATGCCGACACTCAGGCTATCACAAGTAAAAATTCAGAATGGAATATTGGTCTAACCGTTGCCGGCATTTCATTATTCTTTGCGATTATTTGTAGCTTAACGCCGATTATTTGGTTGCCGGCTTTCCTTGTTGAAAAGTTTGCTATTAGTGAAAATATTGCCGCGGAAATTATTCCCAAGGTATTTTTAGCGGCTTTAATTGGCTCTATCCTCTCCGCTTTTATTGTGTCGAAAATTAAAGTGCAAACCTTTTTGATTTTTGTGGTCATTTTAGGCTGCGGCAGTTTATTTACTTTCGCCAATAGCGAGTCATTTGAGAACATCGCTTATATTGCTTATGCATTCGGTTTAGCCATTGCAGCCCTTTATCATTCCTTTATGGCATGGGGCTTATCTTATATTAAAAAGCCGAATTACCAACATGTGACCTTTATGTATTTATGTGGCGGCATTGGCGGCACCATAGCGCCTTATATGAGTAGCCTTATTGTTGACAAAATCGGTATCACCGCGGTGTTTATTGGCTGCGCTATCTTATACGCCATCATTTTATCGATGATCCTGGCGCTAAAGTTTAAGCAAAGAAGCAAGGCTATAATTGAAAAAGTTATTGCATAAACGTTAATTGAACCATAGCTAAAAAAACTCAGTATTGGATAGATCTAGATGAAAAAATTATATAAACATCAACAGCAAGCGCTTTGTTTTTTGATCATGTTCGTTGCCGTTATGCAGCCTACTTATGCCAAAGAGGTGCACGCAGATAGTATTGTTTATGGTGATTATGTTGTCACTATGATGCCAGAGCAAGCGGTGATTAAAGATGGCGCTGTCGCGGTTATTGGCAATAATATTGCGGCCGTGGGCACGCGCGCTGAAATAGAAGCGAAATATAGCACTAAGCACAAAGTGTTGGGCGCAGGTCGTATTTTAATGCCGGGGTTGATTAATGGCCATACCCATAGCCCGATGACCTTGTTAAGAGGCTTTGCAGATGATCTCGATTTAATGACTTGGCTGCAAGATTATATTTTTCCGGTTGAATCAAATGTGGTTGATGAAGACTTTATTAAAGTCGGCTCTGAGCTTGCGTGTTGGGAAATGATCCGCAGCGGCACAACCACGTTTGTTGATATGTATTTTTACGCCAATGTGACGGCAAAAGTGGTGCAAAGCTGTGGACTTCGCGCCATTATTACTGGCGTAGCGCTGGACTTTCCTAGCCCAGGCTCTACCGGCTGGGAGCAGTCATTTAATGACGCGGTGGCATTTGTTGAGCAATGGCAAGGAAAGCATGAGCGTATTACCCCAGGTTTTGGCCCCCATGCACCTTATACCGTCTCGCCTGAGCATTTAAAGCAAATAGCGTCGAGCGCGCAAACCATGCAAGCACCATTAAGCATTCATGTCGCAGAATCGGCAGCTGAAACTGATATTATTCAAGCACGTTATAAAACTACGCCGGTTAAACATATTGTCGATTTAGGCTTGGCGCGAGGAAATTTAATTGCCGCCCATATGGTGCATCCTAATGCTGATGAAATAGACATGCTCGTTGAGCATAACGTTGGGGTTATTCATAACCCGACCTCTAATTTGAAGCTAGCCTCTGGCATTGCTCCGGTTAGTGAAATGTTAGCACAAGGCGTGCGTGTCGGTTTAGGCACCGATGGCGCTGCAAGTAATAATGACTTAGACCTATGGGAAGAAATGCGTTTAAGCGCTTTAATTCATAAGGTTGAAATGAAAGACCCGACCGTTATCCCGGCATTAACCGCGCTAAAAATGGCCACTAGCATGGGCGCTGACGCGATTGGCCTGGGTGATGTGACTGGGCAGTTGGTTGCTGGAAAGCGTGCCGACATGATCCAAGTATCTTTTGATAGCCCGCGGTTATCACCTATGTATGATGTTGTTTCTCATCTTGTTTATGCCATTGACGCGAGTGATGTGGTGACCACTATGGTGTCTGGAAAACTGCTAATGCAAGCGGGCAAAGTACTGACACTTGATGGTAAGCGTGTTAAAGCGGCCGCGGATGCTAAAAGCAAAATTATTATGCAAAGCGTAGCGCAATAAAAGCCTAGTGAGTCAATAATCGGCTGAAATATTCAGTCGCTTAACTTCAGCCAAAGATATTGAGTTAAATTTCACAGCATATCCTTAACCAGTGGTGAGTATGCACTGGTGACCAGTCGAGTAAATATCCTTTGCAAGTACGTGTTCTCAGGTGATTTTCGAGTTCATTTATACATGCTGTTTGCTTGCGCTTTTAAATTCGATATGTTAAAAAAGTGCAGGATGTGAACACATGTAAACAAAATGAACAGATGTAATTGGTTGGTAGGTCTTAATTTTGGGCAATGAGCTAAGTTGAAATTTAAAAGTTGATAGGGCGTATAACAATATGAATAAGATGAAGTCTAAATTTAATAAAAAGTCTTTGGTGGTCGCAATGAGTACCGTTCTTCTGTCAAATGCGCTCAGCGCTGAAGAAATTGACAAAAGCAAACAAGCCGAAAACTTAGAAAAAATTACCGTTGTTGGTAGTCGAGTGCCTGGCCGTAGTATTCAAGAAAGCACGGTGCCAGTCGATGTACTTTCAGCCGAAGACTTAGCGCAATCGGGTACGATTGGCGGTGAGGTTGGCAGTCTTCTACAAGCCAATATTCCTTCATTTAACATGCCAAGACAATCAAACTCAGATGCCGGAGATATTGTTAGAGCGGCGCAGCTAAGAGGGCTTAACCCCGATCAAGTTTTAGTGTTAGTTAATGGTAAACGTCGTCACAATAGCGCCGTGATCAGTGCTGAATCTAAATTAGGACGAGGTGCTGCGCCGGTCGATTTCAATGCGATTCCAACCAGTGCAATTAAACGTATCGAAGTGCTAAGAGATGGCGCTGCTGCACAATATGGCTCGGATGCGATTGCTGGTGTGATCAATATTGTTTTAAAAAACAGTAGTGATGGCGGTAATGTCTCGGTGTCATACGGTCAGCATATGACTGATTTTGAACCGACGAATAAAGATATTACAGATGGTAAAACTAAAATAATGTCGTTAAATAAAGGCATTGATTTAGGTAATGGATTTATCAATATCAGTGGTGAATTCAGAGACAGAAAAAGTACCAACAGAGCAGGGTTTGACGAACTACCGACCATAGGGTTTGCAGAGTGGATTGTGCCAGTTCCTGAAAGCGGTACCCCTGAAGCAGCGCCTAACGATGCGCTCGCAGGGCAGCAAAACTATCAAAGTGGTGATGGCGACAGTACCGATATCAGTCTAGCCTATAATCTTGCCTATGATTTGTCAGCTGAGGTGTCATTGTACAGCTTTGGTACTTATGCTGATCGTGAAGCTGAAGGGTCGAATTTCTTTAGATATCCAGTCAGTGCTGCCAACGTGACATCGATTCACCCTAATGGTTTTATACCGACAAGTGTTGCCAATGTGAAAGATATTGCAATGACGCTAGGTTTAGAGGGTGAGTTTGAAGAATGGGATTTAGAGACCAGTCTCTCTTATGGTAGTAATAAATTTGATGATGACTTAAAAAACTCCATCAACCCATCATTAGGCGAGTCAAGCCCAACCAGTTTTAACCGAGCTGAATACAAATATAGCCAAACCGTGTTTAATCTAACGGCAGCTAAAGCCTTTGATCTTGGTTATATTCCTTTATATTTTACCGCTGGCATCGAGGCACGAAATGAAGACTATTCAACCAAAGCGGGGGATGTTGAATCCTACATAGCCGGTGCAGATACCAGTAAAAGAGTAGGCTCACAAGGTGGTGCAGGACTTAGACCAGAAGATACGGTTAACGAAGACCGAAATTCATGGTCGTTATTTGTTGATGCGGAATTTGACCTTTCAGATGACGTGACCTTATCAACGGCCTTACGTTTTGAAGACTATAGCGATTTTGGCACTGATACTAACGGTAAAGTTTCCGCGCGTTGGGCGTTAATTGATGGGCTAGCACTAAGAGGGGCAATTAGTACCGGTTTTAGAGCGCCATCATTAGCACAATCTTTTTATTCTGGCAGTACCTCCAGTTTTGGTGATGGTGGCAGTTTAGTGCAAACGTTAAACTTACCAGTAAATAATGCCCTGGCACTAGCAAATGGCTCATCGGCTTTAAAAGCGGAGCAGTCAGTCAGTCGCAGTGTTGGCATGGTTTGGCATGTCGATAATTTCAATTTAACAGTCGATTATTATCAAGTTGATATTGATGATCGCATTGCGTTATCAGAAAACATTTCTATTGATAATGTGCCAGATGTGAGAGCGATCAGGTTTTTTACCAATGTCGTAGATACTGAAACTAAAGGCTTTGATGTTGTCGCCTCATATGATCTAGATGCGTGGCACTTTATGGCGGCCTATAATAAAAATGATACCGACGTTGTCAATAACCCTGACAATGCTGTGTTTGGCATCGAAGAAACCAATACCTTTGAAACGGCGGCTCCCGACGATAAAATTATCTTGTCGAGCCGATGGTCGAATGAAATTGTCTCTGTGCTAGTTAGAGCAACACGTTATGGTGATACCACGCGGATTTTCGATTTTGGTGACGGTTATGAGCCGACTCAGGTCTATAGTCCTAAGTGGTCAGTTGATGCTGACGTGCAATATAATGTCACCGATGATTTAAGCGTGTCTTTAGGGGCCAATAACCTTTTAGATGAGTATCCTGATAAATCTATTTATGACATTAGCTACTTTGGTAACTTACCTTATGATGGTGGTATATCGCCATTGGGTATTAACGGTCGTTTCGTCTACGTAAAAGCGTCATATAACTTTTAAGCTTAGATTGTAATACCGAACGAACGCATCAAAATTAATAGTTATGATGCGTTCTTTTTTTTAGGAGATTTAATCGTGCAGTTATTTAAGGCGATTCATTTAATTTTTGCCAGTGTTTTAGTTACTCCCTTGGTGTTTGCAACAAACGCTAATCATCTTGACAGCACCAGTAGTTCCGGTATGGCATGTGAAATAATGTATGCCGCTCACCCGCATTATAAAGCTGTGTTAGCGATAGGTGAAGAGAGGCTTAAGCAAACCACCTCATTAAGTTATCAAGAAACTGCTGAGTTTAGCCAAGCTTTTATTCCGTTGACCGACGATATTATTCATAGCTTGATTGCGCCATCGAATAACGATATCAAAGTCTCTGGACAAGCGTTAGTTCTGGGCGGTTATGAAGGTGAAACCGTAACCTCTGTGGCAATAAAAACTACGGTTTTTAGCGAAACAGGGCATGAGAAACTTTTAAAACTTGCCGCGCATATAGGCTATGTTTACGCGCAAGATAGTACCTTAGTGATTTGCGAAGGTAATGTTTATGATGTCGATAAAAATTGGACACAGTTAAGGTCTATTGAGATAAAAGATCAGGGTAAAACATTGTTCTTTGCAGAAAAAAATGTCCCAATTTTCTTTGGCATGATGATAGGGGCGTTTAACAGTCCTGAAAATGTCGGCTTTACTTTTTATAAAGACGCAAAGGTGTTTTCAACGTTAGCTGGCTCAGCGAATGCCAGTAAAGAGCTCGCCGTTGTTGAAAAGTTAGCATCTTGGCTTAACGATCTCTCCAATGGTGCTGTAGAGCTTAATATAGCAACAAAAGATACTTGGGTGTTTTTTCCGCATAATGATTGGGAACAAGCCCCCTTAGGTGAAAGCTATAAAAACTATATGGCGCAAGAGTCAATAGCAGGCTTAGAGCAAAAAAGACAAGCATTTTTACAGGCTATTGATCAATTTATGCAACAAAAAGCAAGCCGCAAATACGAGTAGTTAATTTGTCTATTGTTAAGGGAAAAAATATGAAAAATAAAGCTATTTTACTGATCTGTTTCGCGGTATCAGCATTTACCGCACCAGCTTATAGCGAACAAGCGAAGCCAAAAGGATTATGGGATTTGTATGAAAATACCCTCAAATCTGCAAAATATATTGATTTAACCCATGCCTTTGAGCCTAAACAAGCGGTTTGGGCGGGCTTTGGTAATGCGACATTTAAACCGGCTATTGCCCATAAAGCGATGCCAGGTTATATCGACAAAGGTGAAGAGTTTAGCTATGAAAAGCATGGTTTTGTTGCCAGCGCCTATACCATTGAAACCGATCAATATGGCACACAATTAGATCCACCAGCGCACTGGAACCCATATGGTGCAACCATAAGCGACTTACCGGCCACTTATGCATTACGGCCGTTAGTGGTGATTAATGTCGTCGATAAAGTTAAAAAAGATCCGGGCTATCATTTATCAGTTGAAGATGTCTTAGCGTGGGAGAAAAAACATGGCCTTATTCCTAAAGGCGCGGTTGTGATGGTTCGCTCTGATTGGTATAAAAAGTGGCATGAAATTGCAAGGTTTAATCAAAAGCCTTTTCCTGGGGTCGGGCTTGAAGCGTTAAAATTTTTACATCTTAAACGAGAAATTTTATTTCATGGTCATGAGCCGCTTGATACTGATACCACGCCAAATTTAGAAGGTGAACATTGGCTAATGCATAATAACTTTGCCCAAGCTGAAGGGGTAGCAAATTTAGATAAGGTGCCTGAATCGGGTGCTCTGCTGTCGATTGGTTTTGCAAAACCTTTAGGAGGCACTGGCGGACTAGCCCGCTATATCGCGATTGCGCCGGCTGATTGGCCGTTTGGTACAAGTGTGCTGGACGACCCTGGTGCGCCTTTAAAAGCACATGAGAATCCGCTAAAACGCGACGCATTAGGGGTGATGAGACCAACAAAGTAAGATGATTAACCTCAACTCGGGTTAAGCTACTTTACTCAACAATGCTATTTAAGCGCCTATCAGCGTTATTTATACGCCCAATAGCCCGCTATTGCTTTGTATAAATGCCTTGCTAAGCACTTAAATTTCATCATTGAGGCATTGTGAAGCTATTGCTTAAAAAAGATCTATTGAATAATTTAATCAACAGAACGATAAATCAACTGGTTATAAAGTCCATTAACCCGAGCTGGGGTTAATTATTAAGCGGGCGCTGACAGCGCTCGCTGCACCTTGGCGAATATCCCATCCGCTGAGTAGCCTAACCATTCCTCACTGCCATTATCAGGCGCGCATAGTTAACGAGATAGCTGATGGCAAAGTTCATTGCATGGATAATTGCTTAGTTTATTATATAGTTAAGCACGCTCAACTTATCGTTGGCATAAAGCTGCTTGCTCGTGTTTGTTTTAGCATCAGTGTTATAGAAGAGGGGGTCCGTTTTGTCGGACTTTAGCATCGCTGCATTAAAGCAGCGAGCAGGCATGCCAATACTGCGAATTAAGCAGTACTTAAGTTAGATAATAGTAGTTAGGTAATATTAGCTAATATAAACTCATACAAATTAATACGACCTAATAAAAAACGCCTAATACTCAGTTTATTATTTAACTGGCTATTAGGCGTTAGGTCTATATGTAAAGGTATCGATAGGCTATTGTTAGTGAAAAAGGCGGTGAGTCTATTAGCGTCTTAATGCTCTGGGCTAAATTTACCCTAACACAGTTATTAAGCTAATAAGCTTACTTGTTGATTCACTAGCTGTCTTAACTCTTGGCAATTTTCAATAACACCCTTGTCGCCTTTATGCAAAGCACCACCGATCAAAAACATGATATCTCTACCATAAGCCTCAATCATTTCTGGCACGCGCGTTAAGTTCATGCCACCACCTGGCGATGGAAAGATTGGCTTTATCGTACCCATATCACAGCTTGTACCTTGCACTATATTAAGACAAGCTTCGCGGCTAAAAGCAAAACGGCCGCCAAAGTTAGGATAAATACTGACATCGGCTCCGGCTAAACGCATAAACTGACCGAATAAAACCGAATGTGAATAACCACTTTGTGCTGAGGAAACCATGCCACCTAATAATGATGGATGACCTAATATCGGCAGGGCGATTTCGTCATCATCGGCAATACAGCGCATGGTATCAAAGCCAGATATGCCGGGTAACAACATTAAACCGCCAACGCCTTGCTCTTTTGCCCAACGTGCATCGGCAAAAATCTGGTTAGCAGGGGTGTTGATGGTTGGCACATACTTACAACTCAAGCCGGTTTCTTTATTAGCCCGTTCAACGGCGGCAACACAAAGCGGAACTCGCTCACGAAAGGGTGCAAACACTTGATCAGAGATACCGTGATCATCTTTAATAAAATGTATTCCGCCTTTGGCAAATTCATACGCTTGTTGAGCAAGCTGGGCTGAAGAGAGTCCCATCGGCTTTAAAGCAGAGCAAAAAAGAGGGCTTTCTGGCTCGTTACATAATTCCCGTAAGCCCTGCATTCCAAAACGAGGGCCTTTAAAATGCTGGGTAAACGAATCGGGTAACAGCAACTGATTCACTTGCACGCCAGGTTGCAAGCTAATATTGCCAAAGATAACGTTCATGGTTTGTGGCAAATTCATACCGGTAATTTCATAGGCGTAAGAAATTACTGCTTGCCACTGTGTTTCATTGACTTGTGAAAGCGACTCCAGACGCCCAAAGATATGGCGACGAATATCATCATCGCCTATCAACTCAGCTGGAAATTCAATGGTTTGTTCAATACAAATATGCTCGGCTCTATGCTTTGCTTGTGCTGCATTACCTGTGATGAAATAAACCACCGAAAAACGCTCACCCGAGACATCGAGTTGCGTATTTTCGATCATAGCGCCTCCACTTTAGAGCTGCTATTAGCATCTTCTATACGCACATTCTCAAGATCTTCTTCATTGATATTTAGCGACTTATTTAATAATTGCTCAACGCCTTTGACTAACGATACCGCATCAAGTCCGTATTCTTTCATTAAATAGTTTTTGCTGGCGCCATGGGCGTACATATCTTTAAGGCCTAATCTAATTAGCGGTTTGCCTAATGCATGCTCTGCCATTAATTCTGCGACCGCTGAGCCAAGTCCGCCAATAATACTATGATTCTCCATAGTGATTACGCCGTTTTTGCTGCGCTTTATCGCTTCTAGTACCGTCGGATCTGTAAAAGGTTTTAAGGTGGAGACATGTAAGTGATTAACAGAGATACCTCTGGTTTTTAACACAGATACCGCTCTTAACGCCTCTTCAGTCACAACGCTTGATGTCAAAATAGTCAGGTCATCACCGTCACTGAGTACCCGTGCACGATTAAATACCATAGGTTCATTTTTTGGGAATAATCGCGGCATATCTCCACGTAAAAAGCGCACATATACTGGGCCATCGACGGCTTGCGCTACGTCGAGTACAGATTCAACTTCAGTGGCATCGCCGGTATCAAAAATGGTCATATTCGGTGTTGCGCGCATAATAGCGACATCTTCGATTGCCTGATGAGTAACGCCGCCAGGGGTAACAATACCGGGCAGGAAACCCATCAGTCTGACTTTTAAATTAGGGTAAGCTATCGACATCGCTAACTGATCATAAGGTCGGCGGTAAATAAACACGGCAAAGGTGTGAATAAAAGGTGTAAAACCTTCTTTCGCCATACCCGCGGCCATGCCCATCATGTTTTGCTCTGCCATACCCATAGGAAAGAAACGGTCAGGGTAGGTATCGCGCCAGCGACCTACTTCACAAGAGTTTGATAAATCAGCGGTCAAAACCACCACTTCAGGTTTATCTTTTGACCATTCAATAAAATTGTTAACGTGCGGGCGTGAAACGATCTCCATGATTTATACCTCTTGAGCCATAGCATCATATGCTTTTTGAAAACTTGCCTTCTCATCTGCTGATGAAAAACGTAAATAGTGCAGTGTTGGACGCTTAGTTTCCATGAGCTCAACGCCTTTTGTCGGATTGGTTCTTGCTAAAATAAATAACGGTTTACCCTTGGTATCGGTTTGCGCTAAGCGATCAAATGCTTCGATATCATGGCCATCTACATCAACGGCATGGGCGCCAAAGGCATTTAATTTATCTTCTAAAGAACCAATAGCCATCACGGACTCCATTGGGCCGTCACATTGCTGTTCATTCACATCAACGATAACTTTGATGTTATCTAATTTATAATTTGCCAGTGCTTGCACGGCTTCCCATGTCTGACCTTCTTGAAATTCACCATCTGACATCATCACCCAAACATTGCCAGTATCGCCTTTCATACGACGCGCTAAGGCAATGCCGCCGGCAACACTCAGCGCTTGTGCAAGCGAGCCAGACGTGACTTCCGCGCCAGGTGAATGTTCAGCACTAATAAGCTCAACGGTGCTACCGTCTTGATTAAATTCTGCTAAACCTTCGGGTGCCATTCTGCCGACTTCTATTAAGGCGACGTAGAGTGGTAGGGCATAGTGGGCAGGTGAAAATATAAATCTATCTAACGTTGGTCCTTTAGGGCCATTGTAATCCGCACCGGAAACATAGGGGCGACCTTCACCTGGTACGCCTTTAAATGGCTCTGGGATCATAGGGGCAGTTGAAGGCCCTAAATTCATGCCTCGACAATACAGGTACGCAAGCATCTCTGCTGAGGAACAAATTTGACTTAAATAGCCGCCATTATTTTGCATAACATAGCGAAAACCACGTAAACGAATATTGGCAGCGACTTTTTTGACTTGCTCAGTCCACTCTATTTCTGCGTTCATATTTTATAGCTCTTTAATTTTTCGTAAGTTTTCTAAAAAAGGCGGATAAACAATACCTTTTTCGGTAATGATTGCTGTGATGAACTTAGCTTGGGTAACATCAAATGCAGGGTTATAAACTTCGATCCCGTCAGGGGCAACGCGAGCACCATCAATCTCGGTAACCTCTTCTGATGCACGTTCTTCAATTTCGATATCAGCGCCGCATGGGGTTTCAAGATCTATTGTTGATAGCGGCGCTGCAACATAAAAAGGCACGCCATTGGCTTTCGCCACCATCGCCAAGTTACACGTGCCAACTTTATTGGCAAAGTCGCCATTTGCCGCCACACGATCACAACCGACAACACACATATCAACATCAAATTTTTGCATGACATGTGAAGATGCACCATCAACAATCAGCTGATGTGAGATACCTTGTTGTTGTAACTCCCAAGAGGTTAAACGAGCCCCTTGCAAACGCGGCCGTGTTTCATCAACAAAAACATGGACCTGACGGCCAGACTCATGGGCCATTCTGATCACGCCAAGGGCCGTACCGTAATCAACCGTGGCGAGTGCGCCGGTATTACAGTGATGAATAAATGTCACCTTGTCTTTTGGCAATAATGCTAAGGCAAAGGTTGACAGGTTTTTATTAATGGCAATATCTTCCGCTTCAATAGCTTGTGCGCAAGCTAACACTAACTGGCGATA